>Ga0207866_1000068_pt1 | contig 164492 bp, 154 predicted proteins | sample HigsolmetaAR203D_FD_184835 | JGI IMG/M metagenome (GOLD analysis project Ga0207866, IMG submission 184835) | Ionic liquid and high solid enriched microbial communities from the Joint BioEnergy Institute, USA - AR20-3-D (SPAdes) (version 2) ...
CGCCGGGCGGGCGCGTCCCCTTGCGCGGGGGGCGCGCCCGCCCCACTTTCAGCAGGCATTGAACCGGGCCTGCGAAACTGAACAGGCCCTTCAGCCATTGCCGAATCCAAGCCGATGCCGATGAAGCGATCGACCGCGACCCTGCTCGCCCTGACTGCCGCCGCCGCGTTCGGCGGCTTCGCCGCCACCGGCATCCGCGACCTGCTGGACAACCGCGCCCAGGCCGCGCCCGCGCGCGCCGAGGCCGCGGCCACCGCCGCCGCGGCCGTCCCCGCGGTGGCCAGCCTGCCTGCGGCCACCGGCGACGGCCAGCCGCTGCCCTCGCTGGCGCCGATGCTGGAGCGGGTGCTGCCGGCGGTGGTCAGCATCCACACCAAGCAGGTGGTGCGCATCCGCAACCCGTTCTTCGACGATCCGTTCTTCCGCCGCCTGTTCCCGGAGATCCCGCAGGAGCGGATCAACGAGTCGCTGGGCTCGGGCGTGATCATCGACGCCGAGCGCGGCTACGTGCTGACCAACCACCACGTGATCGAGAACGCCGACGACGTGTCGGTGAGCCTGGCCGACGGCCGCACCTTCCAGGCCGAGTTCCTCGGCTCGGACGCCGACACCGACGTGGCCCTGATCCGCATCCCGGCCAACAACCTCACCGCGCTGCCGCTGGGCGACAGCAGCAAGCTGCGCGTGGGCGATTTCGTGGTGGCCATCGGCAACCCGTTCGGCCTGACCCAGACGGTGACCTCGGGCATCGTCTCGGCGGTGGGGCGCAGCGGCATCCGCGGCCTGGGCTACCAGAACTTCATCCAGACCGACGCCTCGATCAATCCGGGCAACTCCGGCGGCGCGCTGGTCAACCTGCGCGGCGAGCTGGTGGGCATCAACACCGCCAGCCTCAACCCGCGCGGCAGCATGGCCGGCAACATCGGCCTGGGGCTGGCCATCCCCTCCAACCTGGCGCGCGACGTGGTGCGCCAGCTGGTCACCATCGGCGAGGTGCGCCGCGGCACCCTGGGCGTGGAGACGCAGGCGCTCAACGCGCGCCTGGCGCGCTCGCTGGGCCTGGACGCCGGCCAGCAGGGCGCGCTGGTCACTGCCGTGCATGCCGGTTCCGGCGCGGCCGCCGCCGGCCTGCGCCCGGGTGACGTGATCGTGGAGGCCGGCGGCCAGCGCATCGACCACCCCGGCGCCCTGCACAACTTCGAGGGCCTGCAGCCGGTGGGCAGCGCCGTGCCGCTGAAGGTGCTGCGCGACGGCCGCACCCTGACCCTCAACGCCACCCTGCACGAGCAGCCGCGCCAGCTCGACGGCGGCGCGCTGGACCCGCGCCTGGCCGGAGCCCGCCTGGCCGAGCTGTCGGAGACCCAGCGCCAGGCACTGGGCCGCGGCGTGCGGGTGGAGGCGGTGGCCGCGGGCAGCCGCGCCGCACAGAACGGGCTGCAGCCGGGCGACATCATCGTCGCCACCAATGCCGGCCCGGCCGACGACCTGGGCGCGCTGCGCGGCACCCTGTCGCGCCGGCCCGAGCGCTTGGTGCTGCGCATCCTGCGCGGTAACGTGCAGGGGACGCTGAGCCTGCGCTGAGGCGGCCGGGCCGTTACGGCCCCTACACCCGGCGCATGTTTCGATGCCCCGGACGCGCCGCATGGCGCATCCGCCCACCCAGGAGACCACGATGAACACTCCGGATCCGAACACCACTCCCGCCGCCGCCACGTCGGGCCTGAAGGAGAACCTGTCCGAGGCGACCACCCACCTGAAGTCCGCGGCGGGCGCGGCGGGCGAGGCGCTGCGCGGGGCCGCAAGCGCGGCCACCGATGAGCTGCGCCTGGGCAAGGCCAACGTCAAGGCCGAGCTGGCCGACAGCGCGCTGGCCGGGATGGCCGCCGCCGAGCTGGGCGGGCAGGCCGCCCGCGAACAGGTGGAAGTGCTGCTGGACAAGGGCCGCGACCTGATCGATAGCGCCGCCGAACTGATCCGCGAGCGTCCGCTGGCGTCCTTCGGCGTGGCCTTCGCCGCCGGCTGGCTGGTCGCCGCGCTGACCCGCCGCGACCGGTAAGAGGCCATGGAAGACGGGGAGCGCCAGCAGGACGCGGCCGCCGGCGGACGGCCCGGCGCCGCCCCGCCACCGCCGCTGGACGAGAGCCTGCGCCAGATCGGCCAGGCCGGCCGCGAAACGCTGCAGGCCTGGGGCGAGGTGCTGCGCACCCTGCGCGCGCTGCTGTCGGCCGACCTGGCGCTGGCACGCAGCGCGATGGGCCGGGCCCTGGCCTGGGCCGGCGTGGCCATCGTGTTCGGCGCCTCGGCCTGGCTGCTGGCCACCGCCGCGGGCGTGGCGCTGATGCAGCAGCTGGGCCTGTCCTGGCTGGCCTCGCTGAGCATCGCCGCGCTGTTCAACCTGGCGGTGACCGCGCTGGCCGCCTGGCGCACCTCGCGCTACTTCGACTGGATGGGCCTGCACGCCACCCGCCGCCAGCTGGCGCGCATGGGCCTGTTCGACGAGGACGACGACGGGGACGGGGACGCGGAGGCGCCGGCCGCGCCGCCGCCCTCCCCCGCCCCGCCGCCGGCCACGGACGGAGACACCCGCGCATGAGGTTCGAGCTGCTGCAACGCCGGGTCGAACGCGCGGAACGGCGCGCGGCCGCCTGCGTCGAGCGCGCGGCCACGCAGCGTGGTGCGCTGGGCCAGGCCTGGCGCCAGGCCTGGACGCCGGGCCGCATCGTGGTCGCCGGCCTGGTGTCCGGCTTCCTGGTCGGCCGCGCCGAGCCGCTGTCGCGGGTCGGCGCGGCGCGCTGGCTGCAGATGCTGGGCACCGCCTCCAGCCTGCTGGCCACCCTCCGCGCCACCGCGATGTCCGAGGAGGCCGGGGCCTCCGCCGACGCCGCGCAGGAGGCGGCACGGGCCGCCGCCGATGCGGCCGGCGCCCCCGCGGCCGATGCCGCGCCGCCGGCCGAACCGCACGCCCCGTTCCCGGCCGAGGCCGCCACCGAACTGTCCGAGCGCTGACCCCGCGCGGCCCATTCCCGCAACCGGAACCCCATGTCCACCCCGCCGCCCGACGCCGGCCCGTCCGCTGCACCTCCCGCCCCTGCCGAACCTGCCCCGGCGCCCGCGCCAAGGCCGCGACCGCGCGCGCCGGCGGCGGTGGTGGTGCTGGCCGTGCTGGCGGTGGGCTACACCCTGTGGATGGCGCAGGGCGTGATCCTGCCGGTGCTGCTGGCGATGTTCTTCGCCCTGATCGGCAACCCGGTGATCCGCCTGCTGCGCAAGGTGTGGGTCCCGCGCTTCGTGGCCGCGCTGCTGGTGCTGGGCCTGGGCCTGGCCGGCACCGCCGTGCTGGCGGTGCAGCTGGTCGGGCCTGCCACCGAATGGGCCGAGCAGGCCCCGCGCGAGGCGCGCAAGCTGGCCCGCCAGCTGCAGGACCTGGCCAAGCCCATGCACGAGGCCAACCGCATCGCCGAGGACGTGGCGCGCGCGGCTGCCGGCGAGGCCGGGCGCAAGGTGCAGATCGTGCGCACGCGGGTGGACGATCCCTACGCGGCGCTGACCCGCACCCCGCGCCTGGCCGCGGCGGTGCTGGCGGTGGTGCTGCTGACGTTCTTCTTCATGGTCTACGGCGAGAACCTGCAGCGGCACGCCATCGCCCTGCTGCCGGGGCGGCAGCAGCAGCGCTTCACCGTGGAGCTGCTGCAGTCCATCGAGCGCGAGGTCTCGCGCTACGTGCTGACCATCAGCCTGATCAACGCGGTGGTCGGCCTGGCCTACGCCGGCATCCTGTACCTGCTGGGCTTCCAGGCGCAGGAGGCGCTGTTGTGGGGCACGATGGCCATGCTGCTCAACTACGCGCCGTACGTGGGCCCGCTGATCGGCGTGTGCATGATGCTGCTGGTGGGCTACATCGGCTTCGACGACGGCTGGCGCGCGCTGCTGCCCGCGCTGCTGTACCTGGGCCTGCATACCCTGGAGGGGCAGATCGTCACCCCGATCATCCTCGGCCGGCGCATGGCGCTCTCGCCGCTGGTGCTGATCCTGGCGCTGATGGTGTTCGGCGCGCTGTGGGGCCTGGTCGGCCTGCTGCTGGCGGTGCCGCTGCTGGTGTGCGTGAAGCTGGTGCTGGCCCAGGTGGACGGGATGCAGGGCTGGGCGCGGCTGCTGGAGTAGCACGCGCCCGTGGCAGGTGTGCCCGCGCGGGAAAGCCTGACCAGTGCATTCAAATTTGAATGGAAGTTGCTGGCCCGCGCGGCCCGGAAGGCAGCGTTCAGGCCCTGCGCGGGCAGCACCGGGGACGGCGGCCTACAATGCCCGGGTGAGCTTCCCCGTCCGCGCCATCACCCTCGACCTCGACGACACCCTCTGGCCGTTCGCCCCGATCGCCGAGCGCATCGACCGGGTGCTGCACGAATGGCTGCTGGAGCACAGCCCGGCCACCGCCGCGATGTACCCGGTGGAGGCCATGCGCCGGCTGCGCGAGCGGGTCTTCCACGACAACCCGCACCTGCACCACGACCTGTCCGCGCTGCGCCGGCTGGCCCTGCGCGAGGCGCTGGAGACCAGCGGCGCCGACCCGGCCCTGCTGGAGCCGGCCTACGAGGCCTTCTACGCCGCGCGCAACCAGGTCCAGTGCTACCCCGACGCGCTCGACGCGCTGGCGCGCATCGCCGCGCGCGTGCCGGTGGCGGCGGTGACCAACGGCAACGCCGACCTGCGCCGCATCGGCCTGGCCCACCTGTTCGCCTTCCAGCTGGGCGCGCGCGAGCACGGCGCGGCCAAGCCCGCGGCCAGCATCTTCCATGCCGCCTGCGCGCGGCTGGGCTGCGACCACGGCCAGGTGCTGCACGTGGGCGACCATCCGGAGATGGACGTGGCCGGCGCCGCCCGCGCCGGGCTGCGCAGCTGCTGGATCAACCGCACCGGCGCGCGCTGGGAACATCCGGAGCTGCGCCCCGACCTCGAGTTTTCCACCCTCACCGCGCTGGCGGACTGGCTTGAGACCCGGGCCGTGCCTGCCGCGCCCCAATGCGAACCCGCCCTATGAGCCATCCCGCCTACGCCTCCCCCGACACCCCCGCCCTGCCGCTGCACCTGGTGGACGCGGCCGGCTTCTCCGCCTGGCGCGCCGCGCAGCCGGCCGCCATCGGCGCCTGGCTCGACGCGCAGGGCTTCGACGGCGCGGCCGGCAGCTTCGCCCTGCTGCCCGGCGACACCGGCGCCGCCGGCGCGGTGCTGGGCGTGGGCGACCGCCTGGATCCCTACGCCTACGCGCATGCGCCCACCGCCCTGCCCGCGGGTGCGTGGACGCCGGCCGCGGAACTGCCGGCCGCCGAGCAGGCGGCGCTGCAGCTGGGCTGGGGCCTGGGCAGCTACCGCTTCACCCGCTACCGCAAGGCCAAGGGTGCGCAGGCGCAGCTGCGCCTGCCGGCACTGGATGCCGAGACGCTGGCGGTGCTGCAGGCGGTCGAGCGCGTGCGCGACTGGGTCAACACCCCGACCCAGGACATGGGCCCGGACCAGCTCGAGGCCGAGGCCCGTGCCCTGGCCCAGGCGCACGGCGCGCAGGTGGAGGTATTCGCCGGCCAGGCGCTGCTGGAGCACAATTTCCCGGCCATCCACGCCGTGGGCCGCGCCTCGCACCGCGCCCCGCGCCTGATCGTGCTGCGCTGGGGCCACGAGTACGCCGGCCGCCCGCACCTGGCCCTGGTCGGCAAGGGCGTGTGCTTCGACACCGGCGGCCTGGACCTCAAGCCCGCCGACGGCATGCGCAACATGAAGAAGGACATGGGCGGCGCCGCCCACGCCCTGGCTCTGGCCGGGCTGGTGATGGCCCGGCAGCTGCCGGTGCGCCTGACCGTGCTGGTGCCGGCGGTGGAGAACGCGGTGGGTCCGGACGCGCTGCGCCCGGGCGAGATCATCGCCACCCGCAAGGGCCTGAGCGTGGAGGTGGACAACACCGACGCCGAGGGCCGCCTGATCCTGTGCGACGCGCTGGCCTACGCCGCCGAGCAGCAGCCCGGGCTGGTGCTGGACTTCGCCACCCTCACCGGCGCGGCGCGCATCGCTCTGGGTCCGGACCTGCCGGCGCTGTTCGCCAACGACGACGCCGTGGCCGAGGCCTGGCTGGCCGCCGGCCGCCAGACCCACGACCCGGTCTGGCGCATGCCGCTGTGGCGCCCGTACCTGCGCTACCTCCACTCCAACGTGGCCGACATCGCCAACGCCGGCTCGCGCATGGCCGGCGCGGTCACCGCCGCGCTGTACCTGGAGCGCTTCCTGCCGGAGAACCTGCCCTGGGCGCACCTGGACACCTACGCCTGGAACGACAACAGCCGCCCGGGCCGTCCGGCCGGCGGCGAGGCCCTGGGCCTGCGCTCGGCCTGGGCCATGCTGCGCGCCCGCTACGCCGGTTGAGCCGGCCGCACCGGCGCCGTGGCGACACGGCGCCGGTGCCTACAGCCAGCCCTTCTGCCGCGCCAGGCGGTAGGCCTCGATGCGGTTGCCCACGCCAAGCTTGCCGATGGCCTCGGACAGGTAGTTGCGGACCGTGCCCTGCGACAGGCCCATCCGCGTGGCGATCTCGGCCGAGGACAGGCCCTCGCCGGCCAGGCGCAGCGCCTGGCGCTCGCGGTCGTTGAGCGGATCGGGCTCGGCCCACGCGCCCAGCGCCAGTTCCGGGTCCACCGCGCGGCCGCCGCCGTGCACCTGGCGGATCGCCTCGGCCAGGCGCTCGGCCGGCGCGTCCTTGAGCAGGTAGCCGCGCACGCCGGCCTCCAGCGCGCGGCGCAGGAAGCCGGCGCGGCCGAACGTGGTGACGATCAGCACCCGGGTCGGCAGCCCGTGGCGCTGCACGCGCTGGGCCAGCTCCAGCCCGGTCAGTCCGGGCATCTCGATGTCGGTGACCAGCACGTCCGGACGCAGGCGCTGCAGCTCGCGCCAGGCACCCTCGCCGTCGGCCGCCACGCCGACCACCTCGATGTCCGGTTCCATCCCCAGCAGCGCGGCCAACGCACCCCGGACCATGCCCTGGTCCTCGGCCAGCAGCACCCGGATCACGGCAATGTCGGCAGGTTCATGCACATGCCTCCGACGTTAGCAGAGCCTCCGCGCTCGTAGGAGCCGCGTCAGCGGCGACCTGGCCGGCCTTCCCAGTGCCCGCGTTCAACCGCCAGGCAACCGGGGCCACCCGCCCCGGATGCGCCACGTTGAACGTCGGCTCCGGTCACGCCCTCGCGTCGCCGCGGACGCGGCGCCTACAGGAGGGCCGGGTGGTGGAGGGGCACTTCGGCGACCAGGCGCAGGCCGCGGCCGGAACCGGCCGGACCGACGTGCAGGCGGCCGCCAACGGCCTCCAGGCGCTCGCGCATGCCGCGCAGGCCGTTGCCAGGCTGGACCTGGCCGCCGCGACCGTCGTCCTCCACCTCCAGGCGCCAGGCGTGGCCGGCACGCGCGAAGCGCACCTGCACCCGCCGCGCCCGGGCATGGCGCTGCACGTTGGTGGCCGCCTCGCGCAGGCACAGCGCCAGCGCCGTCTCCTGCTCCGGCGGCAGGGTGGCCGGCTCCAGCTCGCCCTCCAGTGCCACGCCGCCGCTTTCCAGCAGCACCCTGGCCGCAGCCAGCTCGCCGGCCAGGCCGGTGGCGCGGATGCCGGTGACCGCGCGCCGCACCTGCGCCAGCGCCTCGCGCGCCACCTGGCCCAGCTCGGCGATCTGCGCGCGCGCCGCGTCCTGGTCGCGCTGCACCAGCTTGCCGGCCAGGTCGGCCTTCAGCGCCACCAGCGACAGGGTGTGGCCGAGCAGGTCGTGCAGGTCGCGGCCGATGCGCTCGCGTTCGGCCATGGCGGCCAGGCGCCGCACCTCCTCCTGCGACAGCAGCAGGGCCTCGTCGCGCTGCTCGGCCATGCGCTGCATCTGCACCAGCAGGCAGGTCACCAGCGCGGTCGGCGGCAGCCAGGCGAACGCCTGCCACGGCCGCCCCGCCCACATGCCCACCGCCAGCAGCACCGCGTTGGCCGCCACCAGCTTCAGCAGCACCAGGGCCACGGTGCGCGCGCGGCCCGGTGCCGAGGTGCCCCAGCTGATGTAGACGCAGCCGAACATGAAGTAGGTGACGCCGGCCAGGTACCAGGGCAGCAGGGCGATGCCCAGCGCGCACATGGCCACGCCCCAGCGCTGCACGTGTGCCGCCGGCGCGCGCAGCACCGCCACGAACAGCGCCAGGAACAGCGGGAACGAGACCAGGGTCAGCAGGAACCAGCGCAGGGTGTAGCCGGCGCCCTCGAAGAACGGGACGATGAAGGCCCACACCGACCACCCCAGCGGGATCAGCTGCGTCCACAGCGGTCGGCCGCGGCGCAGGGTGCAGGCGATCATCGAATCGGGCGCCGGCCGCAGCCGGTCGAGGAGCGTCTGGGACATCGGGCTTCCTGGCATGGGGTGTGGACGGCGCTTGTCGATCGGCCGCGCCCGCGGCCGTCGCTGATCGCGGATGGTACGCGGCGCGGGCGGGCGCGGACGCACCCGCCCGCACGCGCAGTGTCGCGGGCGTCGGCCGCGGCCGGCAGTCGCGGGACTCACCTCATCCGGATGACAGCTGTCACTGGCCCCGCCCACCCCGCGCCGGCACCATGCCGCCGTCGCCGCAAGCGGCCCGTGGCCTCCGTTAGCGCCGCGTGAATCCCCGCCGCGGAGCGCCCTGTACCCTGCCCCGCACCGTGTCCAGGACCCCGACCAGGCCCATGAACGCTTCCTCCGAACTGCTCAGGCAACTGCGGATCGAGCGCGACACCGCCCCGCCGCCACCGCCGCGCCGCGGGCTGTGGATCGGACTGGGCATCGCCGCCGTGGTGCTGCTGGCCGCCGGCGCCTGGCTGGCGTTCGGCCGCGACCGCGGCGTGGAGGTGCGCACCGCCACCGCCCTCGCGGCCGGCGGCGGCGGCAGTGCGACCTCGGTGCTCGATGCCAGCGGCTACGTCGTGGCCCGGCGCATGGCCACGGTCTCGGCCAAGGTCACCGGCCGGGTGAAGGAAGTGCTGATCGAGGAAGGCATGCGCGTGGAGGAAGGCCAGGTGCTGGCGCGGCTGGACCCGGTGGACGCCGAGCAGCAGCTGGCGCTGGCGGCCTCGCAGCTGGAAGCCGCGCGCAGCCAGCTCGGCGCGGTGCAGGCGCAGCTGAAGGAGGCCGAGGCCAACGCCGTGCGCCTGCAGGCGCTGGCCGCGCAGAAGCTGGTCTCGCAGGCGCAGTACGACCAGGCGGTGGCCCAGCGCGACACCCTGCGCTCGCAGCTGGCCACCGCGCAGCGCAACGTGCGTGTGGCCGAGGACGGCCTGCGCATCGCCGGCCAGGGCGTGGAGAACACCATCGTGGTGGCGCCGTTCTCCGGCGTGATCACCGCCAAGGCGGCGCAGGAGGGCGAGATCGTCTCGCCGCTGTCGGCCGGCGGCGGCTTCACCCGCACCGGCATCGGCACCATCGTGGACATGGACTCGCTGGAGGTCGAGGTGGACGTGGGCGAGGCCTACATCGGCCGGGTCCGGCCGAAGATGCCGGTGGAGGCCACGCTCAACTCCTACCCGGACTGGAAGATCCCCGCCGAGGTGGTGGCCATCATCCCGGCCGCCGACCGCGGCAAGGCCACGGTCAAGGTGCGCGTGGCGCTGAAGGAGAAGGATCCGCGCATCGTCCCGGACATGGGCGTGACGGTCAGCTTCCTGGAGCGCGACCCCGGGCGGGACGAGGCGCCGCGCCGCGGCGTGCGCGTGCCGGCCGCGGCCGTGGTCGAACGCGACGGCGCCACCGTGGTGTTCGTGGTGGACGAACGCCAGCGCGTCGAGCTGCGCCCGGTGCAGGCCGGCGACACGGTCGGCCAGGAGCGCGAGGTGCTCTCCGGCCTGGCGCCGGGCGAGACCGTGGTGGTCGGACCGCCGGAGCGGCTGGCCGACGGCGACCGCGTGCGCACCGCCGAGTGATTCCATCCGCGGCCGCGCCGGCCTGCGGCGGCGCGGCCATCCCCCGGGGATACCCCCCGGCCCACACGCACAACGAGGCAGCAGCCATGGCTTCCCTGGTTTCGATCCACGACCTGACCAAGACCTACCAGCGCGGCGCGGAGAAGGTGCAGGTGCTGCACGGCCTGGACCTGGAGATCGAGGAAGGCGACTTCGTCGCGCTGATGGGTCCTTCGGGCTCCGGCAAGACCACGCTGCTGAACCTGATCGGCGGCCTGGACACGCCCACCTCCGGCAGCATCGAGGTGGCCGGCCAGCGCATCGACAGGATGAGCAGCGGCCAGCTCTCGCACTGGCGCAGCCAGCACGTGGGCTTCGTGTTCCAGTTCTACAACCTGATGCCCGCCCTGAGCGCGCAGAAGAATGTGGAGCTGCCGCTGCTGCTGACCAGGCTCAATGCCGCCCAGCGCCGGCGCAACGCCCGGATCGCGCTGACCCTGGTGGGCCTGGCCGACCGCGCCTCGCACAAGCCCTCCGAGCTGTCCGGCGGCCAGCAGCAGCGCGTGGCCATCGCCCGGGCGATCGTCTCAGACCCCACCCTGCTGATCTGCGACGAGCCCACCGGCGACCTGGACCGGCAGTCGGCCGAGGAGATCCTGGGCCTGCTGCAGACCCTCAACCGCGAGCACGGCAAGACCATCGTGATGGTGACCCACGACCCCAAGGCCGCGGAGTACGCCAGCCATGTCCTGCACCTGGACAAGGGCACCCTGGTCGAGCAGGCGCGGCACGCCGCCTGACCGCGCGGAGGACTGGCCATGAAGTACTTCCACCTGGTCTGGGCGGCGCTGTTCCGGCGCAAGACCCGCACCTTCCTCACCCTGGCCTCGATCCTGGCCGCGTTCCTGCTGTTCGGCCTGCTCGACGGTGTGCGCACCTCGTTCGCGCAGCTGGGGCAGAGCGCCGAGGGCGCGCAGCGGCTGCAGACCACCGCTCGGCTGTCCATGATCGAGACCCTGCCGCTGTCGCTGGGCAGCCGCATCGCACGGCTGGACAACGTCGAGGCGGTGACCTGGGCCAACTGGTTCGGCGGCGCCTACCAGAACCCGCGCAACCAGCTGTTCACCTTCGCGGTGGCCCCCAACTACCTTGACCTGTACCCGGAGGCGGAGGTGGATCCGCAGCAGCTGGAGGCGTGGAAGCGCACCCGCACCGGCATTCTGGTCGGCGAGGCGCTCATGCGCCGCTTCGGCTGGAAGGTCGGCCAGCGCATCCCCCTGCAGTCCACCATCTTTCCCAACAGCGACGGCACGCTGAACTGGCAGTTCGACATCGTCGGCACCATCACCACGCGCAAGGGCCGCGACGCCGGCTTCACCGACCAGCTGATCCTCATGCACTACGAGTATTTCGCCGAGTCCACGCCCTACGTGGACGGCGAGGTGGGCTGGTACATCACCCGTGTCTCCGACGTGCGCCGCAGTGACGCGGTGGCGCGCGCCATCGATGCGCTGTCGGCCAACTCGCCGCACGAGACCAAGACCATGAGCGAGCAGGCGGCGATGGCCTCGCAGCTGAAGCAGATGGCCGACATCGGCCTGATCGTCGGCTCGATCATGGGCGCGGTGTTCTTCACCCTGCTGCTGCTGACCGGCAACACCATGGCCCAGGCGGTGCGCGAGCGCACCTCCGAGCTGGCCGTGCTCAAGACCATCGGCTTCTCCGACGGCGCGGTGCTGGGCATGGTCCTGGCCGAATCGGTGCTGCTGGTGCTGCTGGGCGGCGTGCTGGGCCTGGGCCTGGCCGCGGTGCTCTCGCCAGTGGTCAGCGCCGGCAGTGGCGGCGTGATCACCCTGCCGCCGATCGGCTGGCGCAGCTGGCTGCTGGGCCTGGGCCTGATGGCGGGCATCGGCCTGCTGGTGGGTGCGCTGCCAGCGCTGCGGGCCATGCGCCTGAACATCGTCGACGCGCTGGCCGGACGTTGAGGAGATGGTGATGAAGATGCTCAAGTCCCTGCTGCGCGGCGTGCTGCCCGCGCTGGTGGTGGTGGTGTTCCTGGTGGCCTGGGTGGCCCTGCCCTGGCCGGCCCTGCTCGGCCTGGGCTTGCTGCTGGCGCTGTGGATGGCGCTGACCCGCACGGGCCGGCAGGCCGCCTCGGTGGCCTACGTCGGCATCGCCACGCTGCCGCAGCGCCTGGGCACGTCCTCGGTGGTGGTGGTCGGCATCGCCGGCGTGGTCGGCGTGCTGATGGCGCTGCTGGCGATGGCCGAGGGCTACCGCCACACCCTGGCCAGCAGCGGCGATGAAAACACCGCCATCGTCCTGCGCGGCGGCTCCTCCGCCGAGCTGATGTCGGTGCTCTCGCACGAGGCGGTCACCGCCATCGTCCGTGCGCCGGAGATCGCCCGCAATGCCGAGGGCCAGCCGCTGGCCTCGCCGGAGCTGCTGGTGGCGGCCAACGTGCCGCGCCGCGGCAGTGGCGAGGACGGCAGCGTGACCCTGCGCGGCGTCGGGCCGATGGCCTGGGAGGTACGCCGGTCGGTGCGGCTGGTGGAAGGCCGGCGCTTCGAGCCGGGGCGGCGCGAGCTGGTGGTCGGCCGTGGCGCGCAGCGCCAGTTCGACGGCCTGGAAGTGGGCCGCGAGCTGCGCCTGGGCAACCAGGTGTGGACGGTGGTCGGGGCGTTCGAGTCCGGCGACTCGCTGGAATCGGAGATGTGGGCCGACGCGGAGATCGTCGCGGCCACCTACCGCCGCGGCAGCAGCCGCGCCTCGGTGGTGGCCCGCCTGGCCGACCCGAAGGCGATCGGCGCGTTCAAGGCCAACCTCGCCGCCGACCCGCGCCTGCAGGTGGAGGCCACCACCACCCGCGAGTACTTCCGCCGCCAGTCCGAGACGCTGACCCGGGTGCTGCGCATCATCGGCATCGTGGTCGGCTCCATCATGGCCATCGGCGCGGTGTTCGGCGCACTCAACACCATGTTCGCCACGGTGGCCACGCGGGCGCGCGAGATCGCCACCCTGCGCGCGATCGGTTTCCGCGGGATGCCGGTGGTCGCGGCGGTGATGCTGGAGACCCTGCTGCTGGCGGCGGCCGGCGGCATCGTCGGCGGCGCCGTGGCCTGGCTGCTGTTCAACGGCTACACGGCCTCGACCATGGCCGGCGGCGTGGCGCAGCTGAGCTTCGAGTTCCGGGTCACGCCCGCGCTGCTGTGGACCGGGCTGAAGTGGGCGCTGGCCATCGGCTTCGTCGGCGGCCTGTTCCCGGCCCTGCGCGCGGCCACCCTGCCGGTCAGCCAGGCGCTGCGCGCGGCCTGAGCGCCGCGTGCCGCCGGTCCCGCGCCCGGCCGCGTGCCGGGCGCGGCGCGCCCGCTCAGGCCGGCCGCTGCCGGCTGCGCCACAGGCCCTCGCCGGCGTAGATCGCCAGGCCCAGCCAGATCGCGCCGAAGCCCAGCGCGCGGGCGGCGTCGAACGGCTCGTGGAAGAACCACACGCCCAGCAGCAGCTGCAGGGTCGGAGCGATGTACTGCATCAGCCCGACCACGCTCAGCGGGATGCGGCGCACGCCGTAGGCGAAGCCGATCAGCGGCACCGCGGTGACCACGCCGCCGAACACCAGCAGCAGGTCGGTGCCCAGGCTCCAGCCGGCGGCGAAGCCGCCGCCATGGCCGGCCTCGGCCCACAGCACCCAGGCCAGGGCCGGCAGGAACAGGTACAGGCTCTCCAGGCCCAAGCCCGCCACCGGGTCCACCGCCACCAGCTTGCGCACCAGTCCGTACAGGCCGAAGGAGCCGGCCAGGCCCAGCGCGATCCACGGCGGCGAGCCGCCCTGCCAGGTCAGCCAGGCCACGCCGGCGGCGGCGCAGCCGACCGCGATCCACTGCAGCCGGCGCAGCCGCTCGTGCAGCACCAGCACGCCCAGCAGCACGTTGACCAGCGGGTTGATGAAGTAGCCCAGGCTGGTCTCGACCACGTGCCCGGCGTTCACCGCCCAGATGTACAGACCCCAGTTGAAGGCGATCAGCACCGCGCTCAGCGCCAGCGCCGGCAGCGCACGCGGCTGCGCCACCAGCCGGCGCAGCCAGCCCAGGCCGTCGCGCAGCAGCAGCCAGCCCACCACCAGCAGCGCGCTCCACACCACGCGGTGGGCCATGATCTGCATCGCGGGCACGGCCTTGAGCAGGTGCCAGTACACCGGCACCACGCCCCAGATCACGAAGGTGCCGGCGGTGACCGCCAGCCCGCGCCGGTCGATCGTGCCGCTCATCGCCGCAGCACCCGCGCCAGGGTAATCAGCACCACGCCGGCCAGGATCACCGCCATCGCGCCCAGGTCGTGGGCGGTGAAACGCTCGCCGGCCAGCCAGGCGCCCAGCGCCACGGCGATCACCGGGTTGACGTAGGCGTAGCTGCTGACCAGCACCGGACGCACGTGGTGCAGCAGCCACACGTAGGTGGAGAAGGCCACGATCGAGCCGAACACCGCCAGGTAGGCCAGCGCCAGGGTCCCCTGCAGGGTCGGCTGCAGGTCGTGGCCCTCGCCGCGCAGCAGGCCGATCAGCAGCAGCATCGCCCCGCCGCACAGCATCTGCCCGGCCGAGGTCATGAACGGCGAAGGCAGGTCGCGCCCGCGCGACCACACCGAGCCGAACGCCCAAGCCACCGGCGCGATGACCAGCAGCACCAGCCCGGCCGGGCTGGCACCGAGGCTGCTGCCGGCGTTGAGCCAGACCACGCCGGCGAAGCCCACGGCCAGCCCCAGCCATTCGATGCGGGTCGGACGCTGCCCGTAGAAGGCGCCGAACAGGCCCATCCACAGCGGCACCGAGGCCACCGCCACCGCGGCCAGGCCGGAGGAGACGTGCTGCTCGGCCAGCACCACGCAGCCGTTGCCCAGCAGCAGCAGGGTCGCGCCCATCACCGCCACGTTCCTCCACTGCGCGCCGGTCGGCGCCGGCACGCCGCGCCAGCGCAGGAACGCGTACATCACCCCGCCGGCCACCAGGAAACGCGCGCCGGACACCGCGGCCAGCGGCGGCCAGCCGCCCTCCAGGGCGAAGCGGATGCCCAGGTAGGTCGAACCCCAGACGACGTAGACGATCGCGAGCGCGAAAACGACGGCCAGTCCTCCGGCGCGGGCCGGAGCATGCACGGGTGAGGACATGCGGGTGAGAAGGGGAAGGATCGGCCGGTGATTCTAATGCGCCACCCCCCGCCGGTCGTGGAGGCGCAGCCCCCCTGCGCGGGACAGCGCGTTCCGCCGCCCGGGCGCAAGCTGGCGCCACGCCAACGGCGGCTGAAGGCCGGGGCAACGGCATCACCCCGGAGGCTTGTCCCGGCCGCGGGCACAGGCGCATATTCGGCCGCGAGGTACCGTCCGGAGGCCTGACGATGAACACCCTGCGAATGCGCACCATCGCCCTCGCCCTGGTGCTGGCGGTCGCGCCCGGGGTGGCCGCCGCGCGCAGCACCGTGACCGATCCGGAGCGTCCGCGCGAGCTGCCGGGCGAGACCGTCTCGGTGGCCTGGACCGACCCGGCGCAGTTCTCGGACCTGCGCTTCAGCGGCAACCGGTGGGAGGCCGCGCAGGGCGACTGGGTCGCCGAGCTGGCCCGCTACCTGCAGAAGCGCGCCGAGCGCCGCCTGCCCGAGGGCCGGAAGATGGAGGTGACCATCACCGACATCATGCGCGCCGGCCGCTACGAGCCCTGGCGCGGCCCGTACATGGACCGGGTGCGGGTCCTGCGCGACCACTACCCGCCGCGCATGACACTCAACTTCCGCATCACCGGCGCGGACGGCCAGGTGCTGGCCGAGGGCGAGCGCACGCTCACCGACCTGGGCTTCATGCAGAGCGTGTCGATCAACCACAACGACCTGCTGCGCTACGAGAAGCGCATGATCGACGACTGGCTGCGCCGCGAGCTGGCGCAGCCGCAGGTGGCCGCGCGCTGAGCGGCCGCGGCCGGTCCCGGGCGCGCGGCCCGGGGCCGCGGCCGGCGCCTACTGCTCGACCACCTTGGCGACCGCCCGCTCGATCTCCTCGCGGGTGGTGTTGGTGTAGTTGCGCGGCACCTCGGCCACCACCCGCGCCCGCGCCTGCTCGTTGAGCTGGGCACGGATCTGGCCCAGCGTCTGCGGGTCAGCGGCGATCACCAGGTGCCGGTAGCGGTCGTGCAGCGCGTCGTGGTTGATGCGCTGCGCCAGCTGGCGGGCGAAGGACGCCTCGTCCATCTCCCGCGCGTGCACCTCGCTGGGCAGCGCCGCCGGCATCACGCCCTCGGCCGGGTCCAGGGCCATCGCCTCCTCCTGGTGCAGGCGCACCTGGCCGCCGCTGCCCACGTTGCGGAACAGGCGGGCCGAGCCGCCATCGGCGACCAGGATCCAGGCATCGCGGGGAATCCTGAGCATCGTGCCTCCCGTGCTGCGGTGTGTGTCCCCCAGCGTGGCCGTTGCCGCGTTAGGGCCGCGCGCAGGCGGCGTCACGGCCGCGTCCGCACCGGCGGCCCGGGCTGCGGCATCATGGGCGCGCACCTTGCAGGAGGACGCCGATGAGCCGCTTCGACCTCAGCCCGCCCACCCAAGCCCAGTACCAGGCCCTGGTCGCCGCCCTGTCCGACGAGGAGCGCCGCGTTCTGCTGCACCACGGCACCGAGGCACCGTTCTGCGGCGCGTTCCTGGACAACAAGCGCGAGGGCACCTACGTGTGCAGGCTGTGCGGCCTGCCGCTGTTCCGCTCCTCGGCCAAATTCGATTCCGGCACCGGCTGGCCCAGCTTCTTCGCGCCCTACGACGAGGCGCACATCCGCCGCGTGCGCGACACCAGCCACGGCATGGTCCGCACCGAGATCGTGTGCGCCCGCTGCGGCAGCCATCTGGGCCACGTGTTCCCGGACGGGCCGCCGCCGACCGGCGAGCGCCATTGCCTGAACTCGGTGGCGCTGGGCTTCGTGGACGCCGGCCAGCCGTTGCCCGATCCGCTCGGCCGCGGCGGCGCGGAAGCCGGGCCGGCCTGAACGCCGGCGTACGCGGTTACCATGGCCGCCAGGCCATCCGGGAGGCACCCATGAAGTACCTGCTGCTGGTCTACCTCGACCAGGAACTGTTCGACGCCCTGCCGGCGGAGGAGTACGCGGAGCATATGCGCGCCTGCCTGCGCCACGCCGACGAGCTGAAGGCGCGCGGCACGCTGCTGGCCAGCGACAAGCTGGAACCGCCGGCGCAGGCGCGCACGGTGCGCGTGCGCCAGGGCCGGACCACGGTGTTCGACGGCCCCTTCGCCGAGACCAAGGAAGTGCTGGCCGGCTACAACCTGATCGAAGCCGGGTCGCTGGAGGAGGCGGTGGAGATCGCCCGCTCCTTCCCGTGGGCCCGCTACGGCAGCATGGAGGTGCGCCCGGTGGCCGACCTGGACGCCGAGCGCGCGCGGCTGGGCGCCTGAGCCTTCAGGCGCGGCAGGTGTCGCGCGCCCCGGTGGCGGCCACGCAGTGGCGGAAGTCCTCGGGCAGACCCTGCACCTGGCGGCGCCGCCCGACCTGCAGCTCGAACTCGTCCAGCACCACCCGCTGGCAGCCGGCGCGGGTGCCGGCGGCCTTCTCGCATTGCTCCTGGTACAGCCGGTAGACGCAGGCACCGCCGCTGGCGGCCAGGCACTCGAAGGTGGCCACGCCGTCCTCCAGCGTGGTCTTGCTGAACACCGTGTCCACCCCGTCCTGGCTGGCGCGGATGATGCTGGTCACGCCCGGGCGCGGGTCGCCGAACAGCGCGAGCAGGCAGGACAACAGGGCCGTCAGCAGTTTCATGGCATCTACCTCGTGAAACAGTACGACGCGGGGGACGGGGAGCCGGCGCGGAACGGGCCGCGCGGCGACGTGTTATGGATGCCGCAGGCGGCGGATCGGTCGCGCCTCACATGCCGCGGAAGAGGGCCATGAACGGCGGGCTGACCGGCAGGGTCTCCGGCCGCCGCTTGAGCCGCAGCCGGCCCTTGCCGCCCTCCTCGCGCACCACCGCCGCCACCGCGGCCAGGTTGACGATGGTGGAGCGGTGGACCTGGCGGAAGCGGTTCGGGTCCAGCACCTCCAGCAGCTCCTTCAGCGGCGTGCGCAGCAGCGCCTCGCCGTCCTCGGTGACCACCACCGTGTACTTGCTGTCGGCGCGGAAGTAGACCACCTCGTCGAGCATGATCAGGCGGGTCTCGCGCCCGGTGTTGGCGGTGATCCAGGCCAGCGGCGGCGGCGCCGACGGCTCCGGCGGACGGCGCGCCAGGTGGCGCAGCAGCTCGTCCAGCACCGCCGGGTCCGGGCGCCCCGCCGTGGCCCGCGCCTGCACCCGCTGCACGGTGGCCTGCAGGCGGTCGCGCGCCACCGGCTTGAGCAGATAGTCCACCGCGCCCTGCTCGAAGGCGTCGATGGCGTACTGGTCGTAGGCGGTGACGAACACCACCTGGGTGCGCGGGCTGACCTCGGCCAGCGCCGCGGCCACCTCGATGCCGGACAGGCCGGGCATGCGGATGTCGAGGAAGGCCACGTCGGGCTTGTGCGCGGCGATGGCCTCCAGCGCGCTGGCACCGTCCTCGCACTCGGCCACCACGCGCAGTTCCGGCCAGGCCTCCTGCAGCTGCAGCAGCAGCGAGGTGCGCAGCAGCTCCTCGTCCTCGGCGATCACGCACTCAAACATGGCGGGGCTCCTCCTGCGGCAGCGGTGGCGGTGCGGGCACCGCAGGCGCCGGGGCCGGCAGGGTCAGGGTCGCGGCGGCGCCGCTGGGGAAGTTGGAGACCAGGGCGAAACTGGCGCGCTCGCCGTAGGTCAGGCGCAGGCGCTCGCGCAGGTTCTTCAGGCCGATGCCGGTGCCGCTGCTGTTGCCGTCGAAGCCCAGGCCGTCGTCGGCCACGGTCACCGTGACCTGGTCGTCCATGCGCCGGGCCAGGATCCAGATGGTGCCACCGCCGGGCTTGGGCTCCAGACCGTGCTTGATGGCGTTCTCCACCAGCGTCTGCAGCATCATCGAGGGAAGCGGCACGGACTTCAGCTCTTCGGGCACGTGCACCTGCACCGCCAGGCGGCTGCCCATGCGGATCTTGAGGATCTCCAGGTAGGCGCCCACCCGCTCCAGCTCCTCGCCCAGGGTGGAGGGCCCGTCCTGCTCGCGCGGCAGCGAGCGGCGCAGGTACTGGATCAGGTGGCCCAGCATCTGCTCGGCGCGCGGCGGGTCGGTGCGCGCCAGCACCTGGGCATTGGCCAGGGTGTTGTAGAGGAAGTGCGGCTCCACCTGCGCCTGCAGCAGGTTGAGGCGGGCGATGGCCAGGGCGCTGTCGGTGTCCTTGCGGTGGGCGGCGTCGCGCTCGTCGCGGCGGCGCTCGGCCACGCGGCGGGCGATGGCGCGCATCAGCGCCTCGGCGTTTTCGTAGTTGCTGCCCTCGTCCAGGGCGAACAGGTCCACCCAGTGCGGCGCGTCCGGCTCGCACAGCAGGGTCACACTGCTGGTGCCGTCGCCCGGCGCCACCGTGGCCAGCACCTGGTTGCGCTCCACCGCCAGGCGCGCCAGCAGGTTCCAGCGCGAGGGCTTGCGGCCGCCGGCGTCGGCACGGCGCACCTTGGCCCGCACCTGCAGGCTGTCGCGCCCCTCCTCCACCTCCTCCGAGCGCGGCAGCTCGCGCACCGCGGCGGCGACCATGGCGAAGGCCTCGTCCGCGTCCAGCGGCACCTCGATGCGGCGCTGCTGGCGGCTGCTGAGCGTGGCCCCGTCCAGTCGCCCGGCGATCAGCCAGACCCGGCGCAGGTGGGTCAGCGCACCGAGCAGCGCGGTGACCATGGCGAGCATGGCCAGCAGGCCGAACAGCCAGCCCGGGCCGCGGTTCATGCCGTAGAACAGGCCGGACCAGACGAACCCGGCCAGGACCAGGGCCGCGCTCCAGGCCAGGAAGATGCGGGCAAGCAGGAACAGGCTGGAGAACACGGCGCACCACCAGGCGGGGAAGGTGCGTGGAGCATAGTGCCCCGGCGGCGGGCGGGAAGGCCCGTTGCGACGAAACCGCATCCGCGCCGACGAAACCGCGTCCCGGCGGACCGGAACCGGGCCGCTCAGGGCGCCGGCGTCCCCTGGATGCGCGACCAGACCCGGCCGAACACGTCGCGCGCCTCGGTCCCGGTCAGCGGACTGGCGCGCACGCCCTCGCGCTGCAGGAACAGGTGCAGGCCCTCCTCGGCATCCGCGCGCGGATGGTTGAGGAACACGTCGTAGGCGGCGCTGAGCACCTGCCAGTAGCGGGCGAAGCTGCGCATGGCCCGGGCCCGCGGCAGGTCCTGGTAGTGCTGGCGCCAGTAGTCGCGCTCACGCTCGATGTCGACCACGACCGTCCGCCGCGCGGGCGGCTGTGCGTTGTGCATGGTTCACCGGGTTCCGTGGGAAGGGCGCCGTGTCCGCCGGCGCGAGCCACCAGCGTCCCAGTCCGGGCGTGGCCGCCGGGTGAAAAAAGCCGGATGGCCTGCACGCCGGGCGCGCGCGGCCACCGCGGTTCCGCGACGGCGCGCACGGAAAAGGCGGCGCCGATGGATGCGGGGTGGCGCATCACGGGTGCACCGCGATGGCGCAAATCCGTATGCTTGCGCCACCGCGCCGGCGGTTCCGGCACGCACCGAGCCTTTCCACCGATGAGCGACACCCCTCCCGACCGCCTGGCCCTGGATCCCCGCAGCCCGTACCACGACATCGAGGCGATCAACCGCGGCGTGGGCGTGCGCTTCAACGGCGAGGAGCGCGACAACGTCGAGGAGTACTGCGTCAGCGAAGGCTGGATCCGGGTGCAGGTGGGCCGCGCGCGCGACCGCCGCGGCAACCCGATGACCATCAAGATCAAGGGCCAGGTCGAGCCCTACTACCTGACCTGAGCCGGGTGCCGCCTCAGCGCCGGCATCCGGACAGCTGGCGTCCGGCATACCACAGCGCGCGCCGCGCCTGGTCCCAGGCGCTGTTGGCCGCGTTCGGCAGCTCGTGCGCGCGGCGTATGGGGTCCGCGCCCCTGGCCCAGGCGTATTCGGCGCGCTGCAGGTTCTCCAGCGCCTGCAGTGCCGGCGCCAGCAGGCGGCGCACCCGCGCCGCGTCGCAGCCCTGGGTGGCCGCCTCCAGTTCGGCGATCTGCTCGCGGATGCGACGGCTGGCCCGGCCGTCCAGGCCGGGCGCCGGCTCGTAGCTGATCGGCGCCGCGCGCCAGGCATCGCCGGTGGCCTCGCTGCCCAGGTCCGCGGGCCGTTCGTGACGGGCCGGGTTGAAGCGCACCTCCGGCGAGGGCCGCGCCTGCGCGTGCTGGATGTCCTGGCCGAGCAGGAACTCGGCCACCTTCTTCTGCGCGCGGACCAGCTCCTGCCGGGTCACGTCGGCCAGGTCCCCGTCGCTGGTCCAGTCCTTGCCGAAGCGGGTGCCGCGGTAGTCCACCGGGTTCTTCCGCTCCATCGGGTCGCGCGGCGGCCCGGGCGGTGGCGCGGCGCCGGGCGGACGCCGCGTGGCCCGGGCCCAGGCATCGTCGGCCGGCAGCAGCACCCGGCCGCTGTCGTCGTGCAGGCGTGCCGGCGGCAGGATCGGGTCGGGGCCTTCGCCACCCCCCGCTTCGGCCTGGCGCGGTGCCTGCGCGGCCGGCGCGGCGGGCGTGGGCGGCGGTTGCGCCGGCTCCTCCACCGGTGGCAGTTCCGGCGTGGCCGGCGCGCGCGCCACGAACACCAGGCGCAGGCGCTCCAGTGGCCGCTCGACCAGCGCGCGGTAGCGGCCCTGCGGGGGTGCCAGCAGCAGGGCCACCATCAGCCCCATCACCACCAGTGTGGCGGCAAGGGCGGCCAGGCGCGGCAGCAGGTCGTCGCGTGCGGGCTGGGGGCTCAAGTCGGCGCCAGGAGGTGGACGGGCAACCGGGCGCGGCGCGGCGCACCCGGCCCCATGCAGACCACGGACCGTGCCCGCCGGTTCCCGCCGGCACGGCCGTGGCCGGCGCCGGTCACTCCCCGGTCATGTCGACCACGTCGAAGCTGACCACCGGATCCACGTCGGCGTCGTAGTCCACGTCGTCGCGCTCGAAGCCGAACAGCCTGAGGAAGTCGCGCTTGTAGCTGGCGTAGTCGGTGACCTGGAACAGGTTCTCGGTGGTCACCTGCGGCCACAGTTCGCGGCAGGCCTGCTGCACGTCCTCGCGCAGCTCGCGGTCGTCCAGGCGCAGGCGGTTGGACTCGTCGGTCGGCGGCGGGTTGTCGCTGTACAGGTGCTCGCGGAAGGTGCGGTCCAGCTGCTCGATCGGGCCCTCGTGCAGGCCCTTGTCCTTCATGATCCTGTAGACGATGGCGATGTACAGCGGCATCACCGGGATCGCGGCGCTGGCCTGGGTCACCACCGACTTGAGCACGGCCACGTTGGCCGAGCCGCCGGTGGGCTTGAGCCTGGCGTCGATGGCGTGGGCGGCGCGGTCCAGGTCCTCCTTGGCCTTGCCCAGCGCGCCGTGCCAGTAGATCGGCCAGGTGATCTCGGTGCCGATGTAGCTGAAGGCCACGGTCCTGGCGTCGGGCGCCAGCACGCCGGCCTTCTGCAGGGCGTCGATCCACAGCTCCCAGTCCTCGCCGCCCATCACCTTCACGGTGTCCGCCACCTCCTGCTCGGTGGCCGGCTCGACCACGGCCTCGATCACCTGGTCGCGGTTGGTGTCCACCGCGGTGGACCTGTACGGCTGGCCGATCGGCTTGAGCGAGGAGCGCTTGATCTCGCCGGTGTCGGGCATGCGGCGCACCGGCGAGGCCAGCGAGTAGACCACCAGGTCGATCGGGCCGCCCATCTCGCGGGCCAGCTCGATGGCCTTGGCGCGCACCTCGTGGGAGAAGGCGTCGCCGTTGATCGAGCGGCTCCACAGGCCGGCTTCCTTGGCGTAGCGGTCGAAGGCGGCGGAGTTGTACCAGCCCGGGTTGGCCGGCTTCTTGTCGCTGCCGGTCTTCTCGAAGAACACGCCCAGGGTGGCCGCGCCGAAGCCGAACGCGGCGGTGATGCGCGCGGCCAGGCCATAGCCGGTCGAGGCGCCGATCACCAGCACCCGCTTGGGTCCGTCGTTGCGCACGCCACGCGACTGCACGTAGCGGATCTGGTCCAGCACGTTCCGGTCGCAGCCCACGGGGTGGGCGGTGGTGCAGATGAAGCCTCGGACTTTGGGATGGATGACCACGCGGACTCTCTCTTGATCTCGGGAAGAGGGATGGCGCGGCGAAAGGCCGCGGCCGGAGCGCCGTAGTCTAATCGTTCCCCGGCGCCCCCCCGTTCCGCGGCGTATGGAGGTCAGGTGGCCGTGCAGCAGGCCGCCAGGCGCCGCGTGTGCGTGCGCTGCGCCCACAGGTACAGGCCCAGGCCGGCCAGCGCGGTGGCCGCGCCGACCGGGCCGGTCACGGTCCAGCCCAGCCCGGCGCTGATGGCCAGACCGCCCAGCCACGGACCCAGCGCATTGGCGGCGTTGAACGCGGCATGGTGCGAGGCCGCGGCCAGGGTCTGCGCCTCGCCGGCCACGTCCATCAGGTGCGACTGCAGGATCGGCCCCAGCCCGCCCATGGCGCCGATGGCCACCGTGGCCAGCAGCAGGCTCCACGGCCAGCGCGCGGCCAGCGGGAACAGCAGCAGCATCAGCAGCGCCCAGCCCAGCAGCACCGCGGTGGCGCGGAACTGCAGGCGGTCGAACAGCCAGCCGCCGGCGATGTTGCCGATCACCCCGCCCAGGCCGAAGCCGGCCACGCCCAGCGGGATCCACGCCGGGGCCACGCCGGTGACCTCGACCATGGTCGGCGCCAGGTAGCTGAAGACGCAGAACATGCCGGAGAAGCCGATGGCGCCGATCAGCAGCGCCTGCCACACCGGCAGCCGGTTGAAGGCGCGCAGCTCGCCCAGCGGATTGCCGCGCGGGGCATCGGCCACCACGCGCGCCGGCAGGGCCAAGGCGATCAGCGCCACGGTCAGCAGCGCGATCACCGCCACCGCCGCGTAGGCCCAGCGCCAGCTGCCGTGCTGGCCGACCCAGGTGGCCAGTGGCGTGCCCAGCAGGATGGCGATGGTCAGGCCCAGCATGGTCAGGCTCACCGCGCGGCCGCGCGCCTCCGGCCGGCTGATCGCCACCGCGGTCAGCGCCGACACGCCGAAATAGGCGCCGTGCGGCAGGCCGGCGATGAAGCGAAACAGCAGCATGCTGTGGTAGTCCGGCCCCAGCGCGCTGGCCAGGTTGCCGGCGGCGTAGAAGCCCATCAGGCCCAGCAGCAGGGTCTTGCGCGACAGCGCTCCGCCGAGGAGGGCCAGCAGCGGCGCGCCGACCACCACGCCCAGCGCGTAGGCGCTGATCAGGTGGCCGACCCGCGGCTCGTCCACGCCCAGATCGGCCACCATGTTGGGCATCAGGCCCATGCCGGCGAACTCGCTGGTGCCGATGGCGAAGCCGCCCAGAGTCAGGGCGGTGAGGATCAGGGCATGGCGGCCACGGCCGATCACGGGAACGGCGGCGGCCGCCGAGGTGGCGGCAGGGGAAGGGGAAGGCATGGCCCGGATTATGCTGCGTTGCATCAAGGCCGAACCACCCCTGCCGGCGGTACACCGGGGGTGCATTCATGCAACAGCGGCCGGTGGCAGGGGCGATGCCGGCCCTCGGGGCGCGAGCCGGCAAGGTGGCGCATGACAGGCGCCCCCCTCCTCCACACCCCGCACGCCGCCACTCCGTCCGGCGCGCCAGGGGCCGGGCAGCCGGGGCCTTTGTCCCTGCCGGGTGGCGTGCGACGGACCGGCCGTTGATCGGGATCAACGAGGCCCGGCCAGGGGGACGGGATGATCGGGATGCGGCGGACCGGTCCCGCCGCAACAAGGAGGTGGGCTATGGATATCTCCCTGATGAACCTCGGCCACGCCGCCCTGCTGTTCGCCCTGCCGGCCAGCCTGGCCGGCGTGTGCAAGCTGGCCTGGCGCCGCGGCGAGGAGATCGAATACGGCTGGTTCGCCATCCTGTTCATCGCCCTGTGCCTGGGCGTGGCGCTGGAATCCATCCTCGGCCGCCTGCTGTAACGCTCCGGCGCCCCTGTCACGCACCGCGCCACGCCTGCAGGCGCCGCGTTCGCGGCTTCCGGCCGGCACATCCAGCGGCCACGTCCAACCGCCACGCGATCGGCCCCTTGCCCGCGCAGCCCCGGTGCAGGAGCGCCCGCCGCGACCGGGCCCGCCCGTCGCGTCGCCGCTGACGCGGCTCCTACAGCCGCACGCCACCACGCCGATCTGCAGGCGCCGCGTACGCGGCGTCCGGCCGGCGCATCCAGCGGCCACGTCCAACCGCCACACCCGATCGGCCCCTTGCCCGTGCAGCCCCGGCGCAGGAGCGCCCGCCGCGACCGGGCCCGCCCGTCGCGTCGCCGCTGACGCGGCGCCTGCAATGGCACGCCGGCAACCCGGCCGGCACCTCGGCACCACCGTCCCGGCAACGCCGCGGCGGGCGGCGAAGGCCGCGGTTCAGCGGCCCGTGCCAGAATGGCGCGGTGAACTACCTGGCCCACCTGTACCTGGCCGCGCCCGATCCGGAGGCGATGCTCGGCGCGCTGCTGGGCGACTTCGTGTTCGGTTCGGCCGGGCTGGCGGCGTACAGCCCGGTGGAACAGCGCGAGATCCTGGTCCACCGGCGCATCGACCGCTACACCGACGACCATCCGCAGGTGGTCCAGGCCCGCTCGCTGTTCGAACCCGGCCTGCGCCGCTACGCCGGCATCGTCCTGGACGTGTACTTCGACCATCTGCTGGCACGCGACTGGGCGCACCACACGGACGAGCCGCTGGAGGCCTTCACCGCGCGCTTCTACGGCCACCTGCTGGCACAGCGCTCGCGCCTGCCCGCGCGCCTGCAGGCCATCGCCCCGCGCATCGCCGCGCACGACTGGCTGGGCTCCTACCGCCGGCGCGAGAGCGTGGACCTGGCGGTGAGCCGCATCGCCACCCGGTTGTCGCGCAACGGCGAGCGCCTGGTGGCCTGCCTGCACGGCCTGCGCCGGCACGAGGCCGACATCGCCGCCGGCTTCGAGGCGTTCTTCCCGCAACTGCAGGCCTACGTGCCGTTGGCGCGCGCGGCCGTGGCGGAGGCCGTGCCCCAGGACTGAACCCCTTGCCGCTTCCATCGCGGGACCGGTGCCAGGATCGGCCCATCACGCGCCCAGGAGGCTGCCATGTTCCGATCCCCTGCCTTCCGGTTCCTGTTCGTGCTGACCCTGCTGTCCGGCGCCTGCGCGGCGCCTTCCCGTGCGGAAGCCCCCGCCGCCCCTCCACCGCCGGCCGCGGACGCGCGCCAGGTGGCCACGCCCGACCAGGCCTGGCCGGGCGTGTTCGCCGCGGTGCAGGAGGCGGAGCTGTTCCCGGACCAGAAGCTGTTCGCCGACGCGGTCCCGCGCATGGCGCCGGCCGAGGTCGAGGCCGCGTTCCTGCGCCAGCGCGCCGCACCGGGCTTCGACCTGCGGCGCTTCGTCCAGGCGCACTTCGTGCTGCCCGGGGACGTCGCCGCCACCGAAGTGCCGGAGCACGACGGCCTGCGCGCGCACATCGACGCGCTCTGGCCGCTGCTGACCCGCACCAGCCCCGCTCCGCAACCGCACGACAGCCTGCTGCCGCTGCCGCATCCCTACGTGGTGCCCGGCGGCCGCTTCCGCGAGGTGTACTACTGGGATTCGTACTTCACCATGCTTGGCCTGGCCGAAAGCGGCCGGCACGGGCTGGTGCGGCAGATGCTGGACAACTTCGCCCACCTGCTGGACACCTGGGGCCACATCCCCAACGGCAACCGCAGCTATTACCTCAGCCGCTCGCAGCCGCCGTTCTTCTCGCACATGGTCGCGCTGGCGGCACGGGAGGATCCTTCGGCGCCGCTGCGCTACCTGCCGCAGCTCAGGCGCGAGCACGCATTCTGGATGGACGGGTCCGCCACGCTGCAACCCGGCCAGGCCCACCGGCGCGTGGTGCGCCTGGCCGACGGCAGCCTGCTCAACCGCTACTGGGACGACCGCGACACGCCGCGCCCGGAATCGTTCGCGCACGACCGCCGGACCGCGGCCGCCGCCTCGCGTCCGGCCGCGGAGGTGTACCGCGAGCTGCGCGCCGGCGCCGAAAGCGGCTGGGACTATTCCAGCCGCTGGCTGGACGAGCCGATGCGGCTGGACAGCATCCACGTCACGACGCGGATCCCGGTGGACCTCAACAGCCTGCTCCACCACCTGGAGAGCACCATCGCCGGCGCGTGCGCCCGGGCCGGCGACGCGGCCTGCGCACGCGACTATGCCGCCATGGCCCGGGCCCGGGCCGCGGCCATCGAACGCCACCTGTGGCACCCGGACGGCTACTACGGCGACCTGGACCTGCGCACGGGCCAGGTGCGCGCGCAGCTGACCGCCGCCGCGCTGTTCCCGCTGCATGCCGGCATCGCCACGCCGGAACGCGCGCGCCGCACAGCGGCGGCGGTGCGCGCGCAGCTGCTGCGGCCCGGCGGCCTGGTCGCCACCACCGTGGACAGCGGCCAGCAGTGGGACGCCCCCAACGTCTGGGCGCCGCTGCAGTGGATCGCCGTGGACGGGCTGCGCCGCTACGGCGAGGACGCGCTGGCCCGCGACATCGCCGCCGCCTTCCTGGTCAACGTGCGGACCCTGTTCGCGCGCGAGCGCCGGCTGGTCGAGAAATACGACGCCGACGGCGCGCTGCAGGGCGGCGGTGGCGGCGAGTACCCGCTGCAGGACGGCTTCGGCTGGACCAACGGCGTAGTGCTGGCCCTGCTGGCGCTCTACCCCGAGCTGGAAACCGCCGCGTCCCCCGCCCACGCCACCGCCCCGCCCCTGCAGGCGCCGCGCACGCGGCGACCCGGGTGGCGAACCCCAAGCCCGCGGTCGACCGCCACACGAATCGACCCGAGCGCGCGGAACGCAGGCGACATGCCTGCGTCCTCGGCGCAGGAACGGGCGAGGTGACGCGGCTGCCGCAGGGGCCGCTGGCGGGGCTTCCACGGATTCCGTGATGCGGCGCAGCGGGCAGATCGCGCGCCCGGATGTTAGCGTTCACATCGGACTTGCCGGGGAGACTGTCCGATGCGTCGTACGTCCGTCCGCCGTCTGTACCGTCCTGCGCTGGCCGCGCTGCTGCTGTGCGTGGCGCCGGCCTGGGCCGCCCGCCTGGAACTGCAGGAAGGCGACTACCTGGGCACCCGCGGCCTGGATGTGCTGGTCTTCAACAACTACTACGACGGCAACTTCAGCGACTCCAAGATCGCCGGCGTGGAGCTGATCCACCACGGCGTGCGCACCGCCACCAACGGCGACGTGCGCCTGTCCCCCACGCCGGAGCAGTGGGATCCGGTGGCCACCCTGGTCGAGCGCCAGGTGGACCGCGCCACGGGCGCCATCCAGGCGCGCCTGCGCTACGACGACCCGGCCTTCGAATACACCATCCGCGTCAGTCCCGGGGACGACGGCGTGCGCATCCAGGTGCTGCTCGACCGGCCGCTGCCCAGGGCGCTGGAAGGCCGGGCCGGCTTCAACCTGGAGTTCCTGCCCTCGGCCTACTGGGGCAAGCCGTACCTGGCCGACGAGGGGCGCGGCGGCCTGCTGCCGCGCTATCCGGCCGGCCCCACCGGCCGTGGCGCCGACGGCAAACCGGTGCGCCTGCCGCTGGCCACCGGCACGCGGCTGACCCTGGCGCCGGAGGACCCGCAGCGGCGGGTGAGCCTGCACAGCCACGGCGGCGAACTGGCCCTGTACGACGGCCGCAACCAGGCACAGAACGGCTGGTACGTGGTGCGCGGGCTGCTGCCGGCCGGGCGCAGGGGCGTGGTGCTGGAGTGGACCCTGCAGGCCGGGATCGAGCCGGACTGGACGCGCCCGACCGTGATCGGCCATTCCCAGGTGGGCTACCACCCGGCGCAGCGCAAGGTGGCGGTGCTGGAACGCGACCGCCACGCCCCGCCGCCGGGCACCGTGCGCCTGCTCAGGGTGGAGGCCGACGGCAGCACCCACGAGGTGCTGGCGGACACGCCGCACCACTGGGGCCGCTACCTGCGCTACGACTACCACACCTTCGACTTCTCGCAGGTGCGCGAGCCGGGCCTGTACCGGATCCAGGCCGAAGGCCAGCTCAGCCACGCTTTCCGCATCGCACCGGACGTCTACGCCAACGCCTGGCAACCGACCCTGGACGTGTTCTTCCCGGTGCAGATGGACCACATGTTCGTCAACGAGGCCTACCGGGTCTGGCACGGCCGCTCGCACATGGACGACGCCCGCCAGGTGGCGCCCAACACGCACCACTTCGACCTGTACGGCCAGGGCCCGGAGCTCGACTCGCCGTTCCAGCCGGGCGAGCACATCCCCGGGCTGGCGGTGGGCGGCTGGTTCGATGCCGGCGACTTCGACCTGCGCACCCAGACCCACTACGCCACCGTGCTGGCACTGGTGGACACCTGGGAGCGCTTCCGCCCGCTGCGCGACGAGACCCGCATCGACCAGCAGCGCAAGCACGTGGAACTGCACTGGCCCGACGGCGTGCCCGACCTGCTGCAGCAGATCGAGCACGGCACGCTGATGCTGATCGCCCAGCACCGTGTGTTCGGCCACGCCATCCCCGGCATCGTCGAACCGGACCTGGGCCAGTACACGCACCTGGGCGATGCGGTCACCAAGACCGACGGCCGGGTGGACGACCATGCCGACCCGGATTCCCCGCGCGACGACCGCTGGGCCTTCACCACCGCCACCACCGCGCTCAACTACGGCTCGGCGGCGGCGCTGGCGGCGGCCAGCCGGGCCCTGCGCGGCTACAACGACGCCCTTGCGGAGGAATGCCTGGCCACCGCACGCCGGGTGTGGGACTTCGAGCAGGGGCGCGAGCCGAACCTGTTCCGCGTCGGCAACACCACCGGCGGCCACCCGCAGGACGAGGAGCTGCGCGCGGCGGTGCAGCTGCTGCTGGCCACCGGCGAGGCCCGCTACGCCGAGGCGGTGGCGCGGCTGTGGCCGGCCATCGCCGAGCGTTTCGTGTTCAACGCCCAGCCGGCGGTGCAGGCGCTGCCGCACATGGACGCCGCGTTCCGCGAGCGGCTGCGCCAGCGCGCGCAGCGCTTCCTGGAGGAGCGCGCCAGCATGATGGAGGCCAACCCGTACGGCGTGCCCGTCACCCGCGGCGGCTGGGCCGGCAACAGCGCAGTGGTCGGCAGTGCCATCACCCACTACTACCTGCACCGCGCCTTCCCCGACCTGTTCGACATCGGGCCGGTGCTGCAGGGGCTGGACTACCTGTACGGCACCCACCCGGACTCCAACATCTCGTTCGTCTCCGCGGTGGGCGCGCACTCCAAGACCGTGGCCTACGGCAACAACCGCGCCGACTTCTCCTTCATCGCCGGCGGTGTGGTGCCGGGAGTGCTGATCCTCGACCCGGATTTCCCGGAGAACAAGGAGGACTGGCCGTTCCTGTGGGGCGAGAACGAATACGTGATCGAGCTGGCCGCCCGCTACGTGTTCCTGGTCCACGCCGCGCAGGAGGTGCTGGGCGAACTCGCCCCGGTCCAGCCGTAGGTGGCCCCACCTGCAGCCGCCGCGTACGCGGCGGCCCGGCCGGCACGGCCACGCCGGCGTTCCAGCACGCGGGACCGGCCGGGCGCCACCGGCGCCGGCGCACGCGACGCGACCGGACGCATCCGTCGCGTCGCCGCCGACGCGGCTCCCGCAGGGGATATACGCGGCGACACGGCAAGGTGGCCAGGGGCGCGTGCGCGTCAGGCGGTGCGCTGGTACACCACCCGCTCGGGGCGGTGGAGGAGGAAGCCCTGGGCGCGGTCCACGCGCAGCTCGTGCAGCACCTCCAGCGTCTGCTCGCTGTCCACCCACTCGGCCACCACGTCCATCCCGCGCAGGTGGCCGATCTGGACGATGGCGCCGACGATGGTGCGGCTGACCGGGTCGTTGCCCAGGTCGCGCACGAAGCTGCCGTCGATCTTGATCACGTCGGCCGGCAGATTCTTGAGGTAGCCGAAGGAGGACATGCCGGCGCCGAAATCGTCCAGGGCGATGCGGCAGCCGGCCGCGCGCAGGCGTTCGATCACCCGGATCACCCGCAGCAGGTTGCGGACCGCCACCGTCTCGGTGATCTCCAGGCACAGGCGCGATGGCTCCACCCCGAACTCGTCCAGGCTGGCGAGGATGAAGTCGGCCAGGCCCTCGTCCTCGATGCTGGCGCCGGAGAGGTTGATCGCGCAGGTGTGCAGGCCCCGGCCGGACGGGTGCAGGCGGTCGAAGTGGGCCAGCGCCTCGCGGATCACCCAGCGGTCCACCTGCGGCATCAGGCCGTAGCGCTCGGCCGCCGGCAGGAACGCGCCAGGCGGCACCACGCGGCCCTCCTCGTCGTTCAGGCGCAGCAGCAGCTCGATGGCCGGGGCACCGCCACCGCGCAGCGGCACCACCTCCTGGTAGTCCAGCAGCAGGCGGCCCTGCTCCAGCGCCGCGCGCAGGCGGTTGGCCCATTCCATCTCGCTCTGGCGGCGGCTGGCGTCGGCGTCGTCGCGGTAGACGTGGACGCGGTTGCGGCCGTTCTCCTTGGCCTGGTAGCAGGCGCTGTCGGCCCAGGCCAGGAGGTCCTTCAGGGTCACGCCCGGACGGTCCACCAGGACGATGCCGATGCTGGCGGTGACCGCGTAGGTGCGGCCCTGCCAGGCAAACATCACGTCCTCGATGCAGCGGCGCACGTCTTCGGCCAGGGTGCGGGCGCGCTGCTCGTCCACGTCGAAGGCCAGCACGCCGAACTCGTCGCCGCCCAGGCGCGCCAGCACGTCCTCGGGGCGCAGCTTGCGGCGCATGGCCCAGACCAGCTCCACCAGCAGCTGGTCGCCGGCCATGTGCCCGGACAGGTCGTTGATCAGCTTGAACTGGTCCAGGTCGATGTACATCAGCGCGAACGGCGGGCGCGCCGGCCCGGCGGCGTGCGCCGCCAGCGCCTGCTGCACGCGTCGCTCGAACTCGCGGCGGTTGCACAGGCCGGTCAGCTCGTCGTGCGCGGCCTGGTGGCGCAGCAGCTCGGTCAGGCCGCGCTGCTCGCTGATGTCGATGGCCACCATCAGCAGGTGTGCGGCGCGGTCCACCTCCACCCGGGTCAGCGACACCTTGGCCCAGAACGCCCCGCCGTCGCGCAGCGCCAGCGCCGCCTCCTTGCCGTCCCAGCCACCCTCGTGCGCGGCCTGGATGGCGGCGCGGCCCTCCTCCTCGTGCATGAACAGCCGCGCCAGCGGCGCCCCGACCACCTCGCCCAGGCGTTCGCGCGCGGCCTGGTTGGCGTAGGTGATCCGCCCCCCGCCGCCCTCGGCCAGCAGCACCAGCGCCGGCAGCAGCTCGTTGAGCGCGCGGAAGCGCGCCTCGCTTTCGCCGAAGCGGGCGCTCATCTGCCGGCCCAGCTCCACCGCGCGACGATGGGTGGTGGCCCAGGACCACAGCAGCAGCGCCGCCAGCACGCTGATCACCGTGCCGGCGACGGCGATCAGGCCGGCGCGGCCGGTGTCCGGTCCCATCCGCGGCCACAGCCGCACTTCCCAGCGGCGGCCGCCGAACTCCATCTCCCGCACCTCGACGTGGTAGGCCTCCGCCGCCGCACCGCCGGTGCCGAACACCAGCGAAGCCTCCACCGGCGCGTCCAGGTCGCGCACCTCCACGTGCATGAACTGCAGGACGCGGCCTTCCAGGGTCTCGCGCACCATCGGTTCCAGGCGCAGGCTCACCGCCAGCGCGCCCAGCTCGCGCGCGCGCCGCTCGGCCAGGGTCACCGGCTGCGGGCCACGCGAGTACACCGGCAGGCGCACGGTGACGCCACGGGCCGCCTTCTCGCCGGCATCGCGGAACTGCACCAGCTGGAACGGCGCCGACACGGTGGGCACGTCGGCGTCGCGCGCGTGCTCCAGCGCGGCCAGGTTGGCCGGCTGCATGGCGATGTCGAAGCCCAGCAGGGCCTCGTTTCCGGCCAGCGGCGTCACGAACGAGTACGGGTAGCGGGTGCGGGCGGGATCGGCCGGGTCCGGCTCGCGGTAGGCGAAGCCGGTCATCACGTGGCCCGGCACGCGCCAGGCCAGGCGCAGGTTGTGGTGGTAGGCGGCGAACGCGTCCGCGTCCATCCGGTCGTTGGACAGGAACACGGTCTGCAGCGCCCGCAGCAGCACCGCCGCGGCCTCCAGCGGCTCGCGCAGGCGGGCCTGCGCCGAGTCGGCCAGCGCGCGGTACATCTCCTCGGCCGAACGGCGCGCCTCCCAGCGCTCGCGCTCGACCAGGGCGGCGGTCACCACCAGGCCGGCCAGCAGCAACGCCAGGGCCCATGCCCACGGCGGCACCACGGAGGTCCGCAATGCCCTTTCGGTGGCATCCTGCACGGAAATCTGCTGCATGGCTGGGTGTTCCGGCCTGGCGACGACCGGGTACGGAAGCGGACGGGCGGCATGCATGCGCCTCCGGACCGGCGTGGTGCTCCTTCCCCCTGGTAGTGCGTGCCCGCCCTGTTGCAATGGCCGGATCATACCCCGCCGGGTACGGGGCCCGGGAAGCCCTTCAGCCGTGCCTCGGGCCCGCCACGGCAGGGCGCGGCCAGCGCGCCAGCACCGCGCGGGTCACGCCGATCCGGCGGCAGGCGCGCACCGCCGGGCCGTCGTCCAGGGCGCGGCGGAAGGCCGGCGCCAGGCGCACCAGCGCCGCCGCGGCCACGCGCCGGCGCAGGCCGTCCAGGCCCAGCGTCCGCGCGGCCCAGTCCGGCAGCAGGGCCGCGCCCGCCCCTAGGAACAGCTCGCGCGACAGGCCCGGCACGGGCACCGGCAGGCGCATCGCGCACAGCACCGCCAGCACCTCGCGCGCACGCGCGTCCAGCCGCAGCCGCGGGCGCATCGCCTCCAGATGGGCGTGCACCGCCGCTTCCGTGGCCGGCACCTCGCGCGCGCCCAGCGCCTCGGCCACGCGGCGCACCTCGTCGTAGTAGCGGTCGGCCATCTCCGTCGGCACCGGCCGGCAGTAGCGGCGGTAACCCTCGAGGAAGCCGTAGGCCTCGGTCACGTGCACCCAGGTCAGCAGTTCCGGCTCGCTGGCCGCGTACGGCCGGCCGTCCGGGAGGGTGCCGGCCACCTGGGCGTGGATGCGCCGCACCCGCTCGATCATCGCGCGGGCCTGCGCGCCGCCGGCGTAGGTGGTGCCGGCGACGAAGGCGGTGGTGCGGCGCAGCCGGCCGACCAGGTCCTGGCGGAAGTTGGAGTGGTCGTACACGCCGGCCAGCGCGCGCGGGTGCAGCAGCTGCAGCATCAGCGCGCACAGCCCGCCGGCCAGCATGCCCGGGAAATCCGCGTGCACCCGCCAGGTGACGGTGTCCGGTCCAAACAGGCCGGGATCGCCGATCGGCTCGTCGTAGTCGATCCCGCTCTGCCCGCGCGGGAACGCGTGCAGGACCCAGCTGCGGACCTGCCGCGCGAGCGGATCGGGAAGGGCCAGGGCGATCATGCCGCCATGCTAGGCCGCGCCCGCGGAAGCGGACCTGACCACGGGCGCAGGGCGCGATGGCGGTTCATGCGGCGTCCATCTACGCCTGCCCGCCGGCGTTCCGGGGTACGATGCCGGGCCGTCCACCTCCCGCCACGCCGTGCCGCACTACACCGGCCCCCTGCTCACCCGCGCCACGGCGCACGCCCTGCGCCAGGCGCACGACGCCGGCGCACCGCACTGGACCGGCTCGCTGGACCTGGGCCGCAGCGTGGACAGCGTGACCCTGGCCGCCGACCGCTGGCTGTGGCGGGGCCGCGCCTGGCCCTGGCCCGGTCCGCTGAAGGAGCGCACGCTCTACTGGTTCGACGGACAGGACTGGGTGCCGGTGTCGCGCTATTCCGGGGCGCTGATCAAGCTGGTGCCGACCGGGTGGGACGTGCCCACCTTCGAGATCGACGGCATCAAGATGCTGCCCACGGCGAAGGCGTCGCCGCTGGAGGACGCGCGGCGCAAGGTGGCGCTGGTGCAGCCGCGCGGGCGCACGGTGCTGGACACCTGCGGCGGGCTGGGCTATTTCGCCGCCTGCTGCCTGGAGGCCGGCGCGGCGCGCATCGACTCGTTCGAGAAGAACGACGATGTGCTGTGGCTGCGCACACTCAACCCCTGGTCGCCGGATCCGGAGGCGCCGGAGCACGGTGGCCGACTGCAGCTGCGCCATGCCGACATCACCGCGGCCATCGCCGCCCTGCCCGATGCCGCGTACGAGGTGGCCCTGCACGACCCGCCGCGCTTCGCCATCGCCGGCGAGCTGTACTCCCGGGCGTTCTACGGCCAGCTGGCACGTGTGCTGCGCCGCGGCGGCCACCTGTTCCACTACACCGGCAGCCCCAACCGCCTGACCAGCGGCCGCGACGTCCCACGCGAGGTGGCCCGCCGCCTGGACGAGGCCGGCTTCAGCACCCGCCTGGCCCTGGACGGCGTGCTGGCCCGCAAGCGGTGATCCCCGGCTGCAGCCGCCGCGAACGCGGCGACCCGACGGCGTGGCCACGGTCCGCGTTCAACCGCCACATCGGAACGACCCGACGTCCATAAGGGGGGCGGGGACGACGTGCACACGCCACCGGCGCAGGCACGCCCCACATCCTCTCGCCGGGTGGACGCGGCCTGTCAGCGGCGCGCGTGCCAGTCGCCGTCCTCGCCCTTCTCGTACTTCTCCTTGACCGCGGCCCAGGCCACGCGGTGGGCCACCTCCTCGCGCGAGGCGTCGCCGCGGCGGTCGTCCGGATCGGCGTACTGGTCCCAGGCGCTGTTGAACGCCTCCTTGTAGATCTCCTGCGCGTGCTTGGGCACGTGGTCGCGCACCGATTCAGGCAGGTCCTGGATGCTCCGGTAAGGCATGGGTTGGCCTCCGCTGCAACGGATGCCCAGCCTCCCACCGGCCCGGTCAGGCACGCGGCAAGGAACCATGTGGCCCGCGTCAACGCCGCAGCCCCTGCGGGAGCCGCGTATGCGGCGACCCGGCAGGCGCGGCCGGGCCCCGCGTTCGATCGCCATGCAAAACCGGCGCCATGCCCACCCGGAACCGGCACGGGAGCCTGGGACGCGGCCGGATGCGTCCGTCGGATCGCCGCTGACGCGGCTCCTGCGGATTTCCGGTGTACGAATGCGACGGCGCCCGGATGCGGGGTGATCCGGGCGCCGTCGCGGTTGCCGGGCTGCCGCGCCTCACCAGGGCAGCGGGGTGCCGTTGGCGTGCCAGAAAGTGCCGCTGTCGGCGAGCGTCAGACCGTCCAGGCGCGCAATCAGATTGGTGGCGGCCTCGTCCGGGGTGATGTCGCCCTGGCCGCCGAGCATGTCGGTGGCCACGCGGCCCGGGTGCAGCAGGAATACGGCGATGCTGCGCGGGGCCAGGTCCACCGCCAGCGACTTGCCGATCGCGTTCACCGCGGCCTTGGAGGCGCGGTAGCCGTAGTAGGCGCCCGAACCGTTGTCTGCGATCGAGCCCATGCGGCTGGTGATGATGCCGATCTTGCCGCCGTCGGCCAGCAGTCCCTGCACCGCCGCGGCCACGCGCAGCGGGCCGAGGGTATTGACCTCGAACTGGCGCTGGATGCGGGCGAAGGCGTCGGCATCCAGCGCCTCCAGCGTCTCGTTGGTGAAGATGCCGGCGTTGAGCACCAGCACGTCGATGCGGCGGCCGGCCAACTTCTGCGGCAGCGCCGCCACCGCCTGCGCGTCGGACACGTCGACGCCCTCGATCACCTCCGCGCCGGTGGCCTGCAGCGCCGGGCTGCCCTGGCGGCAGACGGCGATGACCGTGTCGCCGCGGGCACGCAGCTGCTTGGTCAGGGACAGGCCGATGCCGCGGTTGGCACCGGTGATCAGATAGGTGGCCATGACGACTCCTTCAACGTGTGGGGGACGGACATTCTAGGCCAGCGCCGTCCGCGGACCGGCCGCCGCATCCCGCCGTGGCCGGCGCTACTCGCAGCCGATGCCGTCGTTGTCGCGGTCCAGGTGCGGGCCGTAGCCGGGATCGCCGCGGCGCACCGGGGCGGCACCGGCGGCGCGGGCCTCGGCGCAGTTGCGGAAGGGTCGGCCGGATGCCGGCGCGGCGTGCGCCGGCGAAGGCTGCAGCTGCTGCCGGTAGGGCGCCTGCGCGCGCGCAGGCGCCGCGGCAGGCGCGCGGTGGCAGTGGTAGCCGCCGTTCCTGCGATCGTGATGGCAGCCGTTGGCGTCCAGCCCGCCCGGATGCGCCTGCGCCAGCGGCGCCAGCAGCAGCATGGCGGCCGGCAACCAGGCCGGACGGTGCGCGGTGCCGTTCCCGTACCTCATGGATCCCCCCCTCCTCCCGGCCTGCATCGCGCCGGGCCGGCGGACAGCTAACGCCAAACCGCGCCACGACGCAAACCCGCCGCGCTGCCCCGGCCCTACCCCAGCCCGTAATGGGCGAAGTACAGCACCGGCGACAGCACCGCCAGGGCCAGCAGGATGCCGACCCCCGCCGGCCCGGCCGCACCAGGAAGGCGCGGTGGTGGCGCGTGGGGTGGTGGATCACCCGCACCCGCTCCCCGTCCACGCGAATGCCCAGGCGCTGGCACTCCAGCACGCCACGCAGCGCCCCGGAGGCGAGGATGACCCACGGCGACACCCGGTGGCCGCGGTAGCGGCGCCCGTCCACCTCGTACTCGTAGGCCGCCTCGACGCGCCAGGTGCGCTCGGCCGGCGTCATGGCGGGAAACATCGGCCGCTGCTCCAGCGCCAGCAGGCGGCCTGCCACCTCCGGCCAGCGGCGGATGCGCAGCAGATACGCCGCGCCCCAGGCGCAGCACCCCGAGGCGTACACCCAGGCCCAGAACAGCACGGCCTGCACCTCGCCTGCCACCGCGCCCTGCCACATGCGCAGCAGGTAGCCGCTCATGGCCGCGCTCCGCGCCTGCGCTCCGCGCGCCGCTCCAGGACCAGGCACAGCAGGCCGAAGCCGAGGAACGCCGCTCCGGTCGCCACGTTCAGCCGCGTCGGCGGGCCGATGCCCGGCCGCAGCACCGCGCGCTCCGGCCGCGCCGGGTCGTAGGCCACCGCCACCGTGCGGCCCGGCGCCAGGCCGGCCAGCATGCCGCGGGCGCCATCGCTGTCGGTGGCCATCGGCAGGCCGGCGAAGTACAGGCGGGTGCCCTCGTAGGAGCGGCCGTCCACCCGGTAGCGGTAGCGCACCTCGGCCCGGTACGTGCGGGTGCGGCGGCTGCCGGCCTCGATGCCCGATTCCAGCACCATGCCCTCGGCACGGGGCCAGGCGCGCGAGGCCAGGGCGTAGTACGTGGCATGCAGGCCAAGGCCGAGCACCGCCGCGCCCAGGAGGATGAAGACCGGGATCAACAGCCGCTTCAACATGCGCGCCCGCGTCCTCCCGCTCAGGTGCGGATGTCGAATTCCCAGCGGCGCGGCACGCCCTCGATCTCCGAGGTGCCGCGGCCGCGCAGGCGCACGTGTTCGCCGTGCATTTCCAGCGCCTCCACGCCGTGGTTGGCGCCGGTGCGGCTGATGTTGTCGGCGTGGTAGCGCTCGAGGATGCCGCCGGCCAGTACGAAGAAGTACCGCAGGTTGTCCGGCGTGTACGTGCCTTCGGCCTGCATCTCGATCACCAGGTGCGGATGGCGGTCCGTGTGGCCCTCGGCCGGGTGGTGGAGCAGGAACAGGCCGGGGGCCTCGTGGTCGCGCATGCGCGCGAGCAGCTCTTCCGGCAACGGGCCGGGCGTGAGCAGCAGGCGCAGCCGGCCGTCGGCGTCGGCCAGGCGCAGCGCATGGCGGAACACCACCTCGGTATCGCCGATGGCGTAGCGGGCCTGGACGGGCGCCGTGGCCGCCCCGGCCTGGGCGGATGGCACCTGCGCGCCGCCGGTGGCCGGCGGGACGGACGGTGTCGTGGTCTGGCCGCAGGCGGCCAGCAGCAGCGCGGTCGCTGCCGCGACGGACAAGCGCATGGTTCCCCCTGTATCCCCGTGCTCCCTGCCGGCCCACGCGGCCGGGCCACCGGATGATCCGGCATCCGCCGGGCGGCAGGCAACGCCGCCCGATGGCACGTGCCCCGGTGCTGGATCGGCACGATCGGCGCGTCGCGGGGATGACCACGACGGACTCGAACCGGGCCGGGCGGTTGCCGCGGGTGCCCGGCATCACCCTGCGCGCGCAGGCGACGATACCGCCGATGCGGCGCAGCCCCTGGGATCGGCCGGGCTCCGGGCGGTTGTGGCGCCCTGCAAACGCCCCGGCCAGGGCCGCGGCCCGGCACACGGGAACCATCGGCCCTCACCGACAGGAGGGCTCAGCTGGCCGGCAGCCAGCCCTTCTCGGTCTTCTCGAAGTAGTGCCAGGCGTAGCGCTCGACGCTGTCGCCCACCTGGGCGCCGTCCCGGAACTGCTTGTCCTCCAGGTAGCTCCAGACATTGATGAAGGCGATGCGGCGCAGTTCGGCCCGGCCGGGATCGTCGGCGCTCTCCCAGAAGGCGCGGCACGGTTCGCAGGCGGCCAACAGGGCATCGCGGCGGGCGTCGAAGCCGTCGCCCTGGTTGGCGACCCACTGCGAGGCCGCCATCGAAAACCGCATCAACCTGGTGGATTGCTGCAGCGCGTCCCAGTCGCCATCCGCCCGGGCGGCGCCGGCCATGGCCTGGTGCAGCTCCTCGGACAGCGGCCGGGCGGTGGCCAGCACCACCTCGCCGAAGGGCCTGGCGAGGCGCAGGCGGTAGGTGTAGGTCACCTTGTAGCGGTAGGCCGAGACCGGGTCCACCTGGCCGTTGCTGCGCTGGAAATCCACGATCTCCAGGCCCTCGAGCAGGTCGGTCTCGGCCTGCTGGCGCACCACCGGCCCGGCCACCTTGTCACTGGGCCGGTCCTCGGAGCAGCCCGCCAACAACGACACGGCCAGCACCGCCGGTGCGGCCTTGAACATCAATCGCTTCACGGAATCACCTTGGGGGATGGCCCCGCCGCAGGCAGCGGCAGGGGCAGGTCGTTCCATATCGGCTGCGCGACCAACATCCTTGACCCGCAGCAACGGCGCCCCTCGGTCACACCTTCCACGTCATGGTCGAAGCAGGACCCGGCGCTCGTCGTCCCCACCTCGCCCCACCGGCGCCATCGCACGGCTTCCCCAGCGTTTTCGACCTGGACACGGCAGGCCCGCAGCAGGCGATTGAACCGCTCTCGCGCCGGCGCGCTGGCCTGACCGCGCAACCGCTGCCGACGGGGCGACACCCGCGGCACGAACGGCTCCAGGAGGCGATGTTCGAGCGGCCGCGGCAGGCGGACCGGATCCCATACGGATGGCCAGCTGAAGCGATGGCCGCAGGCACGGCACCGCGAAAGACCATCGCCCGGCGGGCAGTGCCTTGCGTTCGCGGAAGGAGCATCGCTTCATGACCGGAGCCTCCCGAATCCGGTCCGGCCCGGCTGGGAATCACCTGAAAAAAAGCCCCGCGATCGCGGGGCTTTTTCGGAACAACCGCTTCAAACCCCGATCGGGTTCGCCTTCTCGGGGTCGATCTTGTAGAGCTTGATGGCGCGGGCCACGTCCTTGGGCGTCATCTTGCCCTCCTTCGCCAGGGCCGCGATCGCGGCGTGGGCGATGTAGTAGCGGTCCACCTCGAAGAAGCGGCGCAGGTTGGCGCGGGTGTCGGAGCGGCCGAAGCCGTCGGTGCCCAGCACGGTGTAGTGCATCGGCACGAAGGCGCGGATCTGGTCGGCGAAGCCGCGCACGTAGTCGGTGGCGGCGATGGCCGGGCCCTGGCGGCCTTCCAGCAGCTGGGTGACGTACGGCTTGCGCTGCGGCTCCTCCGGGTGCAGGCGGTTCCAGCGCTCGGCGTCGAATCCCTCGCGGCGCAGCTCGGTGAAGCTGGTGCAGGACCAGATGTCGGCGGTCACACCGAAGTCCTTGTCCAGCAGCTCGGCGGCAGCGATGGCCTCGCGCAGGATGGTGCCGCTGCCCAGCAGCTGCACGCGCAGCTCGCCCTTCTTGGGCTTGCCGGCGTCCCTGAGCAGGTACATGCCCTTGACGATGCCCTCCTCCGCGCCCTCCGGCATGGCCGGGTGCGGGTAGTTCTCGTTCATCAGGGTGATGTAGTAGTACTCGTCGACCTGCTCCTCCAGCATGCGCTTCATGCCGTGCTGGACGATGACGGTGACCTCGTAGCCGAAGGTCGGGTCGTAGGCGCGGCAGTTGGGGATGGCGCCGGCCAGCAGGTGGCTGTGGCCGTCCTCGTGCTGCAGGCCCTCGCCGTTGAGCGTGGTGCGGCCGGAAGTGCCGCCCAGCAGGAAGCCGCGGGTGCGCATGTCCGCCGCCTGCCAGGCGATGTCGCCGACGCGCTGGAAGCCGAACATCGAGTAGTAGATGTAGAACGGCAGCATCGGCACGTCGGACACCGAGTAGCTGGTGCCTGCGGCCATCCACGAGGCCATGGCGCCGGCCTCGCTGATGCCCTGCTGCAGCACCTGGCCGGCCTGGTCCTCGCGGTAGTACATCAGCTGGTCGGCGTCCACCGGCTTGTACTTCTGGCCGAACGGCGCGTAGATGCCGATCTGGCGGAACAGGCCCTCCATGCCGAAGGTTCGGGCCTCGTCGGCCACGATCGGCACGATGCGCGGACCGATCTCCTTGTCGCGCAGGGCGATGTTGAGCGTCTGCACGAAGGCCATAGTGGTGGAGTAGGCGCGCTCGCCGCTCTCCTTGAGCAGGCGCTCGAACTTGTCCAGGGCCGGGACCACGAAGCTCTTGCTGGCCTTGCGGCGGCGCTGCGGCAGGTAGCCACCCAGCGCGGCGCGGCGCTCCTTCAGGTACTGCACCTCCGGCGAATCCTCGCCCGGGTGGTAGAACGGCACCTGCGGCGCCTCGGCCAGCTGCTTGTCGCTGATCGGGATGTTGAAGCGGTCGCGGAAGGCGCGGATGGCCTCGTCGTCCAGCTTCTTGGTCTGGTGGGTCGGATTGAGCGACTCGCCGGCCGAGCCCATGCCGTAGCCCTTGACCGTCTTGGCCAGGATCACGGTGGGCATGCCCTTGGTGTTCACCGCGGCGTGGTAGGCGGCGTAGACCTTGTGCGGGTCATGGCCGCCGCGGTTCAGGCGCCAAATGTCCTCGTCGGACAGGTTGGCGACCATGGCGCGGGTCTCCGGATACTTGCCGAAGAAATGCTCGCGGGTATAGGCGCCGCCGAAGGCCTTGCAGTTCTGGTACTCGCCGTCGACGGTCTCCATCATCAGCTTGCGCAGCACGCCGTTGGTGTCGCGCGCCAGCAGCGGATCCCAGTACGAACCCCACAGCAGCTTGATGACGTTCCAGCCGGCGCCGCGGAAGACGCCTTCCAGCTCCTGGATGATCTTGCCGTTGCCGCGCACCGGGCCGTCCAGGCGCTGCAGGTTGCAGTTGACCACGAAGATCAGGTTGTCCAGGCCCTCGCGGCCGGCCAGCGAGATGGCGCCCAGGCTCTCCGGCTCGTCGGTCTCGCCGTCGCCCAGGAAGCACCAGACCTTGCGGTCGGACGGCTCGATCAGGCCGCGGTGCTCCAGGTAGCGCATGAACTGCGCCTGGTAGATCGCCGCCAGCGGGCCCAGGCCCATGGACACGGTCGGGGTCTGCCAGAAGTCCGGCATCAGCCACGGGTGCGGGTAGGACGAGATGCCGCGGCCGTCCACCTCCATGCGGAAGTTGTCCAGCTGGCTCTCGCTGATGCGGCCTTCCAGGAAGGCACGGGCGTAGATGCCCGGCGCGCTGTGGCCCTGGATGAACAGCAGGTCGCCCGGGTGCCCGTTGCCCGGGGCACGCCAGAAGTGGTTGAAGCCGACGTCGTACAGGGTCGCGGCCGAGGCGAAGGAGGCGATGTGGCCACCCAGGTCGCCCGGCTTGCGGTTGGCGCGCACGACCATCGCCATCGCGTTCCAGCGGATGATCGAGCGGATGCGCCACTCCAGGTCCGCATCGCCCGGGGACTTGGCCTCCAGGTGCGGCGGAATGGTGTTGATGTACTCGGTGGTCGGCGAGAACGGCAGGAACGCACCGGAGCGGCGGGTCAGCTCGACCATGCCCTCCAGCAGCCGGTGCGCGCGCTCGGGGCCATCACGGTCGATGACCGCCTTGAGCGACTCGATCCATTCCCGGGTTTCGGTCGGGTTCGGATCGTCCTCGAGAACCTCGTTCAACCAGTTCATATCACTCCCATGCCGCGCGGGGGGCCGCGGCTGCAAAACCGACACAAATTCGTGGACTTGGGAGTTTAGCGCATGGCGGGGTGCGCCCGTCTCGCTACGCAGGCGTATGTGGGCACGTGCAAGCAGGCGGCCGCGCAACCGTGACGCGGGTGGACCGGGCAACCGGATGCTCCGGTCCGGCCAGGCCGCAACCGCGCCGATGCAGGCGCCGCCTGCGATGGCGCGGGATTGTCCACGGGACACTGCACCGCAGCATGGAAACGCGGCATGGCGCGCTCCCCGGGGCCACGTACCGGCCGTCGCCACCGGCGCGGAACGAACCGTTGCGGCACCCGTGACGACGGAGCGGGTGCGCGCTCCGGCCGTCGCGGACGTGACGGCTCCGGCGCGCGCCCGCCCGTGCACCTTCTGCGCCCGTGCACGGAGCGCCGGATGGGCGCTCATGGTTTCACCGGCAATGCCCGCAGGCGCACACGCGCCGGCATCAGGGCCGCATCTGCACGGCCGGAGGGTCGGTCGGCCCTTCGGGCGCGGACGGGACGGCCGGGCTCTCCAGCCTGCGGGTGGTCACGGTGCCGGCCTCGCCCGAAGCCGCAGCGGTGAATCTCCGGGAACAGCGACAGCGTGGATCGGCCCGCGGCCAGGCCCGGATGCCACTCGGCCCGTGGCATCCGGGCCCCGATCACGGTGGCGACCTCGACACCCGCGGTGAACAGGCGGACTCCGGTATCGTCCGGGAACAGGGCGGCGCGGAAACGCCCGCACCTGTCCAGGCGGCCGCGGAAGGTTGCCGAACGGGCGCAGAACTCCGCCGGCCACGCCCCGGAAGGCCTTGTGGTGGAGGTACGCGCGCCGGCATCGAGGCCTGCACGGGCGCGTGCCGGGGCGGCGCAGTCGACCGCCTTCCCCGCCGCCACGTCCCGGTACATGCCATCGATGGCGTCGCCGAGGGCCTGGAAGCGGTGGCCACCGGAGCAGGCGGCCACCAGCCCGGGCTCGGGCCCCGTCACCACCACCGGGCGGTTTGTACCGACCCCGTTGTAGTCCTTTTTCCAACTCGCACAGGAAAAGGCCCCGCCGAAGCGGGGCCGTATTCCGAGGCCACCGGCGCCGGACCGGTCAGCCGTTGTTGCGGCCTTCCTCCAGCTGCTGGCGGATCTGCGCGTCCACCGCGGCAATGGCCGTCATGTTGACGATGCGGCGCGGGGTGGCGCTGTTGGTGAGGATGTGCACCGGCTTGCTGATGCCCATCAGGATCGGGCCGATGGCCACGCCCTCGGTGAACACGCGCACCAGGTTGTAGGCGATGTTGGCCGCGTCCAGGTTCGGCAGCACGAACAGGTTGGCCCGGCCCTTGAGGGTGCTGTTGGGCATGATCTTGCCGCGCAGCACCTCGTCCCAGGCGGTGTCGCCCTGCATCTCGCCGTCCATGTTCAGGCGCGGAGCGCGCTTGCGCAGCAGCTCGCGCACGCGCTGCATCTTCTGCGCGCCCGGGGTGTCGTGGCTGCCGAAGTTGGAGTGCGACAGCAGCGCCACCCGCGGCTCGATGCCGAACAGCTTCAGGCGGTAGGCCGCCTGCAGGGTGGCCTCGGCGATCTGCTCGGCGGTGGGATCGTCCTGCACGTGGGTGTCCAGGAAGAACCACACGCCCTGGTTGTTGATGACGCCGGTCATTGCCGAGGTGGACTGCACGCCCGGATCCAGCGGGATCACGCTGCGCACGTAGCCCAGCTTCTTGTGGAAGCGGCCGACCATGCCGGTCAGCAGGGCGTCGGCCTCGCCGCGCGCCACCATCACCGCGCCGATCAGGGTGGTGCGCGAGCGCATCAGGGTCTTGGCCGCGGCCACGGTCACGCCGCGGCGCTCGGTCAGCGAGTGGTAGTACTGCCAGTACTCGTTGAAGCGCGGGTCGTTGTCCTGGTTGGTGATCTCCACGTCCACGCCCGGGCGGATGCGCAGGCCCAGGCGCTTGATGCGGTTCTCGATCACCTCGGGGCGGCCGATCAGGATCGGGAAGGCCAGGCCCTCGTCCACCACGGTCTGCACCGCGCGCAGCACCACCTCCTCCTCGCCCTCGGCGTAGGCCACGCGCTTGCGGTCGGCGCGCGCGCGGTCGTACACCGGCTTCATCATCAGGCTGGTGCGGTAGACGAACTGGCTCAGCTTCTCGCGGTAGGCGCGCATGTCCTCGATCGGACGCTGCGCCACACCGGAGTCCATCGCCGCCTGCGCCACCGCCGAGGACAGCTCCACCAGCAGGCGCGGGTCGAACGGGCGCGGGATCAGGTAGTCGGGACCGAAGCTGGGCACGTCGTCGCCGTAGGCGCTGCCCAGGTCGGTGGCCTCCTTGCGCGCCAGCGCGGCGATGGCGTACACGCAGGCGATCTTCATCGCCTCGTTGATGGTGGTCGCGCCCACGTCCAGTGCGCCGCGGAACAGGTACGGGAAGCAGAGCGCGTTGTTGACCTGGTTCGGGTAGTCGGAGCGGCCGGTGGCGATGATGCAGTCCGGACGGACGCGCCTGGCCTCCTCCGGCATGATCTCCGGGTACGGGTTGGCCAGCGCCAGGATGATCGGGCGCTCGGCCATGGTGGCGACCATCTCCGGCGTGAGGATGCCGCCGGCCGACAGGCCCAGGAAGATGTCGGCGCCCTCGACGATTTCGGCCAGGGTGCGCTTGTCGGTGTCGCGCGCGTAGCGGCGCTTCTCCGGGTCCAGGTCCTCGCGGCCGGTGTGGATCACGCCGCCGCGGTCGTAGGCCAGGATGTTCTCCGGCTTCAGGCCCAGCGAAACCAGCATGTCCACGCAGGAGATGCCGGCCGCGCCCATGCCGGTGGTGGCCAGCCTGACCTCCTCGATCTTCTTGCCGACCACCTGCAGGGCGTTGACCACCGCGGCGCCGACGATGATGGCGGTGCCGTGCTGGTCGTCGTGGAACACCGGGATCTTCATCCGCTCGCGCAGCTTGCGCTCGACGATGAAGCACTCGGGGGCCTTGATGTCCTCGAGGTTGATGCCGCCGAAGGTCGGCTCCAGCGAGGCGATGATGTCGACCAGCTTGTCCGGGTCGGTCTCGTCGATCTCGATGTCGAAGACGTCGATGCCGGCGAACTTCTGGAACAGGACGCCCTTGCCTTCCATCACCGGCTTGCCGGCCAGCGGGCCGATGTTGCCCAGGCCCAGCACGGCGGTGCCGTTGGAGACCACCGCCACCAGGTTGCCGCGCGCGGTGTAGTCGGAGGCCAGGCGCGGGTCACGGGCGATCTCCTCGCAGGCGTAGGCCACGCCCGGGGAGTAGGCCAGCGACAGGTCGCGCTGGGTCAGCATCGCCTTGGTCGCGGTCACCTTGATCTTGCCCGGACGCGGCGAGCGGTGGTAGTCGAGGGCGGCCTGTTTGAAATCTTCTTGTTCGGACATCGAGACAGGATTCGACGGCGCGGGAGGGGCATCGATTCTAAGGCTTTCCACGGCGGCCGCGGCGCCCGGCCGCCGCCGCGGTGCGTGTGCGGCTGCAGCAATCCGGCTGCAGGATGCAAGTGCCGCCGGTCCCGGAGCAGGCGTGTTGGCGCTCACATGCGGGACGGCGTCGGCGGATCGGGCCGCCACCTGTGGACGCGGGACCGCCCGGCCCCGGATCATTGGCGATCCTGATGGGAACTCCCAGGCAGCCGCGGTGCCGCACGGACGCCCCGTGCGGACGGGAGGCCGCGTCCTCGCGCGGGCCGGCGGCCCGGGCGTTCCCGTCGCCCGTTCTCCCCCCACCGAGGTGTCCCCCCGATGATCCAGCTTGATGCCGTGCAAACCGTGGCCTTTGGCGGGCTGGCCCTGTTCCTGGGCTACGGTCTGTGCCGGGCGATCCCCGTCCTGCGCCGCTACAACCTGCCCGAGCCGGTGGTCGGCGGCCTGCTGGTGGCGCTGGCGTCCTGGTGGGCGTTCCGCAACGACGTCACGCTGTACCAGCTGGACACCTCGCTGCAGTCGCCGCTGATGATCGCCTTCTTCACCACCATCGGCGTCAACGCCAGCCTGTCGCTGCTGAAGGTCAGCGGCCGCCAGGTGCTGGTGTTCCTGCTGCTGGCCAGCGGCTTTGCGGTGCTGCAGAACCTGGTGGGCATCGCCGTGGCCAAGGTGTTCGGGCTGCATCCGATGTTCGGCGTGCTGGCCGGCTCGGCCACCCTCACCGGCGGCCCGGCCACCGGCCTGGCCTTCGCCCCGCTGTTCGAGGCCGCGGGCCTGCAGGGCGCCGAGTCGCTGGCGGTGACCGCGGCCATGGCCGGCATCGTCATGGGCGGCGTGGCCGGCGGCCCGGTGATCACGGTGCTGCTGCGGCGCTTCCACGTGGTCAACCCCAACGCCGGCTGGCAGGCGCCGACCCCGGTGGCGGACCTGGCCACCGGCCAGGCCGTGCACGTGGAGTCCGACGCCCAGCGCGAGTTCCAGGCGCTCAAGAGCATCATCCTGATCCTGGTGGCGATGTGGGCCGGCTCCTGGCTGGGCAAGGGCTTCGACGCCCTCGGCCTGACCCTGCCGGCCTACATCGGCGCCATGCTGGTCGGCGCGCTGCTGCGCAACATCGACGACTTCACCGGCTGGCTGCGCATGTCGGTGCACACCATCGAACTGATCGGCAACGTCTGCCTGGCCCTGTTCCTGGCCGTGGCGCTGATGAACCTGCGCCTGTGGGAGCTGGCCGGCATGGGCCTGCCGCTGGTGGTCAACCTGGTGATTCAGGTGGCGCTGGTGGCGCTGTTCGCGGTGCCGGTGTTCTGGGTGATGGGCCGGGACTACGACGCGGCAGTGATGGGCGGCGGCTTCATCGGCTTCATGCTCGGCACCACCGCCAACGCCATGGCGGTGATGCGCACCCTGGTGCAGCGCTACGGCGTGGCCCCGCGCGCATTCCTGGTGGCGCCTCTGGTGGGCGCCTTCTTCATCGACTTCACCAACGCGCTGATCATCACCGGCTTCATGAACTTCTGGCCGATGTAGCGCCCACCCTTCCGGATCCCTGCCATGTCCTCCTCCCTCCCCGGCGGCGAAGCCGCCATCGCGGTCGTCGGTGCCGGCGTGGTCGGCGTGGCCACGGCCTACGCCCTGGCCCGCCGCGGCGCCCGCGTGGTCCTGGTGGACCGCGCCGACGGCCCCGCGCAGGGCGCCTCCTTCGCCAACGGCGCCCAGCTCAGCTACGCCTACACCGACGCGATGGCCGGTCCCGCACTTTGGAAGCAGCTGCCGGACATCCTCGGCGGGCGCGACGCGGCCTTCCGCACCCGGCTGGCGGCCGATCCGGACTTCCTGCGCTGGGGCCTGGCCTTCCTGCGCAACGCCACCCAGGGGCGGCTGGAACGCAACACCCTCAACACGCTGGAGCTGGCGCTGGAGTCGCAGGCGGCGCTGCACGCGCTGCTGCAGCGGCATCCGCTGGAATTCCACCACCGGGTGGCCGGCAAGATGCACCTGTACTTCAAGCCGCAGCCGCTGCAGGCGGCCGGGCGGATGATGGCGCTCAAGCGCGGGCACGGCGTGCGCCAGGAGCTGCTGGACCCGGCCCGGGCCACCGCGATCGAGCCGGCCCTGGCCGGCGCGCGCGGGGTGCTCGGCGTGGTCCATTCGCCCGACGAGGAAGCCGGCGATCCGTACCGCTTCAGCACCGGCCTGCTGGAGGTGCTGCGCGGGCAGTACGGGGTGCAGGCGCAGTTCGGCTTCGAGCTGGCCGACCTGCGCCGCGAGGGCCGGCAATGGCGCCTGCGCGCGCGCGACGGCCGCGACCTGGCCGCCGCCGCGGTGGTGGTCTGCGCCGGCATCGACAGCGCGCGCCTGCTGCGGCCGCTGGGCATCCACGTGCCGCTGATGGCGATCAAGGGCCATTCCTTCACCGCGCCCTGCGGTCCCAACCCGCCCTCGGCGAGCATCACCGACACCTCGCGCAAGCTGGTGTTCTGCCGGCTGGGCGACCGCATCCGCGTGGCCGGCCTGGCCGACCTCAACCACTGGGATCCGACCCCGGTGCCGGAGCGGGTGCGCGAGCTGGTGGCCATGGCCCGCGCCTCGCTGCCGGAGGCGGCCGACTACGACCGCATCGAGAGCCACTGGGCCGGGCTGCGTCCGGTCACGCCGTTCTCCAGCCCGATCATCCGCACCGCGCGCGAGGGCCTGGTGCTGAACGTGGGCCACGGCATGCTCGGCTGGACCCTGGCCATGGGCAGCGGCGAGCGCGCCGCGGCGCTGCTGCTGGACCGGCGCGGCTGAGCCGCACCGGGCGCGGTGGCGGCAGGTCCACGCTGGCCGATCGCAGCGCCGACCTCCAGCCCGCTCAGCGGCGGCGGGAGCGGCCGGGCGGGCGCGGCGGCCCCTTGCGCGCCGGCCCGCGCGCGTCGGCCTTCTGCGCCAGGCGCGAAGCCAGGCGGTGGGCGGCGCCGGCCACCTCCTCGCGCAGCTTGAGGTAGTTGGCCAGGCGGCTGGCGTCCAAAGTGCCGGCCTCGACCGCGGCACGCACCGCGCAGCCGGGCTCGCTGCGATGGGCGCAGTCGTTGAAGCGGCACCGCGCCGCCAGCGCCTCGATGTCGGCGAAGCCGCCGTCGGCCAGCTCCTCCTCGCCGGTGGGCTTGAGCTCGCGCATGCCCGGGGTGTCGATCAGGCAAGCGCCCGAAGGCAGGGCCAGCAGCGCGCGGTAGGTGGTGGTGTGGCGGCCGCGCGAGTCGCGCGCGCGCACCTGGCCGGTCTTCATCCGCGCCTGGCCCAGCAGGGTGTTGGTGAGGGTGGACTTGCCGGCGCCGGAGGAGCCGACCAGCACCACGGTGCGGCCGGGCGCCAGCCACGGCGCCAGCACCCCGGCCGCGCGCGGATCGCGCGCGTCCAGCGCCACCACCGCCACGCCCAGTGCGGCCACCGAGGCCAGCGCCGAGCGCGCGGCCTCGGCGTTGGCCCCGTCCAGGTCGGCCTTGGTCAGCACCACCACCGGCTGCACCCCGCCGCCGCCGACCAGCAGCAGGTAGCGCTCGATGCGGCGCGGGTTGAAGTCCAGGTCCAGACCGCAGACCACGAAGGCGGTGTCCACGTTGGCGGCGATCACCTGCTGCTGGTAGTGCTCGCCGGCGGCGGCGCGCTTGATCGCGGTGCGCCGCGGCAGCAGGGCGAGGATGCGGCGGCCGTCGTGCAGTACCCAGTCGCCGACCGCCGCGCGCTCATGGGCGGGCACGCCGTCGGGACGGAACACCGGGCGGCGCATCCACTCGGGCGGGGACTCGGCGCGGAAACCCACCTCCGGTGCCTCGGCCAGCACATAGCCGGTGCGGTGCTGCTCGATCACCCGGGCCGGGCGCGACCCGGGATGGGCGGCGGCCAGGGCCTGCCATTCCGGGTCCTCGGCCGGCCCTTCCCACGGCCAGCCGATCCGGCGGAGGGTGGCGTAGTCGGGGGCGGCATCGGTCATGCCCGGCATTGTATAGGCGGCCGGCCGGGCGACCGTTTCCGGTGCAACGCTTGCGCCCGCCGCGGCCGGTCGGTACGGCGCCGTTGAGGGCGTGACTTTTCCGTTACCATGGCCCGTCCATCCCCGCCGGGCGTGCATCCCATGTCCACCGAACACCCGCTGCGCGTGCGCGAACGCCTGTCCGAGGTCCGCTACGAGATCCGCGGCGAACTGGCACGGCGCGCCCACGCCCTGGAGGCGGCGGGGCGGACACTGATCAAGCTCAACATCGGCAACCCCGGCGCGTTCGGCTTCCGCGCCCCGGCGCACCTGCAGCGGGCCATCGTCGACAACATCGACCTCACCGACCCGTACACCCACCAGCTGGGCCTGCCGGCCGCGCGCGAGGCGCTGGCGGCGACCTACCGCGCGCGCAACGCGCCGCACGTGGACGAGGAGGGCGTGTTCATCGGCAACGGCGTGTCCGAGCTGATCGACATGTCGCTGCGCGCCCTGCTCAACCCCGGCGACGAGGTGCTGGTGCCCTCGCCCGACTACCCGCTGTGGTCGGCGGCCACCATCCTCAACGACGGCCGCCCGGTGTACTACCGCTGCGCGCCGGACAACGCCTTCCTGCCCGACCCGGCGGAGATCGAGGCGCTGGTGTCCTCGCGCACCCGCGCCATCGTCCTGATCAACCCGAACAATCCCACCGGCGCGGTGTACCCGCGCGGACTGCTGGAGCGCATCGTCGCCATCGCCGCCCGCCACGACCTGCTGCTGCTGGTGGACGAGATCTACGACCAGGTGCTGTACGACGGGGCGGTGTTCGAGCCGGTGGCGCCGATCGCCGGCGACCACCCGTGCATCACCTTCTCCGGGCTGAGCAAGGTGCACCGCGCCTGCGGCTGGCGCGTGGGCTGGGCCATCCTCACCGGCGCGCCGTCGCGCACCGCCGGATACCGCAACGCCATGGACCTGCTGTCCGGCCTGCGCCTGTGCGCCAACGTCGCCGGCCAGTACGCGGTGGCCGCGGCCACCACCGGTCCGGACACCATCAGCGCGCTGTGCGCGCCGGGCGGGCGCCTGTACGAGACCCGCCGCGCGGTGGTCGAGGCCTGCGCGGCCAGCGAGCACCTGGAACTGGTGGCGCCGCACGGGGCGCTGTACGCGTTCCCGCGCGTGGTCGGCCCGGCCGCGCGCGGCTTCGACGACCACCAGTTCGCCCTGGACCTGCTGGAGCAGGAGGACGTGCTGATCGTGCCCGGCTCCAGCTTCAACGTGCCCTACCGCGACCACTTCCGGGTGACCCTGCTGCCGCAGCCGGAGGTCATGCGCGAGGTCTTCGTGCGCATCGACCGCGCCCTGACGCGGCGCGCCGAGGCCGTGACCAAGGTGGTATCGCTGCAGGCGCGGGCCCGGCACGCGGCGGCCTGATCCGGCGATGGCGGCGGGCGGCGTTTCCGGTTCCATGCCCGCGGCGCGCGGCTTCCTGGCCCTGGGTGATTCCTACACCATCGGCGAGGGCGTGGCCCCGGACGGCCGCTGGCCGGTGCAGCTGGCCGTGGCGCTGCGTGCCGAGGGCCTGGACGTGGGCCAGCCGCGCATCGTGGCCACCACCGGCTGGACCACCGCCGAGCTGGCCGCGGGCCTGGACCACGCCGAAGCCGAGGGCCCGCTGGGCGACCAGGCCCTGGTCAGCCTGCTGGCCGGCGTGAACAACCAGTACCGCGGCCTGCCACTGGAGGCGTTCGAACGCGAGTTCGCCGCCCTGCTGGAGCGCGCGGCCGGCTACGCCGGCGGCGATCCGGGGCGGGTGCTGGTGCTGGCCATCCCGGACTGGGGCGTGACCCCGTTCGCCCACGCCGAGGGCCGCGACCCGGCACAGGTGGCCGCGCAGATCGACGCCTTCAACGCGGTGTGCCAGGCCCAGGCACTGCGCGCCGGCGCGCACTGGGTGGACATTGCGCCGGTCAGCCGCGCGCGCGGCGGCGAGGCGGCGATGCTGGCCGCCGACGGCCTGCACCCCTCGGCGGCGATGTACGCGCTGTGGGCGGCGCTGGCCCTGCCGGCGGCGCGCGAGGCGCTGGCGCGATGAACGCACGGGCCATGGATGCACGCACACCGCTGGATGCCGGCAGCGCGCGGCGCATCGCCTCCGCGTTCCTGCCCGGCACCGTCCTGGGCAACCGCTACCACTACTTCTACGCGCGCGCCAAGCTGCGCAGCGATCCGCTGTACCCGGGTGTGTGCGCCGCCCTGCACGGCACCGCCGTGCCGCTGCTGGACCTGGGCTGCGGCCTGGGCCTGCTGGCGCACGTGCTGCAGGCGGCGGGCCTGGGCCTGCGCTACTTCGGCGTGGACAACGACGCGCGCAAGATCCAGGCCGCGCGCCGCGCCGCGCAGCGCGCCGGCCTGCGCGACGCCGGCTTCGAGACCCTGGACCTGGCCGCCGGGCTGCCGCCGCACCGCGGCAGCGTGGCCATCCTCGACGTGCTGCAGTTCCTGCAGCCGGACCGGCAGGCCGCGCTGGTGGACCAGGTGGCCGGCATGATCGTGGCGGGCGGCCGGCTGGTGATCCGCACCGGCCTGGACGACGGCAGCCGGCGCGCGCGCATCACCCGCACCATCGACGTGTTCGCGCGCCTGGTCGGCTGGATGAACGCCGCCCCGGTGCACTACCCGGAACCGGAGATGCTGCGTGCACACCTGGCCGCGGCGGGGCTGCGCGCGGAGTTCTCGCCCCTGGCCGGCCGCACCCCGTTCAACAACTGGCTGGTGGTCGCCAGCCGCGACTGAGGCCGCGGCCGGATTTTTCCGATAGGCAGGTCGCGGCGGCCCCCGCTAGCTTCGGCACCGGGTTTCCTCCCGGAGCACGCCGCGATGATGGTCATCCTGCAGTACCTCCTGCTGGCCGCCGGTATCGCCCTGCTGGCCTGGGGTTACCGGCACAACCTGCGCAACCGCATGCTCGGTGGCGCGCTCGTCCTGTTCCTGGCCGGCATCGCGCCGGACCTGGCGGACGGCTTCGGCGCCGGAGTGCGCCAGAGCTTCGGCTACCACCCGGGCGGGGAGGCGCCCGCGGCCCGGCCCGGGCCGGCGGCCGGCGGCTGAGACGGCCACGCCTCAGTCCGGGATCACCGTGGCATAGCCCTGCTCGCGCAGCAGGCACAGGGCCGCCTCGACCAATTCCACGCTGCGGCCGTGGCGGGCGCCCTCGTGCAGCAGCACGATCGCGCCCGGCCGCAGGCCGCGGCGGAGCCGCTGCAGCACCCGCACCGGGTCGCCGTCCACCGCGTCGTAGCCACGCGTGGTCCAGGCCACACGGGTGAGCCGGTGCGCGCGCAGCGGCGCGGCCACGAAGGGATTGGTGTGGCCGGCCACGGCACGGAACCAGCGCGGCGCCGAGCCGGCCAGCGCCGCCAGGGTGCGCTGCGCCTGGCCGACCTCCTCCGCCATCGCCCGCGGACCCAGCGCCCAGAAGCGGAACTGCGGGTGGGTGTGGGTGTGGTTGGCGACCTCATGCCCGGCCTCGAGGATCGCCGTGACCAGCTCCGGGCGCGCCAGCGCGCGCTCGCCGACCAGGAAGAACGTGGCCCGGGCGCCGTGGCGCGCCAGCGCCTCGAGGATGGCCGGCGTGTCGTCGGAGGGACCATCGTCGATGGTCAGCCAGACCTGGCGCCCGGCGGCGGGCAGGCGCGTCACCACAGGCGCATACAGCCGCACGCGCGGCAGGAACACCGGCACGATGAAGGCGGCGTGGGTCAGCAGCAGCGCCGGCAGGCCCCAGGTCCAGCCCAGGCGCCACCACAGCAGCAGCACCAGCAACTGCGAGGCGGCCGCCCACGCCAGCCAGGCGTGGGGATGCCGGGGGATGCGATGCAGTGTCGCGGCCGCGCTCATCGCCGCATCATGCCACGGGGCGTAGAATGCCGGGTTTCCGGAAAAATCCCCCGCGAGTAGCCATGTCCCTGGATCCCGCCCTGCGTTCGCGCATCGAATCGCTGCTGCAAGCCAACCGTGTCGTGCTGTTCATGAAGGGCCAGCCCGGCATGCCGCAGTGCGGCTTCTCCGCCAAGGCCTGCGGCATCCTCGAGGACCTGGGCGCGGAGTTCGCCCACGTGAACGTGCTGGCCGACCCGGAGATCCGCGAGGGCATCAAGGTCTACGGCAACTGGCCCACCATCCCGCAGCTGTACGTGGACGGCGAGCTGGTCGGCGGCAGCGACATCATGGAGCAGCTGGCCGCTAGCGGCGAGCTGTCGCAGCTGCTGGGCCTGCCGGTGCCGGACCGCACCCCGCCGCAGGTCACCATCACCGACGCGGCCGCCGAGAAGCTGCGCGGCGCCATGGCCGAGGCCGGCCCGGGCATGGCCCTGGCGCTGGCCATCGACGCGCGCTTCCAGCCGCGTTTCCAGATCGTGCCGCGCAACGACAACGCCATCGCCGTGGAGACCCAGGGCCTGCGCCTGCAGTTCGACCTGGGCAGCGCGCGCCGCGCCAACGGCATCACCATCGACTGGGTGGACGATTTCCGCGGCCAGGGCCTGACCATCGACAACCCCAACGCGCCCAAGCCGGTGCAGGCCCTCAGCCCGGCCGAGGCCGACCGCCAGGCGCGCGCCGGCCAGCTGGTGCTGGTGGACGTGCGGCCGCCGGAGGAGCGCGCCATCGCCGCGGTGGCCGCGCCGTTCCGCACCTTCGACGGCAACGGCCGCTCCGAGCTGGAGGCCCTGCCCAAGGACACCCCACTGGCCTTCCTGTGCCACCGTGGCGGGCGCAGCGCCCAGGCCGCCGAGGCCTTCCGCGCGCTGGGCTTCACCCGCGTGTACAACGTCGAGGGCGGCATCGACCGCTGGTCGCAGGAAGTGGACGGCAGCGTGCCGCGCTACTGAGCCGCGCGACCGCCGCCGGCCCGGAACCGCCGCGCCCCGCCGCGGCGGTTTTCTTTTGCGTGGCCGCATCCGGCTTGCGGACGTGGGTGCTTGCGCTGGCCGGGCTCCCCCGAGCCCTCGTTCCGGTGCGGCGGGTGTGCGGTTTCGGCTGTGCCCGTGCCGGCGGTGCGCACGCCCGGGCCCCGGGCGCGGCACCCGGGGCCGCGCGGCGTCAGAAACCGCCGCCTGCGTCCAGCCAGGCCTGTTCCGCGGGGGTGGTCTCCCGGCCCAGGGCGCGGTTGCGGTGGGGGAAGCGGCCGAAGCGGGCGATCACGTCCTGGTGGGCGATGGCGTAGTCCAGGTAGGTCTGCTCGCCCAGCGCCGTGAACAGCGCCACCGAGCGCGCCTGGTCGGCCGGGTCCTCGGAATGTTCGAACGGCAGGTAGAAGAACGCGCGCAGGGCCGGGGCGAAGGCCTGGTCGTGGCCGGCGGCCAGGGCGCGGTCGGCCAGGTGCCGGGCCAGGCCGTCGGTGGCGTAGGCGTGGGCGCTGCCGCGGAACACGTTGCGCGGGATCTGGTCCAGCAGCAGCAGCAGGGCCAGGGCACCCTCGGCCGTGTCCAGCCAGCCGTCCAGCCCGCGCCGGGCCGCGGCCAGGTGCGCGGCCAGGAAGCGCCGCTCGCATTCCCGGTCGAACGCCTCCCCGCCGCCGAACCAGGCCTGCGGGCCCGCCCCGGTCCAGAACCGCACCACCTCCGCCGCCGTGACCTGCGCCATCGCCGCTCCTCCGGTTGCCTGCTGCCAGCCTAACCGCCGTCCCGTGGCCGCGGCGTGCCGAAGCGTGATTGGGCGCAAACGCCAACCATCGGCACATTGCGCCCGGCGCGGGCGGGCGGCTAGGTTCGGGAATCCACCGACCCAGGGGATTCGATCGATGCGACACCTGTTGCTCATGGCGGCAGGCGCCCTTGCCTGCTGCGTCCCACCGGCCGCCTCCGCGGCCAAGTTCCTCGGCCCGGACCCGTACCCGAGCACCTACAAGCCGCTGCCGTCCGAACCGGTGCTGCTGCGCAACGCCACCGTGCTCACCGGCACGGGCCAGCGCCTGGACAACGCCGACGTGCTGATGCGTGACGGCCGCATCGAGGCGGTCGGCCCGGGCCTGCAGGCGCCGGCCGATGCGCGCGTGGTGGACGCCACCGGCAAGTGGGTCACCCCGGGCGTGATCGACGTGCACTCGCACCTGGGCGTGTACCCCAGCCCCGGGGTGCGTGCGCACAGTGACGGCAACGAGATGACCAGCCCGGTCACCGCCAACGTCTGGGCCGAGCACTCGGTCTGGCCGCAGGACCCGGGCTTCGCCGCGGCGCTGGCCGCCGGCGTGACCACGCTGCAGATCCTGCCCGGCTCGGCCAACCTGGTCGGCGGCCGCGGCGTGACCCTGCGCAACGTCCCGGCCACCACCTACCAGGCCATGAAATTCCCGGACGCGCCGTGGGGCCTGAAGATGGCCTGCGGCGAGAACCCCAAGCGCGTGTACGGCGGCAAGGGCACCGCCCCGTCCACCCGCATGGGCAACGTGGCCGGCTACCGCGCCGCCTTCATCGAGGCCGCCGACTACCTGGCCAAGCACGGCAAGAAGGAGGAGCAGCCGCGCCGCCGCTGGGGCCGCTCCGGCGAGGACAAGGGCAACGGCAACGGCGGCAAGCGCGACCTGAAGCTGGAGACCCTCGCCGGCGCCATCGCCGGCGACATCCGCGTGCACATCCACTGCTACCGCGCGGACGAGATCAACACCATGATCGACCTGTCCAAGGAGTTCGGCTTCCAGATCGCCGCCTTCCACCACGGCGTGGAGGCGTACAAGGTGGCCGACCGCCTTGCCCAGGAAGGCATCTGCGCGGCGCTGTGGGCCGACTGGTGGGGCTTCAAGATGGAGGCCTTCGACGGCATCCAGGAGAACATCGCCCTGGTGGACCGCCAGCCCAACGGCTGCGCCATCGTCCACTCCGATTCGGAGGAAGGCATCCAGCGCCTCAACCAGGAGGCGGCCAAGGTGATCGCCGCGGCGCGGCGCGCCGGCATCGAGATCCCGCCCGAGCGCGCCATCGCCTGGCTGACCGCCAACCCGGCCCGCGCCCTGGGCATCGCCGACCGCACCGGCACGCTGGAACCGGGCAAGCTGGCCGACGTGGTGGTGTGGAACGGCAGCCCGTTCAGCTCCTACGCGCTGGCCGAACAGGTCTACATCGACGGTGCCCGCGTGTACGACCGCCACGACCCGGCCCGGCAGCCGGTGCCGGACTTCATGCTCGGCCAGACCGTCGCCCCGCAGGGAGGTGTCCGCTGATGCGCACGTTCCGCAACCGTCTTTCCGCCCTGGCGCGCGCCGGCCTGCTGGCCGCCGGCCTGGGCTGCGCCGCCGGCGCCGCCGCGCAGGACCTGCTGATCCGCAACGCCACCGTCCACACCGCCGGCCCGCAGGGCACCCTGCGCGGCGCCGACGTGCTGGTGCAGGGCGGAGTGATCCGCGCCGTCGGCCCCGGCCTGGCCGCGCCGGCCGGCGTGCCGGTGGTCGAGGCCCAGGGCAAGCCGCTGACCCCGGCCCTGTTCGGCGGCATCAGCGGCATCGGCCTGGAGGAGGTCTCCGGCGAGGCGCCGACCGTGGACATGGCGGTCTCGCTCAAGGACCAGCCTGTGCGCCCGGAGTTCGACGTCACCCTGGCCTACAACCCGGCCTCGGTGCTGGTGCCGGTGGCGCGCATGGAAGGCATCGGCTTCACCCTGCTGGCGGCCGACGCCGGCGGCGCCTTCGTCGCCGGCCAGGGCGGCGTGGTGCGCCTGGACGGCAGCGCCGATCCGGTCGGCCCGCGCATGCTGTTCGTGCGCCTGGGCGCCGGCGCCTCCGACCTGAGCGGCAAGTCGCGCGCGGCGCAATGGATGCTGCTGGACCAGCTGGTGGCCGAGGCCCGCGGCAAGGTGCCGGCCGACTCGCCGCACGCCCTGCTGACTCCGGCCGGGCGCGCGGTGCTGGCCCGCTACCTGGCCGGCCAGGGCCGGATCATGGTCAAGGTGGACCGCGCCGCCGACATCCGCCAGCTGCTGCGCTGGGCGCAGCGCGAGCAGGTGCGCATCGCCATCGCCGGCGGCGCCGAGGCCTGGCAGCTGGCCTCCGAGCTGGCCCGGGCCAGGGTGCCGGTGTTCGTCGACCCGCTGGCCAACCTGCCGGCCAACTTCGACCAGATCGGCGCCACCGCGCGCAACGCCGCGCTGCTGCATGCCGCCGGCGTCGAGGTCGGTTTCACCCAGGGCGGCGATGCCTCGCACAACGCCCGCAAGGTGCGCCAGCTTGCCGGCAACGCGGTGGCCCACGGCCTGCCCTGGGAGGCGGCGCTGGCCGGCCTGACCCGGGTGCCGGCACAGGCGGCCGGCGTGGACGACAGGCTGGGCACCATCGCTCCCGGCCGCACCGCCGACCTGGTGCTGTGGACCGGCGACCCGCTGGACGTGATCAACACCGCCGAGCAGGTCTGGCTGGGCGGCCGGGCCATGCCGATGCGCTCGCGCCAGACCGAGCTGCGCGACCGCTACCTGCGCCGCGGCGAGGGCGGGCTGCCGCCGGCCTACATCCGCTGAACCGTTGTCCCTCCACCGGGCCGGCCCGCGCCGGCCCGGCTTTTCCGCAGTCGCCGGGCCCCGGGTTTTGCGCTAGGGTTCGCCTCCACGCCACTGGCCTGGAGGGGGAGCCATGCGTATCGGAATCGTGGTCGATTCGGCCTGCGACCTGCCCAACGACTTCATCCGGCAGCACAACATCGTGCTGCTGCCGATCACCGTTCGCATCGGCGAGGCGATCCTCGCCGACCACCGCGACGAGGAGGCCACGCTGGGCTTCCTGCACGCCCACGTGGCCGAACGCGGCCACGAGGCCGAGACCATCCCGTACTCGGTCGAGCAGATCCGCGACCTGTTCCTGGGCAAGCTGGTGGTGGACTACGACCACGTGTTCTGCCTGACCATCACCAGCACCCGCAGCCCGATCCACGAGCACGCCGTCCAGGCCAGCTTCGCCATCCTCAACGACTACAAGCCGATCCGCCAGGCGGCCGGGCACAACTCGCCCTTCGCGCTGCGCGTGATCGACACCCAGAACCTGTTCGCCGCCCAGGGCGTGGCGGTGGTGGAGGCGGTGCGCATGCGCCAGGCAGGCGCCAGCGTGCAGCAGATCCGCGAGCGCCTGGAGCAGCTGGCCCTGCACACCCACGGCTACATGGTGCCGCGCGACCTGTACTACCTGCGCGCGCGGGCGCGCGCCAAGGGCGACCGCAGCGTCGGCCTGCTCAGCGCCGCGCTGGGCACCGCCCTGGACATCAAGCCGGTCCTGCACGGCCACCGGGGCCAGACCGCGCCGGTGGCCAAGCTCAAGGGCTTCGAGACGGCCACCCAGAAGCTGTTCGACGTCACCGTGCAGCGCATCCAGGAGGGCCTGATGACCCCGACCGTGTGCGTCAGCTACGGCGGCGAGCTGTCCGAGCTGCACGCCCTGCCCGGCTACGCGCGCCTGCGCGAGGCCTGCCAGGCCCACGGCGTGGAGCTGTACGAGAGCCTGATGAGCCTGACCGGCATGGTCAACGTCGGCAAGGGCGCGGTCGTGGTGGGCTTCGCCGCCGGGCCGCACCGCTTCGGCTGATCGGCGGCGGCGCGGCCTGCTAGATTGGCCGCATGGTTCCCCACACGGAGCACGCCATGCCGGTCCGTTACCTGATCCGCCTGCCCGATCCCGCGCAGGCACGCGGCAGCGATCCTGCGCTCTCGTTCACCGCGCAGGGCGCGGAGACCTTCGCCGAACAGCTGCAGGAGGCCCTGCGTACGCAGGGCCTGTTCGAGCGCTGGCGCGCGACGCAACCGGAGCCGGACGAGGTGGATCCCGCGCTGGGCGTGACCGATCCGGCGGCCACCGTGGTCGGCACCCAGCACGACCTGTACATCGACCTGGTCGTGCGCACCTCCATTCCCGGCGACGTGCTGCGCCACCGCCTGCGCCTGCTGGCCGGCAACCGCTGGGAAATGCGCGACGTCAGCACCTGATGGCCCGCCCGGTCCTGCTGGCCTGGAGCGGCGGCAAGGACGCGGCCTGGGCGCTGCACGTCCTGCGCCGGCGCGGGGACGTGGCGGTGGTGGGCCTGCTGTCCACCGTCACCGCCGAACACGGCCGCGCCTCGCTGCAGGGGGTGCGCCGCGAGGTGCTGCAGGCGCAGGCCGCGGCGGCCGGCCTGCCCCTGCTGGAGGTCGCGATCCCGGCCGCCTGCGACAACGCCACCTATGCCACGGTCATGGCCGATGCCCTGGCGCGCGCGGCGGCGCGCTGGCCGGGCCTGCGCACGGCCGCCTTCGGCGACCTGTTCCTGGAGGACATCCGCCAGTGGCGGGCGCAGCAGCTGGCCCGCGCCGGCTGGGAGCTGCTGACCCCGCTGTTCGGCCAGGACACCGCCGCCCTGGCGCGGCGGATGCAGGCCGAAGGCCTGCGCGCGGAATTGTGCTGCGTGGACACCATGCAGCTGGATGCCGGCTTCGCCGGGCGGCCATTCGACGCGGCGCTGCTGGACGCGTTGCCGGCGGCGGTGGACCCGTGCGGCGAGAACGGCGAGTTCCACACCTGCGTGTGGGCCGGGCCGATGTTCTCCGCGCCGCTGTCCCTGGAACGCGGCGAAACGGTGCTGCGCGACGGCCGTTTCCTGTTCACCGACTACCGGCTGGCCACGGCCGCCGGCTCCGGGCATGGCGGTTGAACGCGCGGCCCGGACCCGCCGGCCACGTCGACCCATCGTGCGGCGAACGTTCCACCGTGGCGGTTGAACGCGGACCCGGGCCTCCGGCCGGGTCGCCGTGCACGCGGCGCCTGCAGGGTCCCTGTCCGGCGACGCGACGGAGGTTTCCGTCGCGGCACGCGGTGCCAGGGCAAGCGGAGGATCAGAAGCCGGTGGCGGCGGTGGCGTCGCAGGCCTGGCGCAGGAAGTCGAGCGCCGTGCGCACGCGGCCGGCGATCTCCTCGCCCTCCAGGTGCAGCACCGCGTCCACCTGCTCGCCGGCGAAGCGCAGGTGCACGCGCGGTCCGTCCTGGCGCAGCGCACGGATCGAGCCGAAGTGCATGCCATCCGGCCGGCCCACGTAGTCGTCGCCGGCCAGTTCCGACAGCCAGGCCTCGCTGCTGCCGGACCCGGCCGGGTCGACGACGATCAGCCGGGTGGGGCGGATGTCGGCCACCAGATAGGAGCGGCACCCCTCGACCGGATCGGCGTCCACGATCACCGGCAGCGGCTCGAAGCGGCTGCGCAGCCCCTCGCGCGTGGCCTTGGCCTGGATCTCGGACATCATCGAGGACACGTAGCGGTTGCCCGGCAGCACCTGGCGCAGGAACTCCTGCGCGCCGGCCACCGTGCGCTGCGCCGTGCCCACCGCCTCCCCGGCCGCGGCATGGCCTGCCAGCGTGCCGAGCAGCACCGCGGCCGGCAGCTTCCAGCCCCTTCCCCCTCGCATGTCCGTCCCCCTGTGCCTGGTTCCGGGGGACACGATGCCACAGCCCCGGCGCGGCTTCACCGGGGCCGTGTGGGCGGGCTTCAGCCGCGCAGGGCCGCGGCGTGGTGGGCGATGTGCTGGCCGATGAAGCTGGCCACGAAGTAGTAGCTGTGGTCGTAGCCCGGGTGGATGCGCAGGCGCAGTGGATGGCCGGCGTCCTCGGCGGCGGCCTGCAGCAGCTGCGGCCGCAGCTGGCCCTCCAGGAACTCGTCGTCCCCGCCCTGGTCCACCAGCAGCGGCAGCCGCTCCTGCGCCTGCCGCAGCAGTTCGCAGGCGTCCCATTCGCGCCACGCCTCGTGGTCCCCGCCCAGGTAGGCGGTGAAAGCCTTCTGTCCCCACGGCACCTGCGACGGGGCCACGATCGGCGCGAACGCCGACACGCTGCGGTAGCGGCCGGGATTGCGCAGGGCCAGCACCAGGGCGCCGTGCCCGCCCATGGAATGGCCGCTGATGCCGCGTGCGTCCGAGACCGGGAAGTGCGTCTCCACCAACGCGGGCAGCTCCTGCGCCACGTAGTCGTGCATGCGGTAGTGGCGCGCCCACGGCTCGCAGGTGGCGTTGAGGTAGAAGCCGGCGCCCTGGCCCAGGTCGTAGCCCGGGTCGTCGGCCACGTCCTCGCCGCGCGGGCTGGTGTCCGGGGCGACGACGACGATGCCGTGCTCGGCCGCGTAGCGCTGCGCGCCGGCCTTGGTGATGAAGTTCTGCTCGGTGCAGGTCAGGCCGGAGAGCCAGTACAGCACCGGCAGGCGCGCGCCGGGCTGCGCCGCCTGCGGCGGCAGGTACACGGCGAAGTTCATGTCGCAGCCCAGCACCTGCGAGCGGTGCCGGTAGACGTCCTGCCAGCCGCCGAAGCAGGCGCGGTGTTCGATGCGTTCCATGGCCTGTCTCAGTAGTGGATCACGGTACGGATGGACTTGCCCTCGTGCATCAGGTCGAAGGCCTCGTTGATGCGCTCCAGCGGCAGGGTGTGGGTCACGAACGGGGCCAGCTCGATCTCCCCGCGCATGGCCTGCTCGACCATGCCCGGCAGCTGGCTGCGGCCCTTCACCCCGCCGAAGGCGGTGCCCATCCACTTGCGGCCGGTGACCAGCTGGAACGGGCGCGTGCGGATCTCCTGGCCGGCGCCGGCCACGCCGATGATCACGCTCTGGCCCCAGCCGCGGTGCGCGCACTCCAGCGCCGCGCGCATCACCTCGACGTTGCCGATGCACTCGAAGCTGTGGTCCACGCCCCAGCCAGTCATCTCGATGATCACCTGCTGGATCGGCTTGTCGTGGTCCTTCGGGTTGACGCAGTCGGTGGCGCCGAAGTGGCGCGCGAGCTCGAACTTGGCCGGGTTGGTGTCGATGGCGATGATGCGGCCGGCCCTGGCCTGGCGGGCACCCTGGATCACTGCCAGGCCGATGCCGCCCAGGCCGAACACGGCCACGCTGTCGCCGGGCTGCACCTTGGCGGTGTTGTGCACCGCGCCGATGCCGGTGGTCACGCCGCAGCCGAGCAGGCACACGTGCTCGTGGTTGGCGTGCGGATTGATCCTGGCCAGCGAGACCTCCGCCACCACGGTGTACTCGCTGAAGGTGGAGCAGCCCATGTAGTGGTAGACCGGCTGGCCGTTGTAGGAGAAACGGGTGGTGCCGTCCGGCATCAGGCCCTTGCCCTGGGTGGCGCGCACGGCCACGCACAGGTTGGTCTTGCCGCTCTTGCAGAACAGGCACTGGCCACATTCGGCGGTGTACAGCGGGATGACGTGGTCGCCCGGCTTGACGCTGGTCACGCCCTCGCCCACCTCCACCACCACACCGGCGCCCTCGTGGCCCAGCACGCACGGGAACACGCCCTCCGGGTCCTCGCCGGACAGGGTGAAGGCGTCGGTATGGCACACGCCGGTGTGGCTGATCTTCACCAGCACCTCGCCGGCCCTGGGCGGGGCGACGTCGATCTCGACGATCTGCAGCGGCTGGCCGGGGGCGAAGGCGACGGCGGCTCGGGATTTCATGGTCGGGCTCCTGGGACGGTGGGACGGCGGATCACTTGAGGTAGCGGCGCACCAGCGCCAGGGTGGCGTCCAGCGCGGCGCGGCGCCGCTGCGGCGGCCCGGCCGACCGGGCCAGCACCCCGCGCAGGTGGCTTTCCAGCACTTCGGACATCAGGCCATTGACCGCGCCGCGCACCGCCGCCAGCTGCTGCAGCACCGGCGCGCAGTCGGCGCCGGCCTCCAGCGCGCGCTCCAGCGCGTCCAGCTGGCCACGGATGCGGCGCACGCGCGCCAGGGCCTTCTTCTTCTCCTCGGGAGAATGCGGCATGGCACAGGCTCCGGCGGATACTCGGGGGGAGTATAGGCCAGGCCGGCGCGGTGGTGGCTTCACCTTGCTGACGAGGGAACGCCGCGCCCTCCTCCGCAGCCGCCGTGTCAGCGGCGACGCGACGGGGCCGGCCGGTCGTGGCGCGGGCACCCGTGCCGGGGACGCGTGCATGCCCCGCCGTTCGGCGCGACAAGGGCATCGGTGGGCGCCCGCGGGATTCGTTCCGGCGGGGCGGAGGCATCGGCATGGCGGGCCGCCACGGGGGATCTCCGTTCCGGCGGGGCGGTTGAACGCGGGTCTGGATACGCCGGTCGGGTCGCCGCGGACGCGGCTCCTACAGGCGGGCGGCGCATGCTCCTGCAGCCGCCGTGTCAGCGGCGACGCGACGGGGCCGGCCGGTCGTGGCAAACGCTCCTGCGCCAGGCGCACCACCCGGCCAACGCCGCCGCGTGCGGCCCACGCGGGTCGGGCACCGGAGGCAGGCCCGGCCGGCGGGCGGGTCAGTAGGCGAACTCGCGGAAGACGCGGTCGATGTCGCCGTTCCAGGGGCCGTGGAACAGGGCGAGCTTGCGCTCGGCCGGGGTCTCGTTGGCCTCGGCGAACTCGACCAGCGGCTCCAGGAAGCGGCTCTCGTCGATGCCGTCGGCGTTGCAGCGGGCGCGGCGGCGCAGGCCGGCGGCGGAGATCTTCAGCGCCTCGATGGCCAGCTCGCGCACGGTGGCGCCGCGGAACGGCAGCTTGAGCGCGTGCCTGGGCACGCCATCGCGCAGGGCGTGGCGCTCCTCCATGCTGAAGTCCTTCACCAGGTCCCAGGCCGCGTCCAGGGCCGCGTCGTCGTACAGCAGGCCGACCCAGAACGCCGGCAGCGCACACAGCCGGTTCCACGGGCCGCCGTCGGCGCCGCGCATCTCCAGGTACTTCTTCAGGCGCACCTCGGGGAAGGCGGTGGTCATGTGGTCGGCCCAGTCGCGCAGGGTCGGCAGTGCGCCGGGCAGGCCCGGCAGCCGGCCCTCGAGGAAGTCGCGGAAGCTCTGCCCGGCCACGTCGTGGTACACGCCGTCGCGGTAGACGAAGTACATCGGCACGTCGAGCAGGTAGTCCACGTAGCGCTCGTAGCCGAATCCGTCCTCGAACACGAAGTCGAGCATGCCGGTGCGGTCCGGGTCGGTGTCGGTCCAGATGTGCGAGCGGTAGCTGAGGAAGCCGTTGGGCCGGCCCTCGGTGAAGGGCGAATCGGCGAACAGCGCCGTGGCCACCGGCTGCAGCGCCAGCGAGACCCGGAACTTCTTCACCATGTCCGCCTCGGAGGCGAAGTCCAGGTTGACCTGCACGGTGCAGGTGCGGGTCATCATGTCCAGGCCGAGGTTGCCGACCTTCGGCATGTAGGCGCGCATGATCCGGTAGCGGCCCTTGGGCATCCACGGCATGTCCTCGCGCCGCCACTTGGGCTGGAAGCCCATGCCGAGGAAGCCGATGCCCAGCGTGTCGGCCACCTCGCGCACCTCGCGCAGGTGGCTGCCCAGCTCGATGCAGGTCTGGTGGATGTCCTCCAGCGGCGCGCCGGACAGCTCCAGCTGGCCGGCCGGCTCCAGGGTCACCGACGCGCCGCCGCGGGTCAGGGCGATGACGTGGCCGCCCTCCTCCACCGGGGTCCAGCCGAAGCGGGTCAGGCCCTTGAGCAGGGCCTCGATGCCGCGCTCGCCATCGAACGCCGGCGGGCGCAGGTCGTCCAGGCGGAAGCCGAACTTCTCGTGCTCGGTGCCGATGCGCCAGGCCGCCTCCGGCTTTTCACCGGATGCGAGTGTCTCCACCAGCTGGCTGCGCTGGGTGATGGGCGTATCGGCGACGTGGCTGGGGCTCGACAAAGGCGGGCTCGCTGGATCAGGGTGGCGGGAATGGGCGCGGGCGGCCCGCGCTGCGGCACTATATCGTGCCGGCCCGCCGGCCATGTTGCGCGCCCGGCGTCACAGAGTTCCGCCAGACCGGCTCCACGGCCCCCCCGGTCGTGGTGCAGGAAAGCCCTCGAGAGGACCACCATGAGCCGCAAGCAGGATCTCCCCGGCCCCTCCCCGGAAGTGCACCGTACCGCCCGCGTCGGCTGGCTGCGCGCCGCGGTGCTGGGCGCCAACGACGGCATCGTCTCGGTGGCCGGCACGGTGGTCGGCGTGGCCGCCACCGGCGCCGGGGCCGGGGCCATCCTCGCCGCGGGCGTGGCCGCCACCGTGGCCGGGGCCATGTCCATGGCCGCCGGCGAGTACGTCTCGGTCAAGTCGCAGGCCGACACCGAGCAGGCCGACATCGCCATCGAGCAGCGCGAGCTGCGCGAGTTCCCCGAGGCCGAGCTGCAGGAACTGGCCGCCATCTACGAACGCCGCGGTCTGGACCCTGCGCTGGCCCGCCAGGTGGCCGAACAGCTGACCGCGCACGACGCCCTGGCCGCGCACGCGCGCGACGAGCTGGGCATCAGCGAGGAGCTGCGCGCCCGGCCGGTGCAGGCGGCGCTGGCCTCGGCGTCGGCATTCTTCGCCGGTGCGCTGCTGCCGATGCTGGCCGCGGTGCTGGCGCCGGCCGGGGCGATCGGCACGGTGGTGATCGCCGCCACCGTGGCCGGGCTGCCGCTGTCCGGCGCGCTGGCGGCCTGGGCCGGCGGCGCCTCGCCGCTGCGCGGGGCGCTGCGCGTGGGCTTCTGGGGCGTGGCGGCGATGGCCGCCGCGCAGGCGGTCGGCAGCCTGGTCGGGATTTCCGTCTGACCCGGCCGGGCCGGACGGGGCCTACGCCAGCTCCAGCCAGCCGGCCACCACCGCGCAGGCCTCGTCCACGCCCTGGCGGGTCTGGCTGGAGAAGGCCTGCACCCCCACCCCGCCGGCGCCGGCGGCGGCCAGCTCGCGGCGCACGGCCTGCACCGCCTGCGCCTGCTGGCCGCGGCCGAGCTTGTCGGCCTTGGTCAGCAGCACGTGCGCCGGCAGGCCGCGGGCGACGGCGTAGTCGAGCATCTGCCGGTCGTAGTCCTTGAGCGGGTGGCGGATGTCCATCACCACCACCAGGCCGCGCAGGGCCTGGCGCTGGCGGAAGTAGCCGTCCAGGAACTTCTGCCAGTGCGCCTTCATCTCCATCGGCACCTTGGCGTAGCCGTAGCCGGGCAGGTCCACCAGGTAGCGCTGCGGCGCGACCTCGAAGAACACCAGCTGCTGGGTGCGGCCGGGGGTCTTGGACACCCGCGCCAGGGTGTTCTGCCGGGTCAGGGCATTGAGCGCGCTGGACTTGCCGGCATTGGAGCGGCCGGCGAAGGCCACTTCGTGGCCGCCGTCGGCCGGCAGCTGGGCGGGCGTGTGGGCGGCGCCCAGGTAGCGGGCTTTCTCGAGGGGGTTGGCCATCGGCATAGGATGGCACGGCCGGGGCGGGCCGCGGCACGGACCGGCGTTTCGTTGACCGTACTGCCCCGGCGCGAGGATAATCCGGGTGTTTGCGACCGGGCATCGCGCCGGCCGCGCCGATCGAGTTTCCGGAGCCCAAGCATGCGCCACGCTCGCGTTTTCGTCCTTGCCGGCCTGGCCGTCGCGGTCGTCACCGCCGCCTACGCCGCCCAGACCACGGTCGTGCCGATCCCGGACAACGAGCCGGTGGAAACCGCGCCGCTGGAGGTGGACCTGGGCAAGACCCACTGGGGCGACGCCGAGGCCGGCCAGGCGAAGGCCGCGACCTGCGCCGCCTGCCACGGCCCGGACGGCAAGTCGATCGATCCGACCATGTACCCGCACCTGGCCGGGCAGAGCGAGCGCTACATCGCCCGCCAGCTGGCCCTGTTCGCCAGCGGCGAGCGCCACACCGGCATGGCCGCGGTGATGGTGCCCTTCGCCCAGGCGCTGAGCCCGCAGGACATGCGCGACGTGGGTGCCTACTTCGCCCAGCTGCCGGCGCCCGCGGGCGTGGCCGACGACGCCGAGGTCACCGACGGCCCGTACGCCGGCATGAAGTTCTACGAGATCGGCCAGAAGCTGTACCGCGGCGGCGACCCGGAGCGCGGCATCCCGGCCTGCATGGCCTGCCACGGCCCGTCCGGCGCCGGCAACCCGGGCCCGGCCTACCCGCGCGTGGGCGGCCAGGTGGCCGACTACACCGCCCGCCGCCTGACCGAGTACAAGGCCGGCGTGACCAGCGAGCGCGACCCGAAGCTGTTCCAGATCATGGCCCAGGTCGCCGGCAAGCTGACCGACCAGGAGATCAGCGCCCTGGCCAGCTACCTGGAAGGCCTGCACAACCGCGCCGACGACGTCGCGGTCGCGGAAGCACCGGGCTCGTGAACTTGCGGAGCGGACCGCGGTCTGAGCGATCGCGGTCTCTCTCTCCCGTTCACGCCGGCCCGCGGGCCGGCGTCCTTTTTTCCGGCCCGGGCGGAGCCGGGGCCGCCAGACCTCCGAAGCTGCCGATGAAGCCGCTGCTGACCGTCCTCCTGCTGCTGACTTCCCTGGCGCTGCCCGCCGCCCGCGCGGCCGGCCCCGAGCCGGTCGAGGGCGTGGACTACGTGCGCATCGAGGCCGGCGCCTGGGACCCGCGCCCGGGCCGCATCGAGGTGGTGGAGATCTTCGGCTACACCTGCCCGCACTGCGCCCACTTCGAGCCGCGGCTGCGCCAGTGGCACCGCCGCCAGGGCAAGGACGTGGACCTGGTGCCGGTGCCGGTGGCCTTCGGCGGGACCAGCGACGCCTGGGCGCGGGTGTACTTCGCCTCGGTCAGGCTGGGCGTGGCCGGGCGCACCCACCCGGCCGTGTTCGAGGCCCTGCACGAGCGCGGCAGCCTGCCGCGCAACCCCACCCCGCAGGAGCTGTCCGACTTCTTCGCCGGCTTCGGCATCGAGCCGGAGCGGTTCCGCGCCACCCTTGCGGACCCGGAGGTGCAGTCCCATATCGACAAGGCCCGGACCTGGCTGCGCCAGACCGGCCTGGAAGGCACGCCGACCCTGGTGGTCAACGGCCGCTGGCGCGTGGCCGGCCGCAGCTTCGAGGACACGCTGCGCACGACCGAATGGCTGATCGCCCGGGAACGCGCCGCCGCGCGCGCCGCGGCATCCCAGACTTCCCGTTGACGGCCGCTGGCCGACCCTGACCCGTCTTTGGAGACCGAACGATGAAAATGCGCCCGAGCCTGCTCCTGCCGCTGCTGCTGTGCCTGGCCGCCTGCTCCGGCCAGGGCGAAGCCCCGGCCCCGGCCCAGCCCGGAGCCGCCGTGGAGGCGGCGGACACGGCTCCGGCCGCCAGCGAGGCGGCCCCGGCCGCCGACGCCCCGGCCGGGACCCCGGCCGCCGGGGAGACCACCGCGGGCGAGCCGACCGCCCCGGCGCCCGCGCCGCAGCCGCCCGCCGGTCCGGCTCCGGTCGCCGGCGTGGACTACATCGAGATCCAGGGCGGCCAGCCGCTGCAGCCGGTGGCCGGCAAGATCGAGGTGGCCGAGGTGTTCGGCTACACCTGCCCGCACTGTGCCCAGTTCGAGCCGCTGTTCCAGGCCTGGAAGCGCCGCCAGCCGGCCGACGTGAACGTGATCTCGGTGCCGGCCCCGTTCGGCGGCTACTGGACCCCGTACGCCCGCGCCTACTACGCGGCCGAGACCCTGGGCGTGCTCGAGCGCACCCACGACGCCACCTTCGCCGCCATCCACCTGGAGCGCAAGCTGCCGGTGGGTCCGAACGTGAAGGCCGAGGATCTGGCGCCGTTCTACGCGAAGTTCGGCGTGGACGCCAAGCGCTTCACCGACACCTACAACAGCTTCGGCGTGGACGCCAAGGTCAACCGCGCCCGCCAGTTCGTCACCCGGGCCAAGGTGGACGGCACCCCATCGCTGGTCGTGGCCGGCAAGTACACCATCGCGGTGGACCAGCAGGGCTTCGAGAAGATGCTGCGCACCGCCGAGTGGCTGGTGGCGCGGGAGCGCGGCGGCGCCAACTGAGCGCCGGTCCCGCGATGAGCCAGGCCCTGTCCGCCGCCCCGCATGCGACCGCCCCCGCCGCCGAGGCGGCGGGGGCCGAGGGCCTGCGTACGCTGCGCGTGCTCAGCGCCAACATCCAGGCCGGCTCGAGCACGCGCCGCTACAGCGACTACTTCACCCGCAGCTGGTCGCACGCACTGCCGGCCGGACGCAAGCGCAGCAGCCTGGACGCCATCGCCCGCCTGGCCGCCGAGCACGACATCGTCGGCCTGCAGGAGGCCGACCCCGGCAGCCTGCGTTCGGGCTTCACCAACCAGACCCACTACCTGGCCCAGCGCGCCGGCTTCCACTACTGGACCCATCAGCCCAACCGCAGCGTCGGCGGCGTGGCTTCCAGCGCCAACGGCCTGCTCAGCCGGATCGAGCCGGTGCGCACCGCCGACTACCCGCTGCCGGGCCGGATCAAGGGCCGCGGCGTGCTGCTGGCCCACTTCGGCGACGACCGCGAGGGCCTGACCGTGGCCGTGGCCCACCTGTCGCTGGGCGCACGCTCGCGCCACTCGCAGCTGGCCTTCATCGCCGAGCTGCTGCAGGACCACCCCAACGCGGTGCTGATGGGCGACTTCAACTGCCAGCCCGACCAGCCGGAGATGGAGGTGCTGTACCGGCGCGCCGGCCTGCGCCCGCCCGAGTGCCCGGTGCCGACCTTTCCAAGCTGGCGCCCGCAGCGCGCGATCGACCACATCCTGGTCGGGGGCCAGATCCGCTGCGCCGGCGCGCGCGCACTGCCGGCGGCCCATTCCGACCACCTGGCCCTGGCCATGGACATCCAGGTGCCCGAGTACGCGCTGCGCACGTAAGGCGCGCGCGCCCGCGGGCGCGCGGACGGTCAGAAACCGTAGCGCAGGAAGCCGCCGTCCACGGCGATGCACTCGCCGGTGATGTAGCTGGCCGCCGGCAGGCACAGGAACGCCACCGCCGCAGCCACCTCCTCCGGCTCGCCGATGCGGCCCATCGGCGTGCGCGCGACCACCTCGTCGTGGTAGGCCGGGTCCGAGAGCGGGCCGGCGGTGCGGCGGGTGCGGATGTACCACGGTGCCACCGCGTTGACCCGGATGCCGTCGGCGGCCCATTCGCAGGCCAGGTTGCGGGTCATCTGGTGCAGCGCCGCCTTGGTCATGCCGTAGGGCGCGCCGCTGCGCACGTGGGTGATGCCCGAGACGCTGCCGACGTTGACGATGCACGAGGCCGGGTGCCGGGCCAGCAGCGGGTGGGCGTAGCGCGACAGCTCGAAGGCCGAGAACAGGTTGGTCTCGAAGATGCCGCGCCACTCGCCCTCGGTGTACTCGACCGCGGGCTTGGTGATGTTGCCGCCGACGTTGTTGACCAGGATGTGCAGGCCGTCGCCCTGGTCCTCGGCCCAGTCCAGCAGCGCCTGGCGGTCCTCGTCGTCGGCCACGTCGGCGGACATGGCCTGGAAGTCCTGCGCCGGGTAGCGGTCGGCCAGCTCGTCGCGCACCTCCAGCAGCGGGTCCTCCTCGCGTGCCACCAGCAGCAGGTCCGCGCCCAGCGCCGCCAGCTCGCGCGCGATCGCCAGGCCGATGCCGGCCGAGGCGCCGGTCAGCAGCGCCAGTTGCCCGTCCAGTCGCCAACGGTTTCCGTTCATGGGCGTAGCATAGCCCGCAGGCCCTCACCCCGGGAGCGCAAGCGCATGTGGAGGATCCCGATCCGCCTGGCCGCGGCCGCCGCGGCCGCCGTGCTGCCGGTGCTGGCCGCGTGCCGGCCCGAGCCGCCGCCGACCGAGCGGCCACCGGAGCCGAAGGCCACCGCGCTGCGCGACGCCATCCAGGCGCCGCAGCAGAAGGCGCGGGCGGTAGAGCAGGCGGTGCAGGACGGCACGGCCCGGCGCGACGCCGCGGACGACGCCGGCCGCTGAGCCGGCGCCGCCGGCGGGCTCACAGCCCGCAGAAGCAGTAGGCCAGCGCCTTCACCGGCGTGCCGTGGCGGTCCTGCAGGGCGCGCTCGACGAAGCGCAGCTGCGCCTCGGCCTCGGGCATGGCCCGGGCCAGGGCCAGCCGCGCCAGCCCGGATTCGCGCAGCAGGCGCGCGCCCAGGTGGCTGCCGGCCATGCCGGCCATGAACTGGGCGAACGGCGAGGCGGGCTTCTCGACGTAGCGCACCCGGTACTTGCCCTCCTCCAGCTCGGCGCGGTTGGCGGCGTCGGCGATGGCCTCGGCCAGGCCGCCCAGCTCGTCCACCAGGCCGCGTTCCAGGGCCTGGGCGCCGCTCCACACGCGGCCGCGCGCCACCGCGTCGATCTCCTCCACCGTGCGGCCGCGCGCCTGCGCGACCTTGCCGGTGAACTCGGCGTAGCCCTTGTCGATCACCGCCTGGATGACGCGGCCCACCTCCGGGTCCAGCGGGCGGGTGACGTCGAAGGCGCCGGCATAGCGGGTGGTGCCCACGCCGTCGGTGTGCACGCCGATCCTGTCGAGGGTGCGGGTGAAGTTCGGCACCAGGCCGAAGATGCCGATCGAACCGGTGATGGTGGACGGATCGGCGTAGATGCGGTCGGCGTCCATGCTGATCCAGTAGCCGCCGGAGGCGGCCAGGTCGCCCATGGACACCACCACCGGCTTGCCGGCGTCCTTCAGCAGCTCCACCTCGCGGCGGATCTTCTCCGAAGCGAACACCTCGCCGCCGGGCGAGTCCACGCGCAGCACCACCGCGCGCACGTCCTTGTCCTCGCGCGCCTGGCGCAGCAGCGCGGCCGTGGAGTCGCCGCCGATGCGGCCGGCCGGCTGCTCGCCGCCGACGATCTCGCCCTCGGCCACCACCACCGCCACCTGCGGACGCTTGTCGATCGGGTTGCGGCGCGCGTCCAGCTGCTGCAGGTAGCCGGACAGTCCGACGCTGCGGAAGCCCAGATCGCTGTCCTCGTCGGCCACGCCGCGCTCGGCCAGCAGGTCCAGCACCTCCTCGCGGGTCTTCAGCCCGTCCACCAGGCCCAGCTCCAGCGCGTGGCGCGCCAGGTCGCCGCCGGCGGCGGTGATGCCGTCGGGCAGGTTGTCGATGGCCGCGGCCAGCGCCTGCGGGTCCAGCCCGCGCGCGCGGGCCACGTCGGCCAGGTAGCGCTGCCAGACGTCGTTCATCCAGTACAGGTCGGCCTCCTTCGACTCGGGCGAGGCCGCGTCGAGGATGTAGGGCTCGGCCGCCGACTTGTACTCGCCGACGCGGAACAGGTGCACGTCCACGCCCAGCTTCTCCTGCAGGCCCTGGCGGAAGTACAGGCGGTAGCGCGCCAAGCCCTCCAGCAGCAGGCCACCCATCGGATCCAGGTAGATCTCGTCGGCCTCGGCCAGCAGCAGGTACTGCGCCTGGCCGATGTTCTCGCCGAAGGCCACCACCTGCTTGCCGGACTCGCGCAGGCGCGCCAGCGCGCGCGCCACCTCGCGCAGCGAGGCGTAGCCGGAAGGCTGCAGGCGGTCCAGCTGCAGCAGCACGCGCTCGATGCGCTTGTCCTCGCGCGCGGCGTCGATGGCGCGCAGCAGGTCGCGCAGCTGCACCTCCTCGGTGGAGTCGTCGCCCAGCGCCTTGCCCAGGGCGCGGGTGAACGGGTCGGCGGTGTACTGCTCGACCAGCCGGCCCTGCGGCGCCAGGACCAGGGTGGTGCGGTCCTGCAGCGGCTTGGTGCCGCCGCCGGCCACCGCCGCCATGAAGCCGACCAGCAGCAGGAACAGCAGGCCGAAGAACAGCAGGTTGAGGACCAGCCGCCGGGTGAAGTTCATCACGTCCCACAGCCCGACGAAGAAGCGGGCCACGGGGTTGCGACGCGGGGGCAGGGGCGGCGGGATGCTCATGGGGGACTCCGGCGGGGCGGAATTCTGGTCGGGGATGTGCGGCGCAGCATACAGGCAGCCGCGCTGCGTGGCATGGGTCTCAGGTCACCGGGCCGGACGGCAGGCGGCGCAGGCTGTGGGCCAGGCGCAGGCCCAGCAGCAGGGCGGCCACGGACAGGCCGGCGATCAGTCCGGCCCACATGCCCTGCGGGCCCCAGCCCAGGCCCAGGCCGAGGCCGGCGCCCAGCGGCATGCCCAGGCCCCAGTACGCCAGCACCGCCAGGAACATCGGCACGCGGGTGTCCTTCAACCCGCGCAGGGCGCCGGCGGACATGACCTGGATGCCGTCGGGGAACTGGAAGGCGGCCGCGTACAGCAGCAGCGAGGAGGCCAGCGCCGCCACCGCCGCGTCGGAGGTGTAGACCGCGACGATGGCCTCGTGCCCGGCCAACAGCAGCGTCGCCGAGGCGGCCTGGGTGCCCAGGACGATGGCGTAGCCGGCGCGCGCGGCACGGCGTACGCCGTCGCCGTCGCCCGCACCCAGGGCGTGGCCCACGCGCACGGTGGTGGCCTCGGCCAGGCCCATCGGCAGCATGAAGCACAGCGCCGAGACGTTGATGGCGATCTGGTGCGCGGCCGCCGGCACCTCGCCCAGGCGCGCGATCAGCAGCGCGGTGGCGATGAACAGCCCGCCCTCCATCAGCACCGTCACGCCGATCGGCAGGCCGGTGGCCAGCAGGCGGCCGATCTCCCTGCGGTCGGGCGGCTCCAGGCGCGCGAACAGGCCCAGCGGAGCGAAGCGGCGGCTGCGCGCCAGGTACAGGGCGAAGGCCAGCGCCTGCAGCCACATCACCGTGGCCGAGGCCGCGCCCAGGCCGGCCGCGCCCAGCTCCGGCAGCGGGCCGATGCCGAAGGTCAGCGCCCAGCCCAGCGGCGCCAGCACCGCCAGCCCGGCGAAGCCCAGCACCATCGTCGGCAGTGTCCAGTGCATGCCTTCGCTCAGGTAGCGCATGCAGAAGAACAGCACCAGCGCCGGCACGCCCCAGCGCACCGCGTGGGCGAAGGCGGTGGCCCCGGGCACGATGTCCGGGGCGATGCCGAAGCCCGGCAGCGCCAGCGGCACCAGGCTCAGGAAGGCGAACATCGCCAGCCCCAGGCCCAGGCCCAGCCACAGCGCCTGGCGGAACAGCGGGCCGATGGCCTCGCGGCGGCCGGCGCCGTCCAGCTGCGAGATCGAGGCGGTCAGCGCGATCAGGGTGCCGATCGGCACCATCATCGGCAGCCACAGCAGCGCGGTGCCGACCGTCACCGAGGCCAGCGTGCGCGTGCCGTGGTGGCCGGCGATGACGTTGTCGACGAAGTTGATCAGGCCGGTGGACACGTGCCCCAGCACCAGCGGCAGGGCGAGCGTGAACGTGGCGCGCAACTCCTGGCCGAAGCGGCGCGTCGGCAGGAAGGGTTCGGACATGGGGATGCGGTCGCGGGCAACGGCCGTGCCGGAGGCACTGGCACCGGGCTCCGCCGGGCCGCTAATGTTACCCGCCCGCCGGCCGCCCCACCACGCATGCACCCAGAAGGCCATCCGCACGCCTGCGAGAACTGCGCCACCCCGCTGCAGGGGGAGTACTGCCACCATTGCGGCCAGCACGTGCACAACCCGGTGCGCAGCTTCGGCCACGCCGTGGAAGAGGTGTTCGAGTCGTTCTGGCACCTGGACGGGCGCATCTTCCGCACCCTGCGCCGCCTGCTGGCCCCCGGCCGCCTGGCCCAGGACTACCTGGCCGGCCGGCGCGTGCCCTACGTGCAGCCGATGCGCCTGTTCGTGGTGCTGTGCGTGCTGACCTTCTTCGTCGGCCGTCTGGTGGTCCACTTCGGCAGCGACGCGGTCGATGTCCGCGCCGGGGGCCGCCCGATCGCGCAGGCACGCACGGCCACCGAGGGACTGGAACAGACCCTCGAGGCGGTGCATGCCCAGGCCGATGCGCGGATCCGCGACCTGGGCGGCACGCCGCCGCCACGCCCGCAGGCCACGGCCACCGACGCGGACGCCGCCCCCGCCGCGCCTCCCGCGGAGGACTGGGGCGCGCGCCTGGGCCGGCGCATCGAGCGCAACGCCGCACGCCTGGAGCAGGATCCGGAGCTGCTCAAGAACGCCTTCCTGGGCAGCGTGCCCACCGCGCTGTTCCTGCTGGTGCCGCTGTTCGCCCTGCTGCTGAAGCTGGTCTACCTGGGCAGCGGCCGCCTGTACCTGGAGCACCTGGTGGTGGCCCTCTACAGTCACGCCTTCCTGTGCCTGGCCCTGCTGGGGCAGATGCTGCTGGCGGCCCTGTCCGACTGGCGGGGCGGGCGCCTGGCGGTGCTGGACTGGACCCTTGACCTGCTGATGCTGGCCCTGTGGCTGTGGATGCCGGCCTACCTGCTGCTGATGCAGAAGCGCGTCTACGCCGAAGGCTGGATCGCCACCCTGGCCCGGTTCACCGTGCTCGGCGGCGTCTACGCCACCGTCCTGGGCCTGGCCGCGGTGGCCCTGCTGCTGGTGAGCCTGGTCCGCATCTGAGCGGCCGCTAGCGCTGCGCCGCCGCCTCCAGCCATGCCGCGCGCCGCTCCGGCGGCTGGGCCAGCAGCTCGCGTCGCAGCGCGGCGCGCGCCTGCGGCGGGGTGCGGTGCGCCAGGCGGGCCAGCTGCGCACGCGCCTCCGGTCCCAGCCCGCGCAGCGCGGCCAGCAGCGCCTCGCGCTCGTCCGCGCCGACGAAGCCGAACAGCGGCTGCAACGCCACCCAGTCCGCGCCCAGCGCCGGCCCCAGCAGCCAGCCGCGCCGCTCCATCGCGTCCAGCGCGGCGAACTGCGCCCGCAGCTCCGCCTGGCGCGCCGGCGGCAGGGCCTGGAAGGCACTGGCGGCCTCGCGCACCCGGCGCTGCTCGACCGGATCCAGGCGCTGCCAGGCCGCGGCCGGTTCCTCCGGCGGCGGTGCCTGCGGCGTGGCGTCCGTTTCCTCACCGTCCGCGGCAGCGCCACCACCGGCCTCCCGCTCCAGGGCCGAAGCCGGCGCGCCGGCCGCGTACCAGGCGTACAGGTCCAGCGCCGCCACCACGGGATCGGCCGGCGGCTCGGGCAGCGGCACCGGCACCGGCTCGACCGCCGGCGCCGGCGGCGCGGGCAGTTCCTCCACCAGGATCGGGCCATGGTCGGTCACCCGCAGTTCGCCTCCGTCCGCGCCCCCGTCGGCAGGCGCGCCGTCCGCGGCGGGCGGCTCCAGCCACCAGGTGGCCGCCAGGGCCGCGGCGCACAGCGCCGCCACCAGCGCCATCCAGATCCAGCGCCGGCGTCCGGATACGGCCGTGGCCCGCCGCGGGGACGGCGCCGCCGGCCGCGCGGCCGGCGGCAGCGGCCGTCCCTGCAGGGCCGCCGCGCGCAACTCCGCCAGCCGCCGCAGCCGCTCCGGTGGCAGCTCGCGCCCGGCCTGCTGCACCGCCTCGGCCAGGCGGTGCCAGGCCCGCACGTCGGCCTCCCCGGCGGCATCGCGCGGGCAGGCGATGGACAGGCGCTCGCGGTAGGTGGCCAGGGTCACGTCCAGCGCCGCGGCCGCGGCCCGCTCGTCCAGGCCGGCGGCCATGCGCAGCAGCAGCGCCCGGCGCGGTTCCGAGCCCAGGGTGGCCAGCCAGGCCAGCGGCTCCGGCCAGTGGCCGTCCTCGCGCACCGGCAGGGTCGCCACCAGGCGCCAGAAGCGGTCCGGCCACTCGGCCATCGGCCGCCCGGTGGCGTCGCCGGCGAAGGCGCGCAGGGCCGCGGCCAGGGCCGGTTCGGCCGCCTCCGGCCGTCCGCCCTGCAGCCACAGGAACAGCCAGGCCCGGCGCTCGATGCCGCGGAGGAAGGCGTCCACGGCGGCAGGGGCGTCACCGCGGTTCAACGGGGCTTCTTGCTGTGGCCAGGCGTCATGGGCGGGATCATAGCCGGCCGCGCCGGCTTGACGGACGGGGCCGCCACTGTTCCAGCCAGACGCCACAAGGGCTTGGCCGCGATCCGGTTGTGCACAGCGCAAAAGGTCGCCGGCGCCTTGTCCCGGGCCAACCCGGAACTTGACGGCATGCACATATGTTTCACGGGCATATCATTGATTTCACTGGATTTTTTTGCTTGGCGCTTTTTTGACCAACCCAAGCCAAGTGCCCGTGGCGCCGCGATTACGGCGTGAAGCAATGCTTTCATGCACAAGCTTATCCACAGCTTTTGTGGATAAGCCGGAATCCCCCAGACGGGGCGGCTGTTTACGTGCCATTTATCAGCCGCGCGGCAGCAACCGCGCGCAACCGGCGGCGCGTCCGGGCCCTCCCGGGCCGTAGACTTGCGCCGATGCCTCCGCCGACCTGCCTCCGCGTCGCCCTGCCCGTGCCTCTGCCGCGGCTATTCGACTACCTGCCGCCCGCCGGGACCGGGGCCGGCCCGGGGGACGTCGGCCGGCGGGTGCGGGTCCCGTTCGGCCCGCGCGAGCTGGTCGGGGTGGTCGCCGCCACCGGCGAGCCCGAGTCGGGCGTGGAGCCGCGCCCGGCCCTGGGCTTCCCCGACCCGGAGCCGCTGTTCTCCGGCGAGCTGCTGGACTCGCTGCGCTGGCTGGCCCGCTACACCCACGCCCCGCTGGGCGAGGTGCTGGCCACCGCCCTGCCGGCGCCGCTGCGCAACGGCGAGCCGCTGCCGGACACCCACGCCTGGGCCTGGCACCTGACCAAGGCCGGCGCCACCGGTCTGGGTGGCCTGCGCCGCGGCGGCCGGCCGCGCGCCCTGGCCGAGCGCCTGGCCGCCGGCCCCTGCGGCGAGGACCAGCTGGACCTGGAGCTGGAGGACTGGCGCGAGGCCGCCCGCGCCCTGGCCAGACGCGGCTACGCCGAGCGGGTGGCGGTGCCGGCCCGGGCCGCCGCGCCGGCCCCCCGCCCGGGCCCGGAGCCCAATCCCGAGCAGCAGGAGGCCATCGCCGCCATCACCACCGCCCGGGGCTTCACCCCGCTGCTGCTGGAGGGCGTGACCGGCAGCGGCAAGACCGAGGTCTATCTGCACGCCATCGCCCAGTGCCTGGCGCGCGGCCGCCAGGCGCTGGTGCTGGTCCCGGAGATCGGCCTGACCCCGCAGACCCTGGAGCGCTTCCGCGCCCGCCTGGGCGTGCCGGTGCACGCCCTGCACTCCGGCCTGGCCGACGGCGAGCGCGCGCGGGTGTGGACCGCGGCCTGGCGCGGCGAGGCGCGGGTGATCGTCGGCACCCGCTCGGCGGTGTTCACCCCGCTGCCGGAGGCCGGCCTGATCGTGGTCGACGAGGAGCACGACGGCAGCTACAAGCAGCAGGACGGCATCCGCTACCACGCCCGCGACTTCGCCCTGGTGCGCGGCAAGGCGCTGGACGTGCCGGTGCTGCTGGGCAGCGCCACGCCCTCGCTGGAGACCCTGCACAACGCCCGCGCCGGCCGCTACCGGCACCTGCGCCTGCGCCGCCGCGCCGGCGAGGCACGGCCGCCGGCGGTGCGCATCGTGGACGTGCGCAAGCGCCCGCTGCAGGCCGGCCTGGCCCCGGAGACGCTGCAGATGATGGAGGCCGCGCTGCGCGACGGCGGCCAGGTGCTGGTGTTCAAGAACCGCCGCGGCTATGCCCCGGTGCTGCTGTGCCACGACTGCGGCTGGAGCGCGCACTGCCCGCGCTGCAGCACCCAGGTGCAGGCCACGCCGATGACCGTGCACGCCGGCGGCGGGCGCCTGGTCTGCCACCACTGCGGCCACCGCCAGCCGCGGCCGCAGGCCTGCCCGGCCTGCGCCAGCCTGGCCCTGCAGCCGCAGGGCGTGGGCACCGAGCGCCTGGAGGAGCTGCTGGCCGAGCGCTTTTCCGCCTGGCCGGTGCTGCGCATCGACCGCGGCACCACCGCGCGCCGCGACGGCCTGCAGAAGCTGCTGGCCGAGCTGGGCGATGCGCCCGGCATCCTGGTCGGCACCCAGATCCTGGCCAAGGGCCACGACCTGCCCAACCTCACCCGCGTGGTCGTGGTGGGCGTGGACGAGGGCCTGTTCTCCTCCGACTTCCGCGGCGGCGAGAAGCTGGCCCAGCTGCTGGTGCAGGTCGCCGGCCGCGCGGGGCGCGCGCGCAAGCCCGGCGAGGTGTGGTGGCAGACCCACCATCCGGACCACCCGCTGCTGCACGCACTGATCAGCGGCGGCTACGGCAGCTTCGCCACCGCCGAGCTGGAGCTGCGCCGGGCCGCGGCGTTCCCGCCGTTCGCGCACCTGGCCCTGATGCGCGCCGAGGCCGCCCGGGCCGAGGCCGCCGGCGCGTTCCTGCGCGCCGCACGCCTGCGGCTGGAGCAGGCCGCGCAGGCCGGCGGCCATGCGGTGGAGCTGCACGGCCCGGTGACCGCGCCGATGGCGCGCCGCGCCGGCCACTACCGCATGCAGCTGCTGCTGTCGGCGACGCAGCGGCGCGCCCTGCACGCCTGCCTGGACGCGGCGCTGCCGGCGCTGTACGCGCTGCCGGAGGCGCGGCGCACGCGCTGGTCGCTGGACGTGGATCCGCAGGACCTGTACTGACGCCGCCGGCCGGAAGCGCCGGCCTCAGCCCGCCTTCTTCTTCGCCGCCGTGCGCCGGCGCGGTTTGTCGCGCACCCAGAGGGTCTTGCCCTCCTCCTTCAGCTCGAACAGGCCGATCGCCTTCACCAGGTCCGAGAGCTTGCGGTAACCGTAGTTGCGCGGGTCGAACGAGGCCTGGTTGCCGATCTGGCTGCCGACCACGTCCAGCCGGGTCCAGCCGTCCTCGCCGCTGCCGGCATCCACCGCGTTGCGCAGCATCTGCACCAGGCGCGCGTCGCTGCGCAGCTCCCGGGCGTCCCTGGGCGCGGTGGCCGAGGCCTGGTCGTTGTCGGCGCCACCGCCCAGCGCCTCCAGGTAGGTGAACTTGGAGCAGGCGTTGACGAAGGGCATGGGCGTCTTCTTCTCGCCGAAGCCGTACACTTTCATGCCGTCGGTGAGCAGACGCATCACCAGCGGGGTGAAGTCGGCGTCGCTGGAGACGATGGCGAAGCCGTCGAGGTTGCGCGCGTACAGCAGGTCCATGGCGTCGATCACCATGGCCATGTCCGAGGCGTTCTTGCCGCTGGAATAGGCGAACTGCTGGATCGGGCGGATCGCGTACTCGTGCAGCACCGCCTCCCAGCCCTTGAGGTTGGGGCTCTTCCAGTTGCCGTAGGCGCGGCGCACGTTGGCCACGCCGTGGCGTGCCACCTCGGCCAGCACCAGGTCGATCTTCGAGGCCGGGGCGTTGTCGGCGTCGATCAGCAGGGCGATGCGTTTTTCCGGTTCGGCCATGGCGGCACCTCGGGCGGGGACTGCCGGCAGTCTGGCACAGCCCCGGCCGGGCCGGCGTCAGCCGCGGTCCTCGGGCAGGTGCGCCGAGGGCAGGTGCCAGCCGTGGCGGATGGCCATGTAGCGCAGGCCGAAGCAGGCCGCGGCACCCACCGCCATGGCTGGCTCGCGCGGCAGGGCGAACACCTCGGCCAGCGCCACCACGCCGCCGCCGGCCAGCGCCGCCACCGCGTACAGCTCGGCCTGCAGCACCACCGGCGTGCGCGCCACCAGCACGTCGCGGGCCACGCCACCGCCGATGCCGCTGAGCACGCCCAGCAGGGTGGCGGCGAAGGGCGACAGGCCGTAGTCCAGCGCCTTGCCGGTGCCCAGCACCGCGAACAGGGCCAGGCCGGCGGCGTCGAACAGCTGCACCGGGTTGCGCAGGCGCTCGATGGTCTGGTGGCGGTGGAAGGTGAGGATGCCGGCCAGCATCGCCGCGACCAGGTAGCGCCAGTCGGCCAGCGCCGCCGGCGGCGTGGCGCCGATCAGCACGTCGCGGGCCATGCCCCCGGCCACCGCCGCGGCGCAGGACAGCACCAGCACCCCGAACAGGTCCAGGCGGTAGCGCACCGCCAGGGTGCCGCCGCTCAGGGCGAAGACGAACGTGCCAAGGAGGTCGAACGGCAGCAGCAGGAAGCTCACGGCGCGGGCATGGTGGCAGGAGGACCGGGCAAGCATCGCAGCGGACCGGCACGCTGTCAGCCGCCCCGGGAAAAGCGAAGGCCCGCTCGCGCGGGCCTTCCGGAGCAGACGTCGCCTGCGGGAGGTCAGGCCGCCAGCAGCGCGCGCATCTTCTTCATGGCGTTGGCCTCGATCTGGCGGATGCGCTCGGCCGAGACGCCGTACTCGTCGGCCAGCTCCTGCAGCGTGACCTTGCTGTCCGGGTCCAGCCAGCGGCGGGAGATGATGTCGCGCGAGCGCGGGTCCAGGTTGGCCAGGCCCTCGCGCAGCAGCTGCAGCTGGTTCTCCTCGCTGTCGGCACGCTCGTAGGCCTCGGACGGATCGGCCTCGTGGGCGATCAGGTAGGCGGCCGGCGACGGCGTGGCGTGGTCGTCGTCCTCGTCGGCCGGGGCGTCGAAGCCGATGTCGCGGCCGGACAGGCGCGCCTCCATCTCCAGCACTTCGCGCTCGGGCACGTTGAGGTCGCGGGCCACGGCGCTGACCTCCTCGGCATTCATCCAGCCCAGGCGGGTCTTGGCCTTGCGCAGGTTGAAGAACAGCTTGCGCTGGGCCTTGGTGGTGGCCACCTTGACGATGCGCCAGTTCTTGAGGATGAACTCGTGGATCTCGGCACGGATCCAGTGCACGGCGAAGCTGACCAGGCGCACGCCCAGGTCCGGGTCGAAACGCTTGACCGCCTTCATCAGGCCGATGTTGCCTTCCTGGATCAGGTCGCCCAGCTGCAGGCCGTAGCCGCTATAGCCGCGGGCCACGTGCACCACGAACCGCAGGTGCGAGTGCACCAGTTCGCGCGCCGCGTCCAGGTCGTTGTGGTCGCGGTAGCGGCGGGCCAGCGCCTGCTCCTCCTCGGCGCTGAGCACCGGGATCTGGTGCACCGCGGCGATGTAGGCCTCCAGCGACCCCAGCGGGCTGGGGATCGGCAGGTTGTTGGCGACGAGGCTGGTGGAACGGTTCTGGGTCATGGCAGGCATCTTAGCAATCGGGGTCTTTGACTGCTAACACGCTGGATGGTTCCCAGCATTGCGCCGGTGGAACACGGCTGCGCCCGGCCCACCTTGGGGCACTCCCCTTTCGATTCAATGGTTTACCTCGGCCGCCGTTCAGCCGCGGTTGGCCGGCCGGGGCCCGCGGGGGCGGGGCGGCCTTCAGCCGGCGGCCAGCATGGCCTCGACTTCGGCCCGCGGCGGCAGCGACCAGTCGATCGGCGCCTGGCCGCGCTGGACCAGGTACCGGTTGGCGGCGGCGAAGTGGCCGCAGCCGAAGAAGCCGCGGTAGGCCGACAGCGGCGAGGGGTGCGGGGCCTTCAGCACCCGGTGCCGGCGCGGGTCGATGACCTTGCCCTTGGCCTGGGCGTAGCTGCCCCAGAGCATGAACACCAGGCCCTCGCGCTCGTGCGCCAGGGTCTCGATGGCGTGGTCGGTGAAGCCCTCCCAGCCGCGCCCCTGATGGGAACCGGCCCGGCCCTGCTCCACGGTCAGCACCGCGTTGAGCAGCAGCACGCCGCGCCGCGCCCACGGCAGCAGGCAGCCGTGGTCCGGGCGCGGGATGCCCAGCTCGTCCTCGATCTCCTTGAAGATGTTCTCCAGCGAGGGCGGCACGGCCACGCCGGGCAGCACCGAGAAGCACAGGCCGTGGGCCTGGCCGGGACCGTGGTACGGGTCCTGGCCGAGGATCACCACCTTGACCTGGTCGAAGGGGGTGGCGTCGAAGGCGGCGAAGATGCGCGGCCCGGGCGGGTACACCGGCACCCCGGCGGCCTTGCGCTGGCGCAGGAACGCGGCCAGCTCGCGCATCTCCGGGCGCAGCAGCCAGTCGCCGATGCGCGCCTTCCACGAGGGTTCCAGGCGGATGCGGTCCGCGTCCCCGGCCATCGTTCCCGCTCAGCCGCCGTCCCGGCCGCCCAGCCGCGCCAGGCGCAGCTGGAACAGCACCTTGGTCACCAGCAGGCGCTCCTCGATCGGCTTCTGCACCAGGTCGTTGGCGCCGGCGCGCAGCAGCTCGGACTGGTTGTGGCGGTTGGTGTCGCCGGTCATCACCAGCACCGGCAGGCGCCGCTTGCCGTAGCCGAAGTCCACGCGGATGCGCTGGACCACGTCGCGCCCGCTCAGCTCGCCCTTGAGGGTCACGTCGGTCAGCACCAGGTCGATGCTGTGCGGGGTGCGGCCCAGCGACTCGGCGGTGAGCAGGGCGAAGGCCTCCTCGGCGGTGAGCACGTGCAGCACGTTCAGCTCGTGCCGCTCGAGCATGCGCTTGGTCGCCTCGGCCACCACCCGGCTGTCCTCGATGTAAAGCACGGTGGCGCCGGGGATCGGCTGCGGCTGCACGTAGCCGCGGATGAACTCGGCCAGCGCCTCGTGGCCCAGCGACTTGTCGAAGTAGTCGGTGACGTATTCGTTGAAGCGGCGCTCGACCAGGTGCTGCTGGGCGTCGCCGGAGACCACGATCACCGGCACGTAGGCCTGGCCGTTGGCCGCGCGCACGTGCCGCGCCAGCTCCAGGCCGTCGCCGTCGGGCAGTGCCAGGGCGGTGGTCACCAGGTCCACCGGCCCCTGCTCCAGGGCCTGGCGCGCCTCCTCGATGCCGGCGCAGCCGACCACCTGCACGGCAGGCAGCTCGCGCACCAGCACGTCGGCGATGAGCTTGCGCACCAGCTTCGAGCCGTCGGTGACCATCACCCGCGGCGCGTCGCTGATCAGGTGCTTGAGTTCTTGCTGCGACATCAGGTTTCCGTCGGCCGGGTCTGGCGCAGGAAGTGTCCTGTCACCAGCCACGCCCCCAGCCACCCCAGGAGCACGGTGCCCACCAATACCATCCCCGAGTGCAGCGCATCCAGCCCCTTGAGCGCGAACCGGCTGCCGTAGCTGGCGCTGAGCTCGGCCAGCGGCCCGGCCAGGGCCAGGCCGGCCGCGCCGAGCAGGCCCAGGGCCACCAGCCCGGCGCCCAGCCCGTACCAGATGCCCAGGTACAGGAACGGCCGGCGGATGAAGCCGTCGCTGGCGCCCAACAGCTGCAGCACGCCGATCTCCTCGCGCCGCGACTGGATGTCCAGGCGCACGGTGTTGCCCACCACCAGCAGCGCGCCCAGGCCCAGCAGCACCGCCAGCACCTGCACCACGCGCTGGCCGAAGCGCAGCCAGTTGTCCAGGCGCTGCCGCCACAGCGCGTCGTGCTGGACCAGGTCGGCCTCCGGCAGCGCCCGCAGCGCGGCCACCAGGCGCGCGTCGTCGTCGCCGGCCGGGGTGACGATCAGCAGGGTCGGCAGCGGGTTCTCGCCGAGCGCGTCCAGCGCCTCGCCCAGGCCGCTGTCCTGGCGGAACTGCTCCAGGGCCTGCGCCGGCGTGCGCACCTCCACGCCGGCCACGTCGCCGCGCCCGCGCAGGGTCGCGGCCAGGCGTTCGGCCGCGGCCGTATCCACCTGCAGCTTGAGGAACAGGTTGATCTCGCGCGACTGCTGCACGCTGCCGGCGAAGTGGCGCAGGTTGTCCATGACGATGGACAGGCCCAGCGGCAGGGCCAGGGCCACGCCCATCACCGCCACGGTCAGCGCGGTGGCCCAGGGCTTGCGCACCGCCCGGCCCAGGCTGAAGGCCAGGCCGTGCAGGTGCTGCTCGAACCAGACCCGCAACCGCGAGCGCGGGCGGGGGACGGAGGGCTTGCTGCTCATTCGGCCAGGTCCTGCGGCGAAATGTCGTCGACCAGGCGCCCGTGGTCGAGCACCAGCACGCGCTTGCGCATGCGCTTGAGCAGCGGCAGGTCGTGGCTGACCACCAGCACGCTGGTGCCGCGCTCGGGAAGGGAGGCGAACAGGGCCATGATCTCGGCCGACAGGGTCGGGTCGAGGTTGCCGGTCGGCTCGTCGGCCACCAGCAGGCGCGGCTCGGCGACGATCGCGCGGGCGATGCCCACACGCTGCTGCTCGCCGGCCGACAGCTGGGTCGGCAGGGCCTTCTCGCGGTGGCCCAGCCCCATGCGCTCGAGCACCGAGCGCACGCGCTTGCCGATCTCCGCGCGCGGGGTGCCGCGCAGGATCAGCGGCAGGGCCACGTTCTCGCCCACGGTGCGGTCGGTCAGCAGGCGGTGGTCCTGGAAGACCACGCCCACCTCGCGGCGGTGCAGCGGCACCTGGCGGCCGCGCACCCGCTGCAGGTTGCGCTCGCCGAACAGCACCGCGCCCGAGGTCGGGCGCTCGGCCAGGTGGATCAGCTTCAGCAGCGTGCTCTTGCCCGCGCCGGAGTGGCCGGTGACGAACAGCATCTCGCCCTCGGCGACCTCGAAGCTGACGTCCACCAGCGCCCTGTGGCCGCCGGGGTACTGCTTGCTGACGTTCTCGAACCGCAGGACGCTCATGCCCGCGATTATGTCGGACTCCGGCCGCCCGTGCCCGCGGCGCGGGCGGCCGGGACGGCGCTCAGCCGCCGGTGACCAGCGCGCGCAGCTTGCGGCCCAGGCGGGTCAGGAACGAATCGCCGCGACCCTGCTCCGGCTTCGGCGCCGGCGCGGCCTGGCGCTCGCGCGCCGGGGCGCCGGGCTGGGCGTTGTGGTTGCCGTTGCCGGCGGCCTGTGCGGCGGCGTCCACCGGCTTGCCACGGCGGCGGCGGCGGCGCTTGCGCGGCAGCCGCGCCGGCGCCTCGCCGCTGCCGGCGGCCGGGGTCTGGGCCGGCTGCGCCGGCGCGGCGGCCCCGGCCTGCTCCTCCCCGGCCGCGTCCTGGGCGGCACCTTCCTGCGGCCGGCGGCGCGGCCGGCCGTCGCCGCCACGCTCGCCACCGGCCCGCTCGCCGCGGCCACGGCGGCGGCGCCCGCCGCGGCGCTCCTCCTCGGCGGCGCGCTGGGCGCGGGCCTCGCGGAAGATCTCGCCCACGCTCTCGCCGGCCTCCTCGCCCTCGCCACCGGCCGGGGCCTGGCGCGGCGGGCGCGGCAGCGGGGTCAGCAGCTCGGCGGTGACCGGCTCGACCGGGATCTTCTGGCCGATGTAGGCCTCGATGTCCGGCAGGCTCATCGCGTAGCGCTCGCAGGCGAAGCTGATCGCGTCGCCCTCGGCACCCAGGCGCGCGGTGCGGCCGATGCGGTGGACGTAGTCCTCCGGGTCGAACGGCAGGTCGAAGTTGTAGACGTACTGGACCCCGTCGATGTGCAGGCCGCGGGCGGCCACGTCGGTGGCCACCAGGATCTCCAGCTGGCCGGCCTGGAAGCGCCGCAGCAGGCTCTCGCGCTTCTTCTGCGGCACGTCGCCGGAAAGCACGCCGACCCGGTAGCCGGCCTGCTCCAGGGCGCGGGCCACGCGCTCGACGTAGGCCTTGGTGTTGACGAAGACCATGGTGCGCGCGCCCTCGCTGCGCGAGAGCAGGCCCAGCAGCAGCGGGATCTTCTCCTCGTCGGCCGGGAAGTACATCTTCTGGCGCACACGCGCGGCGGTGACCGTCTCGGCCTCGACCACCAGCTTCTCGGGGTCGTTCATGTGCTCGTAGGCCAGCTCCAGCACGCGGTGGCTGAGGGTGGCCGAGAACAGCAGGGTCTGGCGCTCGGTGCGGGCCGGCATCCGCCGCAGCAGGAAGCGGATGTCCTTGATGAAGCCCAGGTCGAACATGCGGTCGGCCTCGTCCAGCACGCACACCTCGCAGGCGTGCAGGGACACGACCTTGTGCTGCCTGACATAGTCGATCAGGCGGCCGGGGGTGGCGATGATCACGTCCACGCCCTTCTGCAGCAGCTCGCGCTGCTTGTCGTAGTCCACGCCGCCATAGACCAGGGCGAAGCGCAGGCCCAGGTCGGAGGCGAACTTCATCGCGTCCTTGTGGATCTGGATGGCCAGCTCGCGGGTCGGCGCCAGGATCAGGGCACGCGGGTCCTCCGGCTTGCGCTCGGCCAGGGCCGGCCGGGTCAGCAGGCGGTTGATCACCGCCACCAGGAAGGCGAGGGTCTTGCCGGTGCCGGTCTGGGCCTGGCCGGCGACGTCGCGGCCGGTGAGGGCGACCGGCAGGGTCAGCGCCTGGATCGGCGTGCACCGGGTGAAGCCCGCGCCCTCCAGCCCGGCGAGCAGCGCCGGATGCAGGTCGAAGGAGGAAAAGGCTACGTCGGTCAGCGGTTTGTCGCTCATCATCCAGTCTTCATGTGGCCTGCCGCGGAATGGCGCGACCGGCGGCCTGTACGGCCTTGCAAATGGGCTCCCGGTCGCCGCACACTGCCCGCCGGCGGCCGGGTTGCGCGGTCGTCGGAACGGGGCCAACCGCCCCTTGACAAGCCGCGGAACGCCCCAGTTTAACCCAATGCGCGGGTCCCGCCCCGGGCGGCCCCGCCGCGATCCCTCGGAGATTCCAAGTGAACGACAAGGTGATGCATGTCGGCGACGCCGATTTCGACAGCGCCGTGCTGCAATCCCGTGAACCCGTGCTGGTGGACTTCTGGGCCGAGTGGTGCGGCCCGTGCAAGATGATCTCGCCGATCGTGGATGAACTAGCCGAGGCCTACCAGGGCCGCATGAAGGTGGCCAAGGTCAACATCGACCAGAACCGCGCCACCGCCATCCGCTACCACGTGCGTTCGATCCCGATGCTGCTCCTGTTCAAGGACGGCCAGGTGCAGGCCACCCAGGTCGGCGCCGTCGGCAAGGGCCAGCTCACCCAGATGATCGACAGGGCGCTGGGCGCGGCGGTCTGAAACCCCGCGCGCAGGGGCGGCCCGGAAGCCGCCCTGCCCGCGCCTGAACCGCGGCGGACGCCGGCTTGCCGGCCCACCCGCGCCAGTGCTAGTGTCAGGCAGTCAAGCCGCGCCCCGCGGCCACGTTTCCCGCCGGACGCCGTTGTTTCCCGCGCGCCGGCGCACCCCACCCAACATGTCATCCGCCCGTCCCACGGGCGCTCGCATCTGCCAGCGAGGAATCGCAGTCTTGTCCGAGAACACCCTGCCTGAAGCGACCGGGAGCGAAGACGCACCCGCCGAAAAGCGCGCGCGCAAGCGCGTGGCCAAGCCCGAGGCCGGCGGCGAGCCGGCCGACACCGCCGCGGCCCCCGCCCCGGCCGCGCCCGCGGCACCGCCGCCCCCCGCTGCCGCCGCCGAGTCCGGCGGCGCGGCGCCGGCCGCGCCCGCCTCCGGCGAGGGCGCCGGCAACGGCGGCCAGGCCCAGCCGCAGGCGCAGGCCGGCGGCGAGGGCGGCGAGCGCGACCCGCAGCAGCGCGACCAGCACGAGGGCGGCGGCCGCCAGAGCCGCCGCGAGCGCTTCCGCAACCGCCGCGAGCGCCAGCGCGAGCGCTTCCGCGAGGACGGCGAGGAGGGCGGCAATGGCAACGGCAACGGCCAGAACAACCCGCCGCGGCCGCAGCCGAGCGTGCCGGAGGGCTTCCCGACCTACACCCTCAGCGACCTCAAGCGCATGCCGGCGCACAAGCTGCTGGAGATCGCCGAGCAGCTGAACATCCACGAGGGCGTGGCCCGCGCGCGCAAGCAGGACGTGATCTTCGCCCTGCTGAAGGTGCTCACCCGCCACGGCGAGGGCGTGCAGGCCGAGGGCGTGCTGGAGATCCTGCCGGACGGCTACGGCTTCCTGCGCAGCGCCGAGGCCAGCTACCTGGCCGGCCCGGACGACACCTACATCTCGCCCAGCCAGATCCGCCGCTTCAACCTGCGCACCGGCGACCACCTGACCGGCCGCATCCGCTGGCCCAAGGACGGCGAGCGCTACTTCGCCCTATCGGTGGTGGACACCATCAACGGCGAACCGCTGGAGGCCAGCAAGAACAAGACCCTGTTCGAGAACCTGACCCCGCTGTTCCCGCGCAAGCGCTTCAAGCTGGAACGCGGCGACGGCTCCACCGAGGACATCACCGGCCGCATCCTCGACCTGATCGCCCCGCAGGGCAAGGGCCAGCGCTCGCTGATCGTCTCCCAGCCGAAGGCGGGCAAGACGATGATGATGCAGCAGATCGCCACCGCGATCACGACCAACCATCCGGAAGTGCACCTGATCGTGCTGCTGATCGACGAGCGTCCGGAGGAGGTGACCGAGATGCAGCGCACCGTGCGCGGCGAGGTCATCTCCTCGACCTTCGACGAGCCGGCCGCGCGCCACGTGCAGGTGGCCGAGATGGTGATCGAGCGCGCCAAGCGCCTGGTCGAGCACAAGAAGGACGTGGTGATCCTGCTGGACTCGATCACCCGCCTGGCCCGCGCCTACAACAACGTGGTGCCGTCCTCGGGCAAGGTGCTCACCGGCGGCGTGGACGCCAACGCCCTGCACCGGCCCAAGCGCTTCTTCGGCGCCGCGCGCAACGTCGAGGAAGGCGGCAGCCTGACCATCATCGCCACCGCGCTGATCGACACCGGCAGCAAGATGGACGAGGTGATCTACGAGGAGTTCAAGGGCACCGGCAACTCCGAGGTGCACCTGAGCCGCCGCATCGCCGAGAAGCGCGTGTTCCCGGCCATCGACATCAACCGCTCCGGCACCCGCCGCGAGGACCTGCTGATCGAGCCGGAGCTGCTGCAGAAGATCTGGATCCTGCGCAAGCTTCTGCACCCGATGGACGAGATCGGCGCCATGGAGTTCCTGCTGGACAAGATGAAGAACACCAAGTCCAACGACGAGTTCTTCGCCTCCATGAAGCGCTGACGGCCGCGCCCGCCGTCGTCCCGGCCACGCCCCGCCCCGCGCGGGGCGTGGCTTTTTCGTGCCCCGCCCGGCGCGCGGCCGCCGGGCGCGGGCGCATAATCGGGGGATGGACACTCCCCTGCCGACCGGCGGCGGCCTGGAACTGGCGCTGGTCCTGCTCGTGGCGGCGATCATCGCCGTGCCCCTGTTCCGCCGCCTCGGCCTGGTGGCGGTGCTCGCCTACCTGGCCACCGGCGTGGCCCTGGGCCCGGACGGCCTGGGCATGGTCAACGACCCGGAGCGCATCCTCGAGGCCTCCGAGGTCGGCGTGGTCATGCTGCTGTTCGTGATCGGCCTGGAGGTCTCGCCGGCGCGGCTGATGCTCATGCGGCAGCGGGTGTTCGGCGCCGGCGGCGCGCAGGTGGCCCTGTCGGCACTGCTGGCCGGCTCGGCCCTGCTGGCCTGGGGCCTGTCCTGGAAGGGCGCGCTGGTCACCGGCCTCGGCCTGGCCCTGTCCTCCACCGCGGTGGGCCTGCAGCTGCTGGCCGAGCGCAAGCAGCTGGGCAGCGACTACGGCCGCCTGGCCTTCGCCATCCTGCTGTTCCAGGACCTGATCGCGATCCCGCTGCTGGCGGCCATCCCGCTGCTGGGCGGGGCCAAGAACGAGACCCTGACCTGGACCATGGTCGCGCACGCGCTCGGCGCGCTGGCCCTGGTCTGGTTCGGCGGCCGGGTGATGACCTACCGCACCCTGCGCATGGTCGCACGCACCCAGGCACCGGAGGTGTTCACCGCCACGGCGCTGCTGGCGGTGCTGGGCTCGGCCTGGATCGTGCAGCAGGCCGGGCTCAGTCCGGGCCTGGGCGCGTTCATCGCCGGCGTGCTGCTGGCCGACTCCGAGTACCGGCACGAGCTGGAATCGCAGATCGAGCCGTTCAAGGGCCTGCTGCTGGGCCTGTTCTTCATCGCCGTGGGCATGGGCATCGACCTGGACCGCATCGCCGACGAGCCGCTGCTGATCGGCGGTGGCGTGGCCGGCCTGCTGCTGGCCAAGTTCCTGGTGCTGTACGCGGTCGGCCGCTTCTCGAAGCTCTCACGCCAGCAGGCGCTGATGCTGGGCGGCACCCTGTGGCTGGGCGGCGAGTTCGCCTTCGTGGTGTTCCACGAGGCCCTGCGCGTGCGCCTGCTGGCCGGCGAGGACCACGACCGCCTGGTGGCCATCGTCGGCGTGTCCATGGCGCTGATGCCGCTGCTGCTGCTGGCCCTGGAGCGGCGCATGCGCGAGCACCGCCTGCACCACCCGGCCGCGGCCCCGCCACCGCGCTACGACGCGCCCGACCCGGACCACCGCCCCCAGGTGCTGGTGGCCGGCGTGGGCCGCTTCGGCCAGATCGTGGTGCGCCTGCTGGCGGCCCAGCGCATCCCGTACGTGGCCCTGGAGAACAGCCCCGAGCGCGTGGAGGAGGTGCGCCGCGGCGGCAGCGTCATCTACTACGGCGACCCCACCCGCCCCGACCTGCTGCGCGCGGCCGGCGCCGCGCACGCGCGCGTGTTCGCGGTGTGCACCGACGACCCGGACGCCAACCTGCGCGCGGTGCGGCTGATCCGGCGCCTGTATCCGCAGGCGCGGATCCTGGCGCGGGCGCGCAACCGCCAGCACGCCTGGCGGCTGATGGACCTGGGTGCCGAGCCGTTCCGCGAGCTGTTCGGCAGCAGCCTGGAGATGGGCGAGCGGGTGCTGCAGGAAGTGGGCGTGCCGGCCGAGGTGGCCGCCAGCCACGTGCGCCGCTTCCGCGCCCACGACGAGGCGCTGCTGCGCGAGCAGTACCTGGTCTACGACGACGACGCGGCGGTCATCCAGAGCGCGCGCCAGGCCCGCGACGACCTGCTGCGCCTGTTCGACGCCGATTCGGCCAGCGCCGGCGCGACCGGGGACGCGCCCTCCGGCGGGCCGGCGGCCGGCAGCACCGACACCGGCGGCGCGCCGCGGGCCTGAGCGCCCGCCGCGGCGGCTCAGCCGCGCGGCTCGCGCAGGAAGCGGGCCATGGACACCCCGGCCGGCGGCGGCACGAACTCGGCGGCCACGTCCACGAAGCCGCGCATGACCGCGATCTCGCGCGGGGTGCGGTTGAGGGTGTCGCGCAGCTCGGGGTCGGCGCCGGCGCGCAGCAGGCGCTGGACCACGCCGCGCAGGCCGTGCAGCGCGGCCAGGTGCAGCGGGCCGAAGCCGCGCGGGTCCTGCACCTCCAGCGACACGCCCTCCTCCAGCAGGCGCTCCACGCCGGCCAGCACCACCTCCTCCACGCACGGGCTGCCCGGCTCGGCGCGCGCGCCCAGCAGCAGCAGCAGCGGGGTCACGCCGCCGGCCGCCGGTTGGTCCGGCTCGGCGCCGGCCAGCAGCAGGGTGTCCAGCAGGGTGACCAGGCGGATGCGGTCGCGGCCGCTGAAGCCGTACAGCGCGGCGCAGTGCAGCGGCGCCAGGCCCTGCGAGTCGCCGGCGTGGATGTCGGCACCGGCGGTGAGCAGGCGCGCGGCGATGTCCGGCAGGCCCAGCGCCGAGGCCAGCATCAGCACGGTCACCCCGCCGGGCAGGCGGTGCTCGATGTCGGCGCCGGCGTCCAGCAGCGCGGAGACGATGGCGGCCTGGCGCATGCTCACCGCCGCCGACAGCGGGGTGGCGCCACTGTGCGCGGCGTGCTGCGGATTGGCCCCGCGCGCCAGCAGCAGATCCACCGCCGCGGCGTGGCCGCCGCCGGCGGCGCGCAGCAGGCCGGTGCAGCCCTGCGCGTCGGTGGCGTCCACCGGGAAACCCAGCTCCAGCAGGCGGCGCACCGCGTCGGCGTCGCCGGCCATGGCCGCGGCCACCACGTCGGACGGGCGCAGCGGGCGGCGCGGCAGCGGCCAGCCGCGCCAGTCGAGCCAGTCGGCCAGGTCGCGGCGGCCGCTGGCCAGGGCCACGCCCAGCGGCGTCTGCCCGTCGGGCGCGCGCGCGTCGGGCGAGGCGCCCTGCGCCACCAGTCGGCGCAGCACCGACTCGCGGCCCAGCGCCGCGGCCAGGTGCAGCGCGGTCATGCCGTGCGCATCGCGCGCCTCGCGGTCCACGCCGGCCTCCAGCAGCGCGTCCAGCAGGCGCAGCCAGCCCAGGCGCACCGCCAGCGACAGTGGCGGGTCGCCGGCCGGCGAGGGCGCGTAGGGATCGGCGCCGCGTTCCAGCAGCTCCAGCGCCAGCTGTTCATGGGCGCGCGCGGCCTGGTCGCGCTCGACGCAGGCGGCCAGGAAGCGGGCCAGGCCGCCGGCGCCGGCCGGCGAGGCGCCGTGGCGCAGCAGCACCTGCACGGTGGTGGCGGCGGCGTCGCCCAGGTCCAGCAGCGCGGTCAGCGCGGTCTCGCCCTGCACCAGCACCTCCGGGTCGGCGCCGTGCTCCAGCAGCCAGGCCACCGCCGGGGCGCGGGTGCGCAGCACCGGGTCGTGCAGCAGCCGGCCCAGCTCGGCGGGGCTGCACAGCCGCGCCAGCGCCTCCAGCCCTTCGCTGCGCCCGGCCTGCAGGCCCTCGCGCACCAGCTCCAGCGGCGGGCGCTCGTCCATCCGCGCCGGCTCGGCGGCCAGGCCGTCGGCCACCGCGGCCGGCAGCGGGTAGTCCGGGGCCAGCGCGGCGACGATGTTCCAGCGCCCGGCCTCGGCGGCCACGTCCACCGCACGGCGGCCGGCATGGTCGGCCTGTGCCGGATCGACACCGGCCTCCAGCAGCCAGCGCACCACCGCCAGCGAGGCCTGCTCGGCGCCGGCGGCCAGGACCAGCGCGTTGCGGCCCTCGGCGTCGGTGGCCGCCGGGTCGGCGCCGGCGGCGCGCAGGCGCTCCAGCACCGCCAGGCGCTGGGCGCGGGCGGCCTCCAGCCACGGCGTGCGCCCGGCCCCGTCGCGCGCGTGCGGGTCGGCGCCGGCCTCCAGCAGCACGCCGACGATGTCCGCGTGCCCGGCCAGGGCGGCCTCGTGCAGGGCGGTGCGCCCCCCGCGTCCCGGGGTGCCGACCTTGGCCTTGAACTTCAGCAGCAACTGCACGCCGGCCGGGTCGTCCTCCTCGGTGCCGGCCGCGGCCAGCAGCGCCGGCTGCCCGCCCGGCGGTTCCGGGCGCGCGCCGCGCTCCAGCAGGAAGCGGGCCAGGCGCCAGTTGCCCACCGCGCAGGCCACGCCCAGCGGGGAGAAGCCGTCGCGGTTGAGCGCGTCCAGCTCGGCGGCGGCGTCGCGCAGCAGCGCGGCCACGCCCGGGTCGGTGCTGCGCGCGGCGTGGTGCAGCGGAGTGTTGCCCTCGGCGTCGGTGGCGCGCGGGTCGGCGCCATTGGCCAGCAGGGTCATCACCGCCTCGGGGCGGCCGTGCCAGCTGTCGCGGGTGGCGGCCAGCAGCGGGGTCATGCCACCCTCGCCGGCGTTGAGGTCCACGCCGCGGGCGATCAGCGCACGCAGCAGGCGCAGGTCCGGCAGCACCGCGGCCAGCACCGCCAGGCTGCGGCGGTCGCGCTCGCCCGGCGGCGGAGGGGCGTTCGGATCGGCGCCGACCTCCAGCAGCTGCAGCGCGCGGTCCACCCGGCCGCCGCGGGCGGCGGCGTACAGCTCGGCGGCCAGCTGCGCCGGGTCGCCCGCCAGCGCCTCCGGCAGCGGCGGTTCGGCCGCCGGCGCGGCCGCGGCCAGGAACTCCAGCGGGCCGGCGAGCGTGCGCGGCGCCGGCGCGCGTTGCACCACCAGGTGCAGCAGCGGCTGCAACAGCGCCAGCGCGCCGGCGGCCGCCCAGCGCGGCCCGCCCTCCAGCAGGCCGGGCCAGCCGAGCAGCAGCAGCGCGCCCAGCACCAGGCCGACCGCGGCGGCGATGCCCAGGCCCGCCCAGGTGCCGGCCTCCTGCTGCGGCAGGCGCCGCCAGGCGGCCGGGAGGGTGTCGGACTCGCGCTCCAGCGCGCGCCAGGCCGGCCAGGTGCGCCACAGCGCCAGCAACACGGCCGCGGCCATGGCGCTGGCGCCCAGCGCCGCACCGAGGGTGCCGGCCTGGCGCAGCGCCTGGACCGGCCAGGCCAGCACCGCGGCGGCCAGCAGCAGGCCCAGGGCCCAGGCCGCCAGCAGGTGGCCGCCGTCGTGCAGGACGGCGCGCGCGCCGCCCGGCAGCGCACGGGTGCCGCGGCCCCAGGACACGGCCAGGGCCAGCAGCGGCTGCGCCATCAGGGCCGGCAGCAGCGCGGCCGCGCCCTCCAGCCCCGCCAGCAGGGCCAGGCCGGTGCCGGCCACGCCGGCCAGCGCGGCGGCGCCGCGGCGGCGCGTGGCCTCAGTCGCGCCCACGCGCCACCTCCAGCTCCGGCCGGGGCGGGAACTGCACGTGGAAGCCGTGCGCGGCCAGGTTGGCGCGCACCACCGCCGGGTCGCTGCGGGCCAGCTTGCGTTCGGGCGTCAGCGCCACCTCCAGCACGAAGCCCAGTTCGCCGAGCTGGGCGCGGAGCGGTTCGGGCAGGCACGCGAAGTCGTCGCGCGCGGCGAGGAAGACGTAGGTGTCGGCTTTGCGTCGGCTCTTGTAGACGTAGGCTTGCATCGCGCGCGGCCGCGCCAGCATCGGGGAATATGGGGATTGACAGGGATTGTGGAGGAAATGGCGCGGCCACGGAAGGCGCGCGTCCTGCGCCGTGCACGTTCATCTAGCTCAACGCGGGCGGGCGACCGGGCAATGGCTATACTCGCGCGCCCCAGCGTTTTCCGGCTTACCGGCTTGCACCACCACGACCCCATCCCGCGCATCGCCCCGCTGGCCATCACCGCGCTGACCGCGACCACCGCCCTGGGTGAGGGCCTGGCGGCGCAGCGCGACGCCCTGTGCGCGCGGCGCAGCGGCCTGCGCCGCAACGACCTGGATTTCGGCCACGGCCCACTGGACTGCTGGATCGGCCGCGTCGCCGGCCTGGAGGAGTCGCCGCTGCCCGGGGCGCTGGCGGCCTGGGAGTCGCGCAACCACCGCCTGGCCTGGCGCGCACTGCACCAGGACGGCTTCGCCGAGGCCGCCGCCGCCGCGGTGGCGCGCCACGGCGCGCGCCGGGTGGCGGTGGTGATGGGCACCTCCACCTCCAGCATCGGCGAGACCGAGCTGGCCTACACGCGCCTGGAGGACGGCCACTTCCCCGCCGCGCAGCGGGCCCTGCGCGTGCACTCGCTGCACGCCCTGGGCGAGTTCGTGCAGCAGCTGACCGGCGCGCGCGGCCCGTGCATGACCGTGGCCACCGCCTGCTCCTCCAGCGCCAAGGTGTTCGCCCACGCCGCACGCCTGCTGCAGGCCGGGCTGGCCGACGCGGCCATCGTGGGCGGCGTGGACACCCTGTGCGGCAGCGTGATCTACGGCTTCAACGCCCTGCAGCTGGTGTCGCGCCAGCCCTGCCGCCCGTTCGACGCCGCCCGCGACGGCCTGTCGCTGGGCGAGGCCGGCGGCTTCGCCCTGCTCGAGCGCGAGCCGGAAGGCGCGCGCGCGCTGGCCTGGCTGTGCGGTTACGGCGAATCCAGCGACGCCCACCACATGTCCGCGCCGCACCCGGAAGGCCTGGGCGCGCGCCTGGCCATGCGGGACGCGCTGGCGCGCGCTGGCCTGTCCGCCGACCGGATCGGCTACCTCAACCTGCACGGCACCGCCACGCCGGCCAACGACCGGGTCGAGGCGCGCGCGGTGGCCGCGCTGTTCCCGGACAGCCTGCACGCCAGCTCGACCAAGGGCTGGACCGGCCACACCCTGGGTGCGGCCGGCATCGTCGAATCGGTCTTCGCGGTGCTGGCCCTGCGCGAGGGCGAGCTGCCCGGCACCCTCAACAGCACCGAGCCGGACCCGGCCTGCGGCCCGCAGGTCCGCCTGGACAACGTCCGCCGCCAGGTCGACTACGCGATGAACAACGCCTTCGGCTTCGGCGGCAACAACTGCACCCTGGTGTTCGCACGCGCATGACCGCCACCGCACCCGCCGCCGCGATCGACGGCATCGGTTTCTGGGCTCCCGGCCTGCCCTCGTGGGAGGCCTTCCTCGCCCACCGCCGCGGCGAGGCGGTCGCCGCGCCTGCCGCCACCCGCCCCGCGCCCGCGCTGCTGCCGCCCAACGAGCGCCGGCGCGCGCCGGACACGGTGCTGGTGGCCCTGCAGGCCGCGCAGGACGCCTGCGCCGCCGCCGGCCGTGACCCGAAACGGCTGCCCTCGGTGTTCGCCTCCTGCCACGGCGAGCTGGCCATCACCGACGACATCTGCCGCACCCTGGCGCGCGCGCCCACCGAGGTGTCGCCGACCCGCTTCCACAACTCGGTGCACAACGCCGCCGCCGGCTACTGGACCATCGGCACCGGCGCGCATCCGCCGGCCACCGCGCTCAGCGCCGGCCCGGCCAGCTTCGCCATGGGCTTGGTGGACGCGGTGGCGCAGCTGGCCGCCGGCGCGCCGGCGGTGCTGCTGGTCGGCTACGACGGCGCCGCGGCCGGTCCGCTGCGGGACGTGGCGCCCAGCCAGGGCCTGCTCGGCCTGGCCCTGGTGCTGGCCGCCGCGGGCGACCAGGACCGGCTGCGCCTGCGCCTGTGCTTGGACGCCGGCGACGGCACTCCGCCGGCGCCGTCGCCGGAGCCGGCCCTGGCCGGCAACGCCATGGCCCCGGCCCTGGCCCTGCTTGCCGCGGTCGCCGACGGCGCGGCACGGGCGGTCCTGCCGGCCGGACCCGGCGCCACGCTGGCCGTGCGGCTGGAGCGCCCGGCATGAGCGCAGGCGCCGGGTCCACCGCGGTGGTCATCCCCGCACTGAACGAGGCCCTGCGCATCCGCCCGGTGGTGGAGCGGACCCTGCGCCACTGCCCCTGGGTGATCGTCGTGGACGACGGCTCGCACGACGGCACCGCCGAGTGCATCGCCGACCTGCCGGTGACCGTGCTGCGCCACCCGCGCCGGCGCGGCAAGGGCGCGGCGCTGCGCACCGGCTTCGCCGCGGCCCTGGCCGGCGGCGCCACCGGCGTGCTGACCCTGGACGGCGACGGCCAGCACGATCCGGACGACCTGCCGCGGCTGCTGCGCGCCGCACAGCGCCACCCGCGCCACATCATCATCGGCGCGCGCCTGCGCCACCGCGCGCAGGCGCCGCTGCACCGCCGCCTGGCCAATGCCTTCGGCGACTGGGGCGTGGCCTGGGCCGCCGGCTACCGCATCGCCGACACCCAGAGCGGGCAGCGCTACTACCCGGCCGAGGTGGTGGCCATGACCGACGTGCCGGGCGAGGACTTCGTCTACGAGACCCAGCTGCTGATCTCGGCCTCGCGCCGGCTCGGCATCCGCGCCGTGTCCATCCCGGTGGAGACGCGCTACTGCGACGAGCAGGGCCGCAGGTTCCGGCGCAGCCACTTCCGCCCGTTGCGCGACCTGTACCGGATCACCTCGCACGTGGTCGGCCAGGTGCTGGCCCACGGCCGGGTCTGGCACGAGTACCGCCAGGCGCGTGCCAACCCGCCACGGGTGGACACCGGCGTCTGAGCGTGCGCGGCTGTGCTCAGGCCATGCCGCCGTTGACGCCGATCACCTGGCCGTTGACGTAGGCGGCGGCGTCCGAACACAGGAACGCCACCACCGCCGCAACCTCCTCCGGGCGGCCGGCGCGCGCGGCCGGCACCATCTGCCGGATCGCCTCGGGGCTGAACAGGCCCTCGGTCATCGCCCCGGCGATCACGCCGGGGGCGACCACGTTGACGGTGATGCCGCGGCTGGCCATCTCCCGCGCCAGCGAGCGCGAGGCGCCATGCAGCGCGGCCTTGGCCGCGGCGTAGTTGGTCTGGCCGCGGTTGCCCAGCACCGCCGCCACGCTGGAGACGCTGACGATGCGGCCCCAGCGGGTGCGCGCCATCGGCAGCAGCAGCGGCTGGGTGACGTGGAAGAATCCGTGCAGGGACACGTCCACCACGCGCTTCCACTGCCCGTCCGACATACCGGCCATCGGCGCGTCGTCGTGGATGCCGGCGTTGTTGACCAGCACCTGCACCGGCCCGTCCTCCAGCAGCGCGGCCAGCGCCGCGCGCGTGGCGGTCCCGTCGGTGACGTCGAATGCCACCGCCTGCGCGCTGCCGCCGGCGGCGGCGATCTCCTCCACCACCGCCCGGGCGCGGGCCAGGTTGGCGTTGGCGTGGACGATGACGTGGCAGCCGGCCGCGGCCAGGGCGCGGCAGATGGCGCCGCCGATGTCGCCGCTGCCGCCGGTGACCAGCGCGCGGCGCGGGGAAGTGGACGTGTCCTGCATGGGGGGATTGTGCCAGCCCGCGCCCTCAGGCGCCGAGCATGGCCGCGGCACGGCCGCTGGCCAGGACGCGGCCGGCGTGGAGGATGCGGAAGGCGTACTGCTGGCTGGCGGCGGAGGCGGCCAGCAGCTCGGCCTCCCCTTCCAGCGCGCCGGCCAGGTCGTCGATGCGCGCCACCGCCAGCACCACCTCGCGCAGTGCCACCAGCATGCCGGGCGCGGCCGCACCGCCGCCGGCGCCGGCCAGCAGGCCGCCGTGCACGGCCATGGCCTGGGCGCCGTACTCGCACAGCGCCACCGCGTGCAGGCGGCCGTCGGCACGCAACGGGTGGACCGGGTCGGCGTGGTTCCAGGCGCGCACGCGGATGCGCCGGGCGTCCCAGGCCACGACCTCGTCCCACAGGCACATCGCGCCCTGGTGCGGGATGCGCGCCAGGATGCCGGCCCGGTCCAGCACCGGCGCGCTCATGGCGATGCCTCCTGCGCCGGTGCGCGCGCCACCAGCAGGGCCAGGGCGAAGTTGAACACCACGCCCAGCGCCACGGTGCTGCCGATCGCACGCAGCACCGGGATGGCCGACAGCGCCAGCAGGCTGAACACCAAGGCCGTGGTCAGGCTGCACACGATCACCGCGTGCAGGGTGCGCAGCTGCTGGTCACGGTCATCGCCGGCATGGTCGAAGAACAGCGCGTAGTCCAGGCCCAGGCCGGCGACCAGGATCAGCGCAACCAGGTGGAACAGGTTCAGCTCCACACCGCAGCCGCGCAGCACCGCCAGGATCAGCAGCGTGCCCAGCGCCATCGGCGCCAGCACGCGCAGCACCCGTCGCGGCGAGCGCAGAGCCAGCCACACCGTGGCGGCCAGCAGCAGCACCGCCGCCGCCAGCGCGCCCAGCAGGCGCGCGCGCCACTGCGCCACCAGCGACTCGGAGGCCTGCTTCAGGTCCAGCAGCCGCGCGCCCAGCGGCGCCACCGCCGCGGCCAGCGCATCCGGATCCTGCAGGCCGGACAGCGAGACCAGCGCAGTACTGCCGCCGGCGCGCTCCAGCAGCAGGCCGGCCACGCCCAGCTCCAGCGGCGTGCCGGCCAGGTCGGCCAGGGCCAGCGGCGCGGCGGCGCGCGCGGCGGCCACGTCCGCCACGAACGGCTCGAAGGCGTCGCCGCGGAACGGGCTGCCTTCCAGCGCCCGCGCCAGCGCGGCGCGCAGCGCGGCCTCGTCCGGCAGGCGCGCCTGCCGGCGCTGCTGGGTGGCGGCGCTGGGCAGGTAGCGCGCGGCCAGGTCGTAGCCCTCCAGCACACCCTCGCCCTGCAGCCGCCGCAGCACCGGCAGCAGGCGCTCGGAGGCGCGCAGCGCCTGCTCGGTGTCGGCACCGTGCACGGCCAGCACGTAGCGCACGTCCGGCGCGCCCAGCTCGGCGCGCAGCCGTGCGTCGCGCTGCAGGTCGGCCGGCGGCACCGGGGTCAGGCGCGAGAGGTCGTTCTGCCAGAACGGCTGCGGCGCCAGCAGCACCACCGCCAGCGCCACGGCGGCCAGCAGCAGCAGACTGCGGCGCGGGCGCGGCAGCCGCGCCACGCCCTGCCACAGCCGCGCCAGGCGCACAGAGTGCGCCGGGTCGCGCCGCGCCGGCATGGTCAGCCGCGGCAGCAGCCAGCGCGTGCACGCCGCGGCCACGCCCAGCCCGGCGATGGTGAAGACCGCCAGCTGCTGCAGGCCCTGCACGCCGGAGAACAGGAACGTGGCGTAGGCGATGCAGGTGGCGGCCACGCCGGTGGCCAGGGTCGGCCACAGCGCGCGCACCGCCTGGCGCGGGTCCAGGCCGGGGCGCAGGTGGCTGAAGAAGTGGATCGGGTAGTCCTGGGCCACGCCGATCAGGGTGAAGCCGAAGGCCACGGTGATGCCGTGCACGCCGTCGAAGGCCAGCGCCACCGCACCCAGCCCGGCCAGGCCGCCGCTGGCCAGCGGCAGCGCACCCAGCAGCGGCATGCTCCAGCGGCGGTAGGCCAGCGCCAGCAGCAGCAGCAGGCCCAGGGTGTCGGCGGTGCCGATCCAGCGCATCTCGCGCTCGGTGCGTTCGCGGATGGCCACCGCGAACGCGCCCGGGCCGGACAGCTCCAGGCGCGCGCCGGCGCTTTCCGGCACGGCCGCGGCACTGGCCCCGAAGGCGTCGTGGATGGCCGCCACCGCGGCCTGCTGCCCGGCGCTGTCGAAGCCGGGCGCGCGCGTCTGCACCAGCAGCAGGGCCTGCGCGCCGGCACGGTCGAACCACACCCCGTGCAGGCGCTGCGGCGCCCGCGCCGGCTGCCACGCCTCGGCCACGCGCAGGGTCTCCAGGGTCGGATCGGAGGGCAGCAGCGGCTCGACCAGGGCCGCCGCCGGCGAGCCCAGGTCCTGCAGGCGCTGCTCCAGCTCCGCGCGCAGGTAGTCCGCGTCCAGCGCGTGTTCGTCGAGCGTGGGCGAGAGCAGGTAGCGGTACGGCAGCAGGTGCGCAGGCACCGCGTCCAGGCCGGCGTCGCCGCCATTGGCCGCCAGGGCGATCTCCGGCCGGTCCGCCAGCGCCGCGCGCAGCGCCTGCGAGCGCGCGGCCAGGGCCTCCGGCGACGCGCCGGAGAGGGCCAGCAGCAGCAGGCGCGCACCCGGCCCCTCGCCCAGCTCGTCCACCAGCAGCACCTGCGCCGGCGTGCGCGGGGTGGGCAGGAAGCGGCGCAGGTCCTCCTCCAGGCGCAGGTGGCCGGACAGGAGCCAGCCGCCCACGCCCAGCAGGGCCAGCCAGGCCAGGGCCAGGACGGCGCGGAAGCGGCCGCGGGGGACGCTGCTCATCGCGCGGCGTCGCCTCGGCACAGCGCCGCCAGCGCGGTGGCATCGGTGACACCGGCGGCCTCGGCGGCGGCGCCGGCCAGCAGGGTGCGCTGCGGCTCGCCCTTCACGGGCCGGCTTTCCACGCAGCGCAGTTCGGCGCCGCGGCCGTGCAGGACGATGCGCGCCAGCGAGGCGGCCAGGCGCGGATCGCGCGGCACGAGGGCCAGCGTCCAGCGCTGGCGCCCGCCTTCGGCGTGCAGGGTGTAGTGCTGCTGCAGGCGCTCGGCGTCGCCGGCCAGCAGCGCGCCGAAACCATTGCGCACCGCCGCCAGCTCCGGCGCCCGGGCCAGGGCGATGCGGCGCGGCGCGCGGCCGGCACGTTCGACCGTGGCCTGGCCGTCCTCCAGGGTCGTGGTCTCGGCGTAGGGCGCGTGCACCTGGCGCACCAGGCGGCCGTCGGCCTCGCGCCGGTACTCGCCCTCCAGACGCAGCGGCTGGCGCAGCATCGGCGAGCTGCGCAGCTCGACGAAGGCGGTGCGGCTGGGCGCCGGGCGCGCCACCGCCTGGACGATCCAGGCGGCGTCCACCGCCGGCGCGCCGTCCTCAGCCGCGGCGCACGGCGGCGCGGCGGCCAGCAGCAGCGCCAGGAGGCGCGGAATGGGGCGCGGCATCGTCGCTCTCCTCGTTCCAGAAGTCGTAGAAGTTGAACCAGTTGTACGGCGCGCCACGGGCGTGGTGCTCCAGGCGCGCGGCGTAGGCGGCCGCCTGTGCGCGCACGTGCGCGTCGCGGCGGTCGCGCGGCGGCACTTCCCCGCGCGGGTCGGCGAACGGTTCGAAGTGCAGCTCGTAGCGGTTGCCGCCACGGTACAGGCCGAAGCACAGCAGCACCGGTGCGCGCAGCGCCAGGGCCAGGCGCCAGGGCGTCAGCGGCAGCCGCGCCGGCGCGCCGAAGAACGGCACGGCCACGGTGTCCTCGTGCGGCTGGGCGCGGTCCACCAGCAGCGCCACCAGCGCGCCCTCCTGCAGCGCCTGCTGGATCTGCAGGGCGATCGCCGGGCCGGGCTGGCCGCCGTCGATCACGCCCGCGGCCAGGTCCGGGTCGAGCGCGTCGAACACCGAGGTCAGCACCGGGTTCTGGCCGCGGTCCAGGACGATGCGCAGCTTCAGTCCGGGCCGCCGCCGCGACAGTACCCGCAGCGCGTCGAAGCTGCCCAGGTGCGAGCCGAACAGCAGCGCGCCGCGGCCGGCGTCCAGCAGCGCTTCCAGCGCCGGCAGGCCGTGCACGCGGATGTCGAAGTGGTGCAAACGCCCGCCCAGCAGGAACACCCGGTCCAGGATGGTGGCGGCGAAGGTGTGGATGTGCCGGGCCACCGCCCGCCATCCGGCCGACGGATCCGCCGCGCGCCGCAGCCAGGCACGCGAGGCGCGCCGCTCCGGCCCGCGCACCAGCAGGAAGTACAGGGTGATCGGATACAGGCACAGCCGTGCCACGGTGCGCCCGCCGTAGCGTGCGATGGCGCCGATCAGCCACACGCCGAAGCGGCCGCCGCCCTCCGGGCGCCGCTTCCACTCGGGCAGGCCGGCCTCAGCCATCGCCGCGCACCTCGCCGCGTGCCAGCACCGTGCCATCGTCCTGGCGCACCTCGAAGCGCCAGCGTGGCGCCGCCCCCTCCAGCACCACCTCGGCGTCCCGCCCCGGCGCCAGCGGGCGCAGGAACTTCACCTGCGGCAGGCGCAGCGCGCCCTGCGCGCCGTCGCGCGCCTCGATCGCGGCCACCACCCGCTCCAGCAGCACCACGCCGGGCACCAGCGGACGTCCCGGGAAGTGCCCGGGCAGGCAGGGATGATCGTGGGGAACGCAGAAACGCATCGGGCAAGGATAGCCGGCGGACCCGTGCGCGGGCTCAGCGCAGCAGGCCGCGCCAGAACTCCGGCCCCAGCCCGACCATCTGCCGCAGGAAGTCGACCGCGCCGCGGTAGGGGCGCCGCGGAAAGCGCCAGGCGCGGTAGACGAACTCGCCCACCAGCAAGCCCCCGACCACGCCGTAGCCGAGCAGGTTGGCCGCCCACGACCAGGCCTGCGGGCTGACCGCGATCCACGGCGTGCGTCCCAGCGCGTGCAGCACCCCGCCGGGCACCGCACACAGCGCCAGCGCGGCGTTGGCCACGGTCAGCAGGGCCAGCACCACGGCCCAGGCCGCGGTCAGCCGGCGCGCGTAGGCCAGCTGCTCGGCCGGCGCCGGCCAGCCGGCGCGCTCGTGCATGGCCTGGACGATGCGCACGATCAGCGGGCTGCGGCCCGGCAGCAGGCTGCGCCCGAACCAGGCCGCCACCCAGCCGGTGAACAGCACCGGCGGGGCCAGCAGCAGCAGGCCCGGCCACGGCGTGCCGTCGAGCGCGGCCAGCGCGGCCAGCGCCGCCGCCAGCAGGCCCAGCGCCCACCAGCGCCGGCGCAGCAGCGGCACCGCCAGCAGCAACAGGATCAGGTCGGCCAGGGCCAGCACCGCCCAGCTGCCGCCACGGGTGCCGGCGGCATGGGCCAGGAACGGATAGGCCACGCCCAGCAGCAGTTGCAGGACCCTCGCGCCCGCCGGGGCGGGCCGGCAGGCCGGGGAGGGCTCAGCTGGTCCGGTGGGACTGGACATACGCCGACAGCGCGCGCAGCGAGCCGAAGATGCGGCGGTTGTCCTCGCCCTCGGCGCGCAGCTGCACGCCGTAACGCTTGCCGATGGCCAGCGACAGCTCCAGCGCGTCGATCGAGTCCAGGCCCAGGCCCTCGTTGAACAGCGGCGCCTCCGGATCGATCGATTCCGGCGCCACGCCCTCCAGGTTCAGGCTCTCGACCAGGAGCTGGGCCAGTTCACGCTCGGCATCGGTCTGTTGCGGCATTGTCATACCCGGGCAATCGCAAAAGCGGCAACGATCCGCCAAAGCCCGGCGGCGTGCAAGTCCGGGCCGCCCCTTCCCCGCCGGTTCCGGCGCCCGCGCTATCATGCGCGCCCCCAAGACCCGCAGGCCTCCTCCGCATGATTCCCGCCGCCCCGACGTCCCGGCCCGCCACGCCCACCCGCGTGCCGGCGACGGCTGCGGCGCATGTGGCGGTGGCGGCCGCCGGAGGCCGGGCATGAGCGCGATCCAGCCGGCCCTCGACGCCCCGCGCCTGTCCGTGGCCTACGCGGCCGCGGACACCCTGCCCCGCCATCTGGACGACCCGCGGGTGCTGGCGGTGTTCGGCTTCGGCGAGCAGGCGCCGGCCGTGGCCGACCCGCGCTGGCTGCACGTGCCGCTGCGCCCGCTGCCCGGGCAGGCCCCGCGGATCGAGGTCTGGCGCGGCGCCGGCCCGGTGGCCAGCGGCCGCGACGGCGACGTGGCCTGGGCCGACGACGGCCAGCTGCTGTACGGCGCCCTGCAGGTGGAGGAAGGCGCCGGCGGCATCGAGGCCGCGGCCGAGCGCGCCTACGCCCGCCTGCAGGCCTTCCTGGCCGCGCGCGGCGGGCTGCACCTGCTGCGGGTGTGGAACTACCTGGACGCGATCACCGAGGGCGAAGGCGACCAGGAGCGCTACCGGCGCTTCTGCGTGGGCCGCGCCGCCGGCATGGGCCGGGTCGAGGCCAGCCAGCTGCCGGCGGCCACCGCCATCGGCCGCTGCGACGGCTGGCGCTGCCTGCAGGTGTACTGGCTGGCCGCGCGCCTGCCCGGCACGCCGGTGGAGAACCCGCGCCAGGTCAGCGCCTACCGCTACCCGCGCCAGTACGGCCCGCAGCCACCCAGCTTCGCCCGCGCCATGCTGCCGCCGGAGGGCGCCGCCATGCCACTGCTGCTGTCCGGCACCGCGGCCATCGTCGGCCACGCCTCGCAGCACCTGGATTCGGTGCAGGCACAGGTGGACGAGACCCTGACCAACATCGGCAGCCTGATCGGCGCCGCGCGCCGGCGTGCCCCGCAGCTGCCGGCCGCGCTGGGTGCCGGCAGCCTGCTGAAGGTCTACGTGCGCGAGGCGGCCGACGCCGGGGCGGTGGCCGCACGGCTGGCCGCACGGCTGGACCCGGCGGTGCCGCGCCTGCTGCTGCACGCCCACGTGTGCCGGCGCGAGCTGCGGGTGGAGATCGACGGCGTCCACGGCCGCCCGCCCGCAGCCTGAGCCGCGCGCCTTTGCCATACTCCCGGGAACCCCGGCGATGCCGCCGGTTCCAGGGAGGACCCACGATGCCCCGGTGCACCGTTGCCGCCTGCCTGGCGGCCATCCTGTCCGTGCTTGCCGCCGTTCCGCCCGCCCGCGCCACGGACGCCCCGCTCCCGGCCCACGCCGCGCGCGGGGAGGGCCGCGCCGGCGTGGCGCGCATCGACCGCGAACGCATCGACGCCGTGCTGCGCGGCCTGGTCGAGTCCGGCCAGGTGGTCGGCGTGTCCGCCCTGGTCTGGCAGGACGGGCGCGAGGCCTACTTCGGCGCCTTCGGCCACGCCGACCGCGAGGCCGGCCGGCCGATGCGCCGCGACACCCTGGTGCAGATCTACTCGATGACCAAACCGGTCACCGGCGTGGCCCTGATGCAGCTGTACGAGCAGGGCCGCTTCGGCCTGGACGACCCGGTGGCCAGGTACCTGCCCGAGTTCGCCGGGGTGCGCGTGCATGCCGGCACCGACGCCAACGGCCAGCCCATCCTGGTGGCGCCGCAGCGCCCGCCCACCATCCGCGACCTGCTGCGCCACACCGCCGGCCTGGCCACCGCCGAAAGCCCCGGCCTGCCCGGCGAGCGCTACCGCCAGGCCGGCTTGGACCGCCTGGACATCACCCTGGAGGAGAAGGTGCGCCGCCTGGCCGGCGTGCCGCTGGCCTACCAGCCGGGCACGCGCTGGCTGTACTCGGACGCGGTGGACGTGCAGGCGCGCCTGGTCGAAGTACTCTCCGGCCTGCCCTTCGACCGCTACCTGCAGCGCCACGTGTTCGGCCCGCTGCGCATGAAGGACACCGGCCACGTGCTGCGCGCACGCGACCGGGCGCGCATGGCCGCGCTGTACCGGCGCAGCGACGACGGCGTCATGACCCGCCTCCCGGACGAGCAGGCGCTGCGTCCCTACCGGGAAGACTCGATCAGGCAGGGCGGCTGGGGCCTGCTCTCGACCCTGGACGACTACATGCGCTTCGCGCGCATGCTGCTGGAGGGCGGCGGGCTGGACGGGGTGCGCCTGCTGCGGCCGGAGACGGTGCGGTTGATGGCCAGCGACGCCCTGCCCGCCGGCCTGCAGGACCGCTCCTGGCTGCCGAGCAAGGGCCAGGTCGGCTTCGGCATCGACTTCGCCGTGCGCGTGGCCCCGCCGCGGGACGCGCAGGAGGCGTCGGGCGAGGTCGGCGAGTTCTTCTGGGACGGCCTGGCCAACACCCTGTTCTGGGTGGACCCGGCCAACCGCATCGCCGCGGTGCTGTTCGCGCAGTGGATCCCGTTCGGCGGCGTGCCGCTGCACAAGGCCTTCCGCGACGCGGTCTACGCCGAGGACACTTCGGCCGCGGCGCCGGCGCGCTGAGCGGCGCTCAGCGCGTGGCGGTACAGCCCTCGCGGCGGCGCAGCGGATTCCAGCGTGCGCCGGCCTGGCAGGCTTCGGCCGCGGGCTGGGCGGCGCGCCTGGCCTCGGCCTCGGCGTGCTGCCGCGCCTGGCGCGCACGCGCCTCCTCCAAGCGCCGCGCCTGCAGCTTCTCCAGGCCGGCGCGGATCTGCGGCAGCGCCGCCAGCGCGGCCTTCTCGCCCTCGAGGATGGCCTGGTTGCGGCGGGTGAAGTCGGCCGGGCCGTAGTCGAGCACGTTCGGGCGGATCACCACGTCGGCGCGCGCCAGTTCCTGCTCGCCCAGGCGCTGGCCCATGATCGCGATGGACTGGTTGACGATGCCCAGCATGCCGTCCGGGCGCCTGCCGGTGGCCTTGCTGGAGATGTCCACGGCGATGACGAAGTCGGCGCCGAGCTGGCGCGCCGCGTCCACCGGCACCGGGCTGACCACGCCGCCGTCCACATACTGGTACTGGCCGATGGTCACCGGCTCGAACACGCCCGGCACGCTGCTGGAGGCGCGCACCGCCTGGCCGGTGTTGCCGCGCACGAACACGGTGCGCTCGCCGGTCTCCAGGCGCGTGGCCACCGCCGCGAACGGCTTGCGCAGGCGCTCGATCGGACGCTTGCCGACCTGGTCGTTGACGTACTCCTGCAGGGCCACGCCCTGGATCAGGCCGCCGGAGAACAGGCGCACGTCGCGGATCCTGGCCTCGTCCAGCGCCACCGCCTTCTCCTGCAACTGGAACGGGTCCATGCCGGCGGCGTACAGCGCGCCGACCACGCTGCCGGCGCTGGTGCCGGCCACCACGTCCGGTCTGATGCCGTTGGCCTCCAGCATCTTGATCACGCCGATGTGGGCAAAGCCCTTGGCCGCGCCGCCACCCAGCGCCAAGCCGATCTTCGGCGGCGGCACCACCGGATCGGGCAGCGCCGGCTGCGGCGGCGGTTCCGGGCGCGTGCCGCCGGCGCAGGCGGCCAGCAGGACGGCCAGCAGCGCCCAGGCGGAGGAACGGGACGCGGAGCGGAACGGACGGTCGGATCTCACGGGACTGCGTACAACGGCGCCGCCGGTCGCGGCCGGGTGATTCTAGGCGTCCCTGCCCGGCGCTTCCGGCACCGCGGATGAATGTGTCCCCTCCAGCAGGGCCAGCACCTCGTCACGGCGCAACTTGCCGGTGGCGTTGCGCGGCAGCGCCGGCAGCAGGCGCAGCCGGCGCGGCAGGAACACCGGGTCGAGGGTGGCGCGCAGCGCCTCGACGATCTCCGCGGCGGTGCGCCCGGGCGCCACCACCAGCGCGCCGATGCGGCCCACCCCGCTCTCGCGCTCCGGCTCCATCTGCACCACCACGCCGTCCTCCACGCCCGGCACCGCCAGCAGGCGGCGGGTGAGGTCGCCCAGCGAAGCGCGCTTGCCGGCGATCTCCAGCAGGTCGGCGCGACGCCCGCACAGGCGGAAGCGGCCGTCCGGCCCGACTTCGAAGATGTCCGCCAGCACCACCGGCGCCGGCAGGTGCGGCGCCTGCACCAGGGTGCCGTCCGGCTGCGGGCTCACCCGCACCCCCGGCAGCGGCGTCCACAGCGCGTCGCGCGCGGTGCGGCGGCGGGCGAACACGCAGGTCTCGGTGGAGCCGAACACCTCGCGCACCTCCGCGCCGTAGCGGTCCTCGGCCTCGGCGGCCAGCTCCTGCGGCAGCGGCGCGGTGGCCGAGACGATCCCGGCCAGCGGCGGCAGCGCCACGCCCGAACGCAGCAGTGCGCGCAGGTGCACCGGCGTGGTCACCAGGATGCGCGGGGCGGAGGCCTGCTCCAGTGCCTCGGCCACGTCGGCCGGCAGCAGCGGCCGGGCGGCGTGCACCGCGGCCCCGCCCAGCAGCGGCAGCAGCACGCTCATCTCCATGCCGTACATGTGCTGCGGCGGCACCGTGGCCACCACCTGCGGCTGCGCCGCGCCCCACAGGTCGGCCAGCGCCGCCAGATTCTGCGCGGTGCCGGTGGCGAACGCGCCCCAGGTCTTGGCGTGCGCCTGCGGCCGGCCGGTGCTGCCGGAGGTGTAGCCGATGGCGGCCGGCGCCGCGGCCTCCACCCTCGGCACGGCGGCCCCGCCGGCCCCGTCCTCCAGTCCGGCCGGCAGCGGCCAGTGGCGCGGGCCGCCGCCGGCGCCGCCCAGACAGTAGGCGCCCGGATGGGCCTGCAGCAGCTCGGCCACCGTGCCCGGCGCGCCGGAGGGTGGCAGCAGCGCCACCTGCTCGCGCAGGGCCGCGGCGCAGAAGGCCAGCAGGAAGTCGCGGCGGTCTTCGGCCAGGTGGACCACGTGGCTGGCCTCGGGCAGGCGCGTGGCCAGGGCCCGGACCTGGGCCAGGAACCGGCCCAGGGTGAGCCGGCCGTTGCCGTCGAAGACCACCGTCCGCCCGGGATCGCCCACGGCCAGGGGCAGGGATTGGCGGGAGGATTCCGGGGAATGGACGACGGCCGACATCGGGAACTCGGAAGGGCTGGCGGCGGGCAGCGGCCCGCCGTGGCGGACCGCTAGCTTGGCGGCGGCGGGCCGGGCGCACAAGCGGACCGTGACCTTTTCCCCGGGGGAGCACCGGCGGGGGCTGCTAACCTGCGGGCCGGCTTCACTTCCGTGACCTGCCCATGACCCGATTGCCCCTGCGCACCCTGCCCCTGTTCCTCCTGCTGGCGGCCGGCGCCGCCGCGCAGACGCCCGCCGCCGACGCCGGCGCCCCGCTGACGCTGGACCAGGCCATGGCCGATCCGGACTGGATCGGCCCCCCGGTGGAACGGGCCTGGTGGAGCTGGGACGGACGCGAGGCCCTGCTGCAGCTCAAGCGCGAGGGCAGCCCGGTGCGCGACACCTGGCGCCAGCCGGTGGACGGCGGGGCCATGCGCAAGGCCGGCGACGACGAGCTGGCCGGGCTGGACGCGCCCGATCCGGTGTACGACGCGCAGCGCCGGCGCATGGTGTTCGTGCGCAACGGGGACGTGTTCCTGCGCGACCTGGGCAGCGGCACCCTGACCCAGCTGACCCGCAGCGCCGCAGTCGAGGCGCAACCGCGCTTCGCCGCCGACGGCGGCGTGCTCTGGCGTGCCGGCCACGACTGGTTCCACTGGAGCCCAGCCGGCGGCACCGTGCAGGTGGCGGCGCTCAAGGCCGAGAAGGACCCGGCCGCGCCGCCGCCGGCCGACGCCCTGCGCGAGCAGCAGCTGCGCACCCTGGCCACGCTGCGCCACGACCGCGAGATGCGCGAGGCCCAGCGCCGCCAGGAGGAGGTCTGGCAGCGCGCCGATCCCACCCGCGCGCCGCGCCCGGCGTACCTGGGCGACGACGTGGAGATCGTCGCCTCCGACCTGTCGCCGGACGCGCGCCACCTGCTGGTGGTGACCCGCAGGAAGGGCGCCGACGCCGGCCGCGGCGGCAAGATGCCGGTCTACGTCACCGAGTCCGGCTACGAGGAATTCGAGGACGTGCGCACCCGCGTGGGCCGCAACGATCCGCTGCCGCACCGGCTGTGGCTGGTGGACGCGCGCGAGGGCAGCGTGCGCGAGCTGGAGTTCGACGCCCTGCCCGGCATCCGGGACGACCCCCTGGCGGCGCTGCGCAAGGCCGCCGGCAAGGAGCCGCTGAAGGGCAACCGCCCGGTGCAGGTCGGCGGCGGCCGCGGCGGCGCGGCGGTCCGCTGGAGCGGCGACGGCCGCCAGGTGGCGGTGATGCTGCGCGCGGTGGACAACAAGGACCGCTGGATCGCCACCGTGGACCTGGCCGGTGCGCGCCTGCAGCCGCGCCACCGCCTCACCGACCCCGCCTGGATCAACTGGAACTTCAACGAGTTCGGCTGGCTGGCCGACAACCGCACGCTGTGGCTGCTGTCGGAGGAGTCCGGCTGGTCGCACCTGTACACGGTGGACGCCGGCGGCGGCCGCGCGCGCGCGCTGACCTCCGGCCGCTGGGAGGTGTCCTCGGTCGAGCCCCTGCCCGACGGCGCCGGCTTCCTGTTCCTGTGCAACCGCGCCTGGCCGGGCGACTACGAGGTCTGCGGCCTGGACCTGGCCAGCGGCCAGGTGCGCGAGCTGACCGCCCTGGACGGCGTGGAGGACTTCGCCCTCTCGCCCGACGGCCGGCAGCTGCTGGTGCGCTACTCCGGCAGCTGGCTGCCGCCGCAGCTGGCGGTGGTGCCGGTGCAGGGCGGCCAGGCGCGCGTGCTCACCGACACCCGCAGCGCCGCGTTCAAGGCCCGGCAGTGGATCGGCCCGGAGATCGTGCAGATCCCGTCCCGGCACGGCGCCGGCACCATCTGGGGCAAGTTCTACGGGCCGAAGGACTACGAGCCCGGCCGCAGGTACCCGGTGGTGATGTTCGTGCACGGCGCCGGCTACCTGCAGAACGTGCACGCGCGCTGGCCCAACTACTTCCGCGAGCAGATGTTCCACCACCTGCTGGTGGAGCGCGGCTACGTGGTGCTGGACCTGGACTACCGCGCCAGCGAGGGCTACGGCCGCGCCTGGCGCACCGCCATCTACCGGCAGATGGGCCACCCCGAGCTGGAGGACTACCTGGACGGCCTGGAGTGGGTGGCCGAGCATCGCCAGGGCGACCGCGAGCGCGCCGCCATCTACGGCGGCAGCTACGGCGGCTTCATGACCTTCATGGCCCTGTTCCGCAGCCCCGGCACGTTCAAGGCCGGCGCCGCGCTGCGCCCGGTCGTGGACTGGACCCAGTACAACCACGAGTACACGTCCAACATCCTCAACACCCCGGAGCTGGACCCGGAGGCCTACCGCAGGTCCTCGCCGATCGAGTACGCGCAGAACCTGCAGGACCACCTGCTGATCGCCCACGGCATGATGGACGACAACGTGTTCTTCCGCGACTCGGTGGTCCTGGCCCAGCGCCTGATCGAGCTGCGCAAGGACAAGTGGGAACTGGCCGCCTACCCGCTGGAGCGGCACGGCTTCACCCGCGCCGACTCCTGGTACGACGAGTACCGCCGCATCCTGGAGCTGTTCGAGCGCACCATCGGGGAACCGGCGCGGTGAGCGGACGGGCGTCCTCCGCCGGTGGCGCGGCCGCGGCCCCGATCCGGACCGTGGCCGCGGTGATCCGCGACGCGGACGGGCGCGTGCTGCTGGTGCGCAAGCACGGCTCGGCCACCTTCATCCAGCCCGGCGGCAAGCGCGAGCCGGGCGAGGACGCGCTGCAGACCCTGGCGCGCGAGCTGCGCGAGGAACTGGGCGTGGCGCTGCGCCCGGGCAGCGCGCGGCGGCTGGGCGAGTTCGAGGCCGAGGCGGTCAACGAGCCCGGCCGGCGGGTGCGCGGCGAGGCCTTCGTGGTGGAGGTGGACGGCACGCCGCGGCCGTGCGCCGAGATCGCCGAGCTGGCCTGGGTGGTGCCGCGACCGCCGTTCCCGGTGCCGGTGGCGCCGCTGAGCGCCGGCCACATCATGCCGGCGCTGGCCGCCTGGGCCGCCGGCACGGCGGACCAGGCAGGCGCGGTTCCGGCGGGGTCCGGGGGGGAAATGGCCACCATGGACGTGCACCCGGCGCCGCCGCGTTCCCGGTTCGTCACCGTGCTGGCGCAGGTGTCGCTGCTCGTGGGCATCACCTGGCTGGTCCTCGCCCTGGCCCTGCTGCCCCTGGCCGCCGTGGCCGGGGACGTCCTGTCCACCCGCCTGGCCGGTCTGCCGGCCCTGCCGCCGGGCCTGTCCTGGATCGCCGGGCACGGGATGCTGCTGGCGGTGGCCTGCGTGCTCGCGGCGGCGGCCTTCCTGGCCAGCAGCTGGGGCCTGCTGCGGCGGCGCGAGTGGGGCCGGCTGGGCTTCATCGCCTTCCTGCTGGGCGTGGCGGCGCTGAACTTCGCCGGGCTGCCGCTGGTCGGGCAGCTGTTCGACGCCCTCCGCACCAGCCTGCCGCCCGGCCTGCTGGAAGGCCCGGACGGGCAGGCGCTGGCGGCCGAGCTGGAGGACCTGCGGCGCCTGTCCCTGGCCAGCACCCTGGCCTCGGCGGTGCTGTTCGCCGGCCTGCACGCCTGGCTGGCCTGGAAGCTGTGCACCCCCGCCATCCGCGCCGAGTTCGGCCGCGCCGGCCCTTGATCCGGATCAAGACCCCCCTTCGCCCCCCTTCTACAATCGGCCGTCATGACCCCGAACATCGAACTGGTACGCGACTACCTGACCGGGCTGCAGGACCGGATCTGCGCGGCGATCGAAGCCGCCGACGGCCAGGCCCGGTTCGCCGAGGACCTGTGGACGCGCGGCCCGGACGGCGCCGGCGTCCCGGGCGGCGGCGGTCGCACCCGGGTGATGCGCGAGGGCGCGGTGTTCGAGCAGGCCGGCGTCGGCTTCTCCGACGTCTCCGGCAGCCACCTGCCGCCGTCGGCCACCGCCGCCCGCCCGGAGCTGGCCGGCGCCTCCTGGCGCGCGGTGGGCGTGTCGCTGGTGTTCCATCCGCGCAACCCCTACCTGCCCACGACCCATGCCAACGTCCGCCACTTCCAGGCGTACCGCAACGGCGAGATCGTGGCCTGGTGGTTCGGCGGCGGCTTCGACCTGACCCCGTTCTACCCGTTCGACGAGGACATCGTGCACTGGCACACGGTCGCCCGCGACCTGTGCGCGCCGTTCGGCCCGCGCCGCTATGCCGAGCACAAGCGCTGGTGCGACGAGTACTTCTTCCTGCGCCACCGCAACGAGACCCGGGGCGTGGGCGGCCTGTTCTTCGACGACCTGCACGAGGACTTCGACCGCGACTTCGCCTACCTGCGCGCGGTCGGCGACGGCTTCCTCGACGCCTACCTGCCGATCGTCGAGCGCCGCAAGAACACCCCGTACGGCGAGCGCGAGCGCGAGTTCCAGCTGTACCGGCGCGGCCGCTACGTGGAGTTCAACCTGGTCTACGACCGCGGCACCCTGTTCGGCCTGCAGAGTGGCGGCCGCACCGAATCCATCCTGATGAGCCTGCCGCCGCGCGTGCGCTGGCAGTACGGCTACCAGCCGGAGCCGGGCAGCCCGGAGGCCCGCCTCAACGAGTACCTCGTCGCGCGCGACTGGGTCTGATCCGCAGGCGCTCCCGACGGGCCCGTGCGGCATGCTGCGCGGGCCCGCTTCTTTTCTCCGCCAGCATCCGCGTCCCGCCCGGGGAGCGCGGCACCCGGCCCGATGCTTCCGGCACGCATCGTGCATGTGGCAAGCCGCCGCGCGCGATGTGCGCAAAACCGCGCGCCGCATGCGCTCCCCGCGGACATTGCCGGATATACTCGGCACACAACCTGCGTTTCGCGACGCAAGACCAGGGGAGTTCCAAGGAAACGCGCAGGCTGCCCGCACACCGGCGGTCGCTGCCGCCCTGTGCCCGCGCCATGCAGCTTGTTTCCCGACAACAACCACTCACGATCCCATGGAACTCATCCATGGGGATGGAGCGCGTTCCATCCCCATGCACCGGACGATGGCAGGGCCAGGCGTGGCAACGACGCTTGCCCGCCGGCTTTCCCGTTCATGGTGTCCGGCACGGCCTTGCCGATGCGCGCCTCCGCCATCGCGGGCGCCGTTGATCGCGATCAACACCCGCATCGCCCTGCCGGCCCAGCATGTGTGGTGTCCGCCGTGGCGGACGCCGCCCGCCGCGCACCACCGCCGCGCACCACCGCCGCGCGGTCACCTGCGTGGGTGCCGCGGCGCCGCAAACAAAAAGCCCCGCCGACCAGGGGGGGGTCAGCGGGGCCGGGGAACGAAGGCCTGGGGAGGGACCCCCGTTCCGGTCAGATCTGCTCCAGGGGAAGGGAGAGATCTAGCGACAGGCGTTGCACCTGTCGGGGCCTATATCACCACTTCCAACATGGATGGATTGTGAAGGGGGCCGTTAAGAATTTCTTGAGATTTAGGCCGGATTCATTCCTTTCCCGTGTAACACGCGCTGTAACTGGGCGTGTGTACGGCACGTCCGTTCAGTGGGCCTCGTCCCAGTTGTCGCCCACCCCGCAATCGACCACCAGCGGAACGCTCAGTTGCGCCGCCGCGGCCATGCGCCGCTTCACCTCCTCCACCAGCGCCGGCACGAAGTCCTCGTCCACCTCGAACACCAGTTCGTCGTGCACCTGCAGGATCATCAGCGCCCGCGCGCGGTGCCCGGCCAGCCAGGCGTCCACGTCGATCATCGCCCGCTTGATGATGTCCGCCGCGGTGCCCTGCATCGGCGCGTTGATCGCCGCGCGCTCGGCGCCGGCGCGCTGGGCCGCGTTGCGCGAATTGATGTACTCCAGGTACAGGCGGCGGCCGAACACGGTCTCCACGTAGCCGCGCTCGTGCGCCTGCGCGCGGGTGCGCTCCATGAAGTCGCGCACGCCCGGGTAGCGGCTGAAGTACAGGGCGATGTAGTCCTGCGCCTCGGCGCGGCCGATGCCCAGCTGGCGGGCCAGGCCGAACGCGCCCATGCCGTACATCAGGCCGAAGTTGATCGCCTTGGCCGCGCGCCGCTCGTTGGCGGTGACCGCCTCCAGCGGCCGGCCGAACACCTCGGCGGCGGTGGCGCGGTGGATGTCGGCGCCGGAGGCGAAGGCGCGCAGCAGGCCCGGATCCTGCGACAGGTGCGCCATGATCCGCAGCTCGATCTGCGAATAGTCGCAGGCCACCAGCTTGCGCCCGGGGGGAGCGACGAAGGCGCGGCGGATGCGGCGCCCGTCCTCGGTGCGGATCGGGATGTTCTGCAGGTTGGGGTCGGAGGAGGACAGCCGGCCGGTGGCCGCGCCGGCCTGGTGGTAGCTGGTGTGCACGCGGCCGGTGGCCGGGTCCACCATCTCCGGCAGCTTGTCGGTGTAGGTGCCGCGCAGCTTGGCCAGGCTGCGGTACTCGAGGATCACCCGCGGCAGCTCGTGCAGGTCGGCGATGGCCTCCAGCGCCTCCTCGTTGGTGCTGGGCTGGCCCTTGGGCGTCTTCACCAGCGCCGGCAGCTTCAGCTCCTCGAACAGCAGCGCGCACAGCTGCTTGGGCGAGTCCAGGTTGAACGGACGCCCGGCCAGCTCGGTGGCCTTCTGCTGCGCGGCCAGCATGCGCCGCGACAGGTCCGCGCTCTGCCGGCGCAGCTCCTCCACGTCCACGCGCACGCCGTTGGCCTCCACCCGCGCCAGCACCGGCACCAGCGGCATCTCGATCTCCCGGTAGACCTTCTCCAGGCCGGGCTCGGCGGCCAGCGCCGGGGTGAGCACCCGGTGCAGCCGCAGGGTGATGTCCGCGTCCTCGGCGGCGTAGCGGGTGGCGTCCTCCACCCGCACCTGCGGGAACGGGATCTGCCTGGCGCCCTTGCCGGCCACGTCCTCGTATTTGAGGGTCTCGTAGCCCAGCCAGCGCCGCGCCAGGCTGTCCATGTCGTGGCGGCCGCTGCCGGAATTGAGCACGAAGCTCTGCAGCAGGGTGTCGTCGGCGTAGCCGGCCACTTCCACGCCGTGCCGGCGCAACACGTGCAGGTCGTACTTGCCGTGCTGGCCGACCTTGCGCACCGCCGGGTCGGACAGCAGCGGGCGCAGTGCCGCCAGCACCTCCTCCAGCGGCAACTGCACCGGCGCGCCCGGGTAGTCGTGGCCCACCGGCACGTACCAGGCCTGGCCCGGCTCCACGCAGAAGCTCAGGCCGACCAGGCGCGCGCGCATCGGGTCCAGGCTGTCGGTCTCGGTATCCAGGGCGAACTGGCCGGCCTGGCGCAGGCGCGCGACCAGCGCCTGCAGCTGCGCCCGCTCCAGCACGGTGGCGTAGTGCCCGGGCGCGGCCAGGGCCGGGTCGGCCGGGGCCGGCGCCGGCCCCGCGGCCGGGGCGACGAAGCCGCTGCCGCGCGCGCGCGCCGGTTCCTTCTCGGCCACCGCGGCCACGCCGCCGTTGCCGGCCAGCTGCCCGGCCTCCAGCTCCTTCAGCGCCTGGTTGAAGCCGTAATGGCGGTACAGCGCGCGCAGCTCCTCCACGTGCGGCTCGCGCAGGCACAGCTCGTCCGGCCGGTACGGCAGCGGCACGTCGGTGCGGATGGTCACCAGCTGCCGGTTCAGCGGCAGCCGCTCCAGCGCCGCGCGCAGGTTCTCGCCGATCTTGCCCTTGATCGCCGGCGCGGCGGCGATCACCCCGTCCAGCGAGCCGTACTCGGCCAGCCACTTGGCCGCGGTCTTGGGTCCGCACTTGTCCACGCCGATGACGTTGTCCACGGCATCGCCCATCAGCGCCAGCATGTCCACGATCAGGTGCGGCGGCACGCCGAACTTCTCGGCCACCGCCGCATCCGAGTCCATGCGGCTGCCGGTCATGGTGTTGACCAGGGCGATGCCGCCGCGGCCGTCGGCGGGCATCCGCACCAGCTGGGCGAAGTCCTTGTCGCCGGTGGAGATGGTCACGTCGATCCCGGCCTCGGCCGCCCGGACGGCCAGGGTGCCGATCACGTCGTCGGCCTCCACCCCCTCCACGCGCAGGATGTCGATGCCCAGCGCATGCACGATCCGGCACATCGGCTCGACCTGCGAGCGCAGCTCCTCCGGCATCGGCGGGCGGTTGGCCTTGTACTGGGGATACAGCTCGTCGCGGAAGGTCCTGCCGGGCGCGTCCACCACGAAGGCCACGTAGTCCGGCTTCTCCTTGAGGGTGGCCCGCAGCATGTTGACCACGCCGAACAGCGCGCCGGTGGGTTCGCCGGCGGCGTTGGTCAGCGGGGGCAGCGCGTGGAACGCGCGGTACAGGTAGCTGGAACCGTCGATGAGGACGAGGCGTTTCATCGGGGCATTCTAGCGGCCGCGCCGGCGGCGGGGGCCGGCGCCGGCGCGCTGGGGCATAATGCCGGGGCCTGAGCATCCTCCGGGAGAAAGCGCATGCGCCTGCCCATCCTGCCTGCCGCCGCCCTGGCCGTGCTCCTGGCCGCCACCGGCTGCGCCACGACCGGCAACCCGCCGCCGGTGGACCTCACCGGGGCCGAGGTGGCCGCGCGCACCCTGGAGAACGGCGACGTGGTCGAGGAATACCGGGTCGCGGGCCAGCTTCGCATGGTCAAGATCACCCCGCTGCGCGGCCCGGCGTACTACCTGTACGACCGCGACGGCGACGGCGTCCTGGACAGCGGCGACCGCGACCGGCTGCCGATGGTCTACTGGAAGCTGTTCCAGTGGTGAACGCGGCCCCACGCGCCGCGCCTGGCCGCCGTTGCAACGCTCCGGCCCGGTGGCGGCACGCCGCGCCGGCGCCTGACGGTGCATGATGCGGCATCGCCGCGTCCCGCGCCGCCCCCCTCCCCGCCCCTTCCGATGACCGCCGCCCGCCGGGCGGCCCGAAGCCGTATTCCCGATGGACGCCTCCGCCACGCCCACGCTGCTCCGTCCCGCCGCCGCGCTGTTCCGCTGGTTCGAGCGGCGCCTGGATCCCTACCCGCAGGTGCCGGTCACCCAGCCGCCGCGCTCGCTGTACGCGTTCTGCCGCCACTACGTGCGCGGCACCGAGCCGTGGCTGCTGCTGATGGCACTGCTGAGCACCGCCATCGCCGTGACCGAGGTGTCGCTGTACGCCTTCACCGGCTCGATCGTGGACCGCCTGTCCAGCCACACCCCGGCCACCTTCCTGGCCGAGGAGGGCTGGCGCTTCGCCCTGATGGCGGTGGTGGTGCTGGTGGTGATGCCGGGCCTGAACCTGCTCAGCTCGCTGGTGATCCACCAGACCCTGCTGGGCAACTTCCCCATGCGCATCCGCTGGCGCGTGCACCGCTACCTGCTGCGCCAGTCCATGGGCTACTTCCAGGACGAGTTCGCCGGGCGCATCGCCACCAAGCTGATGCAGACCGCGCTGGCGGTGCGCGAGACGGTGCTCAAGCTGCTGGACGTGGGCAACTACGTGGTCGTGTACTTCGGCGGCGCGCTGCTGGTGGCCGCCTCCGCCGACTGGCGGCTGATGCTGCCGTTCGCCGGCTGGCTGCTGGCCTACGTGGCGCTGCTGTCCTACGCCATCCCGCGCCTGAACCGGGTGGCGCAGGAGCAGGCCGACGCGCGCTCGACCATGACCGGCCGCATCGTGGACAGCTACAGCAACATCGCCACGGTCAAGCTGTTCTCGCACTCGCGCCGCGAGGAGGCCTACGCGCGCGATGCCATGGAAGGGTTCATGGGCACGGTGTACCGGCAGATGCGCCTGGTCACCTTCGTCAACGTCAGCAACGACACCCTCAACATGCTGCTCCTGTTCGCGGTGGCGGCCACCGGCATCGGCCTTTGGATGCAGGAGGCGGTCAGCGTCGGCGCCATCGCCGTGGCCATCGCCTTCGTGCTGCGGCTGATGGGCATGTCGCAGTGGATCATGTGGGAGCTGTCGGCGCTGTTCGAGAACATCGGCACGGTGCAGGACGGCATCGGCTCCATCGCCCTGCCGGCGACCGTGGACGATGCCCCGGACGCCAGGCCGCTGGGCCCGGTGCGCGGCGAGATCCGCTTCGAGGGCGTGCGCTTCCACTACGGCAGGAAGGGCGGCGTGATCGAGGACCTGGACCTGCACATCCGCCCGGGCGAGAAGGTCGGCCTGGTCGGCCGCTCCGGCGCCGGCAAGTCCACCCTGGTCAACCTGCTGCTGCGCTTCTACGACCGCGAGGGCGGGCGCATCCTGGTCGACGGCGTGGACATCGCCACGGTCACCCAGGACTCGCTGCGCGCCGCCATCGGCGTGGTCACCCAGGACACCTCGCTGCTGCACCGCTCGGTGCGCGAGAACATCCTCTACGGCCGCCCGGACGCGACCGAGGCGGAGATGGTCGAGGCCGCACGCCAGGCCAACGCGCACGAGTTCATCATGCAGCTGGTCGACGCGCAGGGCCGGCGCGGCTACGACGCCCAGGTCGGCGAGCGCGGCGTCAAGCTCTCCGGCGGCCAGCGCCAGCGCATCGCCATCGCCCGCGTGCTGCTGAAGAACGCACCGATCCTGGTGCTGGACGAGGCCACCTCGGCGCTGGACTCGGAGGTCGAGGCGGTGATCCAGGAGAACCTGTACCGGCTGATGGAGGGCAAGACGGTGATCGCCATCGCCCACCGCCTGTCCACCATCGCCGCGATGGACCGCCTGGTGGTGATGGACCAGGGCCGGATCATCGAACAGGGCACGCACGAGCAGCTGCTGGCGGCCGGCGGCCTGTACGCGCACCTGTGGCAGCGGCAGTCGGGCGGGTTCCTGTAGCCAGCGCCGCGCCCCGCATCCGTGCGATGCCGCGTACGCGGCGACCCGCCGCCTCCGTGCGCCGGTACCAAGGGCGGCTGGGGGCCGCTTCACCTAGCGCCGCGCAGGCGGCGGCGCGACGCCCCCATCCCCACCACACGCCCCCGCGGCGGGGACGCAGGGCGGCGTGCGGGCCCGCGGCGCCGGGATCCGCCGCCCCGATCGCGGGCGTGGTGCCTACAGGGTGACGGCGGCCTGTTCGCGGCGGCGCTGGGCGCGGCCGAGGCCGAGGCCGGTGCCGGCCCAGACCAGGGCGATGCCGGCGCCGATGAACATGGCCAGCGAGGGATGTTCGCCGATCACGTCCAGCAGGCGCTTGACCCAGCCGCTGAGGGCGTCGCCGCCGCGGTACACCACCGTGTCGATGAAGTTCTTGGCCTTGTACTTGTCCTCGGCCGCGACCACCGTGTAGAGCATCTCCCGGCCCGGCCGCACCAGCGCGTACTCGCCGGCGCGGCGGGCGACCATCACCACCACGAACACCGCGAAGGCCGGGGCCAGGGCCAGCCACAGGAAGCCCGCCGCCATCACCAGCGGCACGCCCACCAGCAGCACGCCCACGCCCAGGCGCTGGGCGATGCGCCCGGTCAGGAACAGCTGGGCGAGGATGGACAGCACCTGCACCGTGGTGTCGATCAGGCCGAACACCCGGGTCTGCTGCGCGCGGTCCGGGAACAGCCCGGCCACCAGCCGCGCCTGTTCGAAATACAGGAAGGTGGTGACGGTGGCCAGCAGCACCACGAACAGGGCGATGCCCAGCAGGAACGGCGAGCGGAACACCGCGGTGGCGCCGGCGAACGGGTTGCCACCCAGGCGCACCGGCCGCACCGCCGCGGCGGCCTGCCCGTCCCGCAGCGGATGGCGGTCGCGCCAGCGGTGCAGCCACAGTGCAGTGGCCCCGCTGGCGCCGATCAGCGCCGCCGACAGCAGCAGCAGGCCGCCGTGGCCCAGCGGGCCGACCAGCAGGGTGGTCAGGACCGGGCCGAGCAGGCCGCCGGCGGAGGCGCCGGAGGCCATCAGGGCGAACAGGCGCTTGGCCTCGCCGGCAGCGAACACGTCGGCCAGCACGCTCCAGGCCAGGGAGATCAGCAGCATGTTGATCACCGAGACCCAGATGAAGAACGCGCGCCCGGCCCACACGTGCTCCGGCTGCAGCACCAGGCCCGCGCCGAAGCCGAGCAGGGTGGCCACCACGCCACCGAACACCCAGGGCGCGATGCGCCGGCGCGGCACCCGCGAGGCCACCCAGCCGAACAGCGGCAGGATCGCCAGGGTCACCACGAAGGTGCCGGTGAACAGCCACTGCAGGTTGTCCACGCCGCCGGCCACGCCCATGGCCTCGCGTACCGGCCGCAGCATGAAGTAGCCGGTGAACAGCAGGAAGAACATGGCCAGCCCGGCGGCCACCGCCGGGGCCTCGCAGGGGCGCACGCCGAACACGCGCGCCAGCCAGGGCATGTGGCCGCCGGAGCGTTCGCCCATGCGCGGGCTCACGCGGCGAAGCGGCGGACCAGCTCCCGCCGCTGGGCTTCGCTCAGCAGCGGCCCGGTGCCGGCGCGCAGCTGGTCGCGCTGGCGCTCGGGCTTGCCGGTGGCCGGGATCACCGCGGTCACCGCCGGATGGCTGATGGCGAACTTCAGGAACAGCTGCGCCCACGAGGTCACGCCCACCTCCGCGGCCCAGCCCGGCAGCGGCTGGCCGGCCACCTTCGCGAACAGGCGGCCGTCGTCGAAGGCGCGGTTGACCAGCACCGCCACGCCGCGGTCCTGCGCCAGCGGCAGCACCGTGTCGGCGGCCCGCGGCGCGTTGACCGAGTAGTGGATCTGGATGAAGTCCAGCTTCTCCCGGCGCAGGATGCGCTCCATCTCCTCCAGGCCTGCGTCGGTGTAGTGGGTGATGCCCACGTAGCGGGTCCTGCCCTGCGCCTTGAGCTCGTGCGCGTAGGGCAGCTGCTCCTGCCAGTGGCGCATGTTGTGGACCTGCAGCAGTTCGACGTGGTCGGTGCGCAGGCGGCGCAGCGACTCGGCCCACTGCGCCTCGGCCTCCTGGCGGCTGTCGGCGGCGATCTTGGTGGCCAGGAAGCAGCGGTCGCGCCAGCCGCCCTCGTCGAGCAGGCGGCCGAGCACCGTGTCGGAGCGGCCGTAGTTGGGCGAGGTGTCGATCACCCGCCCGCCGCCCTCGAAGAAGATCCGTACGACCTCCCTGAGGGCGGCGTACTCGGGCGAGTCGAAGGCCACGTCGTAGCTGCCCGAGGTGCCGGCGCCGATCACCGGCAGCATCTCCCCGGTGGACGGGACCGCGCGGGCCAGCAGCGGCCCGGGGGTGGCGCTGGATGCGTCCTGCGCTCCGCCGGCGCGCAGCGGGCCGGCAAGCAGGCCGAACCCCACGGCGGCGGACGTGGCGAGGAACCGGCGGCGTGAAGGCGAGTGCATGGTGGTTCTCCTCCTCCTGGCGGCACGGACTTGGCCGGGTCCGATCCTACGCCGGTCCGGCGTCGGCCACATGTCCCGGCGGGCAGTCCCTGCGTTGGCGTACGGTCAAACGGCCGCTTTCCCCGGGGTGTATCATTCCGACCGTTCATTGGGGAGTAGCCTGCTCCGCCCGCCCCGCGGCGGAGCGTCCGCGTCAACATGCTCGGCCAGGCGGCCGTGGCGCGGACGCCATCACGGTTGGCGAGACCAACGGCCCTCCCGGCGGCGTCATGGTTGGACGCCGGCAGGGCCCTGTCCGCCCTCCAACCGCGATGACGCCCCGATGAGCCTTCCCTCCATCCTCCTGATCGGCATGGCCATGTCGACCGATGCCTTCGCCGCGGCGCTGGGCAAGGGCGCGGCCATGCAGCGGCCGCGCCTGCCCGACGCGCTGCGCGCCGGCCTGACCTTCGGCGTGATCGAGGGGCTGACCCCGCTGCTGGGCTGGCTGGCCGGCGTCGCCGCGGCGCGCTACATCAAGGCCTGGGACCACTGGATCGCCTTCGGCGTACTGGCCCTGCTGGGCCTGCACATGGTCTGGCACGGCATCCGCCCGGACGAGGCGGACATCCCGCCGCGCCACCGCGGCTTCTGGGGCATGGCCCTGCTGGCGCTGGGCACCAGCATCGACGCCATGGCGGTGGGCGTGAGCCTGGCCTTTCTGGAGGTGAACATCGCCCTGGTGGCGCTGGTCATCGGCCTGTGCACCCTGGTGATGGTCACCACCGGCATCCTGCTGGGCCGGGTGCTGGGCGCGGTGGCCGGCAAGCGCGCCGAGCTGCTCGGCGGCCTGGTGATGATCGGGATCGGCGCGGCGATCCTGTACGAGCACCTGGGCGGGGCGGCCTGATCCGGCCGCCCGCGCGGCGCTCAGCGCACCACCAGCACCGGGATCCGGCAGCGCGCCAGCACCGCCTCGGTCTGGCTGCCCAGCAGCACCTTGCCCAGGCCGCGACGGCCGTGCGAGGCCATCACCACCAGCTCCACGCCGTGCTCCTCGGCGGCCTTGACGATGCCCTCGGCCGGGTACCCGTCCGGCACGTGCACCGTGGCGCACTCCACCCCGGCGGCGGCGGCCTGCGCGGCCGCGTCGCCGAGGATGCGCTGGGCCGAGCGCTCGCAGCCCTGGCGGTACTGCTCGCGCATGGACGGGGCGGCGGTCATGGCCATCGCGTCGTCGAAGGCCGGCATCCACGGCTCGGTGACGGTCACCACCACCACCGGCACCCGCAACGCGGCGGCCAGCTGCAGGCCGTGGTCCAGGCCGCGGTTGCCCAGTTCGGACCCGTCGGTGGCGATCAGGATGCGCTTGTACATGGCGGCTACCTCCGCGCGGCTGTGGCCTGCATTGCACACCCGCGCGGGCGCCGGGGCAATCGGTGCTTCCCCTGCCTCAGGCCGGGCGCAGGTTGGCGAAGGCCAGCACCAGCCACTTGCTGCCGGCCTCGTCGAAGTTGACCTGGACCCGGGCATGCGCGCCGCTGCCCTCGTAGTCGGTGACCACGCCGCGGCCGAAGGTCGGGTGGATGACGCCCTGGCCCAGCTTCAGCGGCGGCGGCTCCAGCACCGGGTGGGCCGCGCGCGGCGGCGGGGCCAGCGGCCGCGACACCTGCACCCGCGGCCGCACCTCGTTGAGCAGGTGGCCGGGGATCTCGCGCAGGAAGCGCGAGGGCATGCCGTAGTTGTCCATGCCGTGGATGCGGCGGGTCTCGGCGTAGGTCAGCACCAGCTTCTGCCGGGCGCGGGTGATGCCCACGTAGGCCAGGCGCCGCTCCTCCTCCAGGCGGCCGGCCTCCTCCAGCGACTTGCTGCTGGGGAACAGGCCCTCCTCCATGCCGACCAGGAACACCAGCGGGAACTCCAGGCCCTTGGCCGAGTGCAGGGTCATCAGCTGCACGCCGTCCTCGTCGGCCTGGGCCTGGCCCTCGCCGGCCTCCAGCGCCGCGTAGGAGAGGAAGGCGACCAGCTCGCTCATGCTCTCCTGCCCGTCGTCCAGCTCGGCGCGGGAGAAGCGCGAGGCCACCGACACCAGCTCGTCCAGGTTCTCCAGGCGCGATTCGGCGTCCAGCTGGCCGCGCGCCTCGCTGGCCCAGTGCTCGCGCAGGCCGGAGCGGCCCAGCACGTGGTCCACGCGGTCCTTCAGCTGCAGGTCGGTGGTCTCCGCGTCCAGGGCCTCGATCAGGCCCAGGAAGCCGGCCACCGCGTTGCGCGCGCGCGCCGCCAGCAGGTTGCCCGAGACCAGTGCCGAGGCCGCCTTCCACAGCGAAGTGCCGTCGCCGCGGGCGCGGCGGCGGATCTCGTCCAGGGTGCGGTCGCCGATGCCGCGCGCCGGGGTGTTGACCGCGCGCTCGAAAGCCGCGTCGTCGTCGCGGTTGGCCACCAGGCGCAGGTAGGCCAGGGTGTCCTTGACCTCGGCCCGCTCGAAGAAGCGCATGCCGCCGTACACCCGGTACGGCACCTGCTCGGCCAGCAACACCTCCTCCAGGGCGCGCGACTGCGCGTTGCTGCGGTACAGCACCGCCGCCTCGCGCCAGCTGCCGCCGTCGCGCACCCACTGGCGGATGCGCTCGACCACGAAGCGGGCCTCGTCCATCTCGTTGTAGGCCGCGTACACGTCCACCGGTTCGCCGTCGCCGGCGTCGGTCCACAGCTGCTTGCCGATGCGGTCCGGGTTGTGGGCGATGACCGCGTTGGCGGCGTTGAGGATGTTGGCGGTGGAGCGGTAGTTCTGCTCCAGGCGGATGGTCCTGGCGCCGGGGAAGTCGCGCAGGAACTGCTGCACGTTCTCCACCCGCGCGCCGCGCCAGCCGTAGATGGCCTGGTCGTCGTCGCCGACCACGAACACCCGGCCGGTGTCGCCGGCCAGCACCCGCACGAAGGCGTACTGGATGGCGTTGGTGTCCTGGAACTCGTCGATCAGCAGGTCGCGGAAGCGGGTGCGGTAGTGCTGCAGCAGGGCCGGGTTGTCGCGCAGCAGCTCGTGCGCGCGCAGCAGCAGCTCGGCGAAGTCCACCAGGCCGGCGCGGTCACAGCGCTCCTGGTACAGCTCGTAGGCCCGGCGCAGCGCCTCGGTCCAGGGGTCGTTGACCGCCTGGATGTGCTGCGGGCGCCGGCCCTCGTCCTTCTGCGCGTTGATCCACCAGGCGATCTGCCGCGGCGGGAAGCGCCCTTCCTCCAGCTCCAGCTGCTGGGCCACGCGCTTGACCAGGCGCAGCTGGTCCTCGGCGTCCAGCACCTGGAAGGACTCGGGCAGGCGCGCCTCGTTCCAGTGCAGGCGCAGCAGCCGGTGCGCCAGGCCGTGGAAGGTGCCGATCCACATGCCGCGCGCGCCGTGGCGCAGCAGCTGGTCGGCGCGGGCGCGCATCTCGCCGGCGGCCTTGTTGGTGAAGGTGACCGCGAGGATCCCGTGGGTGGGCACGCCCAGCACCTCGTTGAGCCAGGCGATGCGGTGGGTCAGGACCCGGGTCTTGCCCGAGCCGGCACCGGCCAGCACCAGGTAGTGGCCGGGCGGCGCCGAGACGGCCTCGCGCTGCGCGGCGTTGAGGCCGTCGAGAAGGTGGGAGACATCCATCCGCCCATTTTACGTCCGCGGGCACCCCGGCCACGGTGCGCGACCGGCGGCGGCGCCGGGAAGGTGAACGGAAAAGGGCCGCCTGGCGGCGGCCCTCCCGGAAAGGCGCGGGCCCGGCAGGCGGGCCGGCGGCTGCCTCACATCACGTGGTGGTCGTGCCGGTGGTTGTGGCTGAAGCTGGCCATGAGCTTGTCGGTCCAGGCGATGCCCAGCGCCGACAGGATGAACACCACGTGGATGATGGTCTGCCACAGCACGCCGTCGGTGGTCAGGGCGCTGCAGCGCGAGGCGCCGATGTTGGAGGCGGCGGTGGCGATCAGCTCCGGCGGGCAGAACGGCAGGCCGTTGAGCACGCCGGCGGCGATGAAGGTCTTCAGCAGGTGGATCGAGGAGATCCCGATGATCGCCATCGCCAGCTTGACCTTCAGCACCGAGGCGTTGACATGGCTCAGCCACTCCGGCTGGTCCGGGTGGCCCTCCAGGCGCAGCCGCGAGACGAAGGTCTCGTAGCCGCCGATGATCACCATCACCAGCAGGTTGGAGATCATCACCACGTCGATCAGGCCCAGCACGATCAGCATGATCTCCTGCTCGCCCATGTTGGAGGCGTCGTGGATCAGGTGCCACAGCTCCTTGGCGAACAGGAACACGTAGACGCACTGGGCCACGATCAGGCCCAGGTACAGCGGCAGCTGCAGCCAGCGGGAAGCGAAGATCAGGGCGGAAAGGGGAGCCAGTCGGGGGGTGGAACGCGCCATGGATGTTGCAACGCGGAAAAAAAGACGCGCAGGTTAGCGCCGCCGCCCCCGCGCTGCCAACGGCTTGACTGCGTAGACTCGATTTCCCCCATCCAGCGGGAATGTGACGATGATCGAGCTTTTCTACTGGCCCACCCCCAACGGCCACAAGATCACCCTGTTCCTGGAGGAGACCGGACTGCCCTACACCATCCGCCCGGTCAACATCGGCAAGGGTGACCAGTTCGAACCCGGGTTCCTGGCCATCGCGCCGAACAACCGCATGCCGGCCATCGTCGACCACGAGCCGGCCGACGGCGGCGGCCCGGTCAGCGTGTTCGAGTCCGGGGCCATCCTGCGCTACCTGGCCGACAAGACCGGCCGCTTCGGCGGCACCGGCTTGCGCGGCCGGGTCGAGGTGGACCAGTGGCTGATGTGGCAGATGGCCGGCCTGGGCCCGATGACCGGCCAGTACGGCCACTTCAACGTGTACGCGCCGGAGAAGATCCCCTACGCCATCGACCGCTACACCCGCGAGGTGCAGCGCCTGCTGGGCGTGCTCAACCGCCGCCTGGAAGGCCGCGCCTTCATCTGCGGCGACGAGTACACCATCGCCGACATGGCCGCCTACCCGTGGATCAATCCCTACACCGCGGCGCCGCTCGACCTGGAGCCCTACCCGGAGGTGCGCCGCTGGCACGCGGCCATCGCCGCCCGCCCGGCCACCCAGCGCGCCTACGCGCTGACGAAGCAGGTCAATCCGGACGCGGGCAAGCCGCTCAGCGAAGAGGAGCGCAAGCAGCTGTTCGGGCGCTGAGCCCGCCATCCCTCCGGGCGGCCCCGCCGCCTCCCGGGGCTTCCGGGTCGCGCCGCGGTCCTTACAGGGCGGAGCTTTCCCGGCGCCGGATCTCCGCGATGCAGGCCGGCATGTTCTCGAATTCGTAGGTCAGCTGGATCAGGCCCTGGCTGGTGGACACCGCGTGGGCACGCAGCGAGACCGACACCAGCCGGTCCGACATCCGCGAGCCCTCCTCGTTGTCCCAGTAGGTGGCCAAAGTCCGCTCCTCGCGCAGCAGGCCCATCATCCAGTCGCGCGGCTCGTCCCAGATGCTGCCGGCGCGGAGGAAGTCGAACTTCTTGTGGGCACCGTACCTGGCCTCCAGCGCGGCCAGCAGGCTGGCGTACTTGCGGCGCACCCCCTCGCCGTAGGTGTTGGTCGGGATCGGGTCGGTCCAGGCGGTGAGCTTGCACAGACCCTGCTCCGGCGTCACCAGCAGGCGGAAGTCGGTGAAATCCGGATGGGTCCGCGGCAACCTGGTCGTCGAATAGAGGAATTCGCCCTCGTCCTTGAGCCCGGCCACCTGCTTCAGCTGTTCCAGGCGCATGCCCTGCTCCAGCCCGAACGGGCCGGCGTGGGCCAGCGGCGCCAGCAGCGCCAGCGCGGCCGCCAGCATGCCCGCGCCCACGCCCTGCCAACCGCGCGTCCCGGCCACGGTGAACCGCTTCCTGCCTTGCATCGTCTCCACCTTCTCAATGTGTGATTGGGTCCGCGGTCAGGCCATCAGCCCGACCATCATCAGGAACAGCGTGAACAGCATGGTGCCCGTGCTGATCACCAGGCCCAGCACCGCGAACACGCGCCTGCGCGCCTGCTGCAGCACCCCGGCCACGCCGAGGCCGGCGGCCAGCAGCTCCAGGCCCAGCAGCAGGAACATGCACAGGCCGATCAGCACCGCGGCCGGCGAGTCCTCGTCCATGCCACCTGGCGTGGACACCTCCAGCACGCCCGCGATCCCGATCAGCACGAACATCGCCATGCTGGCGACGAGGCTGATGATGAAGGACGCAATCCCCGGACCGGAGTGCTTCTCCGGCACAGCCGCTGCAATGGCCACGTTTTCCTTCCCCCTGTTGGACCCTGATTCCCGGCCGCGCGGCCGCCCGCATGGCCGCTCCCCAGCAGCCAGATCACGGAAGTATGACACGGCGGGCGCGGATCCCCGCAGCGCCGCCCCGGCGGGGTCGTGCGTCCACGCCCGGCGGGTGCCCCGCCTGCAACTACAATGCCGGCCATGTCGTCACCGCGGACCCACGCATGCGCCTGTCCCGACTCGTCCTGTCACCCCTGCTCGCCTTCGCCATGACCCTGCCCGCCCACGCCGCCGGCACCGCGCCGGCCGCGGACAAGCTGACCCTGGAAGCCATCACCGGCAGCGCGCCGCTGGCCGGACCGACACTGATGAAACCCAAGGTCTCGCCGGACGGGGCGCGCGTGACCTTCCTGCGCGGCAAGGACCACGACCGCAACCGTCTGGACCTGTGGGAATACGACGTGGCCAGCGGCCAGACCCGCCTGCTGGTGGACTCGGACGTGGTCCTGCCCGGTGACGAGGTGCTCAGCGACGAGGAGAAGGCCCGCCGCGAGCGCCAGCGCATCGCCGCCCTGTCCGGCATCGTGGACTACCAGTGGTCGCCGGACGGCCGCACCCTGCTGTTCCCGCTGGGCGGCCAGCTGTACCTGTACGACCTGGCCCGCGGCGGCCGCGAGGCGGTGCGCAAGCTGACCTCGGGCGAGGGCTTCGCCACCGACCCGAAGATCTCCCCGCGCGGCGGCTACGTCAGCTTCGTGCGCGGCCGCGACCTGTGGGTGATCGAGCTGGCCAGCGGCGAGGAGATCCGCCTGACCCACGACGGCAGCGACACCATCGGCAACGGTGTGGCCGAGTTCGTGGCCGACGAGGAGATGGAACGCCACACCGGCTACTGGTGGGCGCCGGACGACAGCGCCATCGCCTTCGCCCGCATCGACGAGTCGCCGGTGCCGCTGCGCCAGCGCTACGAGGTCTACCCGGACCGCACCGTGGTGGTGGAGCAGCGCTACCCGGCCGCCGGCGAGCCCAACGTGCACGTGCAGCTGGGCGTGATCGCCCCGCGCGCCGGCGCCAGGCCGAAGTGGGTGGACCTGGGTCCGGACCCGGACATCTACCTGGCCCGGGTGGACTGGCGCGATGCCGGCCGCCTCACCTTCCAGCGCCAGTCGCGCGACCAGAAGACGCTGGAACTCATCGAGGCCGACCTGGCCAGCGGCAGGCAGCGCGTGCTGGTCACCGAAACCTCGCCCACCTGGGTGCCGCTGCACCACCAGCTGCGCTTCCTGCGCGACGGCCGCTTCATCTGGGGCTCGGAGCGCAGCGGCTTCCAGCACCTGTACCTGGCCTCGGAGGACGGCAGCACGCTCACCCCGCTGACCTCCGGCGAGTGGATCGTGGACGAGCTGCTGGCGGTGGACGAGGACGCCGGCTGGGTGTGGTTCGCCGGCACCCGCGACTCGGCGCTGGAGAAGCACGTCTACCGCGTGCCCCTGGCCGGCGGCCCGATCGAGAAGCTCAGCGCCCGGCCCGGCATGCACGCGGCCAGCTTCGCCCGCAACGCCAGCGTGTACGTGGACCACTGGTCCAACGAGACGACCCCGCCGCAGGTGGAGCTGTACCGCAACGACGGCACCCGCCTGGCCGTGCTGCTGGACAACGACCCGGACGATCCGGCCCATCCGTACGCGCGCTTCCGCGCCGCGCACCGCCCGGTCGAGTTCGGCACCCTCACCGCAGCCGACGGCACCACCGAACTGCACTACAGCCTGATCAGGCCCGCCGGCTTCGACCCGAAGAAGAAGTACCCGGTGGTGGTGTACGTGTACGGCGGCCCGGCCAGCCAGACCGTGACCCGCGCCTGGCCGGCCCGCGGCGACGCCCTGTTCAACCAGTACCTGGCCCAGCAGGGCTACGTGGTGTTCTCGCTGGACAACCGCGGCACCCCGCGCCGCGGCCGCGCCTTCGGCGGCGCGCTGTACGGCCGCCAGGGCACGGTGGAGGTGGACGACCAGCTGCGCGGCATCGCCTGGCTGAAGTCGCAGCCATGGGTGGATGCCTCGCGCATCGGCGTGCACGGCTGGTCCAACGGCGGCTACATGACCCTGATGCTGCTGGCCCGCACCGACGCCTACGCCTGCGGCATCGCCGGCGCGCCGGTCAGCGACTGGGGCCTGTACGACACCCACTACACCGAGCGCTACATGGGCCTGCCGGCGGCCAACCCGGAGGGTTACCGCGCCGCGCGCGTGCTGGAGCACATCGACGGCCTGGTCGGCCCGAAGGCGCCGAAGCTGCTGCTGATCCACGGCATGGCCGACGACAACGTGCTGTTCACCAATGCCACCGCGGTGATGGGCGCGCTGCAGAAGCGCGGCCAGCCGTTCGAGATGATGGCCTACCCCGGGGCCAAGCACGGCCTGTCCGGGATGGACGCCCTGCACCGCTACCGCCTGGCGGAGGACTTCTTCCGCCGTTGCCTGCAGCCGGGCGGCTGAGGCCGGCACGCGGCGGCACGACGGTGGCCCGGGCCGTGCCCGGGCCATCGTTTTTTCCCCTGCAGGAGCCTCGCCAGCGGCGACCCGGCCGGCGTATCCGCAACCGGCGTTCGACCGCGCCGCACGGCAGCACCGGGAACGCCCGCGGCACAGGCGCGTGCGTCGCAGGCGGCGGCATCCGCGGCGTCGGCACGGACGCGGCTCCCGCAGGCCGGCGGGGCGGATCAGCGCGGGTTGACCGGCGGGGCGGGCGGGCCGGCCTCGGCCGGCGGCACCGACTCGGGCGGCACCCAGATGGCGATGCCGGCGGCCTTCTTCTGTGTGGTGGGGATGCCCACGCTCAGGCCACCGGCGGTGTGGCGGCCGAAGGTGCCGGCGCCGACCGACATGCCCACCGGCGAACCGGACGAACCCACGCCCATCAGCACCACGCCGTTGGCGCCCAGCGCCGCGGCCTCGCGCTTGAGCCGGGCCACGGCCGCGTCGGTCTGGCCCTGGGTGCCGAAGCCGACCGCGCTGCTGGCCTCCAGCTGGGCGATCTCCTGCGAACCCGGCGGCGGCACCGTGTAGATCCGCACCGTGGCCGGGTCCACCGGCGCCCGCGCCGGGCCCAGCATGACCTTCGAGGCGCCGGCGCAGCCGGCCAGGAACAGCGGCAGGACGAGCAGGACGGCAGGCAGGCGGCGCATGGCAGGCTCCCCCATGAACGGACTGGCGCCATCATCGTGGGGCTTGCGTGAATCGGCCGCAAACCGCCGCCGGCTTGCGGTATGGTCGGCCCATCCGGACCGATCACGGGGAGGTGGCATGGGCATCATCAGCCTGCTGTGGGGCATCGTGGCCCTGGTGTGGATGGTCCTGGCGCTGATACCGCTGCTGGGCTGGGGCAACTGGTTCCTGATCCCGTTCGCCGCGGTGGGCGCGATCATCGCCGCGCTGGGCATCCTGTTCACCGCGCCGGGCAGGCGCGGCCGGGCCAAGGCCGGGCTGGCGCTGAACCTGGTGGTGGTCGTGGTCGGCATCGTGCGCCTGTCGCTGGGCGGCGGCTTCATCTGAGCCCCGGGGCGGGCCGGAGGCGGGCGTATCATGGACGCCTGTCCCGATCCGTTTCCCGGAGTCCGCGATGAGTTTTCCCCACGTGCGCCTGCGGCGCATGCGGCGCGACGGGTTCTCGCGCCGCCTGATGCGTGAGCACGTGCTCACCACCGACGACCTGATCTACCCGGTCTTCGTCCACGAGGAGAAGGGCCGCGCGCCGGTGCCCTCGATGCCGGGCGTGGAGCGGCTGTCCATCGACGAGCTGCTGCGCGTGGCCGAGCAGGCGCTGGAGCTGGGCGTGCCGGTGCTGGACCTGTTCGGCGTGCCCGATCCGGCGGCCAAGACCGCCGACGGCCGCATCGCCTGGGACCCGGACGGCATCATCCCGCGCGCCATCCGCGCCCTGAAGTCGCGCTTCCCCGAGCTGGGCGTGATGAGCGACCAGGCCCTGGACCCGTACACCACCCACGGCCAGGACGGGCTGGTCGACGAGGACGGCTACATCCTCAACGACGAGACGATCGAGGCGCTGGTCAAGCAGTCGCTGGTGCACGCCGAGGCCGGCGTGGACATCCTCTCGCCCTCGGACATGATGGACGGGCGCATCGGCGCCATCCGCGAGGCGCTGGAGAACGCCGGCTTCCGCAACACCCGGATCATGGCCTATTCGGCCAAGTACGCCAGCGCCTTCTACGGCCCGTTCCGCAGCGCGGTCGGCAGCGCCGCCAACCTGGGCAAGGGCAACAAGTACACCTACCAGATGGACCCGGCCAACTCCGACGAGGCCCTGCGCGAGGTCGAGCTGGACATCGCCGAGGGCGCGGACATGGTCATGGTCAAGCCCGGCCTGCCGTACCTGGACGTGATCCGCCGGGTGAAGGACGCCTTCGGCGTGCCCACCTTCGCCTACCAGGTCAGCGGCGAGTACGCCATGCTCAAGGCCGCCGCCGCCAACGGCTGGCTGGACGAGAAGGCCTGCGCCATGGAGGCGATGCTGGCGTTCAAGCGCGCCGGCGCCGACGGCGTGCTGACCTACTACGCGCTGGACGTGGCGCGCTGGCTGCGCGAGGGCTGAGTCCGGCGCGGCGCGGTAGACTCGCGGCGAGGGGCGCCGTCCGGCGCCCACCCGCACCGCAGAGACCGCCATGCCCACGTCCCGCTACGCTGTCTTCGGCCACCCCATCAGCCATTCGCTGTCCCCGCGCATCCACCGCGCGTTCGCGGCGCAGTTCGGCATCGCCCTGGACTACACCGCCGTCGACGCCCCGCCGGACCGTTTCCCCGCGCTGCTGGAGGAGTTCGCCGCCGGCGGCGGCCGCGGCGGCAACGTGACCCTGCCGCTGAAGGAGCTGGCCTTCACCCTGTGCGCGCAGCTCAGCCCGCGCGCGCGCCGCGCCGGCGCGGTCAACACCCTGACCCGCAACGACGGCCAGTGGCACGGCGACAACACCGACGGTGCCGGCCTGGTACGCGACCTCACCGCCCGCCACGGCCTGGACCTGCGCGGCTGCCGCGTGCTGCTGCTGGGCGCCGGCGGCGCCGCCCGCGGCGTGGCCCCGGCGCTGCTGGAGGCCGGCATCCTGGAGATGACCGTGGTCAACCGCACCCCGGAGCGCGCCGACGCGCTGGTGGACGCGCTGGGCGAACCGGACCGGGCGTCCTCGCGCTACTGGGCCGACCTGGCCGACCAGGGCGACTTCGAGCTGATCGTCAACGCCACCTCGGCCGGCCGCGAGCCCGGGGCGGCCTTCCAGGCGCCGCTGACCCTGGTCAACAGCCGCACCGTGGCCGTGGACCTGAACTACGGCGAGGCGGCGATCCCGTTCCTGGCCTGGGCCCGTGCCGCCGGCTGCCGCAAGGTGGTGGACGGCCTGGGCATGCTGGTGGAACAGGCCGCCGAGGCCTTCGAGCTGTGGCACGGCCGCCGCCCGGACACCACCCCGGTGTACGAGGAGCTGCGCGCGCAGCACGTCCAGCTGGCGACCGCGGAATGAGGGCGGCGATGCATCCCGGCACCCGCGTCCCCCGCCCGTCCCGTCCCCGCCGCCTGCTGCTGCCCGCCCTGGCCCTGCTGCTGGCCGCCGCCCCCGCGCTGGCGGCCGGCACCGGCGAGGCGCGCCCGCGCGCCCGCGACGTGGGCATCGTCATCGGCACCCTGCCCACCGGCCGGCACAACGCCATCACCGACGTGAAAGGGGTCGGCGTGGGCCATGCCACCCTGCGCGAGGGCCGGCGCCTGAACACCGGCGTCACCGCCATCGTCCCGCACCCGGGCAACCTGTACCGCGAGCGCGTGCCGGCGGCCATCGTGGTCGGCAACGGCTTCGGCAAGCTGCTGGGCGTGACCCAGGTGCAGGAACTGGGCGAGCTGGAGACGCCGATCCTGCTCACCGGCACCCTGGGCGTGTGGAAGGTGGCCGACGCCCTGGTCGAGCACCTGCTGCAGCAGCCGGGCATGGAGAACGTGCGCTCGATCAACCCGGTGGTGGGCGAGACCAACGACGGCTACCTCAACGACATCCGCGCCCGCGCGGTCGGCGCCGAACAGGTGCGCCAGGCCCTGGCCGGCGTCGGCTACGGCCCGGTCGAGGAGGGCGCGGTCGGCGCCGGTGCCGGCACCGTGGCCTTCGGCTGGAAGGGCGGCATCGGCACCAGCTCGCGGGTGCTGCCCGGGGCCGACGGCGGCTGGACCGTGGGCGTGCTGGTGCAGAGCAACTACGGCGGCCGCCTGACCGTGGCCGGCGTGCCGGTGTGGAAGTCGCTGCCCGATCCGGCGCAGGTGGCGCGCGCCGCCGAGCCGGCCCCGAGCACCGGCGACGGCAGCATCATGATCGTGGTGGCCACCGACGCGCCGCTGGACCCGGCCGCGCTGCGCCGCCTGGCCGCGCGCGCGCTCACCGGCCTGGCCCGGACCGGTTCGGACATGTCCAACGGCTCGGGCGACTACGTGATCGCCTTCTCCACCGCCGGGCAGAACCGGCGCGACCCGGGGCAGGCGGTGCAGCCGGCCGCCAGCGTGGGCGGCGAGGCCATCACGCCGCTGTTCGAGGCCGTGGCCGAGGCCACCGAGGAGGCCATCCTCAACTCCATGCTGCGCGCCACCACCGTGCACGGCCACCGCGGCACCGCGCCGGCGCTGCCCCTGCAGCCGCTGCTGCAGGCGCTGGACGCGGCCGGGGCGCGGCAGCCGGTGGCCGCTCCCTAGCAAGCCTGCAGGATCGGGCAAGGATCCGGCGGTCGCGTGGCTTCACCCGCGGCCGCCCGGCGGCATCCTTGGGCCATGGCGGCGGTTCCGCACCGGTTGCCGCCGCCGCACTCCCCCTTCTTCCGCGATCCCCACGACCATGCGACCCGAGGACCACACCATCGCCTTCGGCATCCCCAGGCTGCCGGCCCGCTACGGCGCGCTGGTCATGCCGCTGCTGCTGTCGCTGCTGATGACCGCGATCGTCTCGCTGATCACCACGCTCAAGGCCATCGGCCTGGCGCCGGACGTGCTGCCGCGCTGGCTCTCGGCCTGGGGCGTGTCCTGGCTGATCGCCTTCCCGGTGCTGCTGCTGGTGCTGCCGCTGGTGCGCAGGCTCACGGCGCGGATCGTGCGTCCGGCCTGAGGCGCGGGCGGCCGCCCCGGGGCGCATGGCCTACACTGCGGGCATGTCCCAGGCCGCGCCCTTCGCCTGCCGCAGCGGCTGCGCCGCCTGCTGCATCGCCCCGTCGATCTCCTCGCCCCTGCCCGGGCTGCCGGGCGGCAAGCCGGCGGGCGTGCCCTGCCCGCACCTGGACGGGGCGCTGCGCTGCCGCCTGTTCGGCCGCCCGGAGCGGCCGGCGGTGTGCGCCTCGCTGCCGCCACACCCGGCCATGTGCGGCTCCAGCCGCGAGGAGGCGCTGGCCATCCTGGCCGCGGAGGAGGCGGCCACCGCCCCGGATCAGCCGGACTGAGCCATCCCCAGGTACTGGTCCTTGAGCCGCACGTAGTGCGCGGCCGAGTAGTGCAGGCTCTCGATCTCGCGCTCGCCCAGCCTGCGCACGCAGCGCGCCGGGTTGCCCAGCCACAGCTCGCCCTCGCCCACCTCCTTGCCCGGGCCGACCACCGCGCCGGCGCCGACCAGGGCGTGGCGGCGCACCACCGCTCCATCCAGCACGCAGGCGCCCATGCCGATCAGGCAGGCGTCCTCGATGGTGCAGGCGTGGATGATGGCCCCATGCCCCACGGTCACGTCCGCGCCGATCAGGGTCGGGAAGCCGCCCTTGTTGTACGGGCTGTGATGGCTGACGTGGATGATGGTGCCGTCCTGGATGTTGCTGCGCGCGCCGATGCGCACGTGGTTGACGTCGCCGCGGATCACGCAGCCGGGCCAGACCGAGACGTCGTCCTCCAGCACCACGTCGCCGATCACGGTGGCGGCCGGATCCAGGTACACGCGCCGGCCCAGCACGGGCGAGCGGTCCAGATAGGGGCGCAGGTTGGGCATGTGCATGGCGCCATTGTAGGAGCCGCGTCCGCGGCGAGGCGACGGACACGGCCGGTCGCGGCGTGCGGGCCGGCGCCGGGGGCGTCCATGGCGCCTCGTGCGGGGCGGTTCGACGCAGGCGCCGGACACGCCGCCGGGCCGCCGCGGACGCGGCTCCTACAATGGGGGGCATGGACGCCACCCGCACCCCGCACGCCCCGCCCGGCGACCCGCCCACCCCGGTGGCGGAACTGGCCCCGACCCTGCAGCGCCTGCGTGGCGCCTGGCAGGCGCGGCGCCCGGACTACGCGCAACGCCGCGACGACCTGCGCCGCCTGCGCGCGGCGCTGAAGGCGCGGCTGCCGCGCATGGCCGAGGCCATCGCCGCCGACTTCGGCCACCGCCCGCGCCAGGAGAGCCTGCTGGCCGACGGCATGCCGGTGCTGGCCGCCATCGACCACCTGCTGGCGCACCTGCGCGGCTGGATGCGCCCGCAGCGGGTCGCCGCCGGCTGGCGGCTGTGGCCGGCGCGCGCGCAGCTGCGCCACGAGCCACTGGGCGTGGTCGGGGTGATCTCGCCGTGGAACTATCCGGTGAACCTGGCCCTGGTGCCGCTGGCCACCGCCATCGCCGCGGGCAACCACGTCTACCTCAAGCCGTCCGAATCCACGCCCGCGACCTCGCGCCTGCTGCGCGAGCTGCTGGCCGAGGTGTTCCCGGCCGAGCGCGTGGCCGTGGCCCAGGGTGGCCCGGAGGTGGGCCAGGCCTTCGCCGCCCTGCCCTTCGACCATCTGGTGTTCACCGGCTCCACCGCGGTCGGGCGCAAGGTGATGGCCGCCGCCGCGGAGCACCTCACCCCGCTGACCCTGGAGCTGGGCGGCAAGTCGCCGGCCATCGTCTGCGCGGACTATCCGCCGGAACGTGCCGCCGCACGCCTGGCCACCGGCAAGTGGTTCAACGCCGGGCAGACCTGCATCGCCCCGGACTACGTGCTGCTGGTCGGCCGCCAGCGCCGCGAGGCCTTCGTGCAGGCCCTGCGCGCGGAGGTGACCTCGCGCTACGGCGACCTGTCCGGCGAGGCTGGCGACTATGCGCGGATCATCGACGAGCGCCAGTTCGCCCGCCTGCAGGCCTGGCTGGACGAGGCGCACGCGCGCGGCTGCACGGTGCTGCCGCTGGCCGCCGGCCACGACCCGGCGCGGCGGCTGTTCGCGCCGACCCTGGTGCTGGACCCGCCCGAGGACATCGCGCTGATGCGCGAGGAGATCTTCGGCCCGATCCTGCCGGTGCTGGCGGTGGATTCGCTGGAGCAGGCCATCGCCTTCGTCAACGCGCGGCCGCGGCCGCTGGCGCTGTATCCGTTCTCGCACGACCGGCGCCAGGTCGAGGCGGTGCTGGGCTCGGTGCTGGCCGGCGGGGTGACCGTCAACGACACCCTGCTGCACTTCGCCGCCACCGGGCTGCCGTTCGGCGGCGTCGGCCCCAGCGGCATGGGCGCCTACCACGGCCGCGCCGGCTTCGATGCCTTCGGCAAGCTGCTGCCGGTGCTGTGGCAGCCGCGGCGCAGCCTCACCGACCGCATCCGCCCGCCGTACGCGGCCATCGACCGGCTGATCGACCTGATCGTGCGCTGACCCCGACCACGCGCCGCAACGGCCGCCTCGTCACGCCGGCGCACCCGGCACCGGCGTCCGACCGCCACACAGGGCCGCGCCCTGTACGGGGCGCGTATACGGCAACCGCGGCATTTCCCCAACGCCGGCACATGCGCGGCGGCCCCTTTGTGTCGAGAATCGGGCCCTCCCTCCGTCGCCGAACGACGTCGCATCCGCAGGCATTCCATGACCGGAAACCCCATTCCCGCCAAGGCCACCCGCCGCGAGTGGATCGGCCTGGCGATCATCGCCCTGCCCTGCCTGGTCTACGCCATGGACCTGACCGTGCTGAACCTGGCGCTGCCGGCGATCAGCGCCCAGTTCCGGCCCACGGCCAGCCAGCTGCTGTGGATCGTGGACATCTACGGGTTCCTGGTGGCCGGCTTCCTGATCACCATGGGCACGCTCGGCGACCGCCTCGGCCGCCGCCGCCTCCTGCTGGCCGGCGCGGCCGCCTTCGCCGTGGCCTCGGTCCTGGCGGCGTTCGCGCGCAGCGCGGAAATGCTGATCGCCATGCGCGCCCTGCTGGGCGTGGCCGGCGCCACCCTGGCGCCGTCCACCCTGTCGCTGATCCGCAACATGTTCCACGACGAGCACGAGCGGCAGTTCGCCATCGGCGTGTGGATCGCGGCCTTCTCCGTGGGTGGCGCCATCGGTCCGCTGGTCGGCGGCGTGCTGCTGCAGTGGTTCTGGTGGGGCGCGGTGTTCCTGGCGGCGGTGCCGGTGATGGTGCTGCTGCTGGTGCTGGGGCCGAAGCTGCTGCCGGAGTACCGCGACCCGGAGGCCGGGCGCCTGGACCCGGCCAGCATGGTGCAGTCGCTGTGCGCGGTGCTGGCGGTGGTCTACGGCCTCAAGCGCATCGCCGAATACGGTGCCGACCCGCGCGGCATCGCGGTGCTGGCGGCCGGCACGGTGCTGGGCGTGCTGTTCGTGCGCCGGCAGCGGCACCTGCCCTACCCGTTCCTGGACGTCACCCTGTTCCGCCGCCCCGCGTTCACGGCGGCCATCGTCACCTACGCCCTGACCGGCCTGACCACGATGGGCGTGTACATCTTCATGACCCAGTACCTGCAGCTGGTACTGGGGCTGACCCCGCTGCAGGCGGGCATGGCCACCATCCCCTGGTCGGTGTGCTTCACTGCCGGTTCGCTGCTGGCGCCGCGCCTGGCCCGCCACTGGGGTGCGCGGCGGACGATGGTGCGTGGCCTGCTGCTGGCGGCGGTCGGCTTCGGCCTGACCGCGATGGTGGTGCCGCCGTACGGGCTGTGGATCCTGGTCGCGGGCATGGTGGCCATGAGCACCGGCCTGGCACCGGTGATGACGGTCGGCAACGAGCTGATCATCACCACCGCGCCGCCGGAGCGCGCCGGCGCGGCCTCGGCGCTGTCGGAGACCAGCGCCGAGCTGAGCGGCGCGCTGGGCATCGCCGTGCTGGGCAGCGGCGGCATGCTGCTGTTCCGGCTGTGGCTGGGCCCGGCGGTGCCCACCGGCCTGGACGCGGAGACGGCCGCGCGCGGGCTGGCCACCCTGGGCGGTGCGATGCGCCTGGCCGGCGAGCTGGGCGGCGGCGCCGGGCCGGCGTTCGGCGAGGCGGCGCGCGCCGCCTTCACCGATGCCATGCGCGCCGTGGCCGTGCTGGGCGCGGTGCTGATGCTCGCCGCCGCCTGGATGGCCGCGCGGCTGATGCGCGACGGCGGGGACGAGGGTGTGGCGGTGGCGGCGCTGGACGAGGCCGGCGCCTGAGGCCGGGGCCGCGGTGTGCTGAAATACGCTGCCCCGGACAGGTCCCCATGCCCGTGAAGATCGCCAGCTGGAACGTCAACTCGCTCAACGTGCGCCTGCCCCACCTGGAGCAGTGGCTGCGCGCCTTCGCGCCGGACATCGTCGGCCTGCAGGAAACCAAGCTGGAGGACCACAAGTTCCCGGACACGGCCCTGGCCGCGCTGGGCTACCGCAGCGTGTTCTCCGGGCAGAAGACCTACAACGGCGTGGCCATCCTCTCGCGCGAGGCCCCGCGCGACGTGCTGGTGGGCGTGCCCGGCTTCGAGCATGAGCAGCGGCGCGCCATCAGCGCCACCATCGGCGACCTGCGCATCGTCAACCTGTACGTGGTCAACGGCCAGGACGTGGGCACCGGGAAGTACGCGTTCAAGCTGGAGTGGCTGGCGGCGGTGCGCCGCTGGCTGGCCGAGGAGCTGCGCGCCCACCCCAACCTGGTGGTGCTGGGCGACTTCAACATCGCCCCGGACGAGCGCGACGTGCACGACCCGGCGGTGTGGCACGAGGACCACATCCTCAGTTCGGCGGCCGAGCGCGCCGCCCTGCGCGAACTGCTGGCGCTGGGCCTGCACGACGGCTACCGCCTGCTGCACCAGGAGGGAGGCGTGTTCAGCTGGTGGGACTACCGCCAGGCCGCGTTCCGCCGCAACCTGGGCCTGCGCATCGACCTGACCCTGGTGTCCGAGGCTCTGCGGTGCCGGGTGGTGGCCGCGGGCATCGACCGCGAGCCACGCACCTGGGAGCGGCCCAGCGACCACGCCCCGGCGTGGATCGAGCTGTCCTGAGCCCGGAAAAACGCGGACCCGGCACGGAGCCGGGTCCAGGGCACGCACGTGGAAGTGCGGGGATCAGCGCACGCGGCCGCGGGTGAACAGGTTCACGATGGCCAGCAGGATCACCGCGCCGATCAGCGAGAACAGGAAGGTGCGGATGGTGATGGCCTCGTTGATGCCGCCGCCGAAGATCCAGCCGGCCAGCACCGCGCCGACGATGCCCACGATGATGTTGAGCAGGATGCCCTGCTGCGCGTCCCGGCGCATGATCAGGCTGGCAAGCCAGCCCACGATGCCGCCCACGATCAACCAGATGATGATTCCCATGCTGTCCTTCTCCTTAGTCCGCCAGTGCCGCCCCGGCGGGGGCGGTCGCGGCCATCAGACGCGGGCAGGCGTGAAGCGGCCGTATACCGGCCGCGGAGGCGTCAATGGACGGTGAAGGCTGGCGATTCGGGCCGGTGCGGGTGGCGGCCCGGCCGCACCCGCCTGGACAGCGCGGGGAACCGGCGGTGCGCCCGCTGCTGGCACAGTGGCTGGGCCGGGACGAGGTGCCGCTGGTGCGCGACGCGCACGGCCGGCCGCGCCTGTTGGCCCCGTTCCAGGACTGCGACGCCAGCTGGAGCCACAGCGGCGGGCTGCTGTTGCTGGCCTGCGCGCGCGGCGCCACCGTGGGCGTGGACCTGGAGCGCCTGCGCCCGCGTCCGCGTGCCCTGGAGCTGGCGCGGCGCTTCTTCGCCCCCGGCGAGGCCGGGCGCCTGGCGATGCTGCCGCCGGCGCAGCGCGAGCGCGCCTTCGTGCGCCTGTGGTGCGCCAAGGAGGCGCTGCTGAAGGCGCACGGCCGCGGCCTGGCCTTCGGCCTGCACCGGCTGGAGCTGGCCTGCGCCGACGACGATCCGGCGGCCCCGCTGCGGCTGCTGGCCTGCGACCCGGCGCTGGGCGCGCCGGCGGACTGGCGCCTGCACGAGTGGACGCCGCAGCCGGACTACGTGGCGGTGCTGGCCTGGCGTCCGGCCGGCGGCTGAGGCGGCACGGCTGCGGGCCGGCGCCCGCCATCGGCGATACTGGTGCGATGGACACCCCCTTCCCCGCCCCCCTCCGGCAGCGCCTGGAGGCCGGCCTGGGCGCGCTCGGCCTGGACCGTGCCCTGGCCGCCCCGCTGCTGGACTACCTGGCCCTGCTGGTGCGCTGGAACCGCACCTACAACCTGACCGCCATCCGCGATCCGGAGGAGATGGTCACCCGGCACCTGCTGGACTCGCTGGCCATGCACCCCTACGTGCGCCCCGGCGCCCTGGCCGACCTGGGCACCGGCCCCGGCCTGCCCGGCATCCCGCTGGCCATCGCCCGCCCGGACGTCCAGGTCACCCTGGTCGAGAGCAACGGCAAGAAGGCCCGCTTCCTGCGCGAGGCGGTGCGCCAGCTGAAGCTGGGCAACGCCCGGGTGCGGGAATCGCGCGCCGAGGCGGTGGACGAGCCGGGCGCCTACGCCCAGGTCACCGCCCGCGCCCTGGACACCCTGGCCGGCATCCTGGAGGTCGGCGGCCACCTGCTGGCCGCGGACGGCCGCCTGCTGGCCATGAAGGGCGTGTACCCGGCGGAGGAACTGGCCGCGCTGCCCGCCGGCTGGGCCGCGCTGGCCGTGCATCCGCTCGCCGTTCCGGGCCTTGACGCCGAGCGGCACCTGGTCGAGGTGGGCCGGGCGGCGTGAAATCCGCATAATGGCCCGCTCCGGACCCCGCCGGTCCTCCTCCGAGGCAGCTCCCGCATGGCCCGCATCATCGCCATCGCCAACCAGAAAGGCGGCGTCGGCAAGACCACGACGGCCGTCAACCTGGCCGCCGCGCTGGCGCGCGCGCCCCGGCGCGTGCTGCTGGTGGACCTGGACGCCCAGGGCAACGCCACCATGGGCAGCGGCGTGGACAAGCGCGAGGTCGAGGCCTCCACCTGCGACGTCCTGCTGGGCGAGCGCGACGCCCGCTCCACGGTCGTGCGCACCGCCGAGGACTTCGATCTGCTGCCGGGCAACATCGACCTGACCGCGGCCGAGATCCAGCTGATGGAGGCCGAGGGCCGCGAGCTGCGGCTGAAGCAGGCACTGGAGCCGCTGCGCGGGGACTACGACTTCATCATCATCGACTGCCCGCCGGCGCTCTCCCTGCTGACGGTCAACGCGCTGACCGCGGCCGACTCGGTGATCGTGCCGATGCAGTGCGAGTATTACGCCCTGGAAGGCCTCAGCGCGCTCATGGACACGATCGAGGCGCTGCGCCAGCAGCTCAACCCCGGACTGGAGATCGAAGGCGTGCTGCGGACCATGTTCGACGTGCGCAACAACCTGGCCAACGCGGTGTCGGCCGAGCTGACCGAGCACTTCGGCGACAAGGTGTTCCGCACCATCGTGCCGCGCAACGTGCGCCTGGCCGAGGCCCCCAGCCACGGCCAGAGCATCGTCGGCTACGACCGCGCATCGCGTGGCGGCGTGGCCTACCTGGGCCTGGCCGGCGAGGTGATCCGGCGCCAGTTCGAGCGCGAGCGTGGCGCCGCGCCGGCGGAGGCGGTCTGATGAGCGCGGCCAAGAAGCGCGGCCTGGGCCGCGGCCTGGAAGCCCTGCTCGGCCCCAAGGCGGCCGCGGCGGCCACCGCCCCGGCCTCGGTGGAGCAGCCGCAGCCGGGCGACGTGCTGCGCACCCTGCCGGTGGGCCAGCTGCAGCCGGGCAAGTACCAGCCGCGCCGGGACATGGACCCGGAGAAGCTGGAGGAGCTGTCGGCCTCGATCAGGGCCCAGGGCGTGATCCAGCCGATCGTGGTGCGCGAGATCGCCCCGGACCGCTACGAGATCGTCGCCGGCGAGCGCCGCTGGCGCGCCTCGCAGCTGGCCGGCCTGGCCGAGGTGCCGGTGGTGGTGCGCGAGCTGGACGACCGCACCGTCGTGGCCATGGCCCTGATCGAGAACATCCAGCGCGAGGACCTGAACCCGCTGGAGGAAGCCCAGGCCCTGCAACGGCTGATCGACGAGTTCTCCCTGACCCACGCCGAGGCCGCCGCCGCGGTGGGCCGCTCGCGCGCGGCGGTGTCCAACCTGCTGCGCCTGCTGGACCTGCCCCCGGCGATCCGCGCCCTGGTCGAGGCCCGGCGCCTGGAGATGGGCCACGCCCGCGCCCTGCTGACCCTGTCGCCGGAGCTGGCCAGCAAGCTGGCCTACGAGGCGGCCGAGAACGGCTGGTCGGTGCGCGAGGTCGAGCACCGCGCCCAGCAGTTCGCCGCCGGCAAGGTGCCGGTCACCGGCAAGGCCGCCCGGCGCAAGCCGGCCCGCGCCCAGCAGCCGGACATCGCCTCGCTGGAGACCGAGCTGTCCGAGGCGCTGGGCACGAAGGTGGCCATCGCCCACGGCCGCAACGGCAAGGGCAGGCTGGTCATCCACTACAGCGACCTGGACACCCTGGACGGGGTGCTGGAGCGGCTGCGCGGCCGCCCCGCCTGAGCCGCCAGGGCCTGGCCCAGGCCCTATTCAGGTTTTCCGTTCATGGGCGGCCTGCGACAATGCAGGCTCCTGAACCGGGCCCGTCCATGACCGTACTCGTCACCGGCGCCGCCGGCTTCATCGGCGCCTACGTCTGCCAGGCCCTGGCCGCGCGCGGCGAGCGGGTGGCCGGCCTGGACAACTACAACGACTACTACGACCCGCGGCTCAAGCACGACCGCGTGGCCGCGCTGTGTCCGGACGTGGACATCCGCCGCCTGGATCTGGCCGACCGCGAGGGCCTGGCGGCACTGTTTGCCGAGCTGCGCCCGGACCGGGTGGTGCACCTGGCCGCCCAGGCCGGCGTGCGCTACTCGCTGCAGAACCCGCACGCCTACGTGGCCTCCAACCTGGAGGGCTTCGTCAACGTGCTGGAGCTGTGCCGGCACGGCGGCGTGCGGCACCTGGTGTACGCCTCCAGCAGCTCGGTGTACGGCGACTCGGCCACCCCGCCCTTCTCCGAGGACCAGCGCATCGACCGCCCGCGCTCGCTGTACGCGGCCACCAAGGCGGCCAACGAGCTGATGGCCTACACTTACGCCCAGCTGTACGGGCTGCCCGCCACCGGCCTGCGCTTCTTCACCGTGTACGGCCCGTGGGGCCGGCCGGACATGGCCCCGCTGCTGTTCTCGCGCGCGGTGCTGGCCGGGCGGCCGATCGAGGTGTTCAACCACGGCCGCATGGAGCGCGACTTCACCCACGTCTCGGACATCGTGGCCGGCGTGCTCGGCGCGCTGGACCATCCGCCGCGGGAGCCGGTGCCGCACCGGGTGTTCAACCTGGGCAACCACACCCCGGTGGCGCTGGAGGACTTCATCGGCGTGATCGAGCGCGCCGCCGGCCGCCCGGCACACAAGGTGTACCGCCCGCTGCAGCCCGGCGACATGGTCCGCACCATGGCCGACACCACCCGTGCCCGCCAGGCCTTCGGCTTCGAGCCGAAGGTGGGCATCGACACCGGCCTGCCGCCGGTGGTGCACTGGTGCCGCGACTACTTCGGCGCGGCGGCATGAGCCGTCCGCGCCCCCTTCCCTCCCGCCCCGGCAAACCATGAACCCCGAACTTTCCGTCGTCGTTCCGGTCTTCAACGAGCGCGACAACATCGCGCCGCTGGTGGACGAGATCGTGGCCGCCCTGCGCGGGCGCCTGCCGTTCGAGATCGTCTACGTGGACGACCACTCCACCGACGACACCCTGGCCGTGCTGCAGGCGCTCAAGCCGCGCGTCCCGGAGCTGCGCGTGCTGCGCCACGCCACCCAGAGCGGGCAGAGCACCGCGGTGCGCACCGGCGTGAAGGCCGCGCGCGCGCCGTGGATCGCCACCCTCGACGGCGACGGCCAGAACGACCCGGCCGACATCCCGAAGCTGCTGGCCGCGCGCGACGCCGCCGGGCCCGAGGTCAAGCTGTTCGCCGGCTGGCGCGTGGACCGCAAGGACTCCGGCTCCAAGCGCTGGGCCAGCCGCTGGGCCAACCGCATCCGCGCGCGCATGCTGCGCGACAACACCCCGGACACCGGCTGCGGCATCAAGCTGTTCGAGCGCGAGGTGTTCCTCGACCTGCCCTACTTCGACCACATGCACCGCTACCTGCCGGCGCTGGTGCAGCGCGCCGGCTGGAAGACGGTCAGCGTGCCGGTCTCGCACCGCCCGCGCACGGCCGGCGTGTCCAAGTACAACAACCTCGGCCGCGCCCTGGTGGGCATCCGCGACCTGCGCGGGGTGGCCTGGCTGATCGCCCGCAGCCGCCGCACCGCGGTGGAGGAGCTCTGATGTCGGTGCTCGACCAGCCGATCGAATGGCTGTACTGGACCGGCCTGCACGTCACCGGCTGGAAGCTGATCGGCTACACCGGCGCGCTGATGTTCGGCGGCCGCTGGCTGGTGCAGTTCATCGCCTCCCGGCGCGCCGGCAAGCCGGTGATCCCGCGCCTGTTCTGGTACATGAGCGTGGCCGGCAGCCTGATGACCCTCAGCTACTTCCTGTTCTCGGCCAAGCAGGACTCGGTGGGCGTGCTGCAGAACCTGTTTCCCGCCTTCACCGCCTGCTACAGCCTGTACCTGGACATCCGCCACCGTGGCTGGAAGCGCGACCGGGCCGGCCACTGAGGCCGGCCCGGGGGACGGCCGGCAACTTGCGCCGGAAACGGCCGGCAGGGCATAATGCCCGACTCGCTGCGTCCGTCCCGACCGGACCGGCGGCCCCGGGGGCGCGACCCGGGCCGCGCCGGCAGCCGAGATCCTTCCCGCATCGCGTGCGCCGCCCCGTCCGCCAGGCCGGGCCGGCCGCGGGGCCGTCCGTCTCCCGGGCTATGGGCGACACCAGAACCTTTCGAGGTGCGTATGTCCCGCATTTGCCAAGTCACCGGCAAAAGCGTGCAGACCGGCAACAACGTCTCGCACGCCAACAACAAGACCCGCCGCCGTTTCCTCCCCAACCTGCACGAGCGCCGCTTCTGGGTGGCCTCGGAGAAGCGCTGGGTGAAGCTGCGCGTTTCCACCGCCGCTCTGCGCACCATCGACAAGAAGGGCATCGATGCCGTTCTGGCCGAGCTGCGCGCGCGTGGCGAGAAGATCTGAGGAGTAACCGACCATGGCTTCCAAGCGCGACAAGATCCGCCTGATCTCCTCGGCCGGCACCGGCCACTTCTACACCACCGACAAGAACAAGAAGAACACGCCGAACAAGATGGAGATCAAGAAGTACGATCCCGTCGTTCGCAAGCACGTGATCTACAAGGAAGGCAAGATCAAGTAATACCGGTCGCCTTCCGGTGTTCTTCGCAGCAGGGCCCGCCGCATGGCGGGCCCTGCCGTTTCCGGGCGGCGCCGGCGCCGCGTGCCTTTGCGAAACCTTAGCGGGCCGGCCGCCGGCCCCGGCTACAATCGGCCCATGCATTCCCGCTGCGACCTCGCCATCGTCGGCGGCGGCGCCGCCGGCGCGCTTGCGGCGATCCACTGCCTGCAACGTGCGCGGTCGCCGCTGCGCATCGTCCTGTTCGACCCCGCCGCCGAACCCGGCCGGGGCGTGGCCTACGGCACCGGCCGCCCCGAGCACGTGCTCAACGTGCCGGCCGGCAGGATGAGCCTGTTCCCGGACCGGCCGGAGGACTTCGTCGACTACCTCGCCGGCCTGCCCGGGTACGCCGGGCAGCTGCGCCAGGCGCTGGCCGTGCGCTTCGTGCCGCGCCGCGACTACGGCGCCTACGTGCAGGCGCGCCTGGCGCAGGTGCGGCAGGACAGCGTGGCCAGCCTGGAGCACGTGGCGGCGAAGGTGGCCACCGCCGAACGCGCGGACGGCGCCTGGCGCCTGGCCTGGGACGGCGGCCGGCTGCTGGCGGCGCGGGTGCTGCTGGCCACCGGCAACGCGCCGCGGCCGCTGCCGGCGCGCGGCGCCGGCGCGGTGCCGGCCCCGCGCCGGGTCGAGGCCTGGGACTACGAGGGCGTGGCCGCGATCGGCCCCGACGCGGCGGTGTGCATCGTCGGCACCGGCCTGAGCATGGTGGACGCGGTGCTCACCCTGGACGCCACCGGCCACCGCGGGCCGCTGCACCTGGTCTCGCGCCACGGCCTGCTGCCGCGCGCCCACGACCCGGCGCTGGCGGTGGACGAGGCCTTCGACCACGCCGAGCTGCTGCCGCTGGGCACCCGCGCGCGCCTGCGCCGGCTGCGCCGCCAGGTGCAGGACGCGGCCGCACGCGGCCTGTCCTGGCAGGCGGTGATCGAGCGGCTGCGCCCGCACGGGCCGGCGCTGTGGCAGTCGCTGCCCGAGCACGAGCAGCGCCGCTTCCTGCGCCACGCCGTGCGCCACTGGGACGTGCACCGCCACCGCATCGCCCCGGAGGTGCACGCGGTGCTGGAGCGCCTGCGCGCCTCCGGCCGCCTGCACCTGCACCGCGCGCGCCTGGAGCTGGCCGCGGCCGGCCCGCGCTGCGTGCAGCTGGCCCTGCGCGACGCGGCGCGCCGGCCGCACACCCTGGAGGTGGACCACGTGGTCAACGCCACCGGCGTGGAGCTGCGCGTGCAGGCCATGGGCAATCCGCTGCTGGAGCAGCTGCTGGGCGAGGGCCATGCCGTGCCCGGCGCGCACGGCATCGGCCTGGCCACCGACGCCGAGGGGCGCCTGCTGGACGCCGACGGCCGGCCCCAGGACGACCTGCGCGCCATCGGCAGCCTGCGCATCGGCCAGGCCTGGGAAAGCCTGGCCATCCCCGACCTGCGCCTGCAGGCCCAGGCCCTGGCCCAGGCCTGGGCCGGCTGAGGCCTCAGTCCCGCAGCAGCGCCAGCGCGCGCCGCAGCTGCGCGGCGCGGTCCAGGGCCACCGGCACCACCGCCACGTCCGGCTCGCCCTCCGGCGCCTCCAGCGCGGCGTACTGGCTGTCCAGCAGCGAAAGCGGCATGTAGTGGCCCCGGCGGCCGCGCATGCGTTCGGCCACCAGCGCTGGTTCCCCCTCCAGGTACAGGAAGCGCAGCGGCAGGCCGGCCTCGCGCAGGCGCTGGCGGTGCGCGCGGCGCAGCCCGGAGAAGGCCAGCGCCACCCGCTCGCCGGCCTCCACCCGCCGGCGCAGCTCGGCGGCGATGCGCTCCACCCACGGCGCACGCATGGCGTCGGTCAGCGGCCGGCCCGCGGCCATGTGCGCCCGTGCTTCCTGGCTGTGGAAGTCGTCGGCGTCGAGGAAGGTCGCCGGCCAGGCCTGCGCCAGCGCGCGCGCCAGGGTGGTCTTGCCGCTGCCGGACACGCCCATCACCACCGCCACGCGGACACCGCTCATGCCGGCAGCTCCACGTGCACGGTGTAGTGCCGGCCCGGCTCCACCCGCGGCAGCAGGCCCGCCTCCAGCGACCGCCCGTCCACGGTCACGCGCGCGGCGTCCACGCCGGCCACGCGCTCCATCCACACCTCGAAGCCGGCGCCGCGGAAGCGCCGGCGCACGCGCGCGCCCGGCCAGTGCGAAGGCAGCTGCGGGGCGATGCGCAGGCCGGCGCCCTCGCCGCGCAGGCCGAACAGCTCCTCGACCAGGCAGCGGTACAGCCAGGCCGCGGTGCCGGTGTTGAACAGCTGGCTGGAACGGCCTGCGGTGCGCGGATACAGGCGCCAGGCGCCGCGGTAGTAGTTGGGCACGAACACCGGCAACTGCCCGCGCTGCACCAGGTCCTCCGGATCCGGGCCGGGCAGCATGGCGCGCAGCACGCGCCAGGCGCGGTCGGCCTCGCCCACCCGGTACAGCGCATAGGCCCAGAACGCGGCGGCGTGGTTGTAGACCGAACCGTTCTCGGCCGAGCCGGGGAACTTCTGGGTCAGCCGGCCCACGTCCTCGCGCATGCCGGTGTAGGGCGGATCGAGCATGGCCACGCCGTAGGGGGAGACCAGGTGCCGCTCCACCGCGGCGACCAGGCGCGCGCGCCGTTCCGCGTCGGCCGCGCCGCTGAGCAGCGCCCAGCTCTGCGGATTGAGGTAGATGCGGCCCTCGGCGTCGGCGCGCACGCCGAAGGCCGCGCCGTCGTCGGTGATGCCGCGGCCGTACCAGTCCCCGTCCCACAGGTGCGCATTGACCGCGGCGTTGAACTCCTCCGCGCCGCGGGCGAAGCGCGCGGCCTGCGCGGCCTCGCCGCGACGCTCGCACACCTGCGCCCACAGACGCAGTGCCCAGGCACTGGCCAGCGACAGCCAGCCGGACACGCCGCGGCCCTTCCAGCCGACCATGTTCATCGGGTCGCACCAGTCGCCCTGGGCGATGTAGCTCAGCCCGCGCGGGTCGCGCGCCTGCAGCAGCCAGTCCATGGCCCGGCCCACGCGCGCGGCCACCGTGGCGGTGTGGCCTTCGCGGTCGGTCACCGGTTCGTCGAGCAGGGCCGTATCGCCGGTCTCGTCCAGGTAGGCCGACAGGCAGACCGGCAGCCACACGCAATGGTCGGTGTGCGGCACCTGGTTGATGTACTTCAGCTCGGCCCCCTCCACCAGCAGGATGCCGTCGGGCATGGCCCCTTCCGGCTTCTGCTGGGCCAGCGCGTGCAGGAAGGCCGCGCGCGCCACCTCCGGGCGCACGTAGGCCATGCCCATGTGGTCCTGCAGGTAGTTGCGCGTCTGCGGGTCGGTGGTCAGGCGGTTGACGTCGCCATGGTAGTGCACCTGGCGCGGCAACCAGTGGTTGGCGAAGGCGTCGAACCAGGCCTCCGGCGTGTCCTGGTGCAGGCAGCCGCGGCCCTGTTCCAGGTGGGCGGCATGGGCCGCCTCCGCGGCCGCGAAGCCGCCCGGGCCCAGGTGGCGCGCGCGCAGCGCGCGCACCTGCGCATCGTCGCGCGCCGGCGCGAACACGAAGGCGAACGCCTCCTCCTGCCCGTCGGCCAGCGCCAGCCGGTACTGCAGCACCGCCGCCGGCAGCTCGTAGCGGGCGTCGCCGCGGGCCAGGGTGTCGCGGCCGAGGATCGCGTCCGGCGCATGCAGGCCGCCCTGCCCCTCGAACGCGACCTGGTTGGCCTCCCAGGCATCCGGCGCGCGGTCGTGCAGCAGCACGGTGCGGTCGAGGAAGTCGCGCTGGCGGAAGTAGTCCTCAACCTTCTGGTACGGCGTGACGCTGCTGCAGACGATGCCGCCCAGGTCGGCGCGGTATTCGCCGGCCTGGTTCATCCACGACATGTAACCGACCGGAAAGTACGGATACAGGCTGATGCGCCGCCCGCGCCCGGAGCGGTTGCGCACGCGCAGGGTCCACAGCTCGGCCACATCGTCCGCGGGCAGGACCACGCGCCATTCCAGCTCCAGACCGGCGCAGGCCACGGTCCAGGCCGCATCGCCCGCGCCCACGGCGAAGGCGAAGGTGTCCGGGCGGCGCTGCACCGGCGCGTACGGCACCGAGAACAGCGCGCCGTCCTCCTCGTCCTTGACGTAGCAGAACCGGCCCGGGTGGTGGGCGTAGTACGGCTGTTCCGGCTGCATGAAGGTCCTGGCCTCCAGCACCGGCGCATGCGCGTAGCGCGCCGGTTCCGGCTGCATGAACTGCGCGGTCGCATAGCCGCGGCAGTTGAGCTGCAGCAGCATGCGCCGGTTCCACAGGAAGGTGGAGGCGTTGGGCATCGCCACCGGGTCGTGCAGCACCAGGCGGCGGCCGCCGTCGACGAAGGCGCAGGGGGCCGCGCTCATGGCGCCGCCTCCGCGCGGCGGCGGCGGCGCAGGTCCGCCTGCACCCGCTCCAGGGTGGGCCCGTCCAGCGGGTAGAAGCGCATCACCCATGCCGCCAGCAGCGCCACCACGCCCGGGATCACGGTCAGCAGCAGGACGATGCCGGTGCGCGAGGCCTCGCCCTGCACCTGGTTGGCCACGTAGCCCAGCAGCGACAGCAGCCAGGCGATGGCCGCCGAGGCCAGCGCCCCGCCCAGCTTCTGCGAGAAGGTGGCGGCGGCGAAGGTCATCGCGGTGGCGCGGCGGCCTGTCTTCCACTCGGTGTAGTCGGCGCAGTCGGCGTACATGGAGAAGGCCAGCGGCGACTTCGGCCCCAGCAGCAGGCCCACCAGGAGGTTCATCGCCAGCAGCGCCCACACCGCGTCCGGCGGCAGCAGGTACATGGCGCAGGAGGCCACGCCCACGCCCGCCATCAGCCGGGCCAGCAGCCGGGTCTTGTCCACGTGGCGGGTCAGCAGCGGGGTCAGCGCCGCGCCGGCGGCCAGCGCCACCGAATAGCTGCCCAGGAACAGCCCGGTCAGTTCCGGCCGGCCGACGTGGTACTTGAGGTAGTAGGCCAGGGTGCCGGCACGCATGACGATGGTGACCATGATGATCAGCGCCAGGGCGAACAGCACCAGCCACGGCCTGTTGTGCAGCAGGTCGCGCACGTCCTGCCACACCGGACTGCGCTGCGCCGGCGGTGGCTGGATGCGCTCGCGGGTGGTGGCGAACACGGCCAGGAAGCAGGCCGTGGCCAGCACCCCGTACAGGCCCAGGGTCAGCTGCCAGCCCAGCGCCTCGTCGCCGCGGCCCAGCCGGCGCACCAGGCCGGGGGTGAGCCAGTTGACCAGGGTGGTGCCGGCGAAGGCGGCGATGAAGCGCCAGCTGACCAGGGCGGTGCGTTGCTGGCTGTCGGCGGTCATCACCCCCGAGAGTGCCGAGTACGGCATGCTCAGCACGGTGTAGGCCAGCATCATCAGGGTGAACGTGGCATAGGCCCACAGCAGCCGCCCGCCCGGCTCCAGGTCCGGCACCGTCCAGGTCAGCACCCCGGCCACCGCCAGCGCCGGGCCGCCGTACAGCAGGTAGGGACGGAAGCGGCCGTGGCGGCTGCGGGTGCGGTCGGCCAGTGCGCCCATCAGCGGATCGGTGGCCGCGTCCACGATCTTGGTCGCCAGCATCATCGTGCCCACCGCCGCCGCGGCCAGGCCCATGACGTCGGTGTAGAAGATCAGCAGGTAGGCCGAGATGTTGGCCCAGTACAGGTTGAAGCCGAAGTCGCCGACGGCGTAGCCGGCCTGCTCGCGCAGGCGCAGGCGGGCCTCGCCGTCGGCGCGCCGCGTTGCGGCGGTGTCGCTGGCCTGTGCTGGTGCCATGTCCCCTCGCCCGGACGGGGCCGGCCGCGGCGCGGCCGGCCGTTGACAGCGTTGTCGAGCTTGGGCCCTCGGCGCCCGCATGGCAAGCGCGGCGCCCCCGTGCGCCGGAGAACGGAAGTACACTGCCTGCCTTCGGACTGGGTCGGAGGAGGGGCCGCCTTGGTCTCGAGCTGGATCCTGCTGCTGGTGTCCGTGGGCTATGCCGCGCTGCTGTTCGCGGTGGCGTGGTGGGGCGACCGCCGCCCCATGTACCCGGACCGGCCCTGGCTGCGCCCGGTGGTCTACAGCCTGGCGCTGGCGGTCTATTGCTCGTCGTGGACGTTCTACGGCGCGGTCGGCAGCGCCGTGCGCAACGGCCTGGGCTACGTGCCCATCTACCTGGGCCCGATCCTCCTGCTGCTGTTCGGCTGGCGCATCATCGAGCGCCTGGCACTGATCGCGCGCAGCCAGAACACCGTCTCCATCGCCGACTTCATCTCCGCCCGCTACGGCCGCTCACGGCGCCTGGCGGCGCTGGTGACGCTGATCGCCCTGGTCGGCGTGGTGCCCTACGTGGCGCTGCAGTACAAGGCCGTGGCCCTGAGCCTGGGCGTGCTCAGCGGCCAGGACACCGGGCAGGTCCCGGTGGCCGCCGACCCGGCGCTGTACGTGGCGCTGCTGATGGCGCTGTTCGCCGCCCTGTTCGGCACCCGCCAGGTGGACGCCACCGAGCACCACCACGGCATGATGCTGGCCATCTCGCTGGAGTCGCTGGTCAAGCTGGTGGCGCTGGTGGCGGTGGGCGTGTTCGCGTGGCTGTGGCTGGACGGGCGCGGCGGCAACCTGGCGGAGTCGGCCTACACCCTGTTCGCCAGCGCGCCGCCGACCGGCTTCCTGACCCAGACCCTGCTCAGCTTCCTGGCCATCGTCTGCCTGCCGCGCCAGTTCCAGGTGGCGGTGGTCGAGTGCGGCGACGTGGCCGACATCCGCAAGGCGCGCTGGATGTTCAGCGGGTACCTGCTGCTGGTGACGCTGATGGTGCTGCCCATCGCCGCGGCCGGCGTGGCCCTGTTCGGCCGCGACGGCGCGGTGCCCAGCGACACCTTCGTGCTGGCCCTGCCGCTGGCCGAGAGCCGGGACGCGCTGGCCCTGGCCGCGTACGTGGGCGGCTTCTCCGCGGCCACCGGCATGGTGATCGTGGCCTCCATCGCCCTGGCCACCATGGTCAGCAACGACCTGGTGATGCCGGTGCTGCTGCGCCGCGGCTGGGGCGAGCGCCACGCGGCCGCGGACGTGGCCTCGCTGGTGCTGTGGATCCGCCGCGCCGCGATCCTGTTGCTGTCGCTGTGCGCCTACGGCTACTACCGCTGGGCCGGCGGCGACACCACCCTGGCCTCCTACGGCCTGATGGCCTTCGCCGCGGTGGCCCAGTTCGGCCCCGGCCTGATCGGCGGCCTGTACTGGCGCGGCGCCAGCCGCCGCGGCGTGGAGTGGGGCCTGCTGGCCGGCTTCGCCACCTGGACCTACACCCTGCTGCTGCCGGCGCTGGCCAACTCCGGCCTGTTCGACTCGGGCTGGGTGCACGAGGGCCCGTTCGGGCTGGGCTGGCTGCGGCCGCAGCAGCTGTTCGGGCTCAGCGGCTGGGACGCGCTGACCCACGGCACGTTCTGGTCGCTGCTGATCAACAGCGCGGTGATGATGGTGGTGTCGGCCCGCTGGCGGCCCAGCGTGGACGAGCGCCTGCGCATCGCCCCGTTCCTGGACCCGTACGCCGAGCGCCAGATCCTCAGCCACGGCGACTGGCCGGGCAACGTCAGCGTCGGCGACCTGCGCGCGCTGGCCGTGCGCATCGTCGGCGACCGCCACGCCCGCCGCGCCTTCGCCGAGCAGGCCGCCGCGCTGGGCCGCGAGCTCAACCCGGCCGCCGCCGCCGACCGCGGCTGGATCCAGTTCACCGAACGCCTGCTGGCCGCCTCCATCGGCGCGGCCTCGGCGCGCCTGGTGCTGACCTCGGTGCTGCGCGGCTCGGGCATGCACCTGGACGAGGTGATGGCGCTGCTGGACGAGGCCGGCCAGGAACTGCGCTTCAACCGCGAGATCCTGTCCACCACCCTGGAGAACATCAGCGCCGGCGTGAGCGTGGTGGACCCGGACATGCGCCTGGTGGCCTGGAACCGCCGCTACCAGCAGATGTTCGGCTATCCGGACGGCATGCTCTACGTCGGCCGCCCGGTCGCCGATCTGATCCGTTACAACGCCGAGCGCGGCGAGCTGGGCGAGGGCAGCGTCGAGGAGCACATCCGCAAGCGCATCGAGCACATGCGCGCCGGCACGCCGCACGTGTTCGAGCGCGTGCGCTCAGACGGCACGGTGATCGAGATGCGCGGCCAGGCCCTGCCCGGCGGCGGCTACGTCACCAGCTACAACGACATCACCGCCTACAAGCGCGCCGAGCAGGCCCTGCGCGAGGCCAACGAGACCCTGGAGCAGCGCGTGGCCGAGCGCACCCGCGAGGCCGAGCTGGCGCAGCAGTCGCGCACCCGCTTCCTGGCCGCGATCAGCCATGACGTGCTGCAGCCGCTCAACGCCGCACGCCTGTTCGCCTCGGCCCTGCGCGACGGCAACCACGGGCCGGAGGAGCTGCGCCACCTGGCCGAGCGCGTGGACACCTCGCTGCGCGCGGCCGAGGAGCTGCTGGACGGTCTGCTCGACGTCTCCCGCCTGGACGCCGGCGCGCTGGAGATCGAGGTGCGCGAGTTCGACGCCGGCGGGCTGCTGCGCGAACTGGCGGCGCAGTACGCACCGGTGGCCTCCGGCCGCGGCCTGGACCTGCGCGTGCACGCGCGCAGCTGCGCGGTGCGCAGCGACCGCCGCCTGCTGCGGCGGGTGCTGCAGAACTTCCTGGCCAACGCCCTGCGCTACACCCGCCAGGGCCGCATCGTGCTGGGCATGCGCATCCACGGCGACCAGGTGCGGCTGCAGGTCTGGGACACCGGCCCGGGCATTCCCGAGCAGCACATGCGCCAGATCTACGAGGAGTTCCATCGCTACCAGCAGCCGTTCGACTGGGGCGAGCGCGGCCTGGGCCTGGGCCTGTCCATCTGCCAGCGCATCTCGCGCCTGCTGGACCACGCCCTGGACGCGCGCAGCCAGGTGGGCCGCGGCAGCATGTTCTCCATCACCGTGCCGCGCGCGGCCGGCCTGCCCGCGCCGGCGCCGCGCCCGGCCGCGGCGCTGCCGGCCTCCGGCTCGCTGGCCGGCCTGCGCGTGCTGTGCGTGGACAACGACCAGGAGATCCTGGACGGCATGCGCGCCCTGCTCACGCGCTGGGAGGCCATCGCCATCACCGCCACCACCGTGGACGAGGCGCTGGCGCGCATGGCCGACAGTGCACCGCAGGCGATGCTGGTGGACTTCCACCTGCACGACCGCATGGACGGCCTGGACGCGCTGGACGCGCTGCGGCGCGTCGGCGGACCGGTCCCCGGCGCGCTGCTGACCGCCGACGGCCGCGACGAGCTCAAGCGGCAGGCGCGCCTGCGCGGCTACCAGCTGCTGACCAAGCCGGTGAAGCCGGCCTCGCTGCGCGCCTGGCTGGCGGCGCAGGTGCCGGCCGCCGAGCGCGCCGAGGCCTCGCCCTGAGCGGTCAGGCGCCGCCGCGTTCGCGCTCCAGCAGCGCGCGCTTGCGCTCCACGCCCCAGCGGTAGCCGGACAGGCCGCCGTCGCTGCGCACCACGCGGTGGCAGGGTACGGCCACGGCCACCGGGTTGGCGCCGCAGGCCGCGGCCACCGCGCGGGTGGCGCCGGGATGGCCGATGCGCCGCGCCAGCTCGGCATAGGACACGGTCTGCCCGGGCGGGATGGCGCGCAGCGCCTGCCAGACCCGTTGCTGGAAGGCGGTGCCGCGCAGGTCCAGCGGCAGGTCCAGGCCGGTGGCCGGATCCTCGACCAGGGCCACCACCCGCGCCACCCAGTCCTCGAAGGCGCGGTCCGCGCCGACCAGCTCGGCCGCGCGGAAGCGGTCCTGCAGGTCGCGCACCAGCGCCTCGGGATCGTCGCCCAGGAACACCGCGCACACGCCCTTGTCCGAGGCGGCCACCAGCAGCGCGCCCAGCGAGCACTGCGCCACGGCGAAGCGGATCACCAGGCCGCGGCCGCGCGCGCGGCAGGCACCCGGGGACATGCCCAGGTCGCGCCCCGCGCGCGCGTAGAAGGCACTGCTGGAACCGAAGCCGGCCGCGTAGAGCGCCTCGGTGACACGCGCGCCGCCGGCCAGGCGCTCCTGCAGGCGGCGGGCGCGGTGCGCGGCCGCGTACGCCCGGGGCGTCATGCCGGTGATGCGGCGGAACAGGCGGTGGAAATGGAAAGGACTCAGCCCCGCCTCCGCGGCCAGCGTCTCCAGCGTGGGGGGCTCCTCCGCCGCCTCGATGCGCCGGCAGGCGGCGGCAACCAGCTCCGCCTGGCGCACGTGCGCCGGCGCCTGGTCCGGGCGGCAGCGGCGGCAGGCACGGTAGCCGGCGTGCTCGGCCGCCTGCGCGCTGGCGAAGAAGGCCACGTGCTCGCGCCGCGGCCGGCGCGCGCCGCACGAGGGCCGGCAGTACACGCCGGTGGTCGCCACCGCGTAGAAGAACGCGCCGTCGGCCCGTGGATCGCGTGCCAGCACCGCGGCCCAGCGTTCCCCGTCGCTGGCATAGCGGGCGTGCGGTCGAGTCGAGGTGGCCATGTCCATCGAAGCTATCCCATCGGCAGGCGTGCCGCCATCGCGGTCCGGCGGCGGTCGGGCGCAGTGTGCGCCGGGCGGCGCGCCGGCGCGTCCGGTTTCTTGCGCCCGAATCCGGGCCGCGTGCCGGCCACGTTGATCGGGTCCGGCCGCTGGCTTACCGTGGCGGGGCGTCCCGTCCCGCACCCCGATGAATACGTTCCGCCGCCTGCTGCATTGCCTGCTCGCCCTGGCCCTGTTGCCGGGCCTGCCGCCGCCGGCGCAGGCGGCCATGGCGATGGCGGCGGCCCGCGCCGATGCACCCGCGCACGCGGCGGGCACCGTCGGCCATCCGGGCCACGCCGCGGCCACGCACGGCTGCCATGACCGGGCCGCCGCCGATCCCGCCCCCGCGCCAGCGGCCCACCCGCCCGGGTGTTGTGACGGCACGGCGGATGCGGGCGGCTGCCATTGCCCGCCGGCGGGCGGCGCCGTGCTGCCGGCCCCGCCCGCGGCGATGGCCGCGTTGCCCGCGCACGCCTGGCAGACGCGGGAGCGGCCCGGGCCGTCCGGCCGCACCGAACCGCCACCGGACCGGCCGCCGATCGGCTGATCCGGCCGCACCCCTGCCACCGGCACGCGGCGCCACGGCGCGCGTGCCTGCCCGTCCGTGCGCGCGCACAAGCGCGCCGAACCCTGGACACCGCCATGCACACCTTCCGACCCGATGCCCCGGCCTCGCCGCCACGGCGGCGCTTCGTGCAGGGCCTGGCCCTGGCCGGCCTGGCCGGCACCGGCCTGCTGCGCGCGCCGGCGCGCGCGACCGGCGCCACTGCCCCGACGGTCCTCGCCGGCACCCACTTCGACCTGGCCATCGGCCAGGCCACCGTCAACATCACCGGCCGGCCGCGCCCGGCCATCACCGTCAACGGCAGCCTGCCGGCGCCGCTGCTGCGCTGGCGCGAGGGCGACACCGTCACCCTGCGCGTGACCAACCATCTGCCCGACGCGCCCAGCTCCATCCACTGGCACGGCATCCTGCTGCCGGCCAACATGGACGGCGTGCCGGGCATGAGCTTCGACGGCATCGCCCCCGGCGAGACCTGGCTGTACCGCTTCACCCTGAAGCAGTCGGGCACGTACTGGTACCACAGCCACTCGCTGTTCCAGGAGCAGGCCGGGCTGTACGGGCCGATCGTCATCGAGCCGCTGCAGCCGCCGCCGTACCGGTGGGACCGCGAGCACGTGCTGCTGTTCTCCGACTGGACCGACCTGCCGCCCGGGGCCCTGTTCCGGCGGCTGAAGAAGGCCCCGGGCCACGACAACCGCTACCGCCGCACCGTGGGCGACTTCCTGCGCGACGCGCGCCGCGACGGCCTGCGCGCGACCCTGGCCGAGCGCGGCATGTGGGGGCGGATGCGGATGACCCCCAGCGACCTGTCCGACGTCAACGGCCACACCTACACCTACCTGCTCAACGGCGTGCCGCCGGCGGGCAACTGGACCGGCCTGTTCCGGCCTGGCGAGCGCGTGCTGCTGCGCCTGGTCAACGCCGGCGCCATGACCCACTTCGACGTGCGCATCCCCGGGTTGAAGATGACCGTGGTCGCCGCCGACGGCCAGTACGTGCACCCGGTGACGGTGGACGAGCTGCGCATCGCCGCGGCCGAGACCTACGACGTGATCGTCGAGCCCTCCGGCCAGGACGCCTACACCATCTTCGCCCAGGACATGGGCCGCACCGGCTTCGCCTGCGGCACCCTGGCCGTGCGCCATGGCCTGGCCGCGCCGGTGCCGGTGCCCGATCCGCGCCCGCTGCTGACCATGGAGGACATGGGCCATGGCCACCACGGCGCGCCAACCGAAGGCGCGTGCGGAGCGGGCATGGCCGAGGGCGCCTGCGGCGCGCACATGGGCCACGGCACCGGGCACGGCGCGCATGCGGCCACGCCCGTGGTGAGGCATCCGCCCGGCGAGGCCGGCAATCCGCTGGTGGACATGCAGGCCTGGCCACGCGGCCCGCGCCTGGACGATCCGGGCATCGGCCTGCGCGGCAACGGCCGGCGCGTGCTCACCTATGCCGACCTGCACAGCCTGTCCGGCGACCCGGACGGCCGCGAACCGGGCCGCGAGATCGAGCTGCACCTGACCGGGCACATGGAGCGCTTCGCCTGGTCGTTCGACGGCATCCCCTTCGCCAGCGCCGAACCGGTGCGGCTGAACTACGGCGAGCGCGTGCGCATCGTCCTGGTCAACGACACGATGATGCACCACCCCATCCACCTGCACGGGCTGTGGAGCGACCTGGAGGATGCCGCCGGCGCCTTCCAGGTGCGCAAGCACACCGTGGACATGCCGCCGGGCACGCGCCGCAGCTACCGCGTGCGCGCCGACGCGCTGGGCCGCTGGGCCTGGCACTGCCACCTGCTCTACCACATGGAAGCGGGGATGATGCGCGAGCTGCGCGTGGAGGAGGCGGCATGAAGCGCACGCTGCTGTCCCTGGCCCTGCTGCCGGCGCTGTCGGCGATGTCGGCGCCCGCACTGGCGCGGCAATCGCACGCACACCCCGCGGTCCCGCCGGCCGCTTCCACGCAGGCGTCCACGCACGACCCCGCCGCGCACGCGCCAGGCGATGCCCATGCCGCGCACGGCCGCCATGCCGGCCACGCGCACCCGCAGCACGCCACGCCCCGGGCAGCCGCCCAGGACCCGCATGCCGGCCACCGCGGACGTGCCACACCCGCGGGCCACGCACCGGTGCCGGCGCCGACGGAGGCCGACCGCATTGCGGCGTTCCCCGTGCTGCACCATGCCCACCACCACGCACCGGCGGTGCACAGCCTGGTGCGCATCGACCGGCTGGAGGCCTGGGATGGCGACGAAGGCCGCGGCCAGGCCTGGGACGCCACCGCCTGGATCGGCGGCGACGTGCACCGGCTGTGGCTGCGCAGCGCAGGCGAGCGCGAAGCCGGCCACACCCGCGCGGCGGACCTGGAGGTGCTGTACGGGCAGGCGGTGTCCGCCTGGTGGGACGTGCTGGCCGGCGTGCGCCACGACACCGTGCCCGGCGCCGCGCGTACGCGCCTGGCGCTGGGCGTGCAGGGCCTGGCGCCCTACAAGTTCGAGGTGGAGGCCACCGCCTACGTGGACGGCGGCGGCCATGTCTCGGTGGAGGCCGAGGCCGGCTACACCCTGCTGCTCACCCGGCGGCTGATCCTCGGGCCGGAACTGCACGTCAAGGCGCACGGCCACGGCGAAGCAAGGCGCGGCACCGGTTCCGGCCTGGCCTCGGCCGAGGCGGGCCTGCGCCTGCGCTACGAAATCACACCGCGCTTTGCGCCGTACATCGGCCTGGTGCACGAGCGCAGTTTCGGCGACACCGCGGACCTGCGCCGCGGACGCGGCGAGGCAGTGAGGCAGACACGCTGGGTGCTGGGGCTGCGGACCTGGTTCTGAACGCGGCAGGCCGCCCCGGTCGATGCGGCCGATGCGCCACCTCCACGGCCGCCCCCGGCCGCGGCGCCGTGGCCTCACAGGTGGTCGAACGGCGGATCGGCCGGATCGTCGGCGGCACGGCGGTCGACCAGGTCATTGGCCGGCTCGCGGCCCGGCGCATGTCCGGGTGCGGTGCGCGTCTCGGCCGAACGCGGCGGCGCATCGCCGGGGGCGCTGCGGCCGTGGCGCGCTCCGTCCTGGACCTCCGGATCGTTGTGCGCATCGCTGCTGCGCTTGCCGGGCTGGATGCCACGCGTGGCTCCGGCTCCGGTGGCATCGTGTGGTGGCGGGATCTGGCTGGGGCACATGGGATCGCTCCCGGTGACGGGCCCGCGCGACGCCCGGCAAGGCCGGGCGCCGACGCGCGCTTGCGCGTCACTCCTCGTCGGTCTGCTGTTGCTGCTGCGGGCGGCCCCGCTCCTGGTCCTCGTACTGGCCCTGCTGCTGCTGGCGGCCGGCCTGGTCGCGGTGCGCCTGGTCCTGGCGCTGCTGTTGCTGCTGCTGGCGCTGCTGCCCGTCACGCTGCTGCTCGTGATGGCCCTGCTGATGCTGGCCCTGCGGGTTCTGACGGTCCTGGTCCTGCTGCTGTTGCTGGCCGCCCTGGTTCTGGCGGTCCTGCTGCTGTTGCTGCTGGCCCTGGCGCCCCTGGTCCTGCTGACCCTGGCGGCCCGGCTGATTCTGGTTGTTCTGCATGGGAAGTTCTCCTTGGTGACCGTTCCCGACGGCTGCGGATGCGTCCGTCGTGCGGCAGGGCCAAGGTGCCAGCCGGGCGTGCAAGCGGCCGTGCAATTCCCGTAGGGGCGGGGTGAAGGGCGTTGCCGGGTGAACCGCTCATCGGCGCGCCCGTCCCGCGGCGGGCGCGGATTGAACAGGATCAAGGCCGCCCGGCGCGCGGCGGGTGTAGGTTTGCCCTGCCCGGGCCCCGTCCGCCACGGCCCTGGCGACGACCCCGGCCAGGCCGAGGCACCGGACAGCCGGCTTGTCGAACGGCGATGGCGCCCCCATCCCGTATCCGGCGGCAGGTTCGAATGAGGAGGATGGACCATGACGGTACTGACCCCCCGTTTCACCCAGGCGATCGAATACGCCCGCATCGCCCACGCCGGCCGGTTCCGCAGGGGCACGCGGATCCCGTACCTGTACCACCTGCTCGGCGTGGCCAGCCTGGTGCTGGAATACGGCGGCAGCGAGGACCAGGCCATCGCCGCGCTCCTGCACGACGTGCTGGAGGATTGCGGCGACGGCCACGAAGCCGGCATCCGCGCCCAGTTCGGCGACGCGGTGGCCAACATCGTCAAGGACTGCACCGACGGCCGTGACGAAGCCTCCGACGGCCCCCAGAGCGACGCGGAGAAGTTCGCCGCCTGGGTCGAGCGCAAGCTGCTCTACATCGCCCACCTGGCGATCGAGGACGAGGACTCGCTGCTGGTGGCCGCGTGCGACAAGCTGCACAACGCCCGCGCCATCCTGGCCGACCTGCAGGGCGACACCGGCCCGGACGTGTTCGACCGCTTCACCGCCGGCCGCCTGGGCACGCTGCAGTACTACGAGGCCCTGGCCCGCGCCCTGCTGGAGCGCGCCGACCCGTCGCGCCCGCGCTTCCTGGAGCTGGCCCGCGAGTTCGACCGCACCGTGGCCCGCATCCACGAGCTGGCCGGCGCCGAGGAGCGCGTGCCGCTGGGGCGGGACTCCATGGCGGCCTGACTACCGGCGGCGCGGCCATCCCGCCGCGCCGCCACTCCCGCTTGGCCGCAGGGACGCGGGGGCGGGAATGGTGGGCCACCGGGGCCTGCTCCTGTCAGCCGTTTCAGGCTGTCGCCTCCTGCGGCGACACCGCCCATGCCGCCGACAAGGCTTCGGCCTGCCGCAGCACCGTCTGCACGGCGGCGTCCTGGAGGTCCGGAGGGTAGCCGTACTTGCGCAGGA
>Ga0207866_1000072_pt1 | contig 161147 bp, 146 predicted proteins | sample HigsolmetaAR203D_FD_184835 | JGI IMG/M metagenome (GOLD analysis project Ga0207866, IMG submission 184835) | Ionic liquid and high solid enriched microbial communities from the Joint BioEnergy Institute, USA - AR20-3-D (SPAdes) (version 2) ...
CGTGTTTATACTTCATTGTAGAGTGCCTCCTGCGCTGGGATTTGTTCTTTGGTCGGAACGTTCCCCAGTATACAGAAGGTACTTTTTTCATTCAAACCTCGAATTCATTCATTACAGGAATGGCTCCATTACTCTTTTCCGTTCCACGGAACGGCGCGCTTTTGCGCAAGCTGCAGGAAGACGTCGATGCACAAGGCGATCAGGCCCATCAGGATAATGCCGGCTAAGACGATATCGCTTCGGAGGAACTTGCTCGCATCCAGCACCATCCATCCGATGCCCGAGACGGCGGCGACCATTTCGGCGGCAACGAGCGTGGTGTACATGATTCCGATCGAGGTGCGCAGCCCGATAAAGATTTCGGGAAGGCAGGAGGGCAGGATGACCCGAAAAAACAGCTGTACCTTGCCCGCCCCGAGTGAACGGGCGGCAAGCAGCCGGTCTTCCGGCACCCTGGCGACGCCGGATACGACAGCGATATAAAGCGGTGCGAACGCGGCGAGGTAGAGCAGCAAAATTTTCGACAGATTGTCGATTCCGAACCATAATACCAGCATCGTATAGTAGGCCAGCGGGGGAAGGGGACGGTAAAATTCGACGAACGGATACAGCAGCGCCCTGAGCCAGCGATAATGCCCGCTCAACAGGCCAATCGGCACGGCGGTCGCCAGCGCCAGACCGAATGCGGCGGCCAGCCGGAGCAAACTGTCGGACAGATGCCGGCCCAGCGAGCTTCCTTTGTAGCCCTCCTGCCATATCGCGGCAAAGGCGTCCCATACTTTGCCGGGCGAGGGCAGGAACAGGGGATTCAGCTTGCCGGTCGCCGCCAGCAGCCACCAGACGGCCAAAGCCGCGAGCAAGGCCAGTACGGACAGCGCCCATGAGGGAATCCGTTCCTTGTTTTGCCGCATGGCTCCAACCTCCTAGCGAGTCTCCGCCGGCTTGTAATGATAAGCGACAAATTCCCCGCTCGCCGGTGTTGTCTGGGAAGCGTTGACCGGCAGCAGCGGAAAGAGCAGCTCCGCTACCCGATACGCTTCCTCAAGATGGGGGTAGCCGGACAGGATGAACGTCTCGATGCCAATCTCGGCATACTCCTTTATCCGCTGCGCGATCTGCTCCGGTGACCCGACGAGCGCGGTGCCCGCGCCTCCACGAACGAGGCCGATCCCTGCCCACAGGTTGGGGGCGACGACAAGCTTGCTCCGGTCCCCGTTGTGCAATTCCGTCATGCGGCGTTGGCCATGGGAATCCATGCGGGCATAAATTTGCTGAGCCTTGGCGATCGTCTTGTCGTCGAGATAGCGGATCAGATCGTCGGCCGCCGCCCATGCTTCCTTCTCGGTTTCCCGTACGATGACATGCAGCCGGATGCCGAACCGGGCCGTCCGTCCGGCCGCCGCATAACGCTCTTTGACCTTTCGGATTTTTTCCTCCACCTGTTCGAGCGGCTCTCCCCAGGTCAGATACACGTCCGCATGTCTTGCGGCAACCTCGATGCCGGCGGGAGAAGAGCCTCCGAAATAGATAGGAGGGTAGGGCGACTGAAACGGAGGATAGAAATTCGTCGCTTCCTTCACTTGAATGTACCGGCCCGCATAACTGAAGCTCTCGCCTGTTAGAAGCCGCCGCCAAACGGAAAGAAATTCGTCCGTCAGCACGTACCGGTCGTCGTGGCCGAGGAAGAGGCCGTCCGCTTCAAGCTCGGGCAAGTCGCCGCCGGCGACGACGTTTATAAGCAGCCTTCCCCAGGAATGGCGGTCGAACGAGGAAGCCATTCTGGCGGCAAGCGTCGGAGACACGAGGCCGGGTCGAACCGCAACGAGAAATTTGAGCGTGCGGGTGGCCGAGGCGAGGAAGGAAGCGGTAATCCACGCATCCTCGCAGGAGCGGCCGGTAGGCAGCAGCACCCCTTCGTAGCCGAGGCTGTCCGCCGCCTGCGCTACCTGCTTGAAGTAATCGAGCGTCGTTGCGCGCGCGCCTTTCGCCGTCCCGATATGCCGGCCGTCCCCGTATGTCGGGATGAACCAAAACAGTTTCAACGAGCAATCGCCCTCTCTTTCATTTATCCTATTGAATAACTGGGATATAAAACGAAAAAAATCACGATACTTCCCGCCTGCAGATCGGGAGCATCGTGATTCACCAGTGGTCCGGTAGAATCTCTGTGAATATATATTCACTCTGTGCTTATGATAAGGGCGGCTTGCATTGCTGTCAACCCTGATTTTGCGTCCGCCGGCACAGTAGACGCAGCGCCGATTCGGGAGCCAGCGAAGCGATTTCCCGAATTTCCGGTATGTCGTGAAGAATGAGGCCTTCCATCAGCGAAACGTAGATCAACGCCAGCTCCATGCTGTCCCCGTCGACAAATTCGCCGCTTTTCTGTCCTTCCTCAATGATCTGCGCGATCGGCTTCAAATTGTCCACGAAGCGGGCGCTCACCGTTTTTTTGATTTCATAAGGCACGGCTTCCGAGGTGCGCGCATGCGCCAAAATGATTGTAATCGCCCAGCCGTTGCGGTATTGGAACCACTCCTTGGTATACCAAAGCAGACGGTCGTAGGGCGAAAGAGGCTTGCGCAGCGCTTCCTCCGCGAAGGCGCGGTATTCGAGCTGGCCCCGCTCGACCAGCGCGGCGAACAGTTCTTCTTTCCCGACAAAATGTTTATAGACATATCCGACGCTTAGCCCTGCCGCTTCGGCGATGTCGGATATTTTGGTCCCCGACAGCCCCTTGCGCGCGATGGCATAAAGCGCGGCATCCAGTATTTCCTTGCGGCGTCTTTCCCGCAGCATCCGGTCCTTTTCCGCATTTCTCGGCGACATGAAGACAGTCCCTCCCGCATCCCATTGATCCAACTCATTGTAACACCCGAGAAGGATGGAAGACAGTCCGCAGCTGAAACCGCTTAAACAATCTCTTGACAAAGCGGGTAAAACGGATTAGCATGGATGTATGGGTAATTGGGTGATCCAATTCCATCGGAGTTCGTATACGGAAAGGTAATAACCTATGACCATTAAGAAAATCAAGTATCACCGGGTCTATGAAGATGTGATCGAGCAGATCGAGAATCTGATTCTTGAGGGCAATCTTGCTCCCGGAGACGTATTGCCTACCGAAAGGGAATTGGCTCAAGCGTTCGGAATCAGCCGGGGGACGCTGCGGGAAGCGTTTCGCATCTTGGAACGGGAGGGCCTGATCGAAACCCGGCCGGGGGGCGGCCGCTTTCTCAGCAAGAACCTCAACAAAGCGGAAGACAAGAGCCGAATCATCGAGAATATTGAAAGGGCTACCATTATCGAACTGCTGGAGGCGCGGGAGATTTTCGAAACCGGCATCGTGGAATTGGCGGCAAAGCGGGCGACCGAACAAGATATTCTGGAGATCGAAACCGCTCTGGAAAAGTGGGGGAAGATCGACAGCGACTCGGACGACCCGACCAGCCCCGACCAAGCGTTCCATCTCTCGATCGCAAAGGCGACGCACAATGTGGTTCTAGTCAACCTTATCGATCTTCATATGGATCTTCTGCAAAAAACGTTGAACAAGACTGTCGATATTCCCGGCCGCAAAGACGAGGTGTACAAAGAACACTTCAACATTCTTCAGGCCATTAAAGAGAAAGATCCGTCCAAAGCTAGAGAGGCCATCCTTTATCATCTCAAGCAGGTGAAGCAAAACATTCTGTTGACGACAAATGGGCGATAACGCGTCCATTTGACCGAATTGGACCACCCAATTATCCAAACATATTCAAATCCGAAGGAACCGAAGGTGGCGGATCTTATGGCAAAGGCAAAGGAAGAACTGAAAATATTGGCGCCTTGCGGGATGCTGGGCTACGGTTTTCCGAAATCGTCGTTTATGAAAGGGATGGAACACCGCCCCGACGCAATTGTCGTCGATGCCGGCTCCACCGATGCCGGACCTCATAAATTGGGCGCCGGCACGGCGATTGTCAGCAAGCAAGCCTGCAAGAAGGATTTGGAGCTGATCGTCACGGAGGGAGTCGCAGCGGGCATACCGGTCATCATCGGTTCGGCCGGGGGAAGCGGCGCGAAGGTCCATGTGGAGTGGACCCGGTCGATCATTATGGAAATTCTGCAGGAGCATCAGATCCGCAATCTCAAGATCGCCATCATCTGGGCGGACATTCCTCTCGAGGTGGTGGAAGCCAAGCTTGCCGAGGGGAAATGCGAGCCTTTAGGGCTTGCGGTGAAACCGCTAACAAAGGACCGGCTCCGCGCCACCAACGGCATCGTCGCCCAAATGGGCCATGAACCGATTATGAAGGCGCTGGAAGCGGAGGCGGACATTATCCTTTGCGGACGGGCGTACGATCCGTCGCCGTTTGCGGCTTTTGCCATATACCACGGCTTTGACGCCGCTCTCGCATACCATCTTGGCAAAATATTGGAATGCTCCGCGCTTTGCGCCGAACCGGGGACGACGAAAGACAGTATGCTGGGCATCCTCCGGAAAGATTCGTTCATCGTAAAGCCGCTTAACGAGCAGCGCAGATGCACGGCCGTTTCCGTTGCGGCGCACACCTTCTACGAAAAAGACCATCCGTACATCCTGCATGGGCCGGGCATGGTTCTGAACCTTGAAAACTGCGTGTTCACCGAGCGGGGAGACGGCAGCGTAGAAGTGCGCGGCAGCCGGATCGAAGCGACACCCGTGTACAAGATTAAGCTGGAGGGCGCGATGAAGGTGGCTTACCGCACGTTTGTCGTGGCAGGCGTGCGGGATCCGCTGCTGATTGCCCGCATCGAAGAGGTGGAAGAGCTCGTCAAGCAGCAGGTCGCCGAATATTACAGCGAAGTCCCGCCGGAAGATTACAGCATCCATTTCATCAACTACGGGCTAAACGGCGTGCTGGGCGAGCTGGAACCGCACCGCGAGCCGGCGCATGAGCTCGGGATCGTGTTCGAGGTCGTCGCCAAGACGCAGGAGCTCGCCAATGCGGTCTGCAGTTCGGTAAGATCCACTTTCCTGCACTACGGTTATGAAGGAAGAAAATCGACGGCCGGCAATCTGGCCTTTCCGTTTGCCCCCAGCGATGTGCCGTTCGGACCGGTGTACGAATTTTCGGTATACCACCTGATGGAAGTCGCGGACGGGTTGGAGATGTTCCCAATCGAATATATCGAGGTGCGGCCATGAAGCTTTATGATGCAGCGGCGGTGCTGAGAAGCAAGAACAGCGGACCTTTCGAGGTTACGGTAGACGTGCTTTTCGACGATCCCGAAATCTATGACAAGATCAAACGCTCCGGGGTGATCAACGCAGAGCTTGTTTCCAGATTGTACAACATCGCGCCGGAAAGCATAACGCATATCGTCTTCTTTGACCAGGCGCTCGGCTTCAAAATCACGTTCGCAAGGGCGGTTTCTTCCGGCACGTTCCTGGACCGGGACGTATACGGCGCCCAGCAGCACGCTCCGCTGATGGATGTGGAAATCGACCTGGGACCGGACAGATAGGGGGTGAACACCATGCAGACGAATTCCAGGCTTCGAAAAATATGGGCCGATAAAACGCTGTATGTCATGCTGCTGCCGGCCGCCGCCTTTTTCTCCGTCTTTCATATCTGGCCGATTCTCGAGATGAGGCTGGCGTTTTACGAATACCGCATCCTCGGCGACCACGTCTATGTCGGATTCAAATATTTCAAAGAGCTGTTCGGCACGCCGATCTTCTCGCAGGTGCTGGCCAATACGCTCATCATCAGCGCCATGAAGATGTTCCTCATCTTTCCACTTCCGATCCTGTTCGCGCTGATGCTCAATGAGCTCGTGAACGGGAAATTCCGCAAGGCGGTGCAGATTATCTCCTACTTGCCGCACTTCCTGTCGTGGGTCGTGATCGCGGGAATCTGGTTCGAGTTCTTGTCGAAGTCGAACGGGATCGTGAACGACGTCCTCCGGCTGTTCGGCTTCCCGGCTCACGACTTCCTGACGGACAAAACCGCGATCAGATGGGTGCTCGTGGCGAGCGAAGCGTGGCGCAATATCGGCTGGGACTCGATCATCTTCCTTGCGGCGATTCTGGGCATCAACAAAAGCCTGTACGAAGCCGCCTATGTCGATGGAGCGAATCGGTGGCATATGATTACGCGAATCATTTTGCCGCATCTGTACGTGCCGATGGTGACCGTCCTGATCTTGAATGTCGGCTTCATTATGAATGCCGGGCTCGACCAGGTGCTGAACTTTACCAACGCCTCGGTGAACAGCAAGATCGATATCATCGATACGTACGTCTATCGCGTCGGCTTGATCAACGGCCAGTACTCTTTCGCTACGGCGGCCAATTTGTTCAAGAGCGCCATCGGCGTCGCGCTGGTGCTGTCCACTCACTTCATATCCAAAAAATTAACCTCTAAAGGCGCCTGGTAATCCGCCAAGGAGAGGAGACTTCAGTTGCATGGCTGTTCGGAATTTCACCGTGTCCAAATTCGTGATCGGACTCCTGCTTGCGTTCATCTCGCTTACAATGCTCGTGCCGATCCTCAATCTGTTCGCCAAGGCGTTTTCGGACCCGAGCAAGGTGCATTTGCTGCACGGTTACGACATCTGGCCCAAAGGCTTCTCCATCGTTCACTTTCAAGTCGTGCTCGGCAATCCGATTGTCGGCCGCTCGCTGTTCAACTCTTTGTTTATTACCATCGTAGGCACAGCCTTAAGCCTCTTCTTCACGACGATCACGGCATATGTGCTCACGAGGAAACATTTAATCGGCAAAACGCCGATCATGGTCGTGCTGATCGTCATCATGATCTTCGAGCCCGGGATCGTGCAGGAATATATGGTCGTCAAGGATCTGCATCTGCTCGACAACCTATGGTCCATGGTCCTCTATCGCACCATCAACGTGTATTACTTGATCATCATGATGCGGTTCATCGAGGAAATTCCCGACGCCTTGCTGGAAGCGGCGAAGATGGACGGGGCGGGGCACCTGACGATCTTTGCCCGGATCGTTCTTCCGCTTTCCCGGATACCGCTGCTGACGATCGGGATGTTCTACGCCGTCGTGAGGTGGAACGAGTTTTTCAAATCCAGCATCTTCTTGTCCAGCCGGGACAATACCGTGCTGCAGGTGCTCCTTAGGCAGTTCGTCGTCGAAGGGGACAGCGCCACGTTGGTCGGGGCCGCCAATCTGCTGGTCAACAATCCGATCGCGCAGCTCGACTTCGGAGCTTTGAAAGCGGCAACAATCGTCGTCGCCATGGTACCGATTCTGATGCTTTATCCCGTTATTCTGAAGTATTACACGAGCGGTGTCATGGATGGCGGCATTAAAGAGTAAAAGCAAACACAGCAAAGGGAGGAAGACATCGATGAAAAAAATTTGGATCACACTGGTTGCGGCCTTCATGGTCGCGACGACGGCTTGCGGCACCGCCGGGAAGAAGCCTTCCGCGGACACGGCGCCGTCATCTTCGGCTCAGACGAGCCAGCAGCCGGTGACGATCAGCATCGTAGCCAAGGACTTGCCGGTCGACGATCCCAACTCGCTGAAATTCATCAAAGGCATCGAAGAAGGCATGAAAGCGGAAGGCAAAAACGTCAAGCTGCAGGTCGTGCCCGTCCAAAGCGGCACCTACTCCGAGAAGCTGGGCCTGCTGCTGCAAAGCGGCAATATTCCGGATCTCATTTACTTCCAGGGCGGAGATTACAACTTCGCCATCACGCAGCAAATTTTGGAGGACCTGACGCCTTACATCGAAAAATCCACGTATGTCAAAGCTTCGATGACCGAATTCAACAAAGAACGATTGAAGAACTATCCGTATCTCGTATGGCTGGCCCCGATCAGCAGCAAGATTCCGGTCGTTCGCCAAGACTTGTTCGACAAAGCTCCGTCCGGCAAGACGCTGCTGGCCGACCCGACGATCGACAACTACTATACGTTCTTCAAAGAATTGAAAGAGAAGAGCGGCGCGAAGTTCGCCTACACGACAGCCGGCGATATCGACGAGCTTGACGTCGTGTTCGGGCAGGCGTTCGGCCTGACCTCGACATGGATCAAGGGGCCCGACGGCAAATACGTATTCGGCAAAACGACGCAGGCCGAGAAAGAAAAGCTCGAGTTCTATGCAAAGTTGTATAAGGAAGGCCTGCTGGATCCGGAGTACCTGACCAAGAAGTTCGACACCAAAGAGAAAGCGTTCTACGACGGCGAGGCGGGCGTCATCGCCGGCACGCAAGGCAAAGTCATCGACATCTACAATACGAAATCTATCGGTCAAAACGGACCGGACGCGAAAATACTGCCGCTTCCGCCGGCCAAGGGCAAAGCGCAGGGCTACACGCCGGTCGACGTCAGCAAGGAAAGCCGCGGCTTCGCGATTTCCAAAACCTCGAAGAACAAGGATATGGCCTTTGCCGTATTGGAGTTCCTGGCGAGCCCGAAAGGCCAAATGCTGGACAAGCTGGGCGTGGAAGGCGAAGAATATCAAATCGTAAACGGCAAAATCAAACTCACGGACAAATTCGCGGCTTGGTATCCGCACTTTGTGGAAAACACCGTCAACTTCAAGCCGGACAAAGAATTCGATCCGTCCACGCCTTATCTGTCGGAGCCGGCGCTCAAATCGCTGGAAATGTTCGCTTCCATGTCCACCAAGGATAACGCTTTCATCATGCCTGCCGATCTGGCGGCGAAGTGGGATGCCGCTTCCGCGGTCTACAAAGAATTCGCGGCGGATATGGTTACCGGCAAAAAAACCGGCGCCGATTTCGACGCGTTCGTACAAGCGTGGAATGAGGCCGGCGGGAAAGACATTACGGATTACGCGAATCAGACGCTGAAATAACCTGCAACGAACAAAATATTAAGTGTGGGGCGGGAGCGCCCCACATTCCAATGCGGACAAAGCGGCTTTCCTGCGGAAAGCATAGAGGGGAGCGCTAGGTAAATGATTTCTTTTGCCGATCGAGTGAAAGGCGCCATATTCGGTACGGCATACGGCGACGCCATGGGAGCTGTCGTCGAGAAGATGACGTACGGCGAAATCAAGGAGCAATACGGCAGAGTCGAAACCGTCATGACGAAATGGTGGAAAGCGGACCTGCCCGAAGCCGCGAGACAGGGAAGAAGAAGAGGCTGGGGCATCGTCACCGACGATACGCTGATGACGCTCGCGCTGATGAATGTTTATGTAACCGAACGGCGCCATCTGGACGCTTATGACCTTGCCAACGAGTTTGTGAAGGAAATTGCCTTCCGGCCGAAATATATTCCGGAGCTGGATAAAGAGACGGTGCTGCTGGAGCGGTTGTTTTATCCGGAGAAGCATATTTTCAACCGTCACGTTCTGGCCAATTGCGAACCCCGGGAAGGCGGTTACGGCAATATGGTCAATTGCGGCGCGGCGATGTACATGGCTCCCGTCGGCATCGTGAACGCTTGCAATCCGAAGGGGGCTTACGACGAGGCGATTCTATTCGCATCCGGTCATCAAGTGAGCTACGGCCTGGAGGCGGCCGGTGTGATGGCTTGCTGCGTGGCCAAAGCGTTCGAGCCGGGCGCAACGGTGGACGATATTGTAAACACGGCTCTGCAATATGCCAAGGACGGAACGAAGGGCGCCATTCACGATCTATGTGAAACGGCGGCCGCGCTCAAGGATCGGAAAGAAGACCGGGATGAGGTCGTTCGCCGTTTCCATGCCGCAATAAGCCGGTATTCGCCGATGGGCGACGATGTGAATCGGCGCATCGACAAGGTGGGCCTTCCGTCGAACCACTATACGCCAAGCCGGCTGTTCTCCATCGAGGAGCTGCCGCTGGCTCTCGCTTACATCGTGCTGCATGACGGAAATTTCCTGGAGGCCGTCAAAGACGGAGTGAGCTCCGGCCGCGATACGGATTCCATCGGCGTCATGATCGGCGCGATCCTGGGAGCCATGCATGGCGTCGCGGCGATCCCGGCTGAGGAAATCGCCGTGCTGGAACAAGTCAACCGGCAGAACATCGAGCAGCATTGCCGGCAATTTACCGAAACGGCGGCGTTCATCATTCAGCAAGACCTGGATATGCACAATAGAAGAGTACAGCAGCTACGTTCGATTATGTAAAGGCGGTGTACCGATTGATCCCTTCGAATTATTTGGAGAAAGTATACGCGGGCTATTTGGGCATGAACATCGGCATCCGGCTGGGCGCTCCGGTGGAGCCGACGATTTGGACCTATGAGCGAATTAAAAATACGTACGGGGAAATTACGAACTACGTCAAGGAGTATAAAAATTTTGCGGCCGACGACGATGCGAACGGTCCGTACTATTTTCTCCGCGCGCTTTATGACGACGCCAAGGACCGCGATATCACGCCGAACGACGTCGCCCGCGCCTGGCTGAACTATACCCGCGAAGGCATCGGCATGTTCTGGTGGGGCGGCTACGGCGTCAGCACGGAGCATACGGCTTATATCAATTTGAAGAAAGGCATTCCGGCTCCGCGCTCCGGTTCCATCGAGCAGAACGGGAAAATCATCGCCGAGCAGATCGGCGGGCAAATCTTTATCGATACGTGGGGTCTGGTGAATCCGTGCAACCCGAAAAAAGCCGCCGATTTCGGCGAGGCTGCGGCCCGCGTATCCCATGACGGCGAAGGCGTGCTCGGCGCCAGATTCTTCTGCGCGGCGATCGCCAAGGCCTTTGAGACGAGCGACGTGAGAGAGATTATTGAAACGGGGCTTAGTCAAATCCCTGCGGATTCCCTTTATGCGAAAGTCGCGAGAGCGGTGTTGGAATTTCACGCGCGGCAGCCGGACGACTTCCGGGCGTGCCGCGACATGCTCGAGAGAGAATGGGGCTACGACAAGTATAAAGGCGTCTGCCACATTATTCCGAATGCGGGCGTCTGCATCCTGGCGATGATCTACGGTCAGGGCGACTTCAACCGGACGGTGGAAATTGCGACCATGTGCGGCTGGGATACCGATTGCAACGCAGGGAACGTCGGCACCGTGCTCGGCGTGGCATGCGGATTGGAAGGGATTGCGGACAAATACCGCACGCCGATCAACGATTCCATCGTCATGTCGGGCATATCCGGCTATTTGAACATCCTGGACATTCCGACATATGCCAAGGAGCTCGCGATTCTGGGCTACCGGTTGGCGGGCGAAGCGTGCCCGCAGTGGTTGACCGACAGCTTTAAGGAAGGCGAGATTTACTTCGATTTCGAGCTTCCGGGTTCCACGCACAATATTCGCGTCTCCGATCCGTTCTTCTGCCGGGTCCGCCATTCCACGGAGAAAGCGTTTCGGGGCACCGGCTCGCTGGAAGTGCTGTTCGACCGGATGACCCGCGGCGAGAAATCGAAAATTTACTACAAGCCTTTCTATACGAGAGACGATTTCAGCGACGAGCGGTACTCGCCGACCTTCGCGCCCAAGGCGTACTCGGGCCAGAAGGTGTCCATGAAGATCTACCTCGATCAGTGGGGCGGCAACGAAACGATGGGCATCGCGCCCTACGTCCGTCTGGCCAAGAGCAAGAAGGAGCTGGTGCAGGGCTATATCAAGCTGGTCGACCAGCAATGGCTCGATGTGGAGTTCGACATTCCCGATTCCGAAGGCGAGCTGATCGATGAAGTCGGCATCGTGCTCGAGGCATACTCGACGCGCAAGCCGAAAAGTCTGGGGCGCATCTTCATTGACGAATTCCGCATTTACGGCAAGGCCAACTACAGCATCGACTTTAAGAAGCAAACGATGAGTTTCGGCTGCGTGACGCCGTTCTCCCACAATCACGGAGCTTGGAGCATCGAAGACGGGGCGATGTACCTGATGACCGCGGAACCGAGCGAAGCTTATACGGGCAACTACTTTGCCCAAGATTATTCGGTTTCGGTTAAGCTGAACCCGCAAAGCGGTCATTCCCATCTCGTGGCCGTCCGCGCGCAAGGCGCGATGCGCGGGTATCATGCGGGTTTTGACGGCGAGAATCAGGTATCCCTTTACATCAATGATTTCGGTTTCAAAAAGCTGGCAAGCCGCAGCTACGAATGGCGGTTCAATCAAACCTATGATTTTCAAGTGACCGTACAGGGCCATACCCTTACGCTGTCGATTAACGGGGAACAAGTGTTGCAGCATCAGGATGATAAGTTCGGTTACGGCATGTACGGCGTGAGCACGATCGATGCGGCCAGGGCTTATTTCTCCGATTTTCGTTTTGTCGAGCTTTAAGCTTGGAGCGGAAGAAAGGACAGAACCATGAGCGAAATCATCGTCGTAGGCAGCATCAATATGGACATCGTGAACCATGTCGACCGTTTTGCACTTCCCGGACAGACCATCCAGGGGAGGCTGACGGAGTTCGTTCCCGGCGGCAAAGGCGCGAACCAGGCGGTAGCGGCGGCCAAATCCGGGGCGAGCGTCCGAATGATCGGCGCGGTCGGCCAGGATTCCTTGGGCGAAGAGCTGATCGCGTCCCTTAAACAGGCGGGAGTCTCTACGGACGCTGTCGTGAAGAAGGAAGGCGCTTCGGGGATGGCGTTTATTACCGTGAACGCAGACGGCGAAAATGAAATTATTTTGGCGCAGGGCGCGAACGGCAAGCTTACGGCAAGCGACCTTCCCGACTTCTCGACGTTTTCGGATGTTCATGCGGTGTTGCTGCAAAACGAAATCCCTTGGCCGGTCAACAAGCGCGTTATCTTGGAAGCGAATAAGCACCGCATTCCCGTGATCCTGAATCCGGCGCCGGCGATGCCGATGGCCGATGACGATCTTGCCATCATCGACTTGCTGGTGCTGAACGAAACGGAAGCGGAATTCATTTCGGGAGATACGGCTAAGTCGCCGGAAAAAGTGGCGCGGCTCCTCATCGACCGCGGCGTCCGGGAAGTGCTGCTCACGTTAGGCGATCGGGGGTGCTTCTATGCGAACCGCGACGGCCATAAAATGGCCATAAGCGCTTATCAAGTCCAAGCCGTCGATACGACGGCCGCAGGCGATACGTTTATCGGCGCCTTTGCCGCCGCTCGCATGAACGGCATGCCGGTTCGGGAATGCTTGCGATTTGCATCCGCAGCTGCGGCCTTGTCCGTGACCAAGCGGGGCGCGCAATCTTCCATTCCTTCAAAGGCGGAAATCGTACGGTTTTTGAACGAAGCAGACCATTAAAACGGGAACACAAAGGAACTGCCGTCGGGCAGTTTCTTTGTTTTGGGCGGTGCCGCTAGATTGCGATGAAATACGACCTTTCGTTCATGCAGGGACTACTAGGTTATGTTAGCGTTAAGAATAGGATAACGGAGGGAGATCGCTTGAAATCCGTTATCGCCGAAGCGCCATACTCGCGAGTCTGAACGGTGCAATAACGAACGACAAGGAGCAATCGCGTGGAAAAAACGATAAAAGAACAATTAACGGAGCTGGCCGATCCGGAATATCGGCAATTTTCCGCGGCGCTGATCCCGAACATCCGGAATATTTTGGGCGTTCGCTTGCCGGAATTGCGCAAACTGGCGAAAAAAATAGCCAAAAGCGATTGGCGTGCCTATCTTGCACAAGCCGAAAACGAGTTTTTCGAGGAAACGATGCTTCAGGGGATGGTCATCGGCTATGCAAAGGCGGATATCGAAGAAATTTTGCGCTATATTGCCGATTTTGTCCCAAAGATTGATAACTGGTCGGTGTGCGACAGCTTTTGCTCGGGACTCAAGTTCGCAAAAACGAACAAGCGACGCGTATGGGATTTTTTGCAGCCGTACCTGACGTCGGAAAACGAATATGACGTTCGTTTTGGCGTCGTTATGCTGCTTCAATATTATATGGATGAAGAACATATTCATTCCGTACTGGGGTTATTGGACCGGGTCAAACATGAGGGGTACTATGCCAAAATGGCGGTCGCGTGGGCCTTATCGATCTGTTATGTGAAATTTCCGGAGCCTACGATGGCCTATTTGAACAATAATACCCTGGACGATGTCACGTACAACAAAGCGTTGCAAAAAATAACGGAATCTTATCGCGTGGATCAAAAGACCAAGGCCTTGATTCGCAGCATGAAACGCAAATAGCGATCGGGCCGTTTTGGCGTGTGCGGAAAAGGGAGGAGCTCCGAAGAGTTCCTCCCCCGCAGACGGGCCCAGATATCTAATTATTGATGATCAGATTGAACCCGCTCTGGATGTAATACAGATTGGGGTAAGCGATATTGCTGGTCCTCAGATTGTTGAACGTGGCGGAGCCGTTGCCGGTATAGGTGAAGATCGCCGCGCCCAGATGCGGTCCCGAGAACCGCGAGGTGGTTACGCCGTCAAGACCGGTTCCGTTAATGTTGATGTTGTTGAACACGATGTTGGTGAAGCCGCCGCCGTAACCGAACTGGATCGCATCGCGCTGAGAGTTGATAATATCGATGTTGGTAAACGTCACGTTCCGGATGGCGTCGTTCGAAGCTTCCAGATCGATGGCGCCGCGTTCGCCGTTGTATAGGTCTTTGCTCGTGCCGCAGTTGACGATGGTCGTGTCCGAGAACACAATGCCGGTATTGTTCTGGAAGTGGTATCCGGGGAACACGGTGTTCATCCGGATGCCGGAACCGCCGACGCAGTCGACGATGTAGTTGTGGTCGGCCTTGTGTCCGCTTCCTCCGAAGAAGGCGATGCCTCCCGCGCGCCAGTTGTTTTCGATGGTGTTGTACGAGAAGGTATTGTTTACGCCTTCGGGCGCGCCGTTCGTATTACTCGTCCATACGGCAAGGGCGTCGTCGCCGTTGTTGCGCAGGCTGCTGTTGCGTACGGTCGAATTGCTGGTCCCTTGGGCGAAGTTGACGCCATCGGCCAGGTTGTTGCGGATTCGGCTGTTTTCAATCAGCAGCCCGCTCGCGCGGATCGCCGGCGTATGCCCGTAGTCCCCGACCCAGAAGCCGCATTCGAAGTGCTCGACCCAGACGTCGCGGATGACGGAATTGGTCCCGAAGTTGTCCATAAAGCCTTTGTAAACCGCATTTTGACCATACCGCGACCGCAAATTGGAGTTGAGGTACACGTTGCTGAAATCAAGCTTGCCCGTAATCCGGAGCGAGATGCCGCCGGACGCCGGATTGGCGTTGGTAAACTGGATGTTCGTATACCAGATACCGGCTCCCGTAATCGTAATGTGATCGATCATGTTGCTGACGGAACCGATCTCCCACATGTTGCCGAGGTGGAACGTTCCTTCCGGAATGTACAAGATCTTGTCGGATGCGACCGCCGCGTTTACGGCGGCTTTAAAGGCGGTGAGATCGTCCTGTCCGTCGTTCGGCACAGCGCCGTAATCCGTTACGGAAACCGAGTTGGCCGGACGGGAGATCGCAGCCGGAACCGGTTCGATTTCAATAAAGTCGACACCGTATTCCAGGCTGTCGCCGTTGTTCTTCTGGATGCGAATCGTGTCTCCGGGTTTGAGCGGAGTATCCAGCTTCCAGTGCACTTCGTCAAAGCGGAAGAGCGGACGGCCCGCGCTGGGAGCGTCTCCGGGCATATCGCCCGAGAAATACTGCCAGCTGTAGTAGGAGGTCAGCGATACGGTTTTGACTTTGGTGCCGTTGACGTAAACGTCTAGCGAACCGTTTAATCCCATGCCGTCCGCCGAGTCGGGCATCGTAAATCTCATCGTCACGCCTGCGCCGCCCTGACCCTGTCTGACGGTCCATTGAAGATAGGAGCCGTTCGAGGGCAGCGCCGCATAGAGTTGGCCGGTGGCTTCCGATGCCGTAAGCGCCTGATCGAATGTCGGCGCGGACTTCAGCGTGGCGCCGCCGCCGAGGGTGGCGTCCTCGGTGTCATACCGGCTGTACGGCATGCTCGCGCCGCGGGCGGAATATACGGTCAGGCTTGCGGTGTTCGCGTTGTTGGCTTGCTTGATCGGAAGTTCGTTGGCGTCTGCCGCAACGGTGGCCGTTACCGTGTAGCTGCCGGCTGCCGCCGTCCAGGTCCCCGGAAGGGTGATGTTGACGGACGCTCCCGGAGCCAGGCTGCCGGTATAGGAACCGCTGAACGTTTGAACGGTCGAACCGGAAGCATTTTTAAGCACGACCGTCACGCCGTGAGACCCGCCGGCGGAAGCAATCGTTCCTTGATTTTTAAGATTTACGTTAAAAGAAACGGCATTGTTGGCAATCGGAGTGCTCGGCGTCCACGAAACCGTGCCCACCAGATCCGAGCTGGAAACGGGGGCCACAACGAGTGAAGCCGGATTCGTGTAGCTGTTGTTCGACTCGTTCAGCTCGATGACCGCGTTGCTCTCGTCTACTTTGGCGCCGACCGCGTATGTCGCGGCGGTTTTCGCGCCGACATTCAGCGGCACCGTTGCCGAAGCGCCTGCCGCCAGCGCGGCTACCGGCGCGGAACCCGCCAGCTCGTTGTTCAGGTAGAAATTGACGGTGGTCGCCGCGGCGCTGGCATTCCCGTTGTTCTTCACCGTTGCGTTTAGCGTAATGGCGTCGGTCTCAACCGGAGAAGAAGGCGACCAGGACATGCCGGTAATCGTCAGGTCCGGATTCGGCGCAGGCGTGCCGAACACCTGGAACTCGGCGACTTGTCCGGCCGGGGCGCCGGAGTTCGACGTAATGTTCAACTGCAAACGTTTCACCGTCGCCGTAACCGGAATGGTCACAGTATTGCCGGAGGCCGGATCGAACGAGTACGATTTCGCCGAGACCAGATTGCTGAAGGTCGTCGTGTTCTGATCGTGTCCGAGCACTTGAATCGTTTGCGTACGCGCAGCCCATATCGAGGACGGGTTCAGCTTCAGCACGATGGACGTAATATTGTAGTTCGCTCCGAGATCGAGCGTCAGCGTGCTCGGATTGCCGCCGCCTTCCCAGTACGTGTTGACATCGTTATCGTTCGCGTTCTCCGCAACGTACGTCTGCGTGTGGGAGGATGCGGAAATCGATTTGCCGATGGCGATGTTGCCGCCCGGAGGAGGCGTCGGCGTAGGTGTAGGTGTAGGTGTAGGCGTAGGCGTCGGGGTCGGAGTAGGTGTGGGTGTAGGCGTAGGCGTAGGCGTCGGCGTTGGCGTAGGTGTAGGAGTAGGGGATGGAGTAGGAGTAGGCGTTGAAGTCGACGCTTCGACCGTGATTTGGTCAAGATTGACGTTGCCGGAATCGCCCGGGTCGTATTTGTACGCAATGGTGTTGCTGCCTGCATTCAGGTTAAGCGTCTCCGTCTTGCTGCTCCATGAATCCCAGTTAGGCAGGCTGGGCAGCGTGGTCTGGCGAATCTTCGCTCCATTGACGTAGAGGCTTACCGTTTTGTTGCTGCCGGTTGCGTTGCCGTACCTCAGCGTTACATCGTAGTTGCCCGCCGTCGGCGCGTTGACCGAAAAGGTCGTCGTCGCGCCTTGCGTCCAGTAACCGTCAACAAAGCCCGTGCCGATATATCCGGCATGGTCCGTGTTGACTTTCGCGCCGCCGGACAGAGCCGCGGATTCGGCTTGATACGTATCAGGCGCCGGCGTCTGGTCGCCGGAGCCGTAAATTTCGAATTCGGACAGCTGCGCCGCCGGCCAGCCCGTGTTGGCCGTTACATACAAGCGCACGTAGCGCGTGCTGGTCGCGGTAAAGTTGATCGTAACCGTGTTGTTCCCGACAGACGGACTGAATACATAATTGGCGGAGCCGACAATGTCCGTGAACGTCGAACCGTTCAAGCTGCCTTGAACGGCCAGCGTTTGCGTGCGCGCTTCCCAGCTTGCGGGCAGCTTCAGCACAATTTGGTCGATGCCCGTGCTTGCGCCCAAATCCACTTGAATCCATTGCGGGAACGCGTTGTTCGTGCTTTCCCAATACGTATTTTGATTGCCGTCTTTTACGTTCTGAGGGCTGTAGGTTTGGGATTGGCCGCTCGCCGTAATGGGTTTGCCCGGCGTCAGATTCGGTCCTCCCGCGGCGGAAGCGGGGCCGAACGGTCCTACAGCCGTCAGCAAACTGGCCATCAGCATGGCTGTAACAAGCGACCATGCGACAAATTTGCAGCGCATTAAATTCCTCCTCCTCAAAGTGTAGGTCAGCAAATGCGAGAACTTTCGGCAAACAGCGCTGACAGCGCTTACAAACCCTCCTTTCGTTGGGATACCCCCATTATAAGAACAGGGGAGGGAGACAGATAAGAAGCAATCTTACGAAAAATGTATGCAATTTCAAGATATTGGATGGATTTCGGGAAGGAGACGCTCGTCTTCCTTCCCTTCCTTGCTTCCAACGCTCGCTTACCCGTGAAAAATCCACCCGCCGAACCACTTCAGAACGCGGTCCGCGTAAGAAACGTCTATTTCGGTCCCCGACAAAATCGGGTAAAACAAAATGAACAGCACCAGAACCGCGCCTGCGTAAAGGAGCGTCGCAATCCGATATCCCGGCTTACGCTATTCCATTTTTCGAATCCAATAAACGATGCAAAGAACGAGAAACGGAACGCAAGCGAAAAAGTGATAAATAAAGGTGAGTCTGGATACGAAAACCCACGGAAGATAAGACGAGGCGATTCCAACGAAGACGACGGTCATGCTCCGGTCCCGCTTCTTCCAGGCCGAGCGAAGGGCCGCGATTACCGCAATCGTTCCCGTCCACCACACCGCCGGATTGCCCATGCCCACGATGCTCGCCATTTTTCCCGGCGCCAATTCCGCGGCTCCGTAATACCAGATCGGCTTGCGGATGAGAGGCCACTCCCACCACAGCGACGAAAATGGGTGGGTGGCGTTAAGCCGGCTATGATAGTCGAACATGAACTTCTGGGCGGAGACGACGTCTTTCAACCCGTGTCCGGGACCCGGAACGAGCAAAAACGGGATATACGATGCCGTGTAGATCATCAGGGGGATGATGATGAAAAACAAACCGCCCGCCAGCACCGTCCGCAGCGCATGAAACGCAAAAGGCAGCTCGCGTTTTTCCCGATAGGTCTGGTACCTGTTCCACAGCGAAAGCAGGAAGAGGACCGCCAACCCCGCGCCCGCGTACAAGCCGACCCACTTGACGGCCGATGCAAGGCCGAAAGCGAGCCCGCTTGCCGCAAGCGGCGCGAACGTCTTCGACAGCTTGTCTCGGCAGAAGTTCATTTCCCAATAGCGCTGCATGCGCTCGTAAGCCAGCAGGATGAAAAATACGGCGAACGTATCGACGGTGGCGAGCCGGCTTTGCGTAAAGAGCATAAAGTCGAAGGCGATCAGAAACGAGGCCAGCGCGGCGTAGCGGGTCTTGCCGAACAACCGTTTGGCGAAAACATACAGCAAAGGCACGATCGCGATCCCGAATAGGACACCCGCGATTCGCCAGCCGAACGGATTCATGCCCAGCAAGGCCACCCCCGCCGAGATCAGCACTTTCCCAAGGGGCGGATGCGTTGTTTCGTACGGCTCCATTCGATGCAGCATCTCATAGGCGGTCCGGGCGTGGTAAATTTCGTCGAAATACATGCTGTTAAGATAGGAAGCCCGTTGCGGAACCGAGCCCGGCTCGTCGAAGGCCGCCGAAGGCGCCCCCTCGACGGCAAAGGGAATGAGCTTCCGATCCGCCCCCTGAAAGCCCATTTCGCCAAGCGAAGCGCCCGGTTGCATCGCGACGACCCTCACATAGCGGGCAGCAAATGCCGTTTGCGCCTTTTGCCACTGAAAAACGGTGCCGTCGTTCAAGCCGACGGTCGCCACCGGATTCCATGCGTTTCCGTCTTCCGAGGACTCGACTTGAAAGCTTCCGTTTCCGATGCCCCCGTACCATACGATCGCATCGACCTGCTGCGCGCGCCCGAAATCGACCGCAGCGCGCTCGCCTTGCGCCGCCGGCTTCCAGAAGCTCTGCGGCGCAACCGTCGAGCCGAGACGGAACAACGCAACGGACGCGTAAACGACCGTAATGGCGGCCATTGCGAGAACATCCCGGCGGGACACCGAAAAAGGGATTGCGGCGGAGCCGTTCGCCGGTTTAAGGGGCTGGACCGGTTGGCCGCCCGGCTTCTTGACCAACACGGCATAACCGACCCACACGGCGTACAAGGCAAGACCTACGTTGCACAACGAGACGAGGTTCATGAAGCCGTTGCCGTTCGGAATAAAGTAGTTCCGGTCCAACGCGAACTTCAGCACGTAAGCCGTATTGGCGAAGTTCGTCAGCGTGACGCCGGCAAACAGCGCGAATACGCGCCTGTCCCGAATCCACAGCCAACTGATCAGCGCCAGCGGGATGGCGGCATAGCCGTATCGTTCGTGCATTCCGGTCTTAAACGTGAACACGAGCAGCGCAAGAAGGAAGGCGGCGTAGAACAACTTCCCGTCCCTGCGGCCTCGAAGCAGAAGGAAGCCTACGACCAGAACGATCGCCGCGATAAAGAGGACATCCCAGCCGGAAAAAGGAATTCCCCCCCACGTTTGGTCCGTCTTCGCGCCGTTGGCCCCGAGCAGGGCGTAGACGTTAAACGCGTTAAGCGTCGCGTACGGATACATGCCGAACATCTCAGCATAGTGCTTGAAGATCCACCAGGGCCCTTGCCGGAGAGCGAACGGAAGCGTGACGGCAACAAATGCGGCGAAAGCGCAAATCCCCGCTTTGGCCGTTTCTTTCCAGCTTCGTACCGAAAAGAGAAGCAGCGGGGCAAAGACCAGTGATTGAGGCTTGATCAATACGGCGATCGCGAAGAAGACGGAAGCCGCCGGCAGCCGCTTGTACTGAAGGGAAAAGACCATGAGCACAATAAACAAGCAAAATACGGAATCCATCTGCCCCCAAACGACGGAGTCCAAAAAGACGAGGGGATTCAATGCGTACAGAAGCGCCGCCAGCAGAGCCGCGCTCTCGTCCTTCAGGCGCAGCGCCATTTTTAAGACGAGCCAGGCCGCCGCGAGATCGGCCAACATGGCCGGCAGTTTAATCAAGATGACGGAAGCGGCCGATGCCGGCTCCCAGCCAAGCAGCGGCCGGATCAGGCCGATCACGTACAGCACATAAATGTACCCCGGAGGATAGTCCGCGAAAATTTCCCCGTTGTAGAAATTCGGCAATCCGTTGCGGTACGCGTGGTCCGCCCAGCTCAGAAAGTCCGGCACGTCGATCGGGTGGCCTTGGATGATCGGAGCGCTGATCATCCTGAGCAGAAACGCGCCCCCGAACAAACAGACAACCAGCCGCAGCCGGGGAATCCCCATTCCCGGCGTCCGTTCCGCCGTCTTCGGCTTCCGGTGGCGAAACCGGGAAATCAAATAGAAGCATAAAGCCGCATACGCCGTTCCGTAGAAGATCATCCAGCCCGAATATCCGGGGTGCCGGGATTTCGCTTGGGACGCGCCGGCCCCCTCTTGATCGCCGGGCGCGCCCTGATCGCCGGCCGCGCTCTGATCGCCGGCCGGATCGAGCGGCACAACGATCGTTCCGGAGGGGGCGGCAGCGAGCTCTTCCATGCGAAAGTCGTCGAAATCGGCCCTCCCCGCGTTCAAATTCCCATAGCCGCCAAGCCGAACCGCGACCGTGATCTGATGCTGGTCCGCACCTGTTCGGCCTACAAATTCAAGAAGCTCCCAACGTCCGGAGGCGCTTTTCAAATCCCGCGAAGTGGAACCGATGCCCAGAACGGAAAGGTTCGCCCCGGTGGCTTCCGGATTCGCTACCCGGACAACCCGGACCCAACAAGAGAACTTGTACAGCGTATCCGGCTTGACGGAGACCGTCTGCGTCCATCTGGCGTCATTCGGTTGAAAACTTTCGATGGCCGCAAACCGGGAGCCTGAATGCGCGTCTCCCTCGATGATCCTCAATCGGCTGTGGTCTTCGCCCGCCCAATACGCATCCCTTGTCCAATTCGCTGGCCCGTCGGCGTTCATTTCCTCGAAACTTCCGTTTAGAACGAGATTCGTTTCGCCGTTCTCCGCAACAGCCTTCGCGGACAGAATGGCCGATGAGAGGAGCAGAAGGGGAAACAGCGCAGCCATGGCGAGTCCGGTCATTCGTCTGAACCGCCTGCGTGGCGGCCGCGTCGGCAGAATTGCCGGTCCCCGGTTATCGACTTGCGAAAGATCGGGCGCGGACATGAAGATCCTCCTTGTCGTTTCGAAAGTTGCATTGCGCAATTCAACTTTCCCAATCAGTCCTATCGTTTTCCATAAAAGGATATTCTGTCAAGCCGTCGGCGCGCGTTGAATAATCCTATTAAATAAATAGGGAAAGAATGAAAAAAAGAATTGCATCATGAAAATTTAATATGGTATTTTATTTTTATAAATCTTTAAAACGCTTTCGAATAAAAAAATTAACGTTGATGCGGACCGACCGTTCAAATGGAGGTCTCATTCTCCGTAAGGGGAATGAGGCTTTTTTATATTTGAAATTCATTAGGGCTTTTTTACCGGGAGGAAGTTCATTTGAGCACAAAGTTTATGCTGAACGCGCGTCAAAAAAGGATGTGGCCCATTCTCATTTTGGGGGCGTTTTTTGAGGGCTTCGATGATACCGTAATAAATATAGCTTTGCCGTACATTGTGCAAGACTATGGAATCTCCCCTCAGATGTCCGGTTACGCCTTGTCCATCATTGCCGTCGGAACCATGGTTGCGTTTTTCGTATCTCGAATGGCAGACATGATCGGGCGCCGCCAGGTGTTTTTGACAAGCGTTTATCTGTATTCCGTTTGCAGTCTGTTTACAGCATTCGCCCCCAATATCGAGGTTTTTATTTTCCTGCAGTTTGCCGCGCGCATTTTTTTGATCGGCTGCTGGTCGGTCGGGTATGTCATTCTCTGCGAGGAATTTTCCACAGAACATCGGGGAAGCGCGGTCGGACGCTTCCAGCTTACGGCGGTTTTTGGCGCTTTGTTCATCGGAATCCTGCTTCCCGTCATCACGAAGCTTGGCTTAAGTTGGCGGGTCCTTTACGTAGTTGGAGCCATTCCGATGATTCCCGTATTCCTGCTTCGAAAGCGGCTGCCTGAAACCGAGGCTTTCCTGCGCATGCAGGAGGAGAAAAAACGCGGCAACAAGCTCCCGAAAGGAGACTTTTTCGGACCTTGGAAAAGTCCTTATATCAAATACACGGTGGTCATGTCCATCGTATGGGTGTTTCTCTATTTCGGAATCAAAGGCACTTTAAATTTCTTTACCTTAAGGGCCGTAAACGAATTGAACTGGACCCCCAACATGGTGAGCATAGGTTTATTGACTCAAACCGTGACGGGAATCTTGATCATTGCTTTGAACGGCAAGCTGATGGACCGAATCGGACGCAAGCGCGCCGCGGCGATTATTATTACCGTCGGATGTATATTTAGTGTTTTCGTGTTCACCCTTCATCATTTTTACGCCGTGCTCATCTGCAGCATGATCGCATCCGGCTTCGTGAACTCTTTCCTCATTGTCGGATCGACGCTGACCAATGAGCTTTTTCCCACTGAAATTCGTGCCGGCGCTATGGCCTGGACCAATAACATCGTGGGCCGCTTGGGGCAAATTTTAGTCCCTACGGTCGTTTCGACGCTCGCCTTATCGCTCGGCTTAGGGAATGCCGTTGCCTTAGCGGTAAGCTTGCCGCTTATTTCCCTTATTCTTATCCTCGTTTTCATACAGGAGACCGGCAAGAGATCGATAAATAAACCTCTCGAACATAAGGGGATAACGGAAAACGGCTGACCGGAATTTTCAAGAGCTCACGCGTCCCAAATCCGTTTTGAATCGTTCGGCCAAGCTGGCGAATGACTTGGCGTATCCGCCATATAGAGGGAAAAATTTGCATCGTTTTTTAAGCGCAGCCGCCGGGAAGCCGGCCGAATGCCGAGGTTCATGCTCCCCGGCGGATTCCGTCGCTTTCCGGATTTATCTCCTAGACTGGTTCCCTTCGTCGGATGAGTCGGCGGTTAGCTTAACAGCCCTGATCGGGCTGTTTTTTTGCGTGTCTTCCGCAAATAATTGCGGGAACAAGCTCATATCTTGCGGGTTGAGCTTTGCGCTTCCCGTTTACAATGAGTCCGTAAGCACGAAAGAAAATCGATGTTGTTATCCGGCATTTTTCTGCAGATGGGCATTTGGGTACGTAATTTCGCCATCCTGCTCTTCGTGACGGAACAGACGGACAAGGATCCGCTCGCGATTTCCATGTACCAGACGACCTCGTCGATCTTTATGATTCTTGGTCCGATGATTCTCGGCGGGGGTATACGCTGATCCTGAATCATGCGGAAGAAGCTTTCGTAGGCAGGGTAAACGGCATCCTGAATCCGCTCTTCATAGGGGCCGTGGTCATTAACATGAGCTTGGTCGGCGTTTTGAAAGATCAGCTTCCGTTAACGGCTCTATATTTGATCGCTTCCGGATTGTTTGCGCTCGGCGCTTTGTCCGTGCTGCCGTTGCTCCGGTTCAAGCAAGTCCGTCCCGTTCAAGCCGCTGAATGGACGCATCACTAAACAATAAATCATGGGGAGATGGAAAATGAGAAACGATGTAAAAATGCTGCTGTTGCTGACAATCTTCATCTTGACGTCCGTTGCATCCGGATGCGCAAATTCGACTGTGACCTGGTCCGGAAAAGTGGAAGAATCCGTCATTGGCGCGAAGTCTGGTTCAGGCGAACTGACGAGCGAGATCAAGTCGTTCGCGTCTAAAGAGTTCGACAGCATTCGTGTGAACGCTGAGGCCATGGAAATTGAAGTGACCCGGTCTTCGGGTCACGATGCCAAGGTGGAACTGCTGACCGACAAAGCGATCGAAAACCAATTTACCTTCGATGCAGCGATCCAATCCAGGGAATTGATAATTCGCATAGACGAAGAAACGAAATATTACACGATCAAAGGGCAAAGAGGCGAGCGAAAGCTGCGGATTTCGCTGCCCGATCAGATATACGGCCAAGTCGTCATAGAGACGCAATTCGGATTCGTGGATGCAGCTGATTTGAAGGCGAGAAGCGTGGACATCATGCTGTCCGCGGGGGAAATCCGATTGAACCGGGTGTCGGGCGATTTGCTGTTGAAGACGGAAGCCGGGAAAATAACCGCCCTGGGAATCGATCCGGCGAATGATATCTCGGCGAGGACGGAAGCTGGAGACATCGATATTGTGCTGGATCGCTCCCCCAAGGCTGTCGTGGTTAACCTGAAGAGCGAACTGGGCAGTGTGGGTACCAATCTGAAAAATATGGAGTATACGGTTCAATCGGCAAACCAGATCATTGCAACGATAAGATCGAATGGAACACGCATCGATGCCCATGCGCAAGTGGGAGACGTTCTCGTTCATACAAAATAGAGACATCCTTCATACCTCCTTTTAGCAGACGATAGTGTCTCATAGGGAGAGGCGTTGCGGAAGGCGTTTCCGGCGCTGGCGGACAAAACCGCGCTGGACGGCAGGGCAACGGCCTACGCGTGCCGCAGCTTTGCCTGCCAGGCTCCCGTCCATACGGCCGAGCAATTGGCCGCGCAGCTGACGAAGTGCCCATTCGTGCGGGGGATGCGGCGGGACCCTCAACCGGTTGAAATCCGTCGGATGCCGCCTTAAAGAAGTCGCCGTTCGACAACTTGCCCTCTTGATTCTGCATCCGATTCGCTTACAATGAAAGAGGATTCCGATTGGGAGAGGAGCGAAAGCAATGAAGTACACTTATCTTGGACGATCGGGCTTGAAGGTGAGCAAGCTGTGTCTGGGAACGATGAATTTCGGCGTCCATACGGACGAGAAGGAAGCGTTCCGGATTATGGACGCCGCGCTGGATGCGGGCATCAACTTCTTCGATACGGCCAACGGGTACGGCGGTCGCGAGAATCCCGGAAGAACGGAAGAAATTATCGGACGCTGGTTCGCGCAGGGCGGCGGACGGCGGGAGAGAGTCGTGCTGGCAACCAAGTTCTACGGCACGATGTGGGATCCGCTCGACGGTCCCAACGACGAACGCGGGCTGTCGGCCTACAAGCTCCGGCGCCATCTGGAAGGATCGCTGCGCCGGCTGCAGACGGATCATGTAGAGTTGTATCAAATGCATCACGTCGACCGCAATGTCTCGTGGGACGAAATATGGGAAGCTTACAGCGTGGCGCTTTATCAAGGCAAGATCGGATACGCGGGCTCGAGCAACTTTGCCGGCCGCGATCTGGTGAAGGCGCAGTATGAAGCGGCCAAACGCAATATGCTCGGTCTTGTGTCCGAGCAGCATAAATACAGTCTGCTCTGCAGGCTGCCGGAGCTGGAAGTGCTGCCGGCGGCTCAGGAGCTTGGCATCGGCGTAATCGCCTGGAGCCCGCTGGACGGCGGTTTGCTCAGCGGCAATGCGCTAAGGCCCGTGCCGGGTTCCCGCAGAGCGAACGATCCGGAGCGCACGGCCAAGTATCGGGCGCAGCTGGAAGCGTTCGAGAAGCTGGCGCGGGAAATCGGGGAAAGCGAGGCGAACATCGCGCTTGCCTGGACCCTTCACCATCCGGCCATGACCGCCCCGATCATCGGGCCGCGGACGCTCGAGCAGCTGAACTCGGCTTTACGGGCCGTCGAAATCGAATTGGATGAAGAAACGCTGAAGCGGCTGGATGAAATTTTCCCCGGCCCCGGCGGCGAAGCGCCCCAAGCTTACGCTTGGTAACCGGATTTCCTGTCGGCGCAATGGGTTAAGCAAGACATAAGACAAAGAAAGGACTGCCCAGCGGGGCAGTCCTTTCTTTTGAGACGGCTATCGGCATTCAACCGGTGATTTGCAGTTAATCGGTAATCTCCGCCCACACCTCGTCGTCGGCATAAAGCGTAATTTGAGAAGGGTATACGCGCTGATTGTACTCGGTCAGCATATAGCGCATGATCGCTTCCTTCAAGTTCGCTTCGACCAGGTAGCGGCTGCGGCCTTGAATCCATACTTCCGCCGTGAAGCCTTCGTGCTCTTCCCAGGACAGCTCGACTTCGATGGCCGTGACGGGAACCTCATACCTTTCGGCCATATGCAGGCAAACGGCGTTGACAATCTCGTCCATCGTAATGCGCATAGCGGATTACCACCTGCGGACATCCTGCGGACGGCGTTGCTCCTCGCGACGCTTGCGGATCGCCGCGAAGACGGCGCGGATAATCGCAATCAGGGCGATGATCGCCAGCACGTTGACCATCAGGCCGAGAATATCGCCGAAGAAGCCCATTCCGCCAAACAGTCCTCCGAACAGCAACCCGGCCAGGCCGCCCACCATTAAGCCTTTCATAAAGCTTCCGCCGCTGAAAAAGCCGCGGCTGGTCGACGGGCTCGACGAGGTCGCCGACGTACTGGACGATTTGGAACTGGTGCTCGAACTGCTTTGCACGTTGTCCTGCGCTTTGGACGGGGTTTGCGTGAAAGACTTCCTGCCGAACGATTTTCTCGCGGCGTCGGCAGAGTCAGCCGGAACGGTTACAGCGACCGTAAAGGCGAACAAACTGAGAACGAGCAGCAACTTTTTCCACATAGTACGGTGATTCCCCCTGCGACAATGATGTGTGGTGTACAGTCTATTTACGGCACAGGAAGACAGTGGTTTCATTTTTTTAAGATGCCGATTTCATCCGTTTGCGATATGCTGTTCAATAAGGAAAGAACATTGCTCTTGAGGAGTCGCAATACACAATGGCCCACACGTATCCCGAAGCCTATATCGATTATTTGGCGGAATATTTCGGTTCCCGCGATTTTTTCGAGTGCCATGAAATTATGGAGGAATATTGGAAAAAAACGTCCGGTTCGGAGCTTTCGGGTTGCTGGCTTGTGCTCATCCGGATCGCGGTCGTGCAGTACCATGCGAGAAGAGGCAACGGAGCCGGGGCCTACAAGTTGTTGATCAAGGCGGCGGAAGAGATTCAGCCGCGGCTGATGGACAGACTGGGCCTTGACGGCGAGCGCCTCGCCCGAATGCTGAAGGAAAGGGCGCAGGCGTGGGGCGGACCGGAAGAGGTCCGGTACGAGGATTTCGAGCTGCCGATCGCCGATCCGGAGCTGCTGCGCCTTGCGCAAGCCCGCTGCGCGGAAAAAGGCTGGATTTGGGCGTCGCCGGGGCAACAGGCGCCTGGCGAGATCGTTCACCGCCATCTGACGCGGGACCGCACCGACGTCGTCGCCGCCCGCAAGGACGCTGCCGCAATTCGCGCTGCATCCAGGGAGGAGAGGAAGTAAATCCGCCGGCCGGGATTACGGCTGTCCGTTTTCCGCGGCTTTTTGGCAGATATCGGTCTTTTGGCTTTCTGCGGCGTTGCGCGCCGGCTTCTCGCGGTGTTTTTGCTCCGATTTCCCTTCTTTTATTGGGTATCCCTTTCCGTCAGGAAGGAAAAAGGTGTGGAACTCGGGACAGCCGTTCGGTAACGTACGAAATCAGAAAATCGGCGGCCGCCGTTCGAATCGTGCACATCCATAGCATGAGAAGTCGAAAATCGTCAGCAACGTTGGCACGATGTTCGTTGAGGTATTGAAGAGGCTGGAGGGTTGCTTGCAACCAGCGTCACCCATCCCGGGACGGACCGCCCGCCCGTTGACCCCCGACCCGGCTGCCGGGCCCAATCTGAGCGAAGGGGATACCGGATAAAAGGGACGTAGAATGGGTCTTCTGCAGTGCTCCCGCATGATTATCGGACTCAACCTGAGCGAACGGGATACCGGATAAAAGCGAAAAAAGGGGCCGCCATGCCCGTAGGCCGGTTGCCCCATCCTTTTCCGCGCCCGGCTTCTGCCGCCGTTCCCCATATGGATAGCCGTCCGTTGCCGGCTCAAGCTCGCTCGCCGCCGGGGCTCTGATCAAGCCGGGCACCGGTGTCCCGGCGGCAGCAGCGGATGCTGGCGTATGCGATCCACGCTGCTATCCGCGCTGTTTTCCACGTTCCCCCGAACGTTGTCGAAACCTTTAAGCCAGCGGAAGCAGTCCCTTTGCTCTAATTTGGAATCCGGGCGTTTCGACGGTCGGTTACGCTCAGCCTGTCCGTATAAATCTGGCTGTCGCTCGCAAGCCGGAAACGGCGGTTAGCGGGATCGTAATCCACCCTTAACTCTTCGTCGAAAAACACCTCGTGACGCTTCTCGTACCAGAGTTCGACCTGCCCGCTGTCCGCTTTCACGTCGTCCGGCCTCGGCGCTTCAATTGCCCACAGCGCAGGCACGCCGTTTACGGCACAGCCGCACCCTTCCGTATCGTACATCAGCTTCCATACCGTCGGTTCGGGTCCGAATTTCGCCCGCAGCGCCTCCAGGGCGCTGTCGCTCCAGCGGATTTTGATCATGGCGCACCTCCCGGTTTCTTGTACGCGGCGATAGCCGGTCAAGTCCATCAAGTCAATTATGTTGATTATAGAATTCCGGGGAGGTATGATCAAGGGGAAACAAATATGACCCGGAAAGGATGGATCGAATATGGAAGCGGCAAGCGTTCAATCGGACGAACTGAAGCGGTTTCACGAGTTAACCCGCAAGGTGAAGCAGTACGAGGAAATTCTGGGCGTCGTTTATTGGGATATGAGGACGGGCGCTCCGCGCAAAGGAATTGAGCTGCGGTCCGAAGCCGTCGGAACGCTGTCCGCCGAAATATTCCGCATCGCGACTTCGGACGAGATGGGCGAACTGCTGAGCCGGCTGTCGGAGGAACATACATACAACAACTTAAGCCAAGCGGACAAACGGCTCGTGAAGGAGACGCTCAAGGAGTACGAGCGCAACCGCAAGCTTCCGCCGGAACTGTACCGGGAATACGTCGTGCTTACCTCCCGTGCGGAATCGGCTTGGGAAGAAGCGAAAGCGAACAACGATTTTCCGGGATTCGCCCCTTATCTGGAGAAAATCGTAGACTACAACCGCCGGTTCATCGAGCTCTGGGGAGCCGGGCAAACACCGTACGATACGCTGCTGGATATGTATGAGCCCGATATGACGACGGCCGAGCTGGACCGGTTGTTCGGCGAGCTTCGGGCAAGGCTTGTGCCGCTCGCGGAGGCGATCGCGACGCAGGGCGAACGTCCCGACACCTCGTTCCTGCAGGGAACCTTCCCGGTGGAGGCGCAAAAGCGGTTCAGCCTGTACATTTTGAAGGAAATGGGCTACGATTTCGAAGCCGGCCGGCTCGACGAGAGCGTTCACCCGTTCGCGACCGGCTTGAATCCGGGAGATGTGCGCATTACGACCCGGTATTTGCTGAACGATCCGACCAGCGCCTTGTTCGGGACCATCCACGAAGGCGGCCACGCGCTCTACGAGCAAAATATCGATCCTTCCCTTGCGGGAACGCCGCTGGCCGGCGGGACTTCGATGGGCATTCACGAGTCTCAGTCCCGGCTGTGGGAGAACATCGTCGGCCGCAGCCGGGGGTTCTGGCAGCGGTACTTCCCCGAGCTTCAGCGCCATTTTCCCGGACAGCTGGACGGGGTGAGCGCCGAGGCGTTCTATCGCGGCATCAATGTGGTGGAGCCGTCGCTCATTCGGATCGAAGCGGACGAATTGACCTACAATCTGCATATCATGATCCGGTACGAGATCGAAAAGATGCTGTTTAACGAAAGTTTGCCGGTCCGCGACTTGCCCGAGGTCTGGAATGCCAAGTATAAGGAAGCGCTGGGCATCGTCCCGGACAGCGACGCGAATGGCGTGCTGCAGGATGTGCACTGGTCGGGCGGTTCGTTCGGCTATTTTCCTTCCTATTCGCTCGGAAATATGTACGCGGCCCAGATCATGAACACCGCAAAGCGCAAGCTGCCGGATTTGGACGAACGGATCGCCGCCGGGGATCTGCTGCCGCTCAAGGAATGGCTGACGGAACAGGTGTACCGGCACGGCAAGCTGCTTAAGCCGTCCGAGATTATCGAGCGCATCAGCGGCGAGCCGCTTCAATCTTCTTATTTGTGCGATTATCTTGAAACGAAATACAAGGATATTTACCGGCTTGGTTAAACGAATCGGGACGCTTCACGCTCTTTGGGGGCGGGACGCGTCCCGTTCTTTTTGCCTGAGGGGGGCCATAAAATGAAAACGAAGCCTGTGTGCGCGGATACTTTTTTGTCACTCTAGACGAATGTCCTGCATAGACTTAATTGACTTGAAACGTATGGAGGAGGTCTATCGAATGGCTATTGCGGATAAACGGCTGCAGCGCAGGGAAATCATCACGAAAGCAGTTTGCGGCAAAGGCCGGAAATTTCAGGCAGTTACCCATACCGTGACGCCGCCGCATCATCCTTCCAGCATTCTGGGGGCATGGATCATCAATCATCAATACGAAGCGGTCAAATCGGGGGATGGCATCGAGGTCGTCGGGTCTTACGATATTAACATCTGGTATTCTTACAGCAAAAACTCGCAAACCGACGTAGCCAAAGAAACCGTCTCCTACGTGGAGCATGTGCCGCTGTCGTACGTGGACCCGAAGCACCGCTCCTCGACGGAGGAAGTGTCCGCGGAAGCGACGCAGGAACCGAACTGCGTGGAAGCGACGATCAGTTCGAACGGCACGTCCGTGCTGATTCGGGTTGAACGCGAGTTTTCCGTCGAGATGATCGCCGAGACGAAAGTCGTGGTCATCGTCGATCCGAGCGGCTTTGAGGATGACGAGAAGGATGCCGACTTTGGGCACGCGGAAGGCGACTTCGACGATCTGGATTCGGATTTGCTGGAAGACGATTTGTAAGCGGCCCGGATCAGGGCGGTACTTAAATCTATGCTTATGCGAGCGGATTGTCGAGGGCGGGTGCCCGGTCGGGAACAAATCGGCAGCCCATTTCAGGCCATGCGGTCAGCGCGCGGAATCCGGAACGCCGGTTCCGGAAAAGGGCGAACGGAGCGCATGAGGGGGCAAACAGGGAAGGGTCATCCGGTTTCGGCGTTTGTTCGCCGGCGGGACGGCCCTTCCCGTATTGCATCCGAAGGGGGAGAACCGTGAACGGGGACGGAGCGGCGGGAAAAGTATGGCTGAATGCAAGCCGGAAGCTGGTGGAACGGCTATGCGGCGCCGGACTTTGCGCGTGGACGCCGGAGGAGCGGATCGGAGCGAACGATGCCGTCCTGGCAATCGGGAAGCGGCCCGCAGGTCTGTTTGGACAAGCGAATGCGGCAAAGGGCGCGTGGATCTGGAACGAGCATGCGGAGGCGGTGTCGGCGCTCGGACGGCGGGAAATCGGCAGAAGGCTGCGCCGCGAAGGATTTCGCACGGCATGGGGTTCCGCCGAATCCGGAGACATTCCTGCCCGTGACGGAGAAAGGCGCGGACCGAAGAGAGGGAGAGAGAGGGAGGACGGCCTTGCCCGCGCCAGCCGGCGTTTTGCCGTAACGGTCTTCGGGCTGGAGGCCGTCGATATGGACCCGTGGCCGGACGAGTCGGACGCCGGCAGGGAGCTGCGGCGCAGGTTGGCCCGTTCCTCCGCCCGCGCGCTTTATGCGCTGGGGCTGGACATGGGGACGGTGGGCTGGGAAGTGGATGCGAGAGGAAGAGAAGGCATGATCACCCGCATTACGCCGGACGTGAAGCTCGGCTCGGCGTCGGCCGCCGATAGGGTTGCCGCGGCCGCGGCCGCGTTTGCGGCGGACTGGCGCCGGGAAACGGGGGCGGGCGCGCGCGCCACGCTTGGCGCCGATCCCGAGTTTGTGCTGTTGACTCCGCAGGGGAAACTGGTCCCTGCGGCGCGGTTTTTTCCGCCGCGCGGCGACGTCGGCTGCGACAGCGTGGTGATCGGCGGCGTGCTGCGCTGGCCGCTCGCGGAACTGCGGCCCGCGCCGTCCGCGGAGCCGCGGGCCCTCGCCGCGAGGCTGCGGCGGTTGCTTGCCGAAGCTTCGCGGCGCACGTCCGGCGCGGCGCTTACGTTTCGCGCCGGCGCGCTGCCCGTCAGCGGCATTCCGCTGGGCGGGCACCTGCACTTCAGCGGCGTGGCGCTGACCGCCGAGCGGCTTCGCGCGCTCGACAACGCCGTCGCCCTGCCGCTTAGGCTGTTGGAGCCGCCGGCTGCCGCAAGGCGGCGGCCGCGCTACGGCGCGCTCGGCGATTTCCGCCCGAAGCCGTACGGCGGCTTCGAATACCGCGTGCCGCCGAGCTGGCTTGTCTCGCCGCTGCTCGCGCGCGGGACGCTGGCGCTCGCCAAAGTCGCCGCCGAATGCTCACGCGAATTGGCGCCTCACCGGCCGCTCGACGACGACGCGATGCGCGACGCGTTCTACGGCGGCGACCGGGCGCTTTTGCTCGCCGGCTTCGAGCGCATCCGCCGGGCGATCGCCGCGACAAGCGGCTACGCCCGCTACCGGGAAGATATCGACCCGCTGTTTAGGGCAATCGCCGAAGGCAAGCGCTGGGACGAAAGCGCCGACCTGCGGGTCAAATGGAAGATCTTCACCTGAGACGGACGAAGACGGCGAGAACGGGAGCCCGGATGCGCGAACGGAAGGGATGCCAGCCCCGAAGCGGCGGACGACGGAGGGCGGATCAACGCGTTGCGTTGCGCTCCGGTTCGCCGCCTTCAGCTAGCGGCATCGGTCCGGTATAGACCGACTGCGGCCGGAAGATGCGGTTGACGCTCGCCTGCTCCAGCAAATGGGCCGTCCACCCCGCCATTCGCCCCGCCGTAAAAGTGGGGGTAAACAGTTCGGCGGGAATCCGGACGGCGCGCAAAATCGCCGCGGCATAAAACTCCACGTTCGTATACAGCCGCCTGCCGGGCTTGTATTCTTCCAGCAGGCGAATGGCCGTTTGCTCGACAAAAACGGCGAGATCGAACGCCGGGTCCCGGCCGGTCAACCGCAGCGTCACTTCCCGAAGGGCTTCGGCGCGCGGATCTTTCGTTTTGTAAATCCGGTGGCCGAATCCCATCAGGCGTCCGCCGCGCTCCAGCACGCTTCGCATCCAGGGCTCGGCCCGCTCCTTGGTGCCGATCGCCTCCAGCATCGCGACGACTTCGGACGGCGCTCCGCCGTGCAGCGGGCCTTTCATCGCCCCGACCGCGCCGCATACGGCCGAGCTCATGTCCGACTGCGTCGACAGGATGACGCGGCCGGCAAAGGTCGAAGCGTTCAGGCCGTGCTCCATGCAGAGGATAAGGTAGGCGTTCAGCGCCTGCACGTGCGCTTCTTCGGGGCGTCTGCCGGTCAGCATGTACAAATAATTGGCGGCATGGCCGAGCCGGGGATCGGGCTGCACGGCCGGAAGCCCCTTCGCCTTGCGCGCCCAATAGGCGATGATCGTCGGCACGATGGCGGTGAGCCGTTCGGCCCGCGCGGCCGTCGGAGGCCATTGGTCGCCTTCCAGCGCGCCGAGGGCCGCGATTGCGGTTTGAAGCGCGCTCATGACCGGCGCCGCGGGGGGAAGCGCATCCAGGATGCGGGCAATCGGTTCGGGGAGCACTCGATGTGCGGCCATTCGTTTTTCCGCTTGTTCGAGTTCGTCCCGTTCGGGCAGCCTGCCGTTCCACAGCAGAAAAGCGACCTCCTCAAAACGTTTCGCAACCGCAAGCTCTTTGGCCCCATATCCCCGGTACACCAGGCGGCCGTTTTCTCCGTCCACCAGGCTGATATCCGTGTCGGCCGCCACAACGCCTTCCAATCCGGTTACGTTTGCCATTTTTTTCGCCCTCTTTCGGTCGGGATGATTTTGATACGAGTATACGGCCAAAACGATATAATTTGAATTTATTATTTTCTTTAATGTTGAAAAATAAAATTTATCAAACGCTTTGCGCCCGAAGGGAGAGGCGCTTGGCGCGAGGCGGAGAGCGATCGCTGCTTTTCGGAAAAACGCGCGTACCATCTTAAGGGCCCAAGGGGAGCCCGGCCGCCGTTATCGCCGCGTCTGGAAGCCGGATCCGCAAGAAGCGGACCGCATTCTTTTTTGCTATAATGATAGAATCGATTCGAATATGCCGTTATCCGCTGGAGGTTGCAATGGCCGGATATACCCCAATGATGCAGCAGTATTTGTCCATCAAGGCGGAGGCGCAGGATGCGCTGCTGTTTTTCCGTCTGGGCGATTTCTATGAAATGTTCTTCGACGACGCGCTGATTGCGGCGCGCGAACTCGGCATTACGCTGACGGGACGCGACGGCGGCCAGGAAGAACGGATTCCGATGTGCGGCGTTCCCCATCATTCCGCCGAGACCTACATAGTCAAGCTGGTGGAAAAAGGCTATAAAGTGGCGATTTGCGAACAGATGGAGGACCCCGCTACGACCAAAGGCATGGTGCGGCGAGAGATCGTCCGGATCGTCACGCCCGGCACCGTCATGGAGACGAAGTCGCTCGGCGAAGGCGTCAACAACTTCATTGTCGGAGCCGCGGAGGAGGACGGAAGGTTCGGTCTGGCCGCCTGCGACCTGACGACGGGCGAGCTGTACGTGACCTCTTTCCCCGCAAGCGGGGAAACCGTCAAAAACGAGCTGAACGTCTACCGTCCGCGCGAAGCGGTCGGAGACGAAGCGGCGCTTGCGCGCATGCGGGAAGCGTCCGCGGCCTCGGGCCGCTCGCTGTTGTGCACGGCTCTGCCGCAGGACGGAACGGAGCTGGAGGTGCTCCGCAACCAGTTCCCGCACGAGCAGTGGGACCGCCATGAACGGGTGCGAATGCTGGCGGTCGCCAAGCTGATCGCCTATCTCGGCGAGACGCAGAAGCGTTCGCTTGTCCATCTGCGGCAAATCAAGACGTACGAGCAGCAGCAGTATATGGCGCTCGACGCGTTTACGCGCCGCAACCTGGAGCTGACCGAGACGGTCCGGGACCGCTCGCGCAACGGATCGCTGCTCTGGCTGCTGGACAAGACACGAACCTCGATGGGGGCGCGGCTGCTTCGGCGCTGGATCGACCAGCCGCTGCTCGACAAGCGCAAGCTCGAGGAGCGGCTGGATGCGGTGGAGGCGCTGTACGGCAACTGGATGCTGCGCGAGGAACTGCGCCGCGAGCTCGCCGATGTATACGATCTGGAGCGGCTGGTCGGACGGATCGCCTACGGTTCGGCGAACGCCCGCGATCTGAACGCGCTCAAGGCGTCGCTGCAGAAGGTGCCGAACATCCGCGCGCTCTGCGGCCAGTTCGAATCGGGACCGCTTGCCCGGCTGGCCGAAGCGATGGACCCTTGCGCGGACATCGCCGAGGCGATCGCCTCCACGATCGCCGACGACCCGCCCGTCGCGCTGCGCGAAGGCGGCCTCATTCGCCCGGGCTGCAATGCCAAGCTGGACGAATTGCGCGAGGCGAGCGTCAACGGAAAGAAATGGATTGCCGAGCTTGAGCAGAAGGAACGGGAAGCGACCGGCATCAAATCGCTCAAAATCGGATTCAACAAAGTCTTCGGCTACTACCTGGAAGTGACGAAAGCGAACCTCGGCGCGCTGCCCGAAGGCCGGTACGAGCGGAAGCAGACGCTGGCGAACGCGGAGCGGTTCGTCACGCCGGAACTGAAGGAAAAAGAAGCGCTTATTCTCGAAGCCGAGGACCGGATGGTGGATCTCGAATACGAAATCTTTGTCGCGCTGCGCGACCGGATCGCCGGAGAGATCCCCCGGCTGCAGCGGCTCGCCGAGCAGCTGTCCGCGCTGGACGTGCTGCAGTCGCTGGCCGAGGTGAGCGCGGAGCGCCGGTATTCAAGGCCGGTCTGGAACGACGGCTACGACCTGCGCATCGAAGAGGGCCGCCATCCCGTCGTCGAGGCGGTTGCCGAAGGCGCCGCGTTTATCGCCAACGATACGCTTCTGACCAAGGAAGACGGCTCGATCCTGCTCATTACCGGTCCGAATATGGCGGGCAAGAGCACGTACATGCGCCAGGTGGCCATGATCGTCATCATGGCGCAAATCGGCTGTTTCGTGCCGGCCAAGCGGGCGGAGCTGCCGCTGATCGACCGGATTTTCACCCGGATCGGCGCGGCCGACGATCTGGTCGGCGGGCAGAGCACGTTCATGGTGGAAATGAAGGACATCCAAATCATGACCGAGCAGGCGACGGAGCGCAGCCTCGTCATCATCGACGAGCTCGGCCGGGGTACGTCGACCGACGAAGGGATGGCCATCGCGCAGGCGGTCATCGAATACGTGCACGACACGATCGGCTGCAAGGCGCTCGTGTCGACGCATTTTCACGAGCTGGCGCATCTGGAGCAGTCGCTTGCCGGACTGCGCAACGGCTGCATGGCGGTCAAGGAAAGCGCGGACGGCGTCACGTTTTTGCGGAAGCTGGTCGCGGGGGCGGCCGACTCCAGCTACGGCATTTATTGCGCGCAGCTTGCCGGCTTGCCGGAGTCGATCGTGTCGCGGGCGTACCGTCTGCTGGAGGCGGCCGGCTCGGCCGTAGGCGAAGCCCGGCTTGCCGGCCGGCAGGCGGCGCCCGCGCGGGAAGAAGGCGCCCGAACGGAGCACGCGTCCCGAACGGAGCCCGCGGACGCGGCGCGGCAGGAGGCCGCCGCTGAAGCGCCCGTGCGGCCGGAGGGAGCGAAGCCGGCGGAAGAAGACTTGGGCGAACCGGTTCAACTGACGATGTTCGCGGACGCCGAGCCTGCGCCGAGGCCGCGCAAACCGCTCCCGCCCAACGGAGAGAAAGTGCTCGATAAGCTCCGCAAGCTGGACGTGATGCGCATGACGCCGCTGCAGGCGCTGGAATGGCTGAACGATATCAAAAATCTGTTGGTAGAGAGCGGGGATTCACATTGAAGCCGATTAAGCTAATGCGCCGCATCGCAGCCTTGCTGCTCGCGTCGGCCTTGTTGACGGGAGCGTCCGCTTCCGCATTCGCGGAAAGCTCGGCGCAAGCCGATGAAGTTCGCAAATTGTTGGAGCAGTACCACATCAGCAAGCCTTCGGAATCTTCGCTCGACGAAGCGGCCATCAAGGGGATGGTCGACTCGTTAAACGATCCGTATACGGAATATTTTACGCAGGAGGAATGGTCCCTTTTTTCGAGCGGACTGGAACAGAAGTTCGTCGGCGTCGGCATCCGGATGGTGCAGGAGAACGGCGCGGTTTACGTCGAAGACGTCATTGCGGGCAGCCCTGCCGAACAGGCCGGACTGCGCGCCGGCGACAAAATCGTCTCCGTCAACGGCAAATCGGCCCTCAACATGGAGATGGCCGAGCTGCAGGGGCAGCTGCTGGGCGAGGAGGGAACGAGCGTCTCGATCGGCATTACGCGTAGCACCGGCTCGCACGTGTTCACGATGGTCCGCAAATCGATCCAGCTGCCGACGGCGACGGGCATTTGGATGGGCGACGGCATCGGCTACCTGAAGCTGGAAGGCTTCACCTCGGACGCCTACGACAAGTTCGCGGCCGAGCTCGGCAAGCTCGAGCGGAAGGGGATAAAGGGACTTGTCATCGATCTGCGGGACAACGGCGGCGGCTACATCGATCAGGCGAAAGAGATTGCGGGACTGTTCATCCAAAACGGCGTGCTGGCCCACTTGATCGACCGGGACGGCAAGGATCAGTCGCTAACGGTTCAAGGCCAGAGCAAAAACTATACCGTTCGCATTCTCGTCAACGGCAACAGCGCCAGCGCCTCGGAGCTGTTCGCCGGCGCTTTGCAGGACTACGGCATCGCGAAGCTGGTCGGCACCCGGACGTACGGCAAGGGCGTCGTCCAGCAGTTGATTCCCCTGTCCTCCGGCGGCGTGCTCAAGGTGACGATCGAGGAATATTACACGCCGAACGGACGCAAGGTGAACGGGACGGGCCTTACGCCCGATATGGCGGTCGCGGGCACCGCGGAGCAGCTGATCGCCGCTTACCGCTCGGCGGGCGGCAAAAAGCTGGCGCTTGCCGTCGGCAACGGCGCGGTGACCGTCAACAACGTGCGGATGGGGCAGCCGCTTGCGGCCGTCCAGCGCAAAGGGACCTGGTACGTCGGCACGAAGCTGGCGGCGGCGCTTGTGGGCGCAAGCCTTCGCTACGATGCGGCGTCCAAAACCGTATGGTGGACGTCCGGCGGGACCGTTCACAAGGTGAACGTTTCCGATTCGCGCCTGCTGAACGAGAACGGCTCGACCTATATCGATGTCAGGCTGCTGGCGAAGTGGTATCCCGGCTTGACCTTTTCTTCCGGCGGCGGGACGCTGAAGCTGGGCTACGCGGGAGCATGATCTAGCGGCGGGCAACCCGCTCGGATACGAACGATTGCCATTATCATATATCTTATCGGTTAGAAAAGGGGGAGTGCGGCATGGGCGTCATTCGGCTGCTGGACGACCATCTGGCGAACCAGATCGCCGCGGGCGAAGTGGTCGAAAGACCGTCCTCCGTCCTGAAGGAACTGATCGAAAACGCGGTGGACGCCGGCGCCACCACCATCGACGTGACCGCGGAAGAGGGCGGCCTTGCGCTGCTGCGGATCGTGGACAACGGCTCCGGCATTTTGCCCGAGGATTTGCCGACGGCGTTCGAACGTCACGCCACGAGCAAAATCGCAAGCGGCAAAGACCTGTTCCAGATCGCCACGCTCGGCTTTCGCGGCGAGGCGCTGCCGAGCATCGCGGCCGTCGCCAAAGTCCGCTGCCTCAGCGCGACGGATTCGAGCGGCCTCGGCCGCGTGCTGGAAATCGAGGGCGGCGTGATCAAGCGCCACGAGGACGCCGCGGCGCCCAAGGGCACGGATATGACGGTGCGCGAGCTGTTTTACAACACGCCCGCGCGGTTGAAATACATGAAGACGGTTCAGACGGAGCTGAGCCATTTGTCGGACGTAATGTACCGCCAGGCGCTGGCCCGTCCCGACATTGCCTTTACTTTCACCCACAACGGCTCGACGCTGCTTCGCACGCCGGGCAACGGGGACTTGCGCCAGGTCGTCGCCGCCATCTACGGCACCGCTGCGGCCAAGGCGATGGTGCCGCTGTCCGCCGAGCATCCCGACTACGCGCTCGGCGGACTGACGGCGATGCCCGTGGAGACCCGGTCGAACCGCAATGCGATCACCGTGCTGGTGAACGGACGCTACATCCGCAGCGCCGCGATCGTTCAGCCGCTGCTGCAGGCGTACCATACGCTGCTGCCGGTCAACCGGTATCCGCTGGCCGTGCTTCACCTGCGGATGCATCCGTCTTTGCTGGATGTCAACGTCCATCCGTCCAAGATGGAAGTTCGCTTCAGCAAGGAGAACGAACTGCGCGCGTTCGTGGAAGAGGCCGTGCGGAAGGCGCTCGGCGAGCGGGCGTACATTCCTTCCGGAACGGCGGTGCGGCAGACGAAGACGCCTCCGTGGGTGCAGGAGCAGCTTCGCTTCCGCGATGCGGCCGCAAGCGATGCGAACGATGCGGTCGGTGCGGGAGGCACGGGCGGTACGCGCGGTACGGGCGGTTTGGGCGGCGCGGCGGGCCCTTCGGCAGCCGCGCCGGCTGCGGCCGGGGCCGCATCGATCGGGGCGTCGCCCGGGGAGCGGCCGGGGGCCGATGCCGGCGAAGCCGTCCGCCGGAATGCGGACGCCCCGCTGGTGCGCGAGGCCGGCGGGAGGCTCGCCTACGGAACCGGCCCGGCCGCGCGGGAAGCCGCCGCAGGCAGGCCGAACGGCTGGCCCGCCGGGCCGCAGCCTTCGGGAGCCGTTCCGGCCGGCGGAAACGGCTCCTTCGCGGCGGAAGGCAGGCCGGCGAGTCCGCCCGACCGGCGGGTATGGGAAGCGGCCTATGCGCCGCCCGATTCGGAGCCGAAGGCGGAATTTCCCGAGCTGCACTGGATCGGCCAACTGCACGGGACGTACATTGTGGCCCAGAACGAAAACGGTTTGTACCTGATCGACCAGCACGCCGCGCACGAGCGGATCAACTACGAGTATTTTTTCGATAAATTCGGACGCCCCCAGGATGCGAGCCAGGAGCTGCTGCTGCCCGTTACGCTTTCGTTCGCGCCCGACGAATTCGCCCTGCTGCGGACCCGCCTCCACCTTTTCGAGCAGGTCGGCGTATACATGGAGGAATTTGGTGGGAATACCTTAATCGTACGGGCCGTGCCCCACTGGTTTCCGGAAGGGGACGAGGGGGATATCGTGCGGGAGATGGCCGAGTGGATTTTGAAGGAGCGGTCCGTCGATCTTCGCAAGCTGCGGGAGAAAGCGTCGATTCTGACCTCGTGCAAGGCGTCGATCAAGGCGAACCAGTCGCTGACGCGCGAGTCGGGAGAAGCGCTGCTTAGGCGGCTGGCCGGCTGCCGCCAGCCGTTCACGTGTCCGCACGGCAGACCGATCGTCGTCAGCTTCAGCACCTACGAACTGGAGAAAATGTTCAAGCGGGTGATGTCGTGATCGTGACGACAACCGAGCGGCCGGACGGGCGGCTTGTCGCCAGGGCGCGGCGGCTCGCCGCGGAATTTTCGTGCCGCTATGCGGAAAGAAGGCGCGACACGCTGGCCGGCATGAGGCGCAAATACGCGGATGCCGCGGACGGCGTGCTCGTCGTCGGCAACGAGGGGCTGCGGTTTGTTGCGGACGGGGCGCCCCCGTTGTTTTACCATCCGAGCATGGCGCTGATTCGCATCAAGCGACTGCGCGAAGGAGGCGGCGACGCGCTCGTCGAAGCGGCGGGAGCGAAGGAGGGCGACCGGGTGCTGGACTGCACGGCGGGGCTCGGCTCCGATTCGCTCGTGCTGTCCTATGCCGTCGGCGAACGGGGGCGGGTGACGGCGTTGGAGGCTTCGCCGCTGCTGCATGCGATCGTGCGCGAAGGCTTGAGCGAATACGAGACGGAGCTTCCGGACGTCAACGCCGCCATGCGGAGGATCGAAACGGTTTGCGCCGATCATTTCTCGTATTTGTCGGCCTTGCCGGACAACAGCGTCGACATCGTGTATTTCGATCCGATGTTTACGATCCCCGTGCTTTCTTCGAGCTCGCTGGAGCCGCTCCGGGCGCACGCCAAGGACGAGCCCTTGACGGAGGAAGCGGTGCGCGAGGCGCGCAGGGCGGCCCGCAAGCGCGTCGTCCTCAAAGAACATCGCGGCAGCGGGCAGTTCGAACGGCTCGGATTTCGCCGCGTCCGGCATTCCGGCTCCGCGGTGGCATATGGAGTGATAGACATACATGACGACAACGATTGACCGCGAAGCCGGCCGGGATACGCGCCCGCCGCTGCTGGCGCTTGTCGGTCCGACCGCGGTAGGCAAAACCGACCTGAGCCTGCGGATCGCCCGGGCGTTCAACTGCGAAATCATCAGCGGCGATTCGATGCAGGTGTACCGCGGGATGGACATCGGCACCGCCAAGCTGGCGCCGGAGCTTCGCCGCGGCATCCCGCACCATCTGCTGGATATCCTCGATCCTGCCGAGCCGTTTTCGGTGGCCGATTTTAAGGCTCGCTGCGAGGAGGCGATACGGGACATTTACGCGCGCGGCAAGCTGCCGTTCATCGTGGGAGGGACCGGGCTGTACGTCGAATCGGTCTGCTACGGCTACGCCTTCAGCGAGGAAGGCGGGAACCTTGCGCTGAGGGAGAAGCTGAAGCGCTGGGCGGAAGAGCATGGCGCGGAGGCCCTCCACGAGCGGCTGTCCGGCGTGGATCCGGAGACGGCGGCCAGGCTGCATCCGAATGACGTCCGCCGGGTCGTACGCGCGCTGGAAGTCTATGAAACGACCGGCGTGCCTTTCTCGCAGCTTCAGAGCCAGAGAAGAGGAGACGAAAAGACGTCCCCGTATAAGCTTTGCCTCATCGGCCTGACGATGGATCGGGCGGAGCTGTATCGCCGCATCAATTTGAGAGTCGACCAAATGCTTGAGCAGGGGCTCGTAGACGAGGTGTCCCGGCTGCTCGAAGCGGGCGTGCGGCGCGACGCGGTGGCGATGCAGGGGCTCGGCTACAAGGAGATCGCGGCTTATCTGGCGGGCGAGACGGACCTGGACACCGCGGTTGAGCTGCTGAAGCGCGATACGCGCCGGTTCGCCAAGCGCCAGCTGTCCTGGTTCCGCCGCATGAAGGACCTGACGTGGGTCCATGCGGACGCCCGCGAAAAAGACGGCAATCTTTTCGAGGAGATTTGTGCTATAATAGCAGGAAAGTTTCGTTGCGATCTTGAATATACTTGTCAATAATCTTTTATGGCGATGGGGGTTACCGGTAATGAACAAGTCCATTAACATCCAGGATACGTTTCTGAATCAGCTTCGCAAAGACAGTATTCCGGTTACGGTCTATTTGACCAACGGATTTCAAATCCGCGGCGTGGTGCGCGCTTTTGACAATTTTACGATTGTCATTGACAGCGAAGGCCGTCAACAGATGGTCTACAAGCATGCCATCAGCACGTTTACGCCGCAGCGCAACGTATCCTTGCAACAGCAGGACTCGGGTTCGGAAGCCTGATCGGGCCTCCGTTCACGGCGGAAAATGAAACTTTTCGCCCCCACACTACGTCTAACCTGAATAGACCGGCCACCGAGCAACCCCTAGGCGGGTTGCTCCTTCTTTTGAGCCGTGCGGGCAACAGCAGAGAAACCGACTGTGAATAAAGGGGGAAATACTCCATGAGAAAGACAGCTTCGCCCGGAAAAGCCGGGAAACGCCCCGCAAAGTCCCGTTCCAGACAAAAACGAAGAATCGGCCTGATCTGGCTGTTGTTCGTCATTTTGTTCGCAGCCGTCTGCGCCGTCGTCGGATACTTGCTGGTCATCCTGAACGGCGAGCGCATCCTCAGCCAGAATATAGACAAGCTGAACAATATGGACAAGGCTTCGATCATCGTGGACGCAAACGGCAATGAACTGGCCAAGATGTACGTCTCCGAGGGCAACCGGGAATATGTGCCGATCAGCAAAATCCCGAAGCTCGTGCAGCAGGCGTTCATCGCGACCGAGGACAAGCGGTTCTACGAGCATAGCGGCGTCGATCTGTTCGGAATTGCGCGCGCGCTCGTCAAGGACGTGATCGCCCGCAGCGCCGTCGAGGGCGCCAGCACGATTACGCAGCAGCTTGCGAGAAACATTTTCCTGAGTTCGGACAAGACGCTGTTCCGCAAAGGAACGGAGGCGTCGATCGCGCTCGCGCTTGAAAACCACAAGTCGAAAGACGAAATTCTGGAAATGTATTTGAACCGGATTTATTTCGGCAGAGGCCAGTACGGCATCAAGACGGCCGCCAAATATTATTTCGGCGTCGACGATTTGGAAGATTTGAAGCTGTGGCAAATCGCCACGCTGGCCGGCATGCCGAAGGCGCCCAACACCTACAACCCGTTGAAAAATCCGGAAAAATCGAAAGAACGCCGCGCCGTCGTGCTCTCCCTGATGGAGGAGCAAGGCTACATCACCGAAGCGCAGAAGCAGGAGGCGATGGCCGCGGAATACGATCCGAGCGTCGTGCCGGAGAAAAGCTCCCGTTACGCCGCGTTCGTCGACTACGTCGTCGACGAGGCGCAGCAAGTGCTGGGCATTAGCGAGGAAGAGCTGCTTGCGGGCGGCTACACGATCAAGGCGACGATCGATACGAAGGCCCAGGAAGCGATTGAGGATGCGTTTGCCGATCCCGACAATTTCGAGAAAAGCGTAGACGACATCCCGATGCAGGGCTCGATGGTGATTCTGAACCAGCATGACGGTTCGATCGTCGCGATAGCCGGGGGACGCGATTACAGCACGAAGAACCTGAACCGGGTCACCAGCCAGCGCCAGCCGGGCTCCTCGTTCAAGCCGATCGTTTCCTACGGTCCGGCGATCGAAACGGGCGACTGGTTCCCCTGGTCGACGCTGCGGGACGACAAAGTCTGCTACGACAACGGAAAATATTGCCCGACCGACTCCAACGCGAGAAAATATATCGGACCGGTCAGCATGAAGGAAGCGATCCGCGAATCCCGCAACCAGCCGGCCGTCTGGCTGCTCAACGAGATCGGCGTCCAGACCGGGGTCGAATTTGCCGGCAGGCTCGGCATCGAACTCGGACCGGACGACCGCAACCTCGCCATCGCGCTCGGCGGCCTTACGCACGGCGTCACGCCGATCCAAATGGCGCGGGCCTATGCCGCCTTCGCCAACGGAGGATTGCTGCCGACGCCGCACAGCATATCGGAAATTACGGACGCTTCCGGCGATATCGTATACGAGTTTAAACCGCCCAAAAACAACCGCGTCATGAAAGAAGAGACCGCTTATTACGTGACGGACATTTTGAAAGGCGTCGTCGAGGGCGGCACCGGCAAGCGGGCGAAAATCAGCGGACGCACGGTCGCCGGCAAGACGGGAACGACGCAGCTTGGGCTGAAGGGCATCAAAGATTCCGCGGGCAACCGCGACGTCTGGTTCGTCGGCTATACGCCGGAGCTGACCGCCGCCGTGTGGATGGGGTACGACAAGACGGACAAGGACCATTACGTGAAGAACAGCAGCGGCCAGGCAGCCGCCTTGTTCTCCAAGGTTATGTCCAAGGTGCTCAAAAACTACGAGAAGCAATCGTTCCCCGAGCCGAGCGGCATTCAGAAGGAAGCGCAAGGCCCCGGAGCCGTCACCGGGCTTACGGCGAATTACAATTCGCAGCAGGTGTCCGTCGAGCTTAGCTGGAACGCGGTCGAGGGGGATGGCATCACCTACAAAATTTACCGCAAGGAAGCGAGCGAAGCCGGCTTCAGCCTGCTGGCCGAAACGGCCGAGCCCGCGTACGAGGATATGGCGATCTTGCCGGAGATGACGTATACGTACTACGTCAAAGCTTATTCGTCGGCGCTGAATCTGGAAGGCAAGCCGTCGGCCGGCGTTACCGTCAAGGTGACGACCGAGCTGGATACGTCGCCGGAGCCCGGTCCGGACGAAGGGACGGAGCTTCCGTCCGACAACCCGGATGAAGGCAACGGCACCGGAGACGGCACCATAACCGACGGAACCGGCAACAACAACGGGGAAATCGGCAACGGCGGCGAAAACGGCGGCGGCAACGCGATCGGAAATCCGAGCGGCAACGAGAACGGAATCGACCGAGGCAACGGCCGCGGGAACGGCCGCGGGAACCGCGGAGACGGCAACGGACGCGGCAACGGCGGCGGCAATGCCGGCGGAAACGGCCAGGAATGGGGAGATATTTCGAACAGTCCTTCCCCGGAATCGGGCTCCGTTTCCCCGTCTCCCGCGCAGCCTTCCGTTCCGGCGACGAATTCGGAAGGGCAGGCGGTCCCGCTTCCCGGCCAAACGCCCTGACCGGGGCGCAGCGGCGACGCGCTTGCCGCGCTTGGCCGGCGAATACGCCGAATATCGGGAACAAGCGTACGCTTGTTCCCTTTCCATGCTTTTCGAACCTTTTTAATGGACAAGGAGCCGTGAGCCATGAAATGCGTGAAAGTGACGAACGAAGCGCAATTGAACGATTGCCTTCGCATACGCAAGACCGTATTTGTGGAGGAGCAGGGCGTTCCCGAGGACCTGGAGCTGGATGAATACGACACCGTCGACGGCTCCTGCCGCCACTGGCTTGTCCTTAGCGAGGGGAAAGCCGTTGCGGCGGGGCGCTGGCGCGAATACGAGCCCGGAACGGCCAAATTTCAGCGGATCGCCGTTTTGCTGCCCTTCAGGGGCCTAGGCGTCGGCAGAAAGCTGATTGAAGCGATGGAAGAGGACGCGAAAGCGTCCGGCTACGGAAAAGCCGTGCTGGACAGCCAGTGCGCCGCGGAACGGTTTTACCGCAAGCTCGGTTATGTCACGGTCTCCGCGGAGCCATTTTACGACGCGAATATTTTGCATGTCCGGATGGAAAAAAGCTTGCGCTGAAGAAAGCGGCGGAAGCGGAAGATCGCCCCGTTCGCTGGTGGCTGAAGGTAAGTTGTGGTAAGCTTTGTTTAAATCTGCTTACCGGGGACGAATAAGAGATGAAACGTAAATTTTCGGACCGGGCCAACTGGCGCCGGATCTTAAAGAAGAGCTATGCTTGTTTTACGCTGGACGAACCGTCGTTTCGGGGGTTTGTCACCTTTTACAAAATTCACGAACTGCGCGATCCGCTATGGAAGGAATATAACGGCCGGCGCATGTGCCTTGCGGACAAAGGGTATTTGTGGATGCAGCACTTTCCGCGGGGGGAACATTATGTGGTGACGACGATGTTCGACGACAAGGGCCAGGTCGTGCAATGGTATATCGACGTCTGCAAAACGCAAGGGATGACCGAACAGCAGGTGCCGTGGTTCGACGATCTGTATTTGGACATCGTGGTGCTGCCGACCGGCGAGACGCTGCTGCTGGACGAAGACGAGCTGGAGGAAGCGCTCGACGACGGACTCATTACCGAGCGCGACTCGGCTCTCGCCCAGCGCACGGCGGACAAGGTGCTCGCCATGATCCGGCACAAGCGGTTTCCTTATTTCGAGTTAAGCCGGGAGCATCGCCGGACGATGCTTCCGCGGCTGGGGTGGGAGCTTGGAAAAGATGAACGGAAGCGCTGAAGAGGTGCGGGAGCCGTCTGCCAATCCGTCCCGGCTTTCCGCGGGACGCAGGCGCAGACGCCTGCTGCGGGCCGCTTGGCGACTCGCGCTGCCGGGCGCCGCGGCGCTCGCGGCCTGGTGTCTGACGCTGCTGGCCGTCATTATGCGGTACGAGGGACAGCCGGCCGCGGGCATCCGGGGGACATCCGATGTCGCGATCGTGCTTGGCGCGAGCTTGTGGAACAACGTGCCGAGTCCGGGCCTTCGGGAAAGGCTGGATCACGCGCTTGCGCTGTACCGGTCCGGAGCCGTTCGCCATTTGCTGCTGACGGGAGGTCTCGACGCGAACGGCGCGACGTTGACCGAAGCGGAAGGCATGCGCAATTACTTGCTCGAACGCGGCGTTCCGGCAGAAGCGATGGAACTGGAGACCGAGTCCACGAGCACGTATGAGAATTTGAAGTTCGCCAAACGCATTATGGAGCACCGGGGCTGGACAAGCGCTGTCATCGTTACCCATCAATACCACGGCTCCCGGGCGGGCGACATCGCCGCGTATCTCGGCTACGAGCCGGTTCAGGTCAGCGTGACGGAGAGCCGCGTGCTGAACATGCCATACCACCGGACCCGCGAAGTCCTTGCCTATACGAAGTGGCTGGCCCAGAAGTGGCTGTTGCATGGAGGATGATTCGCCCGAATAGATTGGAATAGCGGCGAATCTGCCGACTTTGGCGGGGGCGGAGGGATAGCGTTGAATCCGAGAGCGGGAACATCCGAGATGAGGCAAGCGGCCGCCGCAAGGCCGTCCCGGCAAATCAACGTCGTGCTGCGCCAGCCCGACGCGTCCGCGCCGGTAAGCGCGAGCGTTCCGGAAGCTTCGGCGCGGCCGTTGCCGACAAGCGGTCCTTGGCTCGAGTTTCAGAAGGAGCTTGACGCGATGGTCGGCCTCGACAACGTCAAGGAACTCGTCTACGAAATTTACGCCCTGCTGCAAATTGCCCAACTTCGCTCGGACGCGGGCTTGCAGAGTACGGCGCATGTGTACCACATGATTTTCAAAGGCAATCCCGGAACGGGGAAAACGACGGTGGCGAGGCTGCTCGCGAAGCTGTTTCAGGGCATGGGGCTGCTTTCCAAAGGCCATCTCGTCGAGGTGGAGCGCGCCGACCTTGTCGGCGAATACATCGGCCACACCGCGCAAAAAACGCGCGATCTGGTCAAGAAAGCGCTCGGCGGCGTGCTCTTCGTCGACGAGGCCTACAGCCTGGCGCGCGGAGGGGAGAAGGATTTCGGCAAGGAAGCGATCGATACGCTGGTCAAGGCGATGGAGGACTACAAAAACCAGTTCATTCTGATCTTGGCCGGATATACGGCGGAAATCGACCTGTTTCTGATGACCAATCCCGGGTTGCCGTCGCGGTTTCCGATCCGGATCGAGTTTCCCGATTATTCCATCGACCAACTGATCCAAATCGCGGAAACGATGGCCAGGCAGCGCGACTACGCGTGGATGCCGCAGACATTGTTCAAGCTGAGGCAGCTGCTGGTGAAGGAGAAGGAGGAATCGCCTTATCATTTCAGCAATGCGCGATTCGTGCGCAATATGCTGGAACGGGCGATCCGCAATCAGGCGGTTCGGCTGCTGTCCCAGTATCCGAACGGATCGCCCGGCCGTCAGGAGCTGATGTCGCTGCGGCCGGAAGATTTACGCGCGGAGGCGGGAGGCGGAGGCGCGATGTAACGCGCCGTATCGATTCCCGGCGAAGTCCGATTCGCCGGGACGGATCTTTCCGGCCGGCATATCAAGCGAAAATGGAGGAATGGCGGGTTCGATGAAACCGAGTACATACGAAACCGGAGCCGGCGGACGCGAACGCGCGCTGCTGGTCAGCCTGGTGACCGACGACGTGCGGAGAAGCGGCGCCGATCCGGAGCATTCGCTGGCGGAGCTGGTGAATTTGGCCGAGACCGCCGGCGTCGAAGTGGCCGGCACGATCGTCCAGTATCGGGACGTGCCGGATTCCAAATGGTTTGTGGGCAAAGGCAAAGCTGAAGAAATGAAGGCGCGAATCGCCCAAGGCGACATTCATACGGCGATCTTCGACCAGGAGCTGTCGGGCGCGCAGGTTCGGAATCTGGAGGACGCGCTGGATGTCAAAATTATCGACCGCACGCAGCTTATCCTGGACATTTTTGCAAGACGGGCCAAAACGCGCGAAGGCATTTTGCAGGTGGAGCTGGCTCAGCTTACGTATCTGCTGCCGCGGCTTTCCGGCCACGGCAAAAACCTGTCCCGGCTCGGCGGCGGCATCGGCACGCGCGGGCCGGGCGAAACGAAGCTGGAGACGGACCGCCGCCATATCCGGAACCGGATCGGCGAGCTGAAACGCCAGCTCAAAGACGTAGCCGCGCACCGAAACCTGCACCGCGAGCGGCGGAAAAAAGCCGGCGTCGTGCAGGTCGCGCTTGTCGGCTATACGAATGCGGGCAAATCGACGCTGCTGCGGCAGTTGACGGACGCGGACGTCCTCGCGGAGGACAAGCTGTTCGCGACGCTCGATCCGACGACGAGGCAGCTCAGGCTGCCGGGCGGCAAAGAGGTGCTGCTGACCGATACGGTCGGCTTTATCCAGAACTTGCCGCACGATCTGGTCGCCGCGTTCCGCGCGACGCTGGAAGAAGCGGGCGAAGCGGACTTGCTGCTGCATGTGGTGGACGCTTCCTCGCCGATGAGAGACCGGCAGCGCGCCGTCGTGGAGCAGGTGCTGGCCGAGCTGGGGGCGGCGGCGAAGCCGACCTTGCTCGTGTACAACAAGATCGACGCTTGCCCGCCCGAATCGTTGGCGCTGCTGGGCGGGGGAGAAGAGGCGCTGCGCATCAGCGCTTGGAACGAGCGGGATTTGAACAGGCTCCTGCACCGCATCGAGGAGTTGCTGCTTGAAGGCGTGTGCCGCCTTCGCCTTCCCGCCTCGCGGGGGGATTTGGCGGCGCTCGCTTACCGGATCGGCGATGTAACGGAACAAAAGACGGAGGAAGACTGGCTGCTTCTGACCGTGCGGGTGAACCCGGCGGATATGGCCAAATGGGGCGGCCCGCTGCTGCCTTATCGCTTGGACGGCCCGGCGGAACCGGACTAACCGTTATTTTTCGGCTTGGGATACAGAACAAAATAAAAGATTGGGTTTTGAACTGAAGATTGGAGAGCAATGGCGAATGGCACAATGGAATGGAAATTGGGAAAAACTGGAGAAGTCTGCGGAAGAAATGGCCGCAAGCAAACTCCGGGAGGCGGATGAAATCGCGCAGCGCAACCAGTGGAAAGTGATTCGGGCGTTTCAGCGGCGCAAGGTGAGCGATTTTCATTTCGCGGGTTCGACCGGTTACGGGTATAACGATCGGGGGAGGGAGACGCTGGACGAGGTTTACGCGGATGTGTTCGGGGCCGAAGCGGCCCTCGTCCGTCCGCATCTCGTATCCGGCACCCACACGATCTCGACGGCGTTGTTCGGAATCGTCAGGCCGGGGGACGAGATCGTGTTCGTCACGGGCAAGCCGTACGACACGCTGCACAAGGTGATCGGCAAGCCGGAAGACGGGACGGGCTCGCTTGCCGACTGGGGCGTCCGCTCGGCCGTAGCCCCGCTTCATCCGGACGGCAGCGTCGATTGGGAGACCGTCTCCGCCTTGACGACGGAGCGGACGAAGGTGTTCGCCATCCAGCGTTCGCGAGGCTACGACTTTCGGCCGTCGTTTACGGTGGACGAGATCGGCGAGATGGTCCGCCGCCTGAAGGCGATCAAGCCGGATGCGGTCGTGTTCGTAGACAACTGCTACGGCGAGTTTACGGAGGAACGGGAACCGACGGAAGCGGGCGCGGACCTTATAGCGGGCTCGCTGATCAAAAATCCGGGCGGAGGTCTTGCGGCGAGCGGCGGCTATATCGCCGGCAAGCGCCGTTTGGTGGAGCTGGCCTCCTACCGGCTGACGGCGCCGGGCATCGGCGGAGAAGTCGGCGCGATGCTCGGCACGACGCGTTCGATTTTCCAGGGCTTGTATCTGGCTCCGCTGCTCGTCAGCCAGGCGGTGAAGGGCAGCATTTTCGCCGCGGCCGTGTTCGCGCAGCTCGGATTCGAGACGCATCCCGCCTGGAACGACCCGCGTACGGATCTCATTCAGGCGATCAAGTTCTCCTCGGCCGAACACCTGATTACGTTTGTACAAGCCGTCCAGAAAGCGGCGGCGGTGGACGCCCACGTCGTTCCCGAGCCGTGGGACATGCCCGGGTATGAGCATCCGGTCATCATGGCCGCCGGAACGTTCATCCAGGGAGGGAGCCTGGAGCTTTCCGCCGACGCGCCCATTCGCGAACCTTACATCGCGTTTATGCAGGGCGGCCTGACTTACGCCCATGTCAAACTGGCTGTTCATCAGGCGTTATCGGACTTGCGGGAGCGCGGCTTGCTGTAAGTTTCGGCGCGGTCTTGCCCTCATGTGCGGTCCCAAAACCGCACTAAACCTTACACGCCTTGACATGTATTTGTGAAGACGATACAATGGAAGTGTTTACAAAATCTATGCTTGATGATGGAAGGTTGATGTTATGGCTGGGGACGAGATACGCAGGAATATGGCGCTGTTTCCGATCGGCATCGTCATGAAGTTGACGGACCTGACGGCCCGGCAAATCCGATATTACGAACAGCACGAACTGATCCAACCGGCCCGGACGGCAGGCAACCAACGCTTGTTCTCGTTTAACGATGTGGAGCGTCTGCTGGAAATCAAGGCGCTTATCGAGAAAGGCGTCAATATCGCCGGAATCAAGCAGGTCATGAATCCGGTCGGAGAAGACAGCGACGACAGAACAATCATCAATGAGCATACCGAAGTCAAACGCCGCGAATTGTCGGATTCGCAGCTGCACCGGATCCTGAAGCAGCAGTTGATGCAGGCGAAGCGTCCTGGGCAAGTGTCGCTTATTCAGGGCGAACTGTCGCGGTTTTTCAAAACCAAATAAGTTTTTTAATACGACCATTGGGAGGTTCTCATGAGCTATACGCGAGAGGATATTTTGCGGATTGCAAAGGAAGAGAACGTGCGTTTTATTCGTTTGCAATTTACCGACTTGATGGGAATCATCAAAAACGTCGAAATTCCGGTAAGCCAGCTCGAGAAGGCGCTCGACAACAAAATGATGTTCGACGGCTCGTCCATCGAGGGCTACGTCCGGATCGAAGAGTCCGACATGTATTTGTACCCGGACCTCAGCACGTGGGTCGTGTTCCCGTGGGTGACGGAGGACAAGGTGGCCCGCCTGATTTGCGACGTTTACATGCCGGACGGAACGCCGTTCGCCGGCGACCCGCGCGGCATTCTCAAGCGGGTGCTGCAGGAAGCGGCGGAAATGGGCTTTACGGCGATGAACGTCGGCCCGGAGCCGGAATTTTTCCTCTTCCAGACCGACGACAGGGGCAATCCGACGACCGAGCTCAACGATAACGGCGGCTACTTCGATCTGGCGCCGACGGATCTGGGCGAGAACTGCCGCCGGGACATCGTGCTTACGCTCGAGGAAATGGGCTTTGAAATCGAGGCTTCCCACCATGAGGTCGCTCCGGGTCAGCATGAAATCGACTTCAAGTATGCGGACGCCGTCCGCGCGGCCGACCAGATTCAGACGTTCAAGCTGGTCGTCAAGACGATCGCCCGCCAGCACGGCCTGCATGCGACGTTTATGCCGAAGCCGATTTTCGGCATCAACGGTTCCGGCATGCACTGCCATCAATCGTTGTTCCGCGGCTCGGAGAACGCGTTCTACGACGAGAACGACAAGCTTGGCTTGAGCGCGGTCGCGCGCCACTACATGGCCGGTATTTTGCACCACGCGCGCGGGCTGGCGGTGATCACCAACCCGACGATCAACTCCTACAAGCGGCTTGTACCCGGTTACGAGGCGCCCTGCTACGTCGCTTGGTCGGCTAGCAACCGCAGCCCGATGATCCGGATTCCGGCTTCCCGCGGTCTCAGCACGCGCATCGAGGTCCGTAACCCCGATCCGGCCGCCAACCCTTACCTGGCTTTGGCCGTGATGCTGAAAGCCGGTTTGGACGGCATCAAGAAGAAGCTGCCGCTTCCGGCTCCGGTCGACCGCAATATCTATGTCATGAGCGACGAAGAGCGGATCGAAGCGGGCATTCCGAGCTTGCCGGTCGATCTGAACGAAGCGCTGAACGAGCTCATGCGCGACGAGGTCATCTGCGAGGCGCTGGGCGAGCATGCGCTGAGCCACTTCTACGAGTTGAAGGCGATCGAGTGGGATATGTACCGCACGCAGGTTCACCAATGGGAGCGGGACCAGTATTTGACGATGTATTGATGGGGTAGAACCCACCATTATAAAATGAGTCCGTCGTTTTGGCGGGCTCTTTTTATTACGGTAGATCATGATACAATCCCGCATGGTAGCCGTGCCGGCAGGGAAGGCTGGAGCCAAAACAAAAAAAGCCCATCGCGCTCCATGGAGCGCGATGGGCAGACAATCAAGGATCGTGATGGCTTAGAAAATCCCGATTCCCGCTCTGAGGATGATGACCAACAGAATGAAAAGTACGAGAACGAATGCAGCCGCACGAATGCAGCCGCACGAAAGCCGCCGCCATATCCGTCAACAGGATAGCTCATGAAATCACCCCCTGTTTTATTTTTCGTGATTGTCCATCACACTCTTAGTTTATGAACAAAAAGCAAACGGTCCGTGCATTAACGTAGATCAACGAATAATATTCTCTATTGGACTAGCTGTTTTGGCACAGCCTTTTTGGGGAGCCCCACAGCCGTTTCGTTACAGAGGGCGGTGTCTTTTTTTCTTATGCTTACAAATGACAATGGCTTTTTCGCCAGGGCGAAGTTTCACGACAATGACTTTTTTCCGTTTGGACATTCTCGCACCCCCTATCCTGCGTTGTTTTACAGTTTATGATCGGCAGACCGATCTTGCCTGGACAAACATAGATATTAAATAAAAAACCCGACATATCGCTGCGGGCTCAAGCGGAAAGAGGATGCCGATAACCGGCGAACAGGGGATCGGAGAATTTTCAACGTCCGCGGACAAAACTCGGGTAGGGGAAGGCAGAATTGGGGAAAGGCGGCGGGGAATGGCTTTGGACTCGGATAAAAAAGCGCCGCCCTGGCTAACCGGATATCCGGACCAGGGCAATCGGAAGCCAGAAGAGCGAGCGGCTTGGCAGGCGGCGAGGCTGCAGCAGCTTCGCGCGGCGCTGTCAGTGGAATTTGCGGATCAGTCCGATCACTTTGCCGAGGATCGTGACGTTCTTGAGCCGCAGCGGCTCCATGGCGCTGTTCTCCGGCTGAAGCCGGATATGGTCTTTCTCCTTGTAAAACGTCTTGACAGTCGCTTCGTCGTCTTCGGTCATGGCCACGACGATGTCGCCGTTGCTTGCGGTCGGCTGCTGGCGGACAATGACGTAATCGCCGTTCAAAATGCCGGCTTCGATCATGCTGTCCCCCATAACCGAAAGCATAAACACCGGTTGGTCTCCCACCATATGAACCGGCAGCGGGTAATATTCCTCGATGTTCTCGGTCGCCGTAATCGGAACGCCGGCCGTTACCTTGCCGACGATCGGAACCTGGCGGACCGTGCGGGGGAAACGTTCGTTCTTGTCCTCGTCGTCCACCAGCACCTCGATCGCGCGCGGCTTCGTCGGGTCGCGCCGGATGAGCCCTTTCTTCTCCAGGCGGTCCAAATGGCCGTGAACCGTGGAGCTGGAAGCGAGCCCGACGGCTTCCCCGATTTCGCGGACGGAAGGCGGATATCCCTTCTCCCGCACTTCGTTTTTGATAAATTCCAAAATCGCTGTCTGGCGATTCGACATCTTCGACACGCCGCAGCCCTCCCCGAAATGGATAATTTCATCTTTAGTAAATCATAACATAGAACCGGAGTTCGCACAAACATTCGTTCCCGGCGAACAAATGTTCCGAAATCCGCTTGATTCAAACGTATGTTCGTGTTATGCTCATACAAGAACATGTGTTTGGGGTGAAGCGCAATGGTTCATATATGGGTGCTCAATTCCGCTAACGGACACGCAGACGGAGGGCGTTCCGGCAGAGGTTCCGCAAGCCGGCGCGGCTTGCCGTCTTTGCCGATGAGGAGGACGGCCCGGATGCTGTTTTTGATCCTGTCTTTTCTCATCCTGTTTGCCGGTTTCAGCTTTTTGCGTTCGTTCGCCGTGACCGATTCCGTTCCGGCTGCCGATGGCTCGGAGAAGACCGTGATCGCGGATGCGGGGGACACGCTGTGGTCGATTGCCGCCGAAGTCAAGCGGGACGGCATGGACACCCGTCAGGCCGTTCATCGCATCATGAAACGGAACGGTCTCGCCTCCGCCTCGATCGACAGCGGCCAGAGACTGGTCATTCCCGCCGACGTGCTTTCCGGGTAATTTTGCTACCTATACCTATACATACGGGTCAGCCTGCAGCATGCGGGTTGGCCTTTTTTTGACGATTCGGAACGTCGGCTTGACAGGGGACAACCGAAAATGTCACATTAGAAGAGGATTTCGGACAGGCAGAAGGAGAGGGAGAGCGCAGATGCAGAAATTGATCGCCAGAATCAACGAGTTGTCTCGTAAACATAAGACGGTCGGGCTGACGGACGACGAGAAGGCCGAACGCGAGGAACTGCGGCGTCAGTATTTGAGCAATATCCGGCAGCAGTTCCGTCAGCAGCTGGACAGCATCGAATGGGTCGACGAGCCGCCGCGCCAATCGATCAAGCATTAGGTTCGCATCCGGAACACAAGCAGCCGAAGGAGGATCCCGCATGTCCCGTTCTTGGGAGAGAATGGTCGAACGCAACACGAAGCAATTAAACAAACGCCGCAAAAAGGAAGGCAAGCAAGCCTTGTCCGTCTCCGGCGCACGCGTGGAGGTGTTCAAGGGCCGCAGCTATATCGTGCCGATCCTGCTGCTGCTTGTCGCGGCATTGTTTGTCGTCATTTCGGGCCCCTGGTCCAATACGTACGAATACAGCGAAACGCTGTTTTGGGTAACGGTAGGCTGTTACCTGCTGCTGGCGCTGGTGTATTTCTTGCGCAGGCCGTATTTGTCGATCAGCAGGGACACGCTGGAAACCCGGCGGTTTACCGGCTACAAAAGGCTGAAGCCGCTCGAAATCCGCAAAATCGTCCAGCAGCCCGGGTATATCGTGATCGAAACCGTAAAAGGCGGCAACTGGGTGTTTTCCAAGTGGATGAACCGTTTTCCGATTGAAGCGATGGGGGAAAGGCTGCAGGAATACGCCAAAACGCACCGCATCGAATGGGAGCATAGAACCGGCAAATAAGCCGGGAGAGAACAATTGGGGGAAGAGGCCGCAACATGACGATAAAAGCCGTATTGTTCGATTTGGACGACACGCTGCTGTGGGACGAACGCAGCGTCAAGGAAGCGTTTGAGGCAACCGCCCGCCACGGGGCAAGCGCCGCCGGGGTCGACGCCGACGCGCTGGAAGCGGCGGTTCGCCAGGAAGCGCGGGCGCTTTATGAAAGCTATGATACGTACGCTTTTACGCAAATGATCGGAATCAATCCGTTCGAAGGGCTGTGGGGGAATTTTACCGGAGGGGAGCACCCGATGTTCCGCAGGCTGCAGGAAATCGCGCCGCGTTACCGCCGCGACGCGTGGACCCGCGGGCTGGCGGCGCTGGGCGTCGACAACGCCGCGCTCGGCGCGGAGCTCGGAGAACGGTTTGCGTCCGAACGGCGCAAGCGCTCCCATATTTATGAAGAGACGTTCGAAGTGCTGGACGAGCTTAAGGGCCGGTACCGTCTGCTGCTGCTGACGAACGGTTCGCCCGATTTGCAGCAGGAGAAGCTTGACGGCGCGCCGGAACTGGTTCCTTATTTCGACGAAATCGTCATTTCCGGCCAATTCGGGGAAGGCAAGCCTTCGCCCAAGCTGTTTGCGTTTGCGCTGGATCGTCTGGGCATCGGCCCGGAAGAAGGCGTCATGGTCGGCGACAAGCTGACGACGGACATTAAGGGCGCCAACGGAATCGGCATGACGTCGGTCTGGATTAACCGCCATGGGGCGGTCCGCAGCGGCGAGATTGTACCCGCGCACGAAATCGCAAGCCTGCGGGAATTGCCCGGGCTGCTGAAACGTTTGTCCTAAAGCGAAACGGAAAATCCCCGGTTTCGCTCGAACCTGACGGTTCGGCGGCCGGGGACTTTCCGTTTGAGCGTTGCTTAAATGGCGATGATGCTTTCAGGATGGCGGTTTACTTTACGAAGGTGGGGTCTTCGTACGGGTGCGCGATCCAGCCTTCCGTTTCGATGAACAGGCGTACGGCCACGACTTTGCGCAAGTCCGTCAGCGTGAAGAAATGGGGGTTTCCTTCCGGAACCGAGATGACGTCGCCTTCGCTCAGGATCACGTCGAAATAGCCGACGGAATCGTCGCCTTTGATAATGAAGATGCCTTCGCCGGCCGTAATGGCGCGGACCTCGTCTTCGGTGTGCGTATGCACCTGCTCGAATTTTTTGAGCAATTCCTCGATGTTCGGCGTTGCGTCCGAGAGGGCGACGATGTCCCACGTCCGGTAGCCGCGGCGGCTTGCCAGATCGCGGATTTCGGCATCGTACGTCGTCAGGATTTCCTGCTTCTCTTCATCGGTGAGGACAAACTTGTCCTTCAGATGCGCCGGCAGCTTGGACGTATCCCAGTGTTCATACAGCACTTGCTGCTTCTCCAGGAAGGAGCGGACGTTTTCTTCCCCTTCGATCAGCTGACCGGTGTTGCGGATGCGAATGTTTGCCATCGGTAATTCCTTCTTTCCCAATATGAATTCGTGATTTAATTATAATCCAAACTTCGCCGTCTGTCGACGGGGAAACGCAGACATCTTTCCGAGAACATCAGATTCTGGTAGTATAAAATTTAACGATTTTTTCGATGGAGGAAAGGCGTCTAATCATGACTTTAACGTATACGAAGCCGTCTTTGCAAGAGGAGATGGCCAAGCGCATCCTGATTCTGGACGGCGCGATGGGCACGATGATCCAGCAGGCGAACTTGACGGCCGCCGATTTCGGCGGCGAGGAGCTCGAGGGCTGCAACGAGATGCTGGTGCTCACGCGGCCGGATGTCATTTCCGGAATCCACGCCGCTTATTTGGAAGCGGGCTCCGATATTATCGAGACGAATACGTTCGGCGCGACAAGCATCGTGCTGGCGGAATACGGCATCCCCGAAAAGGCGCGCGAGATCAACCTCGCGGCCGCAAGGCTCGCCAAAGAAGCTTGCGAGCGCTATTCCACGCCCGACAAGCCGCGCTACGTCGCGGGTGCGCTCGGCCCCACGACCAAGACGTTGTCGGTGACGGGCGGCGTCACGTTCGACCAGCTCGTGGAGGCCTACCGCGAGCAGGCGGAAGCGCTGCTTGAGGGCGGCGTGGACGTGCTGCTGATCGAAACGTGCCAGGACACGCTGAACGTCAAAGCGGCCGGCATCGGTGTCCGCCAGGCGTTCGAGCGGGTAGGCCGCGAAGTGCCCGTCATGATCAGCGGCACCATCGAGCCGATGGGGACGACGCTCGCCGGCCAAAATATCGAATCGTTTTACATTTCGCTCGAGCACCTGAATCCGATTTCGGTCGGCCTGAACTGCGCGACAGGACCGGAATTTATGCGGGACCATATCCGCACGCTGTCCGGCATCGCGAACCGGGCGGTCAGCTGCTACCCGAACGCGGGCCTTCCGGACGAAAACGGAAAGTACCACGAGTCTCCGGAATCGCTGGCGAAGAAGCTGCGCGCTTTTGCCGAGCAGGGCTGGCTGAACGTGGCGGGCGGCTGCTGCGGCACGACGCCGGCCCATATCGCCGCCATCGCGGAGGCGATGCGCGGCGTCCCGCCGCGCAAGCCCGAAGGCCGGCACGCGCCAGCCGTTTCCGGCATCGAGACGGTATACGTGGAGGATGCGGGCCGCCCTTACATGGTGGGCGAGCGGACGAACGTGCTCGGCTCGCGCAAATTCAAGCGCCTGATCGCGGAAGGCAAGTACGAGGAAGCGTCGGAAATCGCCCGGGCGCAGGTTAAGAACGGCGCGCAGGTGATCGACATCTGCGTGCAGGACCCGGACCGCAACGAAGCGGAAGACATGAGGCGGTTCCTCGAGTTCGTCACGAAAAAAGTCAAAGCGCCGCTGATGATCGACACGACCGATCCGGCCGTGATCGAACTGGCGCTGAAATACATCCAGGGCAAGGCGATCATCAACTCGATTAATCTGGAAGACGGAGAAGAAAAGTTCGAAAAGGTGCTGCCGATCGTTCACCGGTACGGCGCGGCCGTCGTTGTCGGAACCATCGACGAGCGCGGCCAGGCGATCAAGCGGGAAGACAAGCTTCAGGTCGCCCTTCGTTCCCGCGATTTGCTGGTGAACAAATACGGCCTGAAGGAAGAGGATATTATTTTCGACCCGCTCGTTTTTCCCGTCGGCACCGGAGACGAGCAATACATCGGCTCCGCCAAGGAGACGATCGAAGGCATCCGCCTGATCAAGGAAGCGATGCCGAAGTGCCATACGATTCTGGGCCTGAGCAACATTTCGTTCGGCTTGCCGGATGCGGGGCGCGAAGTGCTGAACTCCGTTTTCCTGTACGAGTGCACGAAAGCCGGCCTCGATTATGCGATCGTCAATACCGAAAAGCTGGAGCGCTACGCCTCCATTCCCGAGGAGGAGCGGCGGCTGGCGGAAGAGCTGCTGTACAATACGAACGACGAGACGCTGGCGGCTTTCGTGGCGGCGTTCCGCGACAAGAAGGTCGAGAAAAAGGCGAAACCCGACAACCTTACGCTCGAGGAACGGCTTGCCGGTTATGTGGTGGAGGGCAGCAAAGACGGGCTGTTTGAGGATCTCGATCTGGCGCTGGCCAAATACAGCCCGCTGGACATTATTAACGGGCCGCTGATGGCGGGCATGGAAGAAGTCGGCCGGCTCTTCAACAACAACGAACTGATCGTGGCGGAAGTGCTGCAGAGCGCGGAGGTCATGAAGGCGTCGGTCGCGTATCTCGAACCGCATATGGAGAAAACCGATTCCGCCGTCAAAGGGAAAATCCTCCTGGCGACCGTCAAGGGCGACGTCCACGACATCGGCAAAAACCTGGTCGAAATCATTCTGTCCAACAACGGCTACCGGATCGTCAATCTCGGCATCAAAGTGCCGCCGGAACAGCTCATTGAAGCTTATAAGGAAGAGAAGCCGGATGCCATCGGGCTGTCCGGACTGCTGGTCAAATCCGCGCAGCAGATGGTGCTGACCGCGCAGGATTTGCGCAACGCCGGCATCGATGTGCCGATCCTGGTGGGCGGCGCGGCGCTGACGCGGAAGTTCACGAAAACGCGCATCGCGCCGGAATACGACGGTCTTGTGCTGTACGCTAAGGACGCGATGGACGGACTTGATTTGGCCAACAAGCTGAGCGACCCGGAGCAGCGGGAACGGCTTCTGGAAGAGCATCGGGCGTCGCTTGCGGCGCTAGCGGCGGAGGTCGAGGAAAACAATAAGATGCCGGAGCTCACCCGCGCGCGCAGGTCGAACATTTCCCCGGATGCGCCGGTGTTTACGCCGCCGGATTACGAGCGGCACGTCATTCGCGATTATCCGCTGTCGCACATTTTGCCTTATGTGAATATGCAGATGCTGATGGGCCATCACCTCGGTCTGAAAGGCAACGTCGAAGAGCTGCTTGCCAAGGGCGACGAAAAGGCGCTGCAGCTGAAGGAGACCGTCGACAGCATCCTGCTGAATGCGGAAAAAGAAGGCTGGATGAAGCCGCAGGCGATGTACCGCTTCTTCCCCGCGCAGTCGGAAGGGGACGATATCCTCATTTACGATCCGCAGGACCATTCGCGCATCCTACACCGGTTTACGTTCCCGCGCCAGCGGGTGGAGCCGTATTTGTGCCTGGCGGATTTCCTGAAGTCCGTCGACAGCGGCATTATGGATTCGGTAGCCTTTATGGTCGTGACGGCCGGGCCGGGCGCCCGCGAGCAGGCGGAAGCCTGGAAGGAAAGCGGAGATTACCTCCGTTCCCACGTCCTGTCGGCTGCCGCTCTGGAAGTCGCCGAAGGGCTCGCCGAGCGCGTGCATCAGATGATCCGGGATTTGTGGGGCTTCCCCGATCCGGCCGAGATGACGATGAAGCAGCGGTTCGGCGCCAGGTACCAGGGCATCCGCGTATCGTTCGGCTATCCGGCCTGCCCCGATCTGGAGGATCAAGGGCCGCTCTTCGCCCTGATGAAGCCCGAGGATATCGGCGTCTATTTGACGGAGGGCTTTATGATGGAGCCGGAAGCGTCGGTATCCGCTATGGTGTTCGCGCATCCGGAGGCCAAGTACTTTAATGTCGATAAAAATTAATGCCGTAAAATAAAGCGGCCGTCTCTGTCGGCCGCAAACGTTTTGCGGAAAGCCCCGCCGTTTGCAGCCTCGAATTCGCCTTGGGAGCGGAGCGGCAAACGGGCGGGGGCTTTCATCGTTACGGGGCGTTAACGTTCCCGTAATGTTGCCTGAACAGTCAAGAGGTATAGTGAACGTGGCGGCGTCCTTGAAAAGGTATAAAAAGGCGGCGCCAAGCCATCATAACTTGCTGGAAAGGCAGGAGAGGGAAGCGATGGATACCGTTTCGCATTTGCTGTTCGGGGCCACCCTGGCCGGCATGGCGCATCTTCAGCCGGAGGTTGCCGCAGACCCGGCGCTGTCCGCGGCTATTCTGACGGCCGCGCTGATCGGGTCGCACGCCCCCGATTTCGATTCGGCGCTTCGACTGAAGGGTCCGGACGCCTACGTCAAGCATCACCGCGGCTTCAGCCATTCGATTCCCGCGCTGCTGGTTTGGCCCTTGCTGATCGGCGGGCCGTCGTCCTGGCTGTGGGGGGCGGGCGAACATGCCGCGCTCGTGTGCGCGTGGACATTCGCCGCCGTCGTCCTTCACGTGCTGTTCGATCTGACCAACGCGTACGGCGTGCAGTGCCTGTGGCCGTTCCGGCGCAAATGGCTGCATTTGGACGCGCTATGCCTGACCGATATTGCGCTTGTGCTGCTGCACGGCATAGCGGCCGGCGGCTGGGCGCTTGGGGTATGGGCCGATCCCGGGGCGGTCTGTCTGGCCGCATGGGTGGCGACGGCCGTTTACGCCGTATGGAGAACGGTTCACCACGCGATCGTCGTCCGGCGCGTCAAAAGGCGGTTCGGGCGGCCGCTGGCCGTTCACGTTTTGCCGGGCTTATGGTGGTTTAACTGGCAGTACGTCGTGCAGGCCGACACCGGCGAATTCCATCTGGGCGTCATCCAGGGCAGGCGGATGCTGCCTTTCGATACGCTGCCCAAGCCCCAGGACGCGGAGGAGCACGCGTGCGTCCGCGTTTCCCGCGGCACGGCCAACGTACAGGCGCTGCTCCGGTTTGCGAAACGGGTTTACGTCAAATGGCAGGCGCAGCAGGACGGGGGATTTCTCGTCACCTGGACGGATCTGCGGTTCTGGAGGGACAAAGACTGGCCGTTCCGCGCGGAGGTCCGGCTCGATGACAAGCTGAACGTGGTGGAGCAGCGCATCGGCTGGCACAAAAAGGCGTGGGAACCGCCGTATGTATAAAACAATAGGCTGTCTCCCTAGCAGAAACCCTGCATGGAGACAGCCTATTGCGTTTCAAGGCCGCGCTACGCTCAGCTTCTGTTCCGGTTCGGGTCGTTGCCGCGCTTCCCTTTGGTCCGGCGTTCAAGCCCGGAAGGGCCAGGTTACTCCTCGCCCGCTCCGGCTTCGTCCTTGATTTCCTTCCGGAACTTTTCGATGCTGTGGCGGCGGCGCTCGTTTTTGTCCGCGATCGCTTCGGCTTCGGCCGGGCTGATTTCGTCCGCGTGCTCGTCGAGATAGTCCTCGGCCTCGCGCAAATTGCCGATCGTGTTCTGCACCGCCTCTTGCAAATGTTCCACGTTATCGGAGCGGTCGTCCGGTTTTGCCATCTTTTCGAATCCTCCCGTTTTCGCAGTTCGTGTTCAGGAGCCTTAAGCTCTCGTGGATAGGATGACAACCGATCCGCCGTTCTATACGGACGCAGGAAACCGAAAAGGCCGCGCAATGCGGATTGCCGGTATACAGCGGAGTACAGCCTGAATCCGCAAGGGAAGACCGGGCTGCGGAACGGGAAGAAACTTTCCCGGGAAAGCGCACAAGCCGACACGTGTTGTCGGAATAGTCAGAAAATAGAACGAATTTACGCCCGAATTGCGGCCATCTGTCGCCGGGGACGCCCGATTCGACAACGATTTCGTTCCGCTCCGCCATTGCGGGAGCGCTGCGGCCGGTTTTTTCCAACGTTTATATGCGTTGCCGTGCGAACGTATATTCTGTACAATGGGAAATATCGAATCCACGAACGGCGGGGGAGAGGGAATCGTGAATCCATGGACGGGGAAAGCGGCGACGGTCGAGGAATGGCTGGACATGCTGCGCAGCCGCCCCGAAATGATGGCGAACGTTACCTATTGGCACACGGAGCCGGCGCGTCCGGCCCGTACGGTGCCGATGCCGGAAGAGCTGGACGACAGGCTGAAACGGGCGCTTGCAAGCAAGGGCATCGAGCGGCTGTACACGCATCAGGCGTCTTCCTACCGCGCGGTCAGGGAAGGCAAGCACGTCGTGACCGTGACGCCGACGGCATCGGGCAAGACGCTCTGCTACAATTTGCCGGTGCTTCAGCATCTGCTGGCCGACGACAGCGCTAGGGCGCTGTATCTGTTTCCGACCAAGGCGCTGGCGCAGGATCAGGTGGCGGAGCTTCAGGAGCTGGCCGACCTGATGGAAGCCGACATCAAGACGCATACTTACGACGGGGATACGCCGCCCACGGTGCGCCAGGCGATCCGCAACGCCGGGCATATCGTGGTGACCAATCCGGACATGCTGCATTCGGCGATTCTGCCGCATCATACGAAATGGGTCAAGCTGTTCGAGAACGTGCGCTATATCGTGATTGACGAGCTGCACGCATACCGCGGCGTATTCGGCAGCCATGTCGCCAACGTCATCCGGCGGCTCAAGCGGATTTGCCGGTTTTACGGGAGCAATCCGCAGTTTTTGTGCGCTTCGGCGACGATCCGCAATCCGCAGGAGCATGCGCAGCGGCTCATCGGCGAGCCGGTTGCGCTCGTGGACGACAACGGCGCGCCTTCGGGCGAAAAGCACATGGTGTTCTACAACCCGCCCGTCGTCAACCGGCAGCTCGGCATCCGCAGGTCCAGCGTGCTCGAATCGCAGAAGCTGGCCGCGCTGCTCTTGAAAAGCGGCATTCAGACGATCGTTTTCGCCCGCAGCCGGGTGCGGGTGGAGATTTTGCTTACATACCTGCAAGACTTGGTTAAGCACGAGCTCGGCGCGAAGTCGATCCGCGGCTACCGCGGAGGCTATCTTCCGAAGCTGCGGCGGGAAATCGAGCGGGGACTGCGCAGCGGCGAAATCCGCGGCGTCGTCAGCACGAACGCGCTTGAGCTGGGCATCGACATCGGGCAGCTTCAGGCTTGCGTCCTGAACGGCTACCCCGGCTCGATCGCAAGCACCTGGCAGCAGTCCGGCCGGGCCGGCCGCCGCCACTCCAGCTCGGTGACGTTTCTGGTCGCCAGCAGCAATCCGCTCGATCAGTATTTGATCCAGAACCCGGATTATTTTTTCGGACGGCCGCCGGAGGAAGCGAGAATTCACCCGGACAACCTGCTGATTTTGCTCGATCACGTCAAATGCGCGGCATATGAGCTTCCGTTCGAAGCCGGCGAACAGTTCGGCGGCGAGAAGTTGGAGGATCTGCTCGAATTTCTCGCCGAGGAGAAGGTGCTGCATCGGTCGGGCGACCGCTGGTACTGGATGGAGCAGGCGTTTCCGGCAAACAACATCTCGCTCCGGTCCGCCGCGCAGGAGAACTTCGTCATCATCGACACGACCGACGGCCACCGCGTCATCGGCGAGGTCGACCGCTTCAGCGCGCCGACGCTGATTCACGAAGAAGCGATTTATTTGCACGAAGGGGTCCAGTATCAGGTCGAGAAGCTCGATTACCCGGAGAAAAAGGCTTACGTGCGCCAGGTCAACGTCGACTACTTTACGGACGCCAACATGGCGGTGGAGCTGAAGGTGCTCCACGTCGACCGGGAGGACCGGTCCGGCGCGCTCCTGCGCCAGTACGGAGAGCTCACGGTGACGGCCAGGCCGACCATTTTCAAAAAAATCCGCTTGCGCACGCACGAAAATATCGGTTCCGGACCGATCCATCTGCCGGAAGAAAATCTGCATACGAGCGGCTACTGGTTCACGTTCTCCGAGGAAGCGGAGGAGGGCATGACCGCAAACGACATGCAGATGGCGCTGCTCGGCCTCGCCAACGTGCTCGTGCATCTCGCGCCGCTGCACCTGATGTGCGACCCTCTGGACATCCGCGTGGTGCCGCAGGTGAAATCGACGTTCTCGAAGCGTCCGACCATTTACTTCTACGACCGGTATCCGGGCGGCATCGGGCTTAGCCAAAGGCTGTACGAAATTCACGACGAGCTGATGGCCGAGGCGGGGCGGCTCATCTCCGGCTGCGGCTGTTTGAGCGGCTGTCCGGCTTGCGTCGGCCCGATCGAGGAAGTCGGCCTGCTGGGCAAGGAGCTCGCGCGGAAGCTGCTTGACCGCGCCGGAGGCCGCCTATGAGCGGAGGGCTGAGAGAGCGTCTGCTGCGGCTGCGTTCGGCGGCCGATCCGCAGGCCGAACCGGCAGCGGCCGCAAAGCCGGTAGCGCCGTCTGCGTCCGGCGCGCCGCAGGATCCGCCGGCGGCTGCGGGTGCCGCTGACGCGCAGGCGGCTCCGGCCGATCCGGCGGCGGATGCCCCGGCCGAAGCGGAGCCGGGCCATCCCGCGTTCGTCCGGCTCGGGGTCCGGACGAAGAGCAACGCCTACGGCAGCTTTCTGCTGCGTACGGTCGAATACCCGCTCGAGCACCGTCACGGGCGGTACGCGCTCGGCGAGCTGTTGGAGCGGGCGAAGCATCTGGCTCCGGTATCCGCGCGTCAAAACAAGGGGAACGATTCGGCGCTCCGCCTTCCGGTTGAGCCGGAGCGGCTGCTGTTTCTCGACACGGAAACGACGGGCCTTGGGGTGGGCGCCGGCAACGTGCCGTTCATGATCGGCATCGGCTGGATTGCGCCCGGCCAAGGCCGGTTCGTGGTGGAGCAGACGCTGATCCGCCATCCGGGCGAGGAGCGGGCGATGCTCGCGCATTTGCTGGCCCGGATGGCCGAACGCACGCATTTGGTCACGTACAACGGGCGAACCTTCGACTGGCCGGTGCTGGTCAACCGGTTTATCTTGAACGGATGGCGGCGCGCCGGACCTGAGCCGGGCCACCTCGATTTTCTTCACCCGTCCCGCGCCCTCTGGCGCAATACGTTGGAATCGTGCCGCCTGAGCCATGTCGAGGAAGAACGGCTCGGCATCGTCAGGGAAGGGGACGTTCCGGGGTCGCTGGCGCCGGAGCTGTACATGCGGTTTTTGAACGACGGAGACGCGGACGGCCTGGAGGGCGTCTACCGGCACAACGAGCGGGATGTGCTGACGCTGGCCGCGCTGGCGATTCATTTCGGAACGCTGCTGTCTCCGTTGACGAGGGAAGATCCGCGCGGCCAGGAGGTGCCGGAAGGAGCCGAGGAGCTGTACCGGACGGCCGTGTGGCTCGAAGCCCACGGGGCGTTGGACAAGGCGGAGCGGTTGTTCGCGCTGCTTGCCGCCCGCGAGGAAGCGCAGGCGGTCCGCTGGTGGCTTCCCGTCGCCGCCCGTTACAAGCGCCTCGGGCGGCTGGACCTGGCCGTGCCGCTATGGCGGCGCGCCGCCGAACGGGCGGAGCGGGCGGCCGTTCCTTTCCTTGACGCGCATATCGAGCTGGCGATGCATTACGAGCACCGCGTCAAGGATGTGGCGGAAGCGCTCCGCCTGGCCGAACGCGCGCTCGAGCTTGCGCTGAGGCGCCCGCCCTCGCGAAGCGACCCGCTGCGTGCGCGGCAGCTGAGAGAGGCGCTGCAGCGGCGAATCGAACGCCTAAGACGCAAAGCGGGCTCGCGCTCGTTTGACCAACCGGCCGGACCGGAAGGCGGCGAAGACGACCTGTTCGCCCTTCGGCAAGGCTGAAGCGCGCCCGATCCGTTTCGAGCCGACCCAATTTCCCGGCGCTCGACTGCCGGGTTTTTGCTTGTCAATTTTCCCGCAATCGGGGTATTGTAGGAAGAACGGGCCCGTTTTTTGCCGAAGTTTGGGCCGAAGAACGGCCGATTTCCGGATACGGCACCCCGAATGGATACGGATAAAGGAGAGACGGGCATCATGACGGTATTGACGCTTCGCGAGTCGGGATGGACGGCGCCCAAGGCGCTGCTGCTCGATCTGGACGGCACGCTTTATAAAGGGGACACGCCGATTCCGGGGGCGGACAAGCTGATCAAGGAGATGACGGCGCGGGGAGTGCCCTGCTGGTTCGTCACCAACAATTCGACGCGAACGCCCGCGCAGGTTGCCCAACATTTGCATAAAATGAACATTCCGGCCTCGCCCGGGCAAGTGATTACGTCGGCGCAGGCGGCGGCCGAATACGCCAAGAGGAACTTCCCCGGCGCTTCGGTTTACCTGATCGGGGAGCACGGCATCCGCGAAGCGCTTCGGGAAGCGGGGCTCAGCCTGGCGGACGATCGCGGAGACGCCGCCGCCGACCTCGTCGTCCAGGGCATCGACCGCGGCCTTACATACGAGCGGCTGACCGCCGCCGTGCGCCATCTGCTGCGCGGCGCGTCCTACCTGCTGACCAATCCGGACCGCCTTCTCCCGACGGGGGACGGGTACCTTCCCGGCGCAGGCAGCATCGCGGCGCTGCTCGAAGCCGCCTCCGGCGTGACGCCCACCGTGATCGGCAAGCCTTCGCCGATTCTGATGAACTATGCGCTGGAGCGCGCCGGCGTGGCCGCTGCGGACGCCTGGGTCGTCGGCGACAACCCGCATACGGACATCGCGGCGGGCCAATCGGCGGGCAGCCCGACCGTGCTGGTGCTGACCGGCTTGTGCACGGAAGCGGACTGGCGGCAACGCTGCGAAGCCGCGGGCGCGCTCCCCGACGCGGTTTGCCCGGGCCTTGAGGACCTTGTTGAATGGATTACATACGGCAAAAATCAACGCGAACAACATTGGAAGGGATGACCAGAATGCCGGAATGGCCGGAAATGGATACGTATCGACAACAGCTTTCGCCGCTTGTTTGCGGACTGACGATTCGACATGTTGACGTAAACCGGGAAAAGACGATCAACGAGCCGGCGGAGGCGTTTCAAGCCGCGCTCACGGGCCGCAAAATCATGTTCGTGGAACGCCGCGGCAAGCATTTGCTGTTCCATCTGGACGACGGCAACCGGCTGCTGCTCCACCTGATGCTGGGCGGCTACCTGTATTACGGGCCGCACGCGGAAAAAGACGAATCGCGGTTTCAGGTGATTTTTACGTTCGAGGACGGCAACAAGCTGTTTTTCGGCGGTCTGCGGCTTGGCTATTTGCACCGGATTACGGCCAAAACGGCGCTGGAGAGATTTCGCGAGATCGGACCGGAGCCGTTCGATCCGCGCCTGACGGAAGAGGCCTTTGTCGCCATGCTGGACAAAAAACGCGGCAAGCTGAAGCCGGCGCTGGTCGATCAGAAGTGGATCGCCGGCATCGGCAACTTCTACTCGGACGAAATTTGCTTCGAGGCCGGCGTCGTGCCGTTCGCCGACATCCCGTCGTTGTCGGACGGAACGAAGCGGAATGTGTACCGCGCCATGCGCAAGGTGCTGACGGAGGCGGCCGAGGCGGGAGGGTACATGGACCAAAAGCTGACGGCGGCGGATACGCTCACCGGCGGCTTCGCCGAGCGCTGCCGGGTTTACGGCCGCGAAGGGGAACCCTGTTCCCGCTGCGGCGGCACGATCCGGATGGAGACGGTCTCCTCGCGCAAAATGTTTTACTGCCCAAGCTGCCAGGGAACGAATTAGCCCATGTGGATCGGAAGCCATGTCAGCACGCGGCGCGGCTACCGCGAAGCGGCCCGGTTCGCGCAGGCGATCGGCGGCAACGCGTTTCAATATTTTCCCAAAAACCCCCGCAGCCTCCAGCTTAAATCTTTCGATCGCGCCGATGCCGAAAGATGCGCCCGGTGGTGCCGGGACAACGGCGTCGTCTCCGTCGCCCACGGCCCGTATCCGGTCAATCCGGCGGCCGAAGGCGAGAGCGCGGAGCAGGCGGTGCTGAGCACGCTGAACGATTTGGCCATCGCGGAGGCATGCGGTTCGGTCGGCGTCGTCGTTCATTTCGGCATATACAAGGGCCGCGACCCGCTGCAAGGATACACCAATATCGTCCTTTGGTTGAACCGGGTGCTCGACCGGTGGACGGGACAAGCCAAGATTTTGCTGGAGAATCTGGCGGGCGATCATGGGCCGATGGGCACGACGGCGGACGAGCTGGTGACGGTGCGGTCGCTCTGCGCCCGGCCGGAGGCGGTCGGCTTTTGTCTCGATACGTGCCACTTGTTCGCGAGCGGACAATGGCGCGGGCCGGATTGGGAAGCGTTCGCCGCCAGGGCCAGGGAGATCGGTTTTTGGGACCATCTGGCCGCCGTTCATCTGAACGATTCCCGCTATCCCGCCGGTTCCAAGCGGGACCGGCACGCGCGTTTTGCCGAAGGCGAAATCGGCCGCAAGTGGCTCCGGAAACTGCTGGAGACGCCTGAAATCCGCAGAACGCCGCTGCTGCTGGAGACGCCGGCGGACGAAGACGGAACGCATCGGCGCCAGATCGAACGGGTCCGTCAAATGTCGACAATGGAGGAAGCGGAATGATCAACGTATTTTTGGACGATGCGCGTCCTTGTCCCAAGGGCTTTGTAGCCGCCCGGTCGGCCGAGGAATGCTTGCTGCTGCTGGCCGAATGCGATGTCAATGTGCTGTCGCTCGATTTCGAGCTCGGCTATGGCCAGCCGAACGGGCTGGCGGTGGTGCACGCCATGATCGCCCGCGCGATTTATCCGAAGGAAATCTATGTCCATTCCTCAAGCGCGATGGGCAGGGCGCAAATGGTGCGGGCGCTGCGCGACGCCGCTCCTCCGTCGGTTATCGTGCATGACGGCCCGATGCCGCATTCCGTTCTGCAGGCTGCGGCGCAGCAGGCGGCGGGCGATCCGGAACCATGATCGAGTGGGACCCGCGGAGGTGGAAAGAGGAGCTTGCGGCCGTGGGCGGCCCGTTTGCGCTGTACGTGCACACGCCGCTGTGCGGCACGTGCGCCGTAGCCAGGCGGATGCTGGAAATCGCCTGCGAGGTGCTTCCGGATCTCCCGCTGGCTTCCGCCAATCTGAACATCATACCGGAACTTGCCGAACGGCTTCGGATCGAAAGCGTGCCTTGCCTGGTCATCTGGGACCGTCGCGGCGGCTATCGCAAGGTGTATCGCTTCGGCTCCGTTCAGGAGCTGGTGGAGCTGCTGCGGCCGCTCCGGATCAAAGCGCTGTAAGGCGGGGCGAGGTCCGCAGCGGCTGCGGCGTCCGGAGCGGTTCCGCAAACTGCGCGGGCTTCCTGAAACCGCCGGAGGCGAAAGGCGCCTTATGGCGCAAGTACAATCTACAGAGAGCATGAGGGAGAGGAGCGGAAAAGACGTTGATCGAGTTGAAACGGCTTACGCTGCGCCGCGGCGAACGGGAGATTTTGCGCGGAGTCGATCTGTCGGTCGGGGAAGGGGAACGCTGGGTGCTGCTCGGCCGAAACGGCTGCGGCAAAACGACCGTCCTCGAGATGATCACCGGTTACCTGTTTCCGACCACGGGAACCGTGGACGTATTGGGCAACCGTTACGGGCAGGTCGACGTCCGCGAGGTGCGCAAGCAAATCGGCTACATCGGCCCGACGCTGATCGAGAAGCTGACGCTGCGCGACCCGGTTTGGGAAATCGTCGCGGGCGGCGTCAACGCTTATCTGCGCATTTACGAGGCGGTGCCGGACGAGGTCCGCAACCGCGCGCAGGAGGAGCTGGACCGCGTCGGCCTCGGCCATCTGTCCGAGCAGCCGTTCGGAACGCTGTCGCAAGGGGAGCGCAAGAAGGTGCTGCTCGCCCGCACGATGATGGCCGATCCCCGGCTGATCATTTTGGACGAGCCATGCGCGGGGCTCGATTTGTACGAGCGGGAAAAGTTTCTCGACGCGCTGGAAGCCTTGACAAGGCGCAACTTGTCGATGCTGTACGTCACGCACCATATCGAAGAAATTACGCCCATCTTCACCCATGTGGCGCTGATGGCCGAAGGGCGGATCGTGACGTCGGGACCGAAGCGGGACGTATTGACGCCCGAGTTTCTGCGCATCGGCTACGGCCTGAACGTACAGGTCGATTGGCAGGACGACCGTCCCTGGATTCGGATAGGAAAGGATCGTTGACATGATGGAATTTATCGGGACGGCCAACCCCGGCTTCGCCCCTTACGCGATGGACGAGCTGAGGCGAAGATTTCCGGCGCTTACGGTTTCGGGACTGGCTCCGGGCGAAACGTTCCGTTTTGCCGCTGGCGCCCGGCCGGAGCGGGAACTGATCGCCGAGCTGCGGCGCGACGAGCCCGTATTTCTCCGGCATTTGTTCCCGATCGAAGCCGAAGCCGGCCTGGACGGCGGTCCGGAGGCGGTCGCGGACGCGATGACCCGATTCGCCGCTTCCTGCGCGGACCGCGTGCGGGGAAAGACGGTCGCGGTTCAGGTGCGCAAGTCGCAGGACAGCCCGTTTCCGTTCGGCTCCGCGGAAGGGCGCGACTTGATGGTCCCCGCGCTGACGGAAGCGGGCGCCGGTATCGCCCCGCGCGGCACCGATCTGATTTTGTCCGTCTATGCGTCCAAAAAGACGCTGTATATGGGATTGTCCGCCCCCGAAGACAATTTGTCCGACTGGCCGGGCGGGGCCGTGCGGTTCCGCCGCGACGACGGGCTGATTTCGCGCGCGGCGTTCAAGCTTCTGGAAGCGGAGCAGGCGTTCGGCTTGCCGCTGTCTCGGTTTACGAACGCGCTCGATCTGGGCGCGGCCCCGGGCGGCTGGACATCGGTGCTGCTTGAGCGGGGCTTAAAGGTGACGGCCGTCGATCCGGCCGAAATGGCGGAATCGCTAAAGGGCCACCCCCGTCTCCGGCATTTGCGCCGCAATGCGGCCGAGGTCGACTTTGCGCCCGGGTCGTTCGACCTGCTCGTCTGCGATATGAGCTGGGACCCTTACCATACGTGCCGCATCGTGTCCAACCTTGCGCCCGCGCTGTCCGCCGGCGCTTCCGCGCTGATCACGCTGAAGCTGATGCACCGCAAGCCTTTGCAGACGATTTCGGCGCTCAAGGCGGAATACGGCAAGGCGTTCGAAATCGTGAGGATCAAGCAGTTGTTTCACAACCGCGAAGAAGTTACAATGTGGGTAAGACGCAAAGCATAGCCGCTGGGAAAGCATCCCGCGCCAGAAGGACGGCCGCTCCGGGCCTTGAGCCAGGGCCGTTCTTCCGGCGCGTTTTTTTGTCGGTTTGGTGAATTTGCGCTGAAATGGTTCGTGTTGCCGACGCAAATTCGGCACCGGTTTCGAAACTTATATAGGATGGGGGCGTCGAAAGAGATGACGATACGGCATGGGGCGCCGTCGCCGGACGGCTTGTTTGCCGGCCGGTACAGGATTTTGTCGCCGATCGGCAAAGGCGGCATGGGCTCCGTTTATTTGGCGGAGGATCTTCGTCTGGGCGGCAAGCTCAGGGCGCTGAAGTTTACCCGTCCGCCGGGCGAAGAACGGGATCTGTTCATCGCCGAAGCCCGGATGCTTGCCGGGCTGGAGCATCCGAATCTGCCCCGGATCGTGGATTATTACCCGCCCGACCCGGATGAGGCTTGCATCGTGATGGATTATATCGCCGGGGAGACGCTCGAGACCGTGCTTGCCAGGCAAGCGGCGGGGCTTCCTTATCCGATCGTGCTCGGGTTGATGGAACAGCTCTGCGATACGCTGCGCTATCTGCATGCCCAGGAGCCCCCCGTCGTGTTCCGGGATCTCAAGCCTGCGAACGTGATCGTGGACGGAAGGGGGCGCGCGGTGCTGGTCGACTTCGGCATTGCCAGGCACTATCGGCCGGAGGCCCGGTCGGATACGCTCCGTCTCGGAACGCCCTGGTTTGCCGCCCCGGAGCAGCTGCGGGGCGGGCAGTCCGACGTCCGGACCGATTTGTACGGGCTCGGAGCGCTGGCCTATCATTTGCTCACCGGCGGGGATTTTGCCGCCCGGCGCGGGCGATCCGACAGGATCAGGCGTTTGCGCGGCGCGGTGCCGCCGCTGTTTGCGGAGTGGCTGGAGCGGCTGCTTGCCGACAATCCGCAAGACCGGCCCGCAAGCGCCGCGGAAGCGCGCCGCGATCTGGCCGCGTTCGCCGCGGAGGCGGGCGAAGGGAGCGGCGGCCCGCAAGCTTCGCGGCCGCGCGACGGCGTGCGCGTGTGCGCGCTCGTCTCCGCTTATCCCGGAGCGGGCGCCACCTTCGCCGCGCTCGGGCTGTCGGCCCGCCTCGCGGAACTTGGCGCCTCCCATGCCTTGGTAGAGTTCCCCGGAGGAGACCCGGAGCTCTATCAATGGCTGGACGGCGAAAGAAGAATGCCCGGACGCGCGGCGTTCGCCGATCCGTCCGGGGAACGGCCGGTCCGGCCCGCCTGGCGGGAAGGCGCGGCGCTTTATTATCCGCTGCATCCGCGGCACGCTTCGGCCGCCCGTCCCGAGGAGGCCTTTGCAGCCTGGCTGCGGCGCCTCGGAACGCCGATCGTACTGCTGGACGTTTCCAGCCGGTGGGAGGACGAGGGCGCAAGCGATTGGCTGGCGCGAGCGGCGGACAGCATCCTGTTTGTGGCGGACTGCCTGCCCGCCAAGTGGAGCGAGCGCCGCCAGCAGGCGTGCCAGCGGCTAAGGGCGGCTGCCGCCGCGCGCGGCGCTTTCACCGCGTGGATCGCCAACCGGGACCATCCGTTCGCAGGCAGGAAGGAATGGCTCGGCCTATTCCCGGAGAAGCCGGCGGCAACGCTGCCGCTGCGCCCGGCCGAATCGGTCGTCCGCGCCGTCTGGAACGGGGAGCCGCACAACGCCGCCGAATCGGAATCGGGCGTCTGGGACGCGCTGATTCTGCGGATGTTCGACCCGCAGGATGCGGCGCAAAGCCGCGTTTCTTTCTGACGGCTGCGGCCGCCGGCGGTTTTGCAGGATATTGCACGGAAACGATGCGCGTACCTTTTTGTGCCAATTTGGGATTGAAAGTCGATTGTAACCGGCAGGCATGTTACAATAAAGTACGCCGGGCTCGTCGTTTCCGCTTGGCCGGAAGCGCTTCTTCCCTCATCGGCGCGGCCGCTGGATTGGAATTCCCTACTAAACATAGATGAGATAAAACCAAGCAATCGTTGCGAGGTGAAAGCCTATGAGCGAAAAAATCTTGATTATCGAAGACGAGGACGGCATCGCGCGCATCCTGGAGCTGGAGCTTAAGCATGAAGGGTACGAGGTCAGCCGGGCCGCCGACGGCCGCAAAGGCCTGGAGATGGCCAATGAAGGCGGCTGGGACTTGGTGCTGCTCGACGTCATGCTTCCGGGATTGAACGGCATCGAGGTGCTGCGGCGACTGCGGCAGAACGATCAAGCGGTTCCCGTCATTTTGCTGACCGCCCGGGACACGGTGCCGGACAAGGTCAGCGGTTTCGAGCACGGCGCCAACGATTACGTGACGAAGCCGTTTGCGATGGAGGAATTGCTGGCGCGGGTGCGCAACCTGCTGCGCATCTTCAAGGCTTCGAGGGAAGGCGAGAGCGAGGACGTGCTGAAGGTTTGCGATTTGACGATCGAGCTGATTACGCGCAAAGTCACCCGCAAGGATCACGCCATCGATTTGACGCCGCGGGAGTTCGAGCTGCTGCTCTATTTGGCCCGCCACAAAAACGAGGAGAAGACGCGGGAAGAAATTTTGTCCGACGTTTGGGGCTACGAGTACATCGGCGACACGAACGTGGTGGACGTGTACATTCGTTATTTGCGGCAAAAAATGGACAAAGGATACCGGCATAAGCTGCTGCATACCGTCAGGGGCGTCGGCTATATGCTGAAGGAGCCGGACGCATGACGCTTCGTTCGCGATTCACGCTTTTTACCGTATTCTGGTTTATCTTCATCCTGATTTTATATAATATTTTCGTTTATTTTCTGGTGATCCGCGTCGCGACCCGCGGGGAACTGCAGGTCATCTCCAACAAGACTTCCCTGGTGGTGGAGACGCTTCGCAAAAACCAGATGAAAAACCTGGACGACCCCAAGCTGCTGAGCGATATGTACAACTCCAACGAGATGATTCGCATCGTGACGAAAAACATGGAGGTCGTCAATACGGTAGGGGATCGCGAACTGCTCACGATTTCCCAGAGCGTAAGCAACGTTCCCAGGTCCGAGACGCTTCGGATGAACGGGCAGCGCGTGCTCTATTTGTCTATTCCTCTATATGAAAAAGGCAATTTTGTCGGCGTCGTGGAAGGGGCCAGACGGCTCACCGTGCTGGACAGTTATCTGCAAATTCTGATCGGTGCGCTGAGCGTGACGAGCGTCGGCGCGATCGTATTTGCGATTTTCGGCACCTACTGGTTTACTTCGCGGCTGACCGGCCCGATCGGGCAGATGGTGCAGACGATGCGGGAGATCGACCGCAGCGGCAAGCTGCACCGAGTCAAGATGGGGCGGGAGGAGAGCATCGAGCTTCAGCAGCTCATCCGCGCGTTCAACCAGATGATCGACCGGCTGGACCGGACGATCGAGCGCCAGAAGCAGTTCGTGGCGGACGCTTCCCACGAGCTGAAGACGCCGCTTACCGTCATCGGAAGCTACGCGGATATGCTCAAACGTTGGGGCCGCGACAACGCCGAGGTGCGGGACGAGGCGATCGAGGCGATCGCGGCCGAGACCGAACGGCTGAAGCGCCTTACCCGGTCAATGCTGGCGCTGGCCGAAGCCGAGCAGGACGAATGGCTTCAGAAGGAGAAGTTCGAATTAGTCGGCGTCGTGAAGGACCTGGCGGGCGTGCTCGGCACCGCGTTCCACCGCGAAATCCGCGTCCATTCGTCCTCTTCTGCCGTGCATATGGTCGGAGACAAGGAGAAAATCCGGCAATTTCTGCAAATCGTGATCGACAACGCGATGAAATACAGCAAGGAACCGATCGACGTTCGGATCCGCCAGGAAAAAAACAACGTCCGAATCGAAGTGACCGACTACGGCATCGGCATTCCGGAAAGCGAAATCCCGTTCCTGTTCGAGCGCTTTTACCGCGTGGACGAGGCCCGTCAGCGCTCGACCGGCGGCAGCGGACTCGGCTTGTCCATCGCCAAGCGGATCATCGATCAGCACGACGGGACCATCAAAGTGTTCAGCAAGTCCGGCAGCGGCACGACGGTCGTCATCCAGCTGCCCCGCAATCTCTGATTGAAACGTCATTCCCAAGCGGCCTTGCCTGGGAACTGGCGTTTTTTCGCTGTCGGCAACCCTTTCGAAATTATCATGGCTGCTTTCCGTTTTCGATGCCGGGAGCCGGCGAAGCATGGAGTTGCTCCTGAACGCAAATGCTCTATAATGGAAAAGGGAAAGGATGGAGAACCGAAGTGAAAATGAGAGTTTCGGCCGTTCAATTCGCCCTGCGGGATATTGGACAGTGGAGCGAATTCGAGGAACAGGTTAAGCATTACGTTCGCAATGCGTCGGAATACGGCGCGCAGTTCGTGCTGTTTCCGGAATTTATGACGACTCCGCTGCTTTCGATCGGAGATACGACCGGATTCGGCCAGCCGATCGACCGGCTGCCCGAGTATACGGATGCTTATGTGAAGCTGTTCGAAGGACTCGCGCGCGAGTACGGGATGTACATTATCGCCGGCACGCATGTGACGAAAGCGGGGGATAAGCTGCGCAACACCGCTTTTTTGTTTGCGCCGGACGGACGCCAGTTCAGGCAGGACAAGCTGCATATCACGCCGACGGAAGTGGAAGCGTGGAACGTATCGCCCGGAGAGGGCGTCGAAGTGTTCGAAACGCCTTACGGCAAAATCGGCCTTCTGACCTGCTACGACATCGAGTTTCCGGAAATCGTCCGGATGGTGCGGGCCAAAGGCGCCGACGTGGTGTTCTGCCCTTCCTGCACCGACGACCGGCACGGATTTTACCGCGTTCGCTACTGCTGCCACGCGCGCGCGGTGGAAAACCAGATTTACATCGTCACGACGGGAACCGTCGGTTCTTTGCGGCGCGTCGACTTTATGCGCGCGAATTTCGGGCAGGCGGCCATCATTTCGCCGAACGATATCCCGTTTCCGCCCGGAGGCATTTTGGCCGAAGGGGAGATCAACGCCGATATGCTCGTGACGGCGGATCTGGATTTGTCGCTGCTTGAGGACGTGCGCAAGGCCGGTTCGGTCACGACCTGGCGCGATCGCCGCACGGATTTGTACCCCGACTGGAAGTAAGGCCGAGACAGGCTTCGGATCGAAAGGAGCGGTTCCCGCATGCTGAAAAATTGGATAGCGACCGACGGCGAGCGGATGATCCCGGCGGTGATCCGCAATTATACGAAGCGTGACTTTCACGGACTGATCGAGGTGCAGGCCGCCAGCTTTCCGCCGCCTTTTCCGCCGGAACTGTGGTGGAACGAGGAGCAGCTTAACGAGCATGTGACGCGATTTCCCGAAGGCGCGCTTTGCGTGGAGATGGACGGCCGGATCGTCGGTTCGATGACGGCGCTCCGGCGGACGCTCCGGGACGACGAGCCGCACGATTGGGCGACGGTGACGGACGAAGGCTATATCCGCAATCACGAGCCGGACGGCGATACGCTGTACGTCGTCGACATTTGCGTCACCCCGGAATACCGCCGTTTCGGGCTCGGCAAATGGCTGATGCAGTCGATGTACGAAACGGTCGTCTATCTCGGCTGCCGTCGGCTGCTTGGCGGCGGGCGCATGCCGGGCTACCGGAACTATGCCGACCGCTGGACGCCGGAGGAATACGTCGATCGGGTCACGAAGGGTGAAATCAAGGACCCGGTGCTGACGTTTCTGCTGCGCTGCGGACGGACGCCGATCGGCGTGGCGAGGGATTATCTGGAAGACGAGGAATCGTGCAACAACGCGGCGCTGATGGAGTGGCGCAACCCGTTCTGGGATGATATGCGAACGAAGGGATGAGATATATGCTTGAATATTACCGTATTCAATCGGTGGACGACCCGTATTTCGCCAAAATGCACAAGCTGATGGGAGAGGTGTTCCCGGCGGAGGAAGTGCTCGCTTTCGACCTTTGGCGCGAGCCGCTGCAGGACCCGACTATTCAGGTTTACGTCGCCCTGCTGGACGGTGAGGTCGTCGGCGCGACCGAATACCGCTACCGGCCGGAATTCCGCGTGGCGATGATCGACTTTACAATTATCGGCAGGCCCGGGCTCGGCATCGGAAGGTTCCTGCTGACGGAGCGGGAGAAGGATTTGGCCCGGCTGCAGCGGGAGTCCGGCACCGAGTCGCTCGGCACGTTTGCGGAAATCTACAATCCGCAGGAGCTGGAGGGCGCGAATCTGTCGTTTGGGGGCATCCAGCCGATGCATCCCGTCGTGCGCCGGGAAGTGCTGTCGCATATCGGCTTCCGCAAGCTGGACGTCGATTACGTTCATCCGTCCTGGGACCACGAGGGCAAAGCCGTCAGAGGGCTTGATCTGGGCTTCCGTCCCGCGGACGATTCGGTCTCGTCCATCCCTTCGTCTCTTGTCGTCGGCTTCCTGCGCTGGTATTACTCCGCGTTGCCGAACAAGCCGCAGGAATGGACGGATATGATCGCCTCGCTGGAGCAGCGTCAGGACATCGCCCTGTTGCCGCTCTGACGGATTTGCACGGGAGAAGAAACCGCGATGAAAATCACGTTTCTCGGAAACGGAGATTCGATGGGCACGCCGCGTGTCTATTGCGACTGCGAGGTTTGCTCGGAAGCTAGGACGAGCGGGAGAAACGTCCGGCTCCGCTCCGCTCCGCTCTCTGGCTGGAAACCGAAGGAGAGGCGCCGATGCTGCTCGACTGCGGCCCCGACTGGCGGGTGCAGATGGAGCGGCTCGGCGTCCGTCAAGTGGTTCAGGGACTGTTGACGCACGCGCATTTTGACCATATCGGCGGCCTGGTCGAGTGGGCCGATATGTGCCGCTGGCGGGAAGAGACCGCGCGGCTGTACGCGCCGGCGGAAGTGCTGGAGGAAGCCGCGCAGCGGTTCCCGTGGATCGGCGGCCGGCTGCGCATGACCGCCAACGACGGGGGAATGGACTACGGAAAGTGGCGCGTTACGCCTTGGAAAGTCAACCACGGCAAAAACGGCTACGCCTACGCTTACCGGTTCGACCATCGCGAAAGCGGCGTCGCCTGGGCGTACTGCTCGGATTCGATCCATCTGTCGGCCGAGGAAAAGGAGCCGCTGAAGGGGCTGTCCCTGCTTGTGCTCGGGACCAGCTTCTACGAGGAGCCGTATCCGCTCGAAACCCGCTCGCTTTACGATATGAAGGAAGGGCTTGAGCTGGTGAGGGAAGTGGAGGCGCGCGAGGCGATCTTCACGCATCTGTCGCACGACATCGACGTCCGCCGGGACTATGCGCTGCCCGGCAACGTGCGCCTCGCTTGCGAGGGAATGGTCGTCCGCGTCGGTTAATCGCGGCTGCGGACGACCAGCAGCTTGCCGCTTCCGATCCGAATCGAGCCGCAGGGCTCGGCCAGCTCGTTGCTGACGCCCAGGGACATGCCGATCGTGATCGTCGCGTCCGTCAGCGGGTATTTGAAGCCCTGCAGGGTAATGCCGGTGACGGCGGGCGTTAGCGGCAGCAATGAAACGTACGGATATTGGGAATCCGCTTCCAACCGTTCGGTTATGCCGGCGGCAAGGAGGCGGATTTCGTTATGTTCGTCCACGAGTATGGCTCGGCAGCCCGCTTCGGCGGCCGCATTCAGCAAATGGACGTTCGCCAGGCTGTGATCGAACCGGGTGCCGAGGCCGCCGATGACGACGATGTCGCGAAAGCCCCGGGCGATGGTTTCCCTGACCGCCAGCTCGGTGTCGGTCCAGTCTTTGTCGACGGCATCGAAAGCGAGCGTTTCGGCGGCCGCGCTCCGCACCAGATCCAGCTCGTTCTCGCTGATCGAATCGAAATCGCCGACGGCAAGATGGGGGGCTCGTCCTTGCCGCGCCAAAAAAAGCGCCCCGCGGTCGGCGCCGATCAGGTAATCGTCCGGGCGGATGCGGGACAAGGCCCAGCCGCCAAGATTGCCGCCCGAAAAAATCAGGGCGCGGGAATAGTTGGCATTTGTCATGGCGTCGATACCCTCTCCGGCCTTCAGTTTCGATTTATAGGCCTTATTACAGTATAGCGCGTCCGAGCCGGGTCCGGGAACCCAAATCTGCCATTGCCGGAGCCGCTCCGATGCCGTTACAATACAGATGGACAAACCTTTGCCAATAATAGACCCATTATGTTTTCGCGCCGCCATTCATCCCGGTTGCGACGGAGGTAGGCTTCGTTGGAGGACATTTTTCTATTGTTCAGCTTTATCGGCACCATTGCCTTTGCCGTCAGCGGCGCCATTGTCGCTATGGAAGAGGAGTACGATATTCTCGGCGTGTTCGTGCTCGGTCTGGTGACGGCGTTCGGGGGAGGCGTTATCCGCAACCTTCTGATCGGCGTTCCCGTTACGACGTTGTGGAGCCAGGGCCTTTATCTAAGGGTTGCGGCCATCGCCATTCTCGTCGTATTTCTGCTTCCGGCGGCCTGGATTCACCGATGGAAGAAAGGCGAAGCTTTTTTTGACGCCATCGGGTTGTCGGCGTTCGCCATTCAAGGGGCGCTGTATGCGGTCAACGCGAACCTGCCGCTTAGCGCCGTTATGGTCGCGGCGATGCTGACCGGGATCGGCGGCGGGATGATCCGCGATATTATGGCGGGGCGCAAGCCGCTTGTGCTGCGCGACGAAATCTATGCAGTCTGGGCGCTCGCAGCCGGTCTCGCCATCGATGTCGGCGATTTGAAGGGAACGTGGGAGCTGCTCGCGCTGTTCGCCGTGATCGTCGTGTTCCGGATGCTGTCCGTGCAGTACCGGTGGAAGCTTCCCCGGCGGAAGATCCGGACGGTCCAAAGCCATTCGAAAGGACAGGAATTATGAAAACGTATCGCGTTTTGTTCGTATGTCTAGGCAACATCTGCCGCTCGCCGATGGCGGAAGCGGTGTTCCGCAAAAAAACGGTGGATGCGGGGCTAGCCGATCGTATCGCCGTCGATTCGGCGGGAACCGGGGACTGGCATATCGGGCGTCCTCCGCACGAAGGGACCCGGCGCCTGCTGGACCGGCACGGCATTTCTTATGAAGGCTTGCGGGCAAGGCAGCTTCGGCCGGACGACGGAGACCGGTGGGACCTTATCGTCGCCATGGACAGCAGCAACGAACGGAATATCCGAGGCATCATCGGGGATCGCGGCGGAGCGGAAGTCATCCGGTTTATGTCGCTTCTTCCGGAGCGCGGAATCGCGGACGTGCCGGACCCGTACTACACCGGAAACTTCGAAGAGGTTTACGAAATGGTCGAGGCGGGCTGCGAGCGGCTGCTCGAGCGGATCAAGCGGGAGTTGGCCGCGGAATGAGCGGGAGCTTGCCACGGAATGAGCGGCTTTCGTTGGCGAAGACGCCTCCCGCAACAAGGGGTTGGTCCAACCGGGCCCGTGGTTTAAAGGTCGCTTGGCTTGTGAATTCGCGTGTCCCATACTGAAGCTGCAGGTTGGTTCACCTAAAGCCGTGGGGATTTAATTGCTACAAAAGCATTTAAAATGGGAACTTGCGCGGAAATCGGCCTTGCAGTTGCTGTTAAAGCAACTGCAGCGCCGGCCGGGCGTTCTCGAAGCTGCTCACCCGGATGCAGTTGCTGTAAAAGCACTTAAAATAGGAACTTTGGCGGGAAACGACTTTGCAATTGCTGTTAAAGCAACTGCAGCGCCGTCTCCCGTTCCGGCGGGCCGGATATAAAACAAATGCTTTTTTATGAAATAGAATGAACCCCCGGCCCGCATAACAGGGGGTCGGAGGTTCATTCGCTTTTATGCGGGTCCGGAGCCGGCTTTTGGGATGTCGCCCTTATGGGGACCGCTCCTTTTTCGAATCCAGGCTTGTTCAAGATCGCCTTACATATGCGCATTCGGACCGATAAACGCCCCCAGCGCCTCCGGCAGCTCCGCCTGCCAGAAGCCCCACTTGTGCTCGCCGTCCTTTTCGCGGTAATCGACGTACGCGCCTTTGACTTCGAGCAGCCGCCGCGCTTCCCGGTTCAGCTCGACAAAATTAAAGGTGCCCATGTCCGTTGCGAACGCGGTTTCCTGCAGCCCGACCGTCATCCAGACGCTTAATCCTTCCAGCGATGCCTGATCTTCCAATTCCAGCATGGAGCCTGCATAGAAAGCGCCGGACAACGACAGCACACGGGTGAACAGCTGCGGATACCAAAGCGCAAGCGACAGGCTGACGGCTCCGCCGAGCGAATCGCCGGCCACCACCCGCTGGTCGGGAGCGCGGCGGACGGCGATGTTGTTTTCCACGTAAGGGATCAGCTCCTCGGCAAAAAAACGGATGTACCGCTCGTTGCGCTCGCCGCCCGCCATATATTCGGAAGTGCGGACCTTTTTGTCCACGTCCACGCCGACGACGACAAACGGCTCCCAGCCTTCGTCGAGAATCATTTTTTGCGCGATGGTGGCGATTCTTCCAAACTGGAAAAAGTCCTGGCCGTCCTGGCAATAGACGACGGGGTAGCTGAGCGTCTCCTGATAACCGGGGGGCAGATAGATCCGCGTTTCGCGTTTGCCTTCAGGCAAAATTCGGCTCGGCACCTCGTGCCGGACGATGGTTCGTTTGAACAAATGCGCGTCGTTCATGGCGACAGTCATCCTTTCTGCAGCGGCTTTCAGCCGCGTTCTTCGGGTATGGCCGGTTCGGCGGATGGGAACACCATAGGGAGGGCGTCCTTCGTCGATTCATGAAAATCGGCCGCGGGCAAAGCCGGTTCACCCCGTTTCCAAGGCAGCCGCAAAAGCTGTAAAACCAACGGTTGCCGCATGTTTGTATCATCCTGTTATACTAATGAAAACAGTCTGTACTACAAACATGGAATACATAAAAAACAAGTAGAATCGGGGAACATGGCTTTTTTTCTTTGACCAAATCACTCTAACAGAGATATAATAATTCTATAACAGAAAGCCCTCTTCCACAATTCAAGACGAGGTGATCGAGATGAGTAAAGGTTCTTTGGATGCTCCGGCTAAGCCGATTCAAGCTCATGCGCACGAAGTGCGGTCGGAAGATGTCGTTCCACTCCAAGTATTGTCTCCGGAAGGCGAAATCGTCAATCCGGAACGCCTCCCCGATCTGACGGACGATCAGTTGAAGGAAATCATGTACCGCATGGTGTTTACGCGGACTTGGGACGATCGTGCGGTCAATCTCGGACGCCAAGGCCGTCTCGGCTTCTACGCCCCGGTATCCGGCCAAGAAGCGACGATGGTCGGCAGCGAATATGCGCTCGAGAAGACGGACTTTATCTGTCCCGGCTACCGCGACATGCCGCAGCTCGTTTGGCACGGGCTCCCGCTGTACCAGGCGTTCCTGTATTCCCGCGGCCATCAGCACGGCGGCCAAATTCCGGAAGGCGTGAACGTGCTTATGCCGCAAATCATTATCGGCGCGCAAATTTTGCATGCCACCGGCATCGCGATGGGCTTCAAGCTGAAAAACGAGAAAAGAGTCGTGATCGCGTACACGGGCGACGGCGGCTCCTCCGAAGGCGACTTCTACGAAGGCCTGAACTTTGCCGGCGTTTACAAGCTCCCGGCGATCTACTTTGTGCAAAACAACCGTTACGCCATTACGACGCCTTACAGCAAGCAAACGGCCGCGCAATCGATCGCGCATAAGGCGCTGGCTGCGGGCATTCGCGGCGTCCAAGTGGACGGCATGGACGTTTTGGCCGTCATCTCCGCCGTCAAGGAAGCGGCCGAAATCGCCCGCAACGGAGGCGGCGCGACGCTGATCGAAGGCTTGACGTACCGTTTCCGTCCGCACTCCATGTCCGACGACGCGACGAAATACCGGACGAAGGAAGAAGAAGCGGAATGGGCGCTTAAGGATCCGATCGTCCGTTTCGGCAAATACCTCGAAGCCAAAGGCCTCTGGTCCGAGGAAGACACCGCTCGCGTGAAGGAAGAAGCGAAAGCGGCGGTCGCCGAGCATATCAAGAAAGCCGAACAGACAGAGAAAATGACCGTGGCCGGCTTGATCGACTCCATGTTCGAGCAAACGCCGCCGGATCTTGAACGTCAAAAAGCGGATTTCCAATAAATCGTGACGAAGATGGGAGAGTTTGCAACATGGCTCAAATGACTATGATTGAGGCGATTAAAGACGCGATGCGGGTCGAGCTGAAGCGCGACCCGAACGTTGTCATCTTCGGCGAGGACGTCGGCCATGTCGGCGGCGTGTTCCGCGCTACGGAAGGCTTGCAGGCGGAATTCGGCGAACACCGCGTATTCGACACGCCGCTTGCGGAATCCGCCATCGGCGGTCTCGCTGTCGGTCTGGGCATTCAAGGCTTCCGGCCGATTGCGGAAATTCAATTCGTCGGCTTCATTTTCGAGGCGCTGGACCAAATGTTCGTCCAAGCGGCGCGGATGCGCTACCGTTCCGGCGGACGCTACAACGCCCCGATCGTATTCCGCACGCCGTTCGGCGGCGGAGTCAAGGCGGCGGAACTGCACACGGACTCCCTCGAAGGCCTGGCGATTCAAACGCCGGGGATCAAAGTCGTGGTTCCGTCCAACCCGTACGACGCCAAAGGCTTGCTGATTTCCGCCATCCGCGACAACGACCCGGTCTTTTTCATGGAGCATTTGAACTTGTACCGCGCGTTCCGGGAAGAAGTGCCGGAAGGCGAATATACGGTGCCGATCGGCAAAGCGAAAGTCGTCCGCGAAGGCAAGGACGTGACGATTATCGCTTACGGCCTGATGGTGCATACGGCGCTTAAAGCGGCCGCCGAACTGGAGAAAAACGGCGTCCAGGCGGAGGTTATCGACCTGAGAACGCTGTCGCCGCTCGACATCGACACCATCGTCGAATCGATCAAAAAGACGAACCGCGCGATCGTCGTCCAGGAAGCGCAAAAGTCGGCCGGAGCCGCGGCCGAAATCATCGCCCAAATCAACGAGAACGCCATTCTGCACTTGGAAGCGCCCGTTCTTCGCTGCGCGGGTCCGGATACGGTGTATCCGTTCGTTCAGATCGAAGACGTGTGGCTGCCGACCCCGGCCCGCATCGTCAAAACGGTCAATCAAGTGCTGGAGTTCTAATCGGACAGGAGGTTTTGCTTCGTGGCAAGATTCGAATACAAATTTCCCGAGCTGGGCGAGGGGCTGCATGAAGGCGAAATCGTCAAAATGCTGATTTCCCCCGGCCAGACGGTAACCGATGAAGACATCATTATGGAAGTGCAAAACGACAAGGCGATCGTGGAAGTGCCGTGTCCGGTAAACGGCAAAGTGCTTGAAGTGCTGGCCAAAGACGGACAAGTTATGCACGTCGGCGAAGTCGTCGCCATCATCGAGGCGGAAGGCGATCTGCCGGCCGACGCGGTATCGGCTCCGGACGGCAACGCGGCGACGGGCGGCGCCGACACGCAAGGCCAGCCCGCGCAAGCGCCCGCTGCCGAAGCCGCTCCGGCACCCGCGGCGGCTCAAGCTCCGGCAGCCGAGGCGAACAAGCTCGTGCTGGCCACGCCGAGCGTCCGCAAGCTGGCGCGCGAGAAGGGCATCAACATCGCCGAAGTAACCGGCACCGGCAAGAACGGCCGCATCACCCGCGAAGACGTCCTGAACTTCGGCGGAGCGGCTCCGGCGGCAGCTCAAGCGGCCGAGTCTGCAACTCCTGCGGCGGCTCAAGCTCCGGCAGCGAAAGCCGTCCAAGCCGGTCCGGGCGTCGAAGAGCGCGTTCCGTTCAAAGGCATCCGCAAGGCGATCGCAAACGCCATGGTCAAGTCCGTTTATACCGCGCCGCACGTGACGATCATGGACGAAGTCGACGTCACGGCGCTTGTCGCGCTGCGCAACCGTTCCAAGGCGATCGCCGAGAAAAAAGGCGTCAAGCTGACGTACCTGCCTTTTATCGTCAAGGCGCTCGTTGCCGCTTGCCGCGAATTCCCGGCGCTCAATGCGACGATCGACGAAGCGGCCAACGAAATCGTGTACAAGAAGTATTACAATGTCGGCATCGCAACCGACACCGACAACGGCCTGCTCGTTCCGGTCGTGTTCGACGCCGACCGCAAAAACATCTGGACGATCGCGAACGAAATCCGCGACCTCGCCGCGCGCGGCCGCGAAGGCAAACTCGCTCCGAACGAGCTTAAAGGCAGCACCATTACGATTACGAATATCGGTTCCGCCGGCGGCATGTTCTTCACTCCGGTCATCAACTTCCCGGAAGTGGCCATCCTCGGCACCGGCCGTATTTCCGAAAAACCGGTCATCAAGAACGGCGAAATCGTCGCCGCTTCCGTCATGGCTCTGTCGCTCAGCTTCGACCACCGGATCATCGACGGCGCAACCGCGCAAAATTTCATGAACTACATCAAGCAGCTGCTGGCCGATCCCGAGCTGCTCGTAATGGAGGTATAAACCATGGTAGTAGGAGACGCTTCAATCGATATCGATCTGCTTGTCATCGGCGCAGGACCCGGCGGCTATGTGGCCGCGATTCGCGCCGCGCAGTTGGGTCAGCAGGTCATGATCGCCGACAAGGCGAAATGGGGCGGCGTATGTTTGAACGTCGGCTGTATCCCCTCCAAGGCGCTGATCAACGCCGCGCATCATTATGAGGAAATGCTGCACGCCGACAAATACGGCCTGTCCGCCGGCAACGTGACGGTCGACTTCGCCAAGGTTCAAGAATACAAAAACTCCGTCGTAAACAAGATGACCAGCGGCGTCGAAATGCTGCTTAAAGCGAACAAGGTTCAAATGTTCAACGGCGAAGTCATGTTCATCAGCGAAAACGAAGCCCGCCTGTTCAACGATCAGGAAGCTCCGCGCTACCGGTTCAAAAACTGCATCATCGCCACCGGCTCCCGCCCGATCGAGCTCAAGGCGTTCCCGTTCGGCGGACGGATTCTGTCCTCGACGGAAGCCCTGTCGCTGCAGGAAGTGCCGAAGAGCCTGGTCGTCATCGGCGGCGGCTACATTGGCGTCGAGCTCGGCCAAATGTACGCGAAGTTCGGCACGAAGGTGACGATCCTCGAAGGCGCGGATACGATCCTGCCCGGCTTCGACAAGGACATGAGCCAACTGGTCGTCAAGAAGCTGAAGAAAAACAACGTCGAAATCGTCAACGGCGCGCTGGCCAAGAGCGCCGAGCAAACCGACAAGGACATTACCGTCACGTACGAAGTGGGCGGGGAGACGAAGACGGTTACGGCGGAATATCTGCTCGTGACGGTCGGACGCCGTCCGAACACCGACGGCGAGCTCGGACTCGACCTGATCAACGTCAAGGTCAACGAGCGCGGCCTGATCGAAGTCGACGAGCAATGCCGCACGAATATCCCGCACATCTACGCGATCGGCGACATCGTGCCCGGCCCTGCGCTGGCGCATAAAGCTTCCTACGAAGCGAAGGTCGCGGCCGAAGCGATCGCGGGACTGCCGTCCAAAGTCGACTACAAGTGCATTCCCGCCGTCGCGTTCTCCGATCCGGAATGCGCAAGCGTCGGCTACACGGAGAAGGAAGCGAAGGAGAAAGGCCTGAACGTCAAGTCGAGCAAGTTCCCGTTCGGGGGCAACGGACGCGCGGTGACGCTCGACGGCGCGGACGGCTTCATGAAGATCATCTCCGATGCCGATACGGGGCTTGTCCTCGGTGCCCAAATCGCCGGCGTCGAAGCGTCGAACATCATTGCCGAGCTCGGCCTCGCCATCGAGATGGGCGCTACGGTCGAGGATATCGCGCTGACGATTCACGCGCATCCGACGCTCGGAGAAATTACGATGGATACGGCGGAGCTCGCGCTCGGACATCCGATCCACACGATCGCTCCCCGCAAATAATCGCCCATGCTTCAAAACCGCCCGAATTCCGCTACGGTAGGGCGGTTTTTCTATAACCGGCATTTCGAAGGAGGGATTTGAATGGCGCTTCCAGCCAAAAAAATGAGCATGTCCCGTTCCATCAAGACGAGGCTTGTGTTTCCAGGAGATACGAATTACCACGGCACGATGTTCGGCGGTTCGCTGATGCAGGACATCGACGAGATTTGCGTCATCGCCGCGATGCGGCATTGCGGCCGCAGGGTCGTTACGGCTTCGACGGACAGCCTCGACTTTATGTCTCCCGTCCGGATGGGCGAAGCAATCGAACTGGAGGCGTTCGTCACCTGGACGCACCGCACCTCGATGGAGCTGTACTGTGTCGTCAGGGCCGAAAATCTGGAGACCGGCGAGCGGCGCGTAACCGTGACCGCCTTCAGCACGTTCGTCGCGGTGGACGAAGAAGGGCGTCCGGTTCCGGTGCCGGAAGTCATCCCCGAAACGGAAGAGGAGCGCAAGCTGTTCGAGAGCGCGCCGGAGCGCTACGAGGCCCGGAAAAAACGGCGGCAGCTTCGTTATTCGTCGACAGAAGACCGCAATAAATGATACAATGAACGATAAAAGACGATAAAAGGTGTGTTCGGTTTGCGCAATTATTTGGATTTGCTGCAGGATATTCTCGATCACGGGGTGAAGAAGGAAGACCGGACGGGAACGGGGACGATCAGCGTATTCGGCCGGCAGCTCCGTTTCGATCTGTCCGAAGGGTTCCCGCTGGTGACGACCAAGCGTCTTCATCTGAAGTCGATCGTTCACGAACTGCTCTGGTTTTTGAGCGGAGATACGAATATTCGCTATTTGAAGGAAAACGGCGTGTCGATCTGGGACGAATGGGCGGACGAGAACGGCGATCTCGGGCCGGTATACGGCTCGCAATGGCGCGCCTGGGAGGCGCCGGACGGACGGCGCATCGACCAGATTGCGGCCGTGATCGAAGCGATTAAGCGCAATCCGGATTCCCGCCGCCATATCGTAAGCGCCTGGAACGCGGCGGAGATCGACCGGATGAAGCTGCCGCCTTGCCATTTCGCGTTTCAATTTTACGTTGCGGGCGGCAAGCTTTCGTGCATGTTTACGATGCGTTCCGTCGATACCTTCCTCGGGCTGCCTTTCAACATCGCGTCGTACGCGCTGCTTACGCACATGGTTGCGCAGCAGTGCGATCTCGAAGCGGGCGAATTAATCTGGTCGGGCGGCGACGTTCATATTTACAGCAACCATCTGGAGCAGGTGAAGCTGCAGCTCAGCCGCGAGCCGTTCCCGCTGCCGAAGCTGGTGATCAAACGCAAGCCCGACAGCATTTTCGATTATACGTTCGAAGATTTCGAGTTTGTCGGTTACCAGCATCATCCCGCCATCAAGGCGCCTGTCGCCGTTTAGGCGGTTTATGGTATGATAGAACTATTGCAAATGCAAGGAGGCGCGCGGATGCCGATCACGATGATTGCCGCCGTGGCCCGCAACGGCGTCATCGGCGCCGACAACAATTTGCCGTGGCGCCTGCCCGCAGACATGGCTTTTTTTAAAGCGCAGACGATGGGCAAGCCCGTACTGATGGGCAGCAAGACGTTTCGGTCGCTGAAGCGGCCGCTTGCCGGACGAACGAATGTCATTCTGTCCAGGTCGATGACGGAGGCGCCTCCGGGGTGCGTGCTGGTCCGGTCGATCGCGGAAGCGCTGGAACGTTACCGGGATCAGCCTTTGATGGTGATCGGGGGAGCGGACGTTTACAGGCAGATGCTGCCTTACGCCGACCGTCTGCTTCTGACCGAGGTGGAGGCCGAGGTCGAAGGGGACGCGTTTTTCCCCGAATTCGACCGGCGCAAGTGGCGTCTTATTTCCCGCACGCCGGTTGCTCCCGACGAAAAGAACGCGTTTGCGTTCGCGTTTTGCGAATACGAGCGCGCCGATTCGCGGGAAGGCGCTAAGGAAGAATAGTGCAAACTATTGAGAGGATAGTCCATTCTGGCCTGCCGGAATGTTTGATACGATTTTCTATCATTAAGGCAACTTGCATATGCGACATATCGATAGATGGAGGAAAAGAAGATGTCGACGCCTACGGGATTTATGGAATATAAACGCGAGCTTCCGGGCGATCGCGATCCGTTGGAGCGCATCAAGGACTGGAACGAATTCCATCAGATGCTCTCCGAAGAGCAGCTTCGTACCCAGGGTGCCCGCTGTATGGACTGCGGAACCCCGTACTGCCATACCGGAATGGAACTGGCCGGCAGCGCTTCGGGATGCCCCATCAACAACTTGATTCCGGAATGGAACAATCTCGTTTACCGGGGGCTGTGGAAGGAAGCCTATGAGCGCTTGTCGAAAACGAACAACTTCCCCGAGTTTACGGGACGCGTCTGCCCGGCTCCCTGCGAAGGCTCCTGTACGGTCGGCCTGATCGGCGAACCGGTTACGATCAAGACGATCGAGCAGGCGATCATCGACCGCGCCTTCGAGGAAGGCTGGGTCGTACCGCAGCCGCCCAAAACGCGCACCGGGAAAAAGGTAGCCATCGTCGGCTCCGGTCCTGCAGGCCTGGCTGCCGCCGCGCAGCTTAACAAAGCGGGCCACACCGTTACCGTCTACGAACGGGCGGACCGGATAGGCGGCCTTCTGACCTACGGCATTCCGACGATGAAGCTGGAAAAGCACATCGTTCAGCGCCGCGTCGACCTGCTGGCGGCGGAAGGCGTCAACTTCGTGACCAACACGGAGATCGGCAAGGATATTCCCGCGAAGAAGCTGGTGGAAGAATACGACGCGGTTGTGCTGTGCGGCGGCGCAACCAAAGCGCGCGGCCTCGGCGATATCGAAGGCGCGACGCTGAAGGGCATCTACCCGGCAATGGAATACCTGAATTCGACGATCAAGAGCTATCTCGATACCGGGCTGGCTGAAGGCACTTATATTTCCGCCAAAGATAAACATGTCATCGTCATCGGCGGCGGCGACACCGGAACGGACTGCGTGGCTACCGCGCTGCGCCACCAATGCGCGAGCGTAACCCAATTCGGCACGCATCCGAAGGCGCCGCTTACCCGCGATCCGGTAAACAATCCTTGGCCGCAATTCCCGAATGTCTATACGCTGGACTACGCGCACGAAGAGGCAAAGGCGCTGTTCGGCGAAGACCCGCGGGCTTTCTCGGTGCTGACGAAGAAATTTGTGGGCGACGAGAACGGCAACGTCAAGGAACTTCATACGGTTCAAATCCGCCGTTACGTAGACGAGCAAGGGCGCAAAATTTACGAAGAAATTCCGGGAACCGAGAAAGTCTGGCGCGCCGATCTCGTCCTCGTGGCGGTAGGATTCGAAGGTCCGGAGCGTACGATTATCGACGAGCTGAACCTGGAAACCGATCGCCGCTCGAATGTGAAGGCGGCTTACGGCAAATACAGAACCAACGTCGACAAAGTGTTCGCCGCCGGCGACATGCGCCGCGGACAAAGCCTCGTCGTATGGGCGATCAACGAAGGACGCGAGGCTGCCCGCGAAGTCGACAAATACCTGATGGGCTCGACGCTGCTTCCGTAAGACGGCCGAAGAGCGATACGCGAAACGCCGGGAGTGAAGGGGTTGTTCCGGAGGGCAGACGATGCTCCGGATACAGCCCCTTTATTGCGATTTCGGGGCGGGATAGAGAGCAGAAAAATAGGAATCTAGGGGGTGTGCCTGAATTGATCCGTTACGGGGATGACAAGGTGCATGAACTGCGTTTTGTTTCGTTTTCGCCGACGATCGAGCGCCGGGACGACATGTGGGTGGACATCGACCTGCGTTTCGAACTGTCGGAGGATTCCTTCGTGCCGGCCGACCTGATCGATTTGACGGCGCTGGTGATTTGCACGCATGCGGGCGATCCGGTGCAGATCGTTCCGCAGGACGAAGGGACCGACTGCGAGTACCAATTCACGGCGGGCGAGAAGGAGCAGATCGAAGCGTTTATACGCAGCGAACCGGTACAGCGGGCGATCGCGGAAGCCGTTTCGGATTGAACTTCGGCTTGGCGATGAAGCCGCTTTCTCCGATCCTTTCCTGTGTGCTACACTTAAATGCGGAGAGAAGAACGGGCGAGGAGGATCAATAGATGGAACGCGCCGCGTTGTTGTCGCCGACGGATGTGAACGTCATACGCCGTTATGTGCAAACGAAGTATGCGCCTCTGCCGGGCAGCCGCAAGGCCGAAATCGTGGCGGCCGCCATCCGCGATGCGCTGTATCGCCGCTTGCCCGAGTTGCCCGAAGCGGTGCGCGACCGGTTAACCGATGAATTGATCCGGCGCTGTTTGATTAAGGAAAGACGGGAAGTTCGCTTGGAGGACGTGTTGGACGCCTGCGCCGATCTGAAGCTGCTGACGGAAGAGGCGTGGGCGTCGCTATTCGATTGGGCAGGCGAACGGCTGCCCGGATGGGGGAGCGCGGATCGGCTCGGCGATTGGCTTAACCGCGGCCAGCCGTCCGAAGCTACCCGCTCGGGCTCAAGCGAAGGCAGCGCGCCGCAGGGCACGGGCGATGCCGGCGGCAGAACGGCCGGCTACGCGGAACGGAGCGCTATAGCGGTCTTGCCGGCTCCATCGGCCGACGTGCCGTCGGCAACGGCGGAACGGCCTTCTTTTCCCTTGCGCCGATCTGCCGTCGGGGCGTTGTCGCTGCTTGTCCTGGCCGGGGGCATCGCGATTGGCGTCATTTCCGGACTGGGCACGGAAAGCCCATCATCCGTGAAGACCGAAACCGCAGCGCCTAAGCCGGCGGCTGCCGCATCCGGGCAAGCGCAGGATGCGGGAATGCCGGAGTGGCTTCGCTATGAAGCATTCGACGTCGAGGCGGTCAAAGCGTACTTGCGCAGCCGCGATTCCCTGCTCGCGGACGAGCCTTATTTCGGCGCGATCGTGGAGAGCGCCCGCACCTACGACGTGCATCCGCTGCTGCTTTTTGCCATAACCGGCCAGGAGCAGGGCTTTGTCCCCAAATCCCACGAGCAGGCCGAGAAAATCGCCAACAATCCGTTTAACGTATTTCATAGCTGGCAAGAATACAACACCAATATTGCCGATTCCTCCGCCATCGCGGCCAAGCTGATCGCGAAGCTCGGCCAAAGCAGGCCCGAAGGCTACGATCCGTTCGAGTGGTTCAATCGCACCTATGCCGAAGATCCGCAATGGTCGGACGGCGTGCGCAAGTTGTTCGAGAAATTGAAAGGGCAATAGCCGCATCAGCCCGGTTCCTTCATCTGCATCAAATAATGATGGATGGCCGGCGGCACTTCGTTTAAGGCGGTCAGCGTGATGAACGCGCCTTTGGGGGCCGTCTCGATCGGGATGACGTTGTAGGCCCACTCTTCTTCCTGCTTCAGATAGATGGAATGAATGCCGCATTCGAGCGCCGGCATGACGTCGGTCCGAAGGGAATTGCCGATCATCCAGGTATGCTCCGGATCGAATCTGCCGTGTTTCAGAATGCTTCGCAGAGCTTCCGTATTTTTATGTTGACGGACGTAAATCCGGTCTTCGAAAAAGCGTTCGAGGTTCATTCGTTCGATTTTCCGACGCTGAATAGCGGGTTCTCCCCCCGTATACAAATGCAGGCGATGCCCCTCGGCAATCAGCTGCCGCAGCGTTTCCTCCATGTGCGGATAAGGCTCGACCTCGTGATCGTAAACGCCGATTCCGAGCTCCCATAACCACCGTTCTTCTTCGGTTGAGATCTTCCTTCCGTACAAACGGCTGTAATACCGGTACGTATCGACGAACGACTGCGGAAAGTGTTCGCTTTGAAAGCCGAGCACGTTCACGCCGGCGATATCGATTTCGGTATGCTTCTCCATAATGCCCTCCCGCGTCGCCCCGAAAGGACCGAACCATTCGAGCATGATCTCCCCGAAACGGTTCAACACCTCGTGAAAATACCGGTTGCAGTAGATCAACGTATCGTCCAGATCGAACAGAATATTTTGCTTCATGTCCTTCGACTCCTTCGACCCATATCTCCCTTGCATGTCTGATTCAGCATATCCTTCCGCCGAACGGAAAGTGACGGCTCGCCGGGAAAGGGGATGTAATCATTATCGCTTTGATTTTCCCGTTTGTAAATGAATGGGTTGAAGCATACTAGGAATCGCGACGCGCAACGCGGTCGATATCCTTGGAAGGACACGGGAGGAGGTGTGCGGGGCCATGCCGAAAAACAAAAGCACCAAAACGGACGACCGGCAAAACGATTCCAGCCTGAGGGAGGAAGCCGAAACGGTCAAATCGAACAAGATGTCGCGGCGTCCTCCCAGCTTGAACAACATCGACAAGAACAGCCGTGATTCCGTTCAAGCGTACTTGACCAGTTTGGCCTGCAGATCGCGCCTGATGAACGCAAGCCGCTGGCGGACATAAAAATCGTAGCTGCCCCCGCTCAAGTCGCGGGGGTTCATCGTGCGTCCGGTATCGTTATCGATAATCGTCAGCTTCCCGTCGGAGTAAAATTTGAAGGTCAGATCGCGTGACGGGCGGTTTCCCCTTGAAGGCTCCAAGTACCGGAAGTGCTCGCAGGTTACCATCCATCATTCCACCTTTACCCGAATTGTGGGGAACAAATGTTCTTGTTTCCATTATAGCAAACATTTGTTCGTATGGAAAGGAGTTCCGTAATGAAATAAACTAGATTTATAGAAAAAGCGAATGCGTTTTTCGCGGCAGAAGGAGTTTCGGCAAGCGATGATTACGATAAAGGGATTGTCCCGCAAGCTTCCGCAAGGAAAAACGATATTGGAAGATATTCACGGCCGGCTGGAGGCGGGAACGTTTCTGGCGGTGGTCGGACCGAGCGGCAGCGGCAAGTCGACTCTGCTCCGCTGCCTCGGTTTGCGCGATCCGTGGACCGGCGGCGAATACTGGTTCGAAGGGCAAAACGTCGGCCAGCTCGGCGCCCTGGGCAAGTTCAGGCTGCGCCGCCAGATCGCCTATCTGGAGCAAAAACCGGTTCTCTACGAGAAAAAAACGGCGCTCAAAAACGTGCTGATCGGAGCCGTCGGGCAAGTGTCGGCCATCCGGCGGTTTACGGGCATGGTCCGCAACGACGACTATATGGGCGCCATGGATACGCTGGAAGCCGTCGGCCTGATCGACCGCGCCCATCAGCAGGCCGAGAAGCTGAGCGGGGGGGAACGGCAGCGCGTCGCCATCGCGAGAGGGATTGCGCACGGGGCGAAGCTGCTGCTTGCGGACGAACCGGTGTCGGGACTCGACCCGCATTCGTCGGAGGAGATAATGGCGCTGCTCCGAAAGCTTTGCAAAGAAAAGGGAACGACCGTCATCGCGGCGCTGCACCGGCTTGAGCTTGCGGAGAAGTTCGCCGACGAAATCTGGGGGCTCAGCGGCGGAAAACAGGTGCTTGAAGCGAGAGGGCGGCGGCTGACGGCAGCCGAGAAGGCGAAGCTGTCTTGACGGTCGAAATCCGTCCGCTCCGTACGGAAGAGGAGCTGGAGCTGGCGATCCGGTTGGAGGCGTCGTGCTATCCCCCGGCAGCGGCGGCCTCGCCGGAAGCGTTCCGCTATCGGTGGGAACGGTTTCCTTCCTACTTTCTTTCCGCATGGGACGGGCCGCAGCTTACAGGCATCGCCAACGGCGTGCTGACGAACGCTCGCGATTGTTCGGACGTCGGCCTCAAAAAAACGCACGGCGGCACTCCGGACGGAGAACGGCTGTGCATTCTCACGGTCGCGGTGGCCGCCGAACGGCGAGGACGCGGAATCGGAGCCGCGCTTTTGCGGGCGCTGATCGATGCGGCCGCATCCGGCGGGCGCCGCGGCGTCATGCTGATGTGCCAGCGGCCGCTGATCGGCTGGTACCGGCAAGCCGGCTTCCGGGAAACCGGCGCCGTTTACGACGAACATGGCGGCATACGCTGGCATGAGATGGTGTTGCCGCTGGCTCAGCCCCGGTGAGGGAGCCGGTCCGGCCGGCGGCGCGGGTGCAGGACGATTACGGTTTTTCTTCAGGCGGGCCGTCTTCCTGCGCCAACTCGTGCAGGGAAGAGATAGGCCCGTGCGGGTTCCGGGCTTGCTTGCGGCTTTTCCAGGCGCTTTCCCTTCTGCGTTTGGACGAGCTCACGGCGAATACCTCCCGTTCGGTTTGGATTGGCTGCGTTCATAGCGTGGCGCGCGGGTAAAAGGCTTATGCAAACGAAAAACGGATGGAGTGACTTTGGCAAATGGCGGCGGACGCTCTGACCATCCCGCTGCTGTCCGTCAACGTATCTTTGGCGGAGCCGGGAATTTACAAAAACAAAGAAACGAGGTCGGGCATCAACAAGAAGCCGGTCTCCGGCCCGATCGCACTCGGGCCGACCGGGCTTGCGGGCGACGAGCAGGCCGATCTTGTCAATCACGGCGGTCCCGACAAGGCCGTGTGCGTTTACAGCTACGCCCACTACGGGCATTGGGAGCGGGTGCTCGGCAAGAAGCTGAACTACGGGGCGTTCGGGGAAAATTTCACGGTAGACCGGCGGATCGAAAACGAAGTGTGCATCGGCGACGTTTTCAGGCTTGGCGAGGTGAAGCTGCAGGTCAGCCAGCCCCGCCAGCCCTGCTGGAAGCTGGCCATGAAGTGGGGACTGGACGAGCTTCCATCGCTCGTGCTCCAGTCCGGCGCGACGGGATTTTATTTTCGCGTGCTGGAGCCGGGCGCCGTATTCAAAGGCGAACTCGTTCTGATCGAAAGGCTCAAAGACACGGCGACCGTCGCCGAGGCGAACCGGATCCTGTTTATCGACAAGGACGATGAAGAAGGCATCCGCCGAATGCTGGCCATCCAGGCCTTGTCGGAAGGATGGAAGGAAAGGCTGAGGCGCCGGTTGGAAAAAAGGAAAGCGGAGTGATCGAATGTTTCGGAATTCGACGGTTGTCATAACCGGGGCGGCGGGCGGCATCGGCCGCTCGCTGTCCCGGGCTTACGCGGAGCAAGGAGCCAACGTCGTGCTGAGCGATCTGGCGGAAAGCGGCGGCGAAGCGCTGGCGCGCAGCATCTCCGAGGCGGGAGGAAGCGCGCGGTTTGTCGCGGCCGACCTTACCCGTCCGGAATCGGCGGCGGAGCTTATGGCCGAAGCCGAGAAGACGTTCGGCCAAATCGACATTTTGATCAACAACGCGGGTATCGGCATCTGGAAATCTCCGTTGGAGCTTGAGCTCGAAGAATGGGAACGGGTGCTGAACGTCAACCTGCGGGGAACGTTCCTGTGCTCCCGCGAGGCCGCCAAGCGGATGAAAAAGCGGGGCAAGGGCGGCGCGATCGTCAACATCTGCTCCACCCGGCACGCGATGTCCGAACCGAATTCGGAAGCCTATGCCGCATCGAAGGGCGGGATCGCCTCGCTGACGCATGCGCTCGCGGTGTCGCTCGGTCCGGACGGGATTCGCGTCAACGCCATCAGCCCCGGCTGGATCGAAACCGGGGATTACGGCGCGCTGAGAGACGTAGACCATCTCCAGCATCCGGCCGGCCGCGTGGGGAAACCGGAGGACATCGTGCGCGCCTGCTTTTATTTGACGGATCCGGCGAACACCTTTGTGACCGGCATCAATCTGTTCGTCGACGGCGGCATGACCCGGAAAATGATTTACGAGCCTTGATGGGGAAGATGAAGGCGATCGTGATTGCCGGATAAAGGGGGTGCAAGATGAACGAAACGCTGGCGCTGCTGATGAACCACAGGTCCATCCGCAAATTCGCAGACAAGCCCGTGAGCGAAGATCAGCTCAAAACGATCATCGTGGCCGGGCAGATGGCTTCCAGCTCGAGCAATGTGCAGGCATACAGCGTCATAGCCGTCACGGAAGCCGGGCTAAAGAAGCGGCTTGCGGAATTGTCGGGCAATCAGGCTTATGTCGAGGAATGTCCCGTGTTCCTGGTCTGGTGCGCCGATTTGCACCGTCTGAAATATTGCGCCGACTTGCACGCTCCCGGTCAGCCGACCTACGAGGATACGGCCGAGAACCTGATCGTGGCCACGGTGGACACGGCGCTTGCGGCGCAGAACGCGGCGGTCGCCGCCGAATCGCTCGGCCTCGGCATCGTATACATCGGCGGCATCCGCAACCGGATCGAGGAAGTGTCGCAGCTTCTTGAGCTGCCGGACCGGGTGTACCCGGTGTTCGGCATGTGCGTCGGCGTGCCCGCTCAGGAGCCGATGCTCCGCCCGCGCCTGCCGGTGGAAGCCGTGCTGCACCGGAACCGTTACGACGGGCGGAAGCATGCCGCGGAAGTCGCGCGGTACGACGAGACGATGTCGGCTTATTTGCGGGAGCGCACCGGCGGGAAACAGGATACGCCCTGGTCGCGGCTGATGGCCGACCGGTTGGTGCAGCCGGTAAGGATGCATATGAAAGACTTTTTGGAAAATCGGGGGTTTTTCCGCCGATAATCCGGTCCTGGTCCAGGACCGTGCCCATATAAGAACAAATGAACCTCCAAAACCATTGTAAAAGTGGAACTGGAGGTTCATTTTTGTTTTCGCACAATATTCCATCGAAAGCAAGAGCTTAGAAGCATCCGGCCGCCGGACCGGACGAGGGGACTACGGTCGCCGGCACCCGTTGCCGATTCCGTCAGCCCTTCGGAATTTCCTTCGGGTCCCGCATGCCGAAGGCGCTAAGCAGCGCCACGACGCTCATGGCGGCTCCGAACAGGAACAGGTGCGCGATTCCGCCCATCACGTCGTCTCCCGCCCGGTTCAGCAGCCCTCCCATAATGGTGACGCCGACGGACGTGCCGATGTTGCGCACGAACATCTGCAGCGAAGTCGAAACGCCCTTGTCGTGCGGGCCGACAAATTGCTGGGCGCCGATCGTCGTCACGGTAAACAGCAGGCCGTAGGCGACGCCTTGCACGAACATTGCGAACGTCACGTAGGCGAATCCCGTGCCTTCGCGCAGGAACATCAGCAAAAGGCCGGACGCGACGAGAATGGCGTTTCCGATGATAATCTGCCGGGTATAACCGTACTTCAACACCCATTTGCCGGCCGGCACCGCCGACAGCATCCAGCCCGCCGACATGCCGAGCAGCGACAGGCCGCTGACGAAAATCGAGTACCCTTCATGCTGCAAAAACAGCGGCACGAAGCTCGACGTTCCGAACAGCGCGGTACAGGCGATCAGGATGTTGACGGCCATCCAGCGGATCGGGCGGATCGCAAACAGCGCGAGCGGCACGATCGGGGAAGGATGCTTGCGCTCGAACAGCACGAACCAGACGATAAACAGGAGGCCGCAAGCAGCGACCAGATAGGGCATCCGCTCGACGACCGTAACCGAAAGCAGAAGGCTGACCCCGATCGTGAACAGAACGGCTCCGCTGACATCGACGGCGGCTTTTTTCGGCTCGTAAACTTCCTTGTACGCAAACAGAAGCGCGCAGGAAACCAGGCAAAGGGGAATGTTGATCCAGAAAATCCATCTCCAGCCGACCGTTTCGACGAACAGGCTGCCGACCAGCGGCGCAAGCACGGCGGAAAGTCCCCACATGCCGGTGAACAGCGCCTGGATTTTGCCGCGCTTTTCGACGGGATACAGATCGCCGGCAATGATCATCGGGAAGGGGGTAATCAATCCGGCCCCGATCCCCTGAACGGCCCGGTACAGCACCAGCATCGGCATGCTGTCGGCAAGCCCGCACAGCAGCGAGCCGGTCATGAATACGATCAATCCGACAGAAAAGACAAGACGCCTTCCGAACAGATCCGATATGCGGCCCGCGATCGGGGTCAAAACGGTGCAGAAGATCATGTATGAGGTAAAAGTCCATGCATAAAAGCCCATGCCGCCCAGCTCTTCGGCGATTTTCGGCATCGTCGTGTTCGTGATGGTCGAGTCCATCGACGACACGAGCATGGCGATGACGACGCTGGTCAAAGCGGCCAGGCGGCTTGCGGGCCGAACGGCAGCCGCGCCGGTTGACATGCGATCCATCTCCTTGTGGCGTTAAAAATCTCCAAATGTAGCTATTATAACAGTCCTTCCATCGTTAAGGAAGGCTAAAAATCCGGGCTCTCCGAAAATGCGAAAGCGCATGCAGGACTTGCCGTATAGAAGGAATTAGGAAAATATACTCGAATTAACAAAATTATTCGAGTTCAGGAGGTGCGGCAGGATGCCTTACGTGCTGAAACACAAGGAGACGGGAGAGCTGCTATCGTATTTGCAGCCGAACGGCGGCGATGCGTTTCGCCGCGGTTTGGCGCTGTGGACAACGATGCCCGGCGAAGCCGAACGGGTGGAAGCGCTGGAACGCGCCGGGCTGTTTCGGCTGCTGACGGAGGAGAAGGTAAAGTCGGGACGCCACGATGCGGAGTGGGAGCTTGTGCAGGAGATGAACCGGTGGCAGCCGGCCGAGCTGAAGGAGGCGCAGGCGCGCCTCGCGCACGCGATGCTGGAGAGGCGGCCGTTGTCCAGGCTTTTTCTCAGGAACGGCGAGCTTAAGGCCGAAGAATAGGAACCGGAGCGATCGCAAGACGACAAAGCAATGGGGTTCATTCTTCGCCGATGGCGCCGCTTTGTTTTATGTCGTTAAATAAGGTGTCGGCGAAAATATGTAAGGGCGTTAAGGTTTTTTTGCCGAGATCGCCGGTAAAGACGACCGCGAGTTGGGCCTCGGGGACGACGATCAGAAATTGTCCCGCGAAACCTTGGGCGTAATAGACGCGGGGGGAAGCCGGGCCTTCGGAGCTTTTTCCGTAAATCCACCAATGGTAGCCGTACCATCCGTCCCGTCCGGAAGCCGGCAGGCGGGGGAGGGTCGACTCCCGAATCCAGGCGGCCGGCACAACCTGATTTCCTTCCCAGCGGCCGTCTTCCAGCATCAATCTGCCGAGCTTGAGCAAATCCGCGGGACGCAGAAGCAAGCCGAATCCGCCGATCGAGATGCCTTCCGCGTCGGACGGCCAGCGCCAGCAATCGATGCCGAGAGGAGCGAACAGATAACGCCCCGCATACTCGGAAGCGGTCATGCCGGTCGCCTTCTGGAGGATGGCGCTGAGCAAATGCGAGCATCCTGAATTGTACACCATCCGTTTTCCCGGCGGTTCGACCATCTTCCGCTCCAGAATGAAGCGGATCCAATTCGGATTTTGCTCCGAGGGCGGCGGCAAGCTGCCCCACGCCCCGGCTTCCTGCCATTCGAAACCGGGCGTCATGCCCAACAGATGCTTAAGCGTGACCGGCCTTTTGTCCGGCGGAGCTTCCGGGAAGTATTCGGCGACCGACGCGTCCAGCGTCCCCAGGTCGCGCCGGCCGAGCGCGATGCCGACAAGCACTGAGAGCACGCTTTTGGTGACGGAGTTTACTTTGTGAAGCTCGCGTTCCTCTTGGGGGTTGCGAAAGTACGAATAAACCAGGCTGCCGCGCTGCCAGACGAGGCAGGCGTCGATGCGGACGCTACGGATGCGCCCGTCGAGCGCAAGCAAAGCCGAGTCTCCGATGCCGTATGCCATGATGAAAGAACTCCTGTCTGATAAGATGGAAAAAAGTTGGGGATGCTGTGATTTTGGGCAACTTTGGATATGGTCAAACGTATATTCTTCCTATATAATAGCTTATCGTTGACATCACGTCCGTTTTTTTATGCTATAATGGGAGACAAGGTACGCTTGGATCTGCTGCGCTGCGGGAGGGAAACAACTGATGGTTCGGCGTTTTGTCATCGAGGCGGTCATGCTCGCCACATACGGCCAACTGCTTCTGCCGAAACGTCCTGTCGAATACAGGATTCCATATTCAACGGTCATGGAGCTATACGATATGAAAGACAGCCCGGAACCGATCATGCCGGAACCGGCGGACGACCGGCACGTCAAAGAAAAAATCGGGGAAATGATCCGTTTTTTCGAAGAAACGTTTAACCGTAAAAAGCTGGAACGTGCGCTGGTTGCGCCGTGGAGGGAAAGCCCTCCTCTGCCGATCAACGAACACGTGACGCTCGTCGTCGTCAACGCGGTCGAAAACATGCAGTACGGCGAGCTGCTCGACCCGATCGAGACGGAGCTCGTTCTTGCGTCTTTGCGACTGCAATGCCCGATTTTGACGGATCAGATCGAGTTCCAGGATAAAGTGATCCAGAACAGCATTCCGGTGCTGCTTTACGACATCGACGATTTTGAGTTCGCGTTGGAAGAAGACGTTCCGACGACCGACGGATATTTCAATTGATCAGCTGCCGCAAGTCCGGCGGCTTTTCTCGTTTAGGGGGCCAAGAAGCGCTTGACGGCGGCGATGTTGCCATTAGGAGAAGTATGGTAAAATAAAGCGAATGCCATCTTATCGCGAGGAGGAAATGAAGTGCTGGTAACGACAACGCCAAATGTGGAAGGATACCGCATCACGAATTATTACGGATTGGTCACGGGTGAAGCGATTATGGGCGCCAACATCGTCCGGGATTTTCTGGCCTCGATTACCGACGTGATCGGAGGTCGTTCCGGCACTTACGAGAACAAGCTGAAGGAAGCCCGGGACATCGCGATTTCCGAAATGGTGGCCGACGCCCAGCGGCTCGGCGCGAATGCGGTTGTCAGCGTCGACGTCGATTACGAAGTCGTTCGCGAAGGCATGCTGATGGTGGCGGTCAGCGGCACGGCCGTTCGTGTGGAATAACCGAAAAGGAGCGTTCGAGCCATGAAGTATCGCAGGCTTGGCAGTACCGGTTTGCGCGTATCGGTCGTCGGCATCGGCACCTGGCAGTTCGGCGGGGAATGGGGCAAAGCCTACGATCAAAAGGAAGCCGACGCCATCATCGGCCGAGCGAAGGAGCTCGGCATCAATCTGATCGATACGGCGGAATGCTACGGCGACCATTTGTCCGAATCGCTTGTCGGGGGCGCGATTGCCGGCAACCGCGGGGATTGGATCGTCGCCACCAAGTTCGGCCATCATTTTCACGGACCGTTCAAGCGGACCGACGTATACGATCCCGAGGATGTCGTCCGGCAGTTGGAACATTCGCTAAAGGCTTTGAAAACGGACTATATCGATTTGTATCAATTCCATTCCGGCCCCGACGCCTCTTTCGACCAGGACGCGCTGTGGGACACGCTCAACCGCCAGGTTGAAGCCGGGAAAATCCGCTATTTGGGCATTTCCATAGGCTCCAACAAGAACATTCACCAGACATCCAAGGCGACGGAAGTGGGGGCGAAGGCGATCCAGGTCGTTTACAACCGGCTGGACCGGGGACCGGAAGAGGAAGTGTTCCCTTCCTGCATCGAGCAGGATTTGGGCGTTCTCGCCAGGGTTCCGCTGGCCAGCGGCTTCCTGAGCGGCAAATACCGCCCGGGCGCGCGGTTTGGCGACAACGATGTGCGCTCCCGCCGCAATGAGGAGGAGCAGGACCGGCTGCTTCGCGAAGTGGAGCGCATTCGCGCGACCGAAGTGCCGGAAGGCGTCGATATGGCGGCATGGGCGCTTGCCTGGTGCCTGAAGCACCCGGCCGTAACGTGCGTCATCCCCGGCTGCAAAGACGCCGCACAGGTCGAGGCCAACGCCGCGGCGATCGCGCTGGTCGAGCCCGGCCACCCGCAGGACGCGTAAACCGGCGAATAAAAATGCAAAACAAGCAGATACTGGGACGAGATCAGCGAAAAGGCGGGTGCTCTGTCCCATGTGTCAGCGTTTTTCCCTTACGGCCGAATGGCCGGAGCTAAGCGATCGTTTCCGGATTCACCGGTTCGAGAGCGAATATCGTCCGAGGTACAATATTTCCCCCACCCAGACCGTATCGGTCGTCGTGGAGGAGAGCCGGGAGCGCATTCTGGTCGATGCGCGCTGGGGCTTTATCCCGTACTGGTCGAAGGACGCGGTCAATGCCGACGGGCGGTCTGTCGGCGACCGATCGATCTTCAGGCGGATCGTCAACAAGCAGCGCTGCGTCATCCCGTGCAGCGGGTTCTACGGCTGGATTTCCAACCGCAAAGTTTATCAGCCGGTCCGGTTCGTGTTTCGGGATCGCCGAACCTTCGCCGTTCCCGGCTTTTACGAAATATGGCCGCGCGTGGACGGCAAGGAGATCCGCGCATGCACGATGGTGACGACGACGCCGAACGGGCTTGTCGAGGGCTTTGCCGACCGGATGCCCGCCATGCTCGACGAAGCCGGCATCGACGAATGGCTGAGCGAAGGGAACGTGGAGTACAGGCGCGTCTTTCCGCTCATTCGGGAGCTTCCCGAACGGGAGATGGACATGTATCCCGTCGGCGGATACGTGAACGATACCGCCTACGAATCGCCGGCGTGCGTGGAGCCGATCCGCTCCGTCTATGCGGCGCTTCGAAGATAAGACGTAGAAGCCTCCGCGTCTGGCGCGGAGGCTCTTTGCTGACGAAGGAGAGAGAAACGTGGACAAGACGGTCGAGGTCTATTTGTTATCCGGTTTTTTGGGGAGCGGAAAGACGACGCTGCTTAAGCGTCTTGTCGAGGACGCCAAGTCGAAAGGGCTGAAGCCGGCCGTTCTGATGAACGAGGCGGGCGAGGTGAACCTGGATGCGCTTGTCCTTGACGCCTCCGTCCCGATGGCCGAAATGCTCGGGGGCTGCATCTGCTGCTCGATCCGCGCCGATGTGGGAATGGAACTGCTTCAGCTTGTGGAGCGGCATTCCCCGGACGTGGTATGGATCGAATCGACAGGCGTTGCCAAGCCCCTGGAAATCATCGATGCCGTATCCGACGTTTCGATGTATGCCAAAGTCGAATTGCGCGACAATATTACGGTCGTCGACGCCCGCCATCTGCTCGACAGGGTCAGAATCGGCTCGGGTAAAACGCTGAAGCTGATGATCGAGCAAATCCGCGCATCCTCGCTGATCGTGTTGAACAAAACGGATTTGGTCGGCGAGGACGAGCGAAACGAACTGATCGAATGGCTGAGCGAATGGAACGCGTCCGCGCAGGTCGTGCCGGCGGTCCGCTGCGAGTTCGATCTTTCGCTGGTCGGAAGCCGCCGTCACGAGCGCGATCGGATCGGGAAGGAGCCTGATCGCCGGGATCATCACGACCACGGCCACAGCCATATCGGCACGCTGACCTGCTATTTGGACGGGCCGCTGGACAGCCGGGCCTTCGAACAATGGATGCGCGCCTTGCCGGAAGGCGTCTACCGCGCGAAGGGCATCGTGACGTTCCGCGACACCGCCAGCCGCTTCCTGTTCCAATATGCGTACCGCGAGCTGGATTTCATGCGGATCGCCCCGCAGAAAACCGTTCACGACGTGGCCGTTTTCATCGGCGACGATATTCCGGCGGAACGGCTCAAGCGGGAGCTTGCGGAGCTGACCTTAGCCGCGCTTTCCTGAAGGTCGCAAGCCGCTTCGTTACAGCACGCGTCTTGCCGTCGTGTAGTGCTTGTCCCACCAGCCCGAATTCAGGTTCGAAATCGTCACGCCCGGAGCGCCGTAGGTGTGCAGAATTTTGCCGTTGCCGATATAAATGGCGACGTGGTGAATCGGGGAATAGAAAAAGACGAGATCGCCCGGCTTCAGGTTGCTGCGGGACACGTACTTGCCGCTTTTCGCTTGTTCCTTCGACGTGCGGGGAAGGTAGACGCCGTACAAGCCGTACAGATATTTCGTAAACGAAGAGCAGTCGAACGAGCTCGTATTGCCGACTTTGGCGCCGAACTTATATTTTACGCCGAGGTATTGTTTGCCTTTGGCGATGATTTGGCTAGCCTTGGACTCGGAAGCCGTCGCCGCATTCGCTTTGGCCGGGACCGCTTCGAACGCGCCCGTCAACAAAACGGCAAAGGCGAGGAAAGATGCAACGAATGTTTTGTAAAAGGAATTTTTAAACATTTTCTGGGTACCTCCTGTATATCTGGATGTGCCCCCACTATATCACAGATTTTTTAACCACCATTTCCCTCTAAGAGAATGAAAGCTCGGCGGACAAGGAAAAAGAAGAGTTCATGAAAATAAAATAAAAAAATTCTCATCTTCGAATCTTTGAAAAAATCTCCAAAAATAGAGGGGTGACCGCAATCCATGCAAGTTGAAATTCTCGGCGCCAGGTTGAAATACGACGAACAGCAAGGGTATGTCGGACAAGTTCGGTTCGCTGTAAAGGGGCATAAGCAGCCTTACGAAATGACGCTGCAGAGCGACGAAGGGTCCGAGTGGAGCTACTCGCTGCTGTTTTTGAACGAATCGGGAGACGAAAACGAAATTATCGCCGTGGAAGAGGAAATCGACCGCAACGACGAACTGTTCGAACGGCTCGTGGCGGCGGCGCAAGAGTCGCTGGAATGAAACGGCGGACGCAAAAAGCAATCGGCCCCTTTCCGCCAAAAGCGGATCAAGCGGCCGATTGTTTGTTTGGGCGTCGGTTGATTTCCAGAGGCAGGTAAGCTAGAATTTTAAGTCCGTGAAATTGCATGATTTTGGAAAATCATTAAACCGAAGGAGGGACAAAACGTGTCTCCCGACGAGAAATTCGACGAGGAAGCGAAGCGGCTCGAACGGGTGCGGGAGTTGATACGCGCCCAAATGGAACGGATCGGCCCCCGGTATGCCGGCAACGATTACACGGAGCAGGTGCTCGATTCGCACCGTCAGGAGCGAAAACGGCGCCTTGCCGCGGCCGACCGCGAGCCGTACTTCGGCAGGCTTGATTTTCGCGAGGAAGGAAAGGAGCGGCCCGAGCCGATCTATATCGGCAAATTCGGGGTAAGCGACTTGGCGGATCAGACCCCGCTTGTGATCGATTGGCGGGCTCCGATCGCCAGTTTGTTTTATTCGTTTGCCGGCGGCGATCCCCGCGTCGCGTACGAATCGCCGGAAGGCGTCGTCCACGGGACCGTCTCGCTCAAACGGAACGTGCTGATCCGTCAAGGCGAGCTGCAGCGGGTCGTCGACAGCTATGCGGAAGGGCAGGAGCAAGAAGCGGTGACGGACGAGTTCCTGCTTCATCGGCTGGGCGAAAGCAAAGACAACCGGCTGCGCGACATCGTCTCGACCATTCAGCAGGAGCAGGACGCCATTATCCGGACGGAGAAAAACAAAATTCTGTTCGTGCAGGGAGTGGCCGGGAGCGGAAAGACGACCGTGGCGCTTCACCGGCTGGCCTATTTGCTGTACCGCTACCAGGACCGCCTCCGAGCCGACATGATGATGATTCTGGCGCCGAACCGGATGTTTCTCCAATACATATCCGGCGTGCTGCCGGAGCTCGGCGTCGGCGACATCCGCCAGACGACCTTTGCGGAATGGGCGCTGGAACTGCTTGGAGAAGGAGTCGAGCTGCAGGACTCGGACACGGAGCTGGCGCGCTGGTTCGAGCGCAAGACGACGGCGCGGGAGCTGGACGAAGCGCTGGGCCGGCGGAAGGGCAGCCTGGAGATGCTCCGGCGAATCGATGCGGCTCTCCTTGCGCTGGAAACGAATCTGATTCCGGACGAGCCGTTTCGTCCCGCGCCCGATCTCTGGCTGCCGGCCGAACAAATCCGCGCATGGTTCCGGGAAGAGCCGGCGGACGAACCGCTCATGAAGCGGAGGGAGCGACTGACCGCAAGGCTCAGGCGGTGGATGGAAATCGAAATCGGCCGCAACCGCTGGAGCGACAAGACGGTCAGGGCCAACGCCACGGCCAAATGGAAGGCGTATGTCCGCAAGCTCCCGCAGCCGGACGCCTGCGCATTTTACACGAAGCAGGTGCTGGGCGAAGCCGTTTCCGCCGCCGGAAAGGCCGCAAAGGGAAGCAAGCGCCCTGCGGCTGTCGCCGCGGAAGACCTTCCGGCGCTGGCCTATATTCAGCTTCGTCTGTACGGAGCCGGCAATACGCCGTTCTACGACCATATTGTGATCGACGAAGCCCAGGATTACAGCCCGCTGCAGCTCGCCGTGCTGAAGGAAAGACAGCGCGTTCCTTCCATGACGGTTCTGGGCGACCTGCAGCAGGGCATTCACGGCTATATCGGCATCCGGAACTGGGATGAGCTGACGGAAGTCTTCGACCGCGCCGACACCGCCTATTACGAGCTGGACCGGAGCTACCGCTCGACGACGGAAATCATCGAATTCGCCAACCGGATATTGGCCGGAATGGAAGGGGGCGTCAAACCGGCGAAGCCGGTATTCCGCAGCGGCAGGCCGGTCGAAACGGAAGCGGTGGGCGAGACGGATCCGGCGGATGCCGTTGCGGGCGTGATTCGGCAATGGCTGCAGGACAAGGAACTGCATACCGTGGCGGTGCTGTGCCGCACGGCGGCGTCATGCGAGCGGTTGCACGCGGCGCTTGGGGAACGCGGCATCGCGGCGACGCTGGTCAAGGCCAAACAGCAGGACTACGAAGGGGGGCTGACCGTCGTTCCCGCGTATTTGTCCAAAGGCTTGGAATTCGACGCGGTGCTCATTCCCGACGCCGACGAAGACCAATACGGGCCGCAGGACGCCAAGCTTCTGTATGTCGCCTGCACGCGGGCCCTGCACAGGCTGAAGCTGCTTTACCGGAACCGGTTGACGCCTCTATTGGCACAGGATGAGAACCACAGGCCGCCTGTGCTATAATCTATCAAAAATAGACAAAGGGGCCTCTCCGAATCTATGAAATCGCGGCTGTTGTTTCTAAGTCTCGTATTGCTCATCGCGATCGTCGCCAACGCGTACATCGGCTGGCATCTGGCCTTGTTCATCTCTACGCTGTGGCCCGCCTTCGCGGAAGCGCCCCTATGGGGACGCGCGATCTATTGGACCGTTTTCTTTGCCGTCGCTTTGGGTTATCTGCTGGGGAGGCTTCCGTTTCGCCCGCGCTGGCTCGGACGCGGGCTGAAAGTGATCGGAGCCTTCTATTTTGGGGTTATGGAATACGCGATGCTGCTGCTGCCGCTGGCCGATCTGGGCGCTTTGGCCGTGCTTCTTGCAGGCGGCGATTCCAAGCGCTACGTTCTGTATGCCGGAATAGCGGTTCTTGCGTTGCTCGCGGCGCTGTTTGCCAGGGGATCGTGGAACGCGTGGAACCCGGTTGTCCGCCACTATGCGATCCGGGTGAACAAGCGGGCGGGCGGGATGAAGGAGGCGACCGTCGCCGTCGCGTCCGACCTGCATCTGGGCAATATCGTCGGCAACCGCCATCTCGACCGGCTGCTGGCGAAGATGGAGCAGATCAAGCCGGACCTGATCCTGCTTGCCGGTGACGTCATCGACGAGGATATCGAGCCGTTCGTCCGCAACCGGATGGACGTGCGGCTGAGCCGGCTGAAGGCTCCGCTCGGAACGTACGCCGTTCTTGGCAATCATGAATATTACGGCGGGCATATCGAGGAATACGTGCGGAGAATGAAGGAGATCGGCATTCCGGTGCTGCGCGACGAAATTGTCGAAACCGCCGGGGGACTGCAGATCGTCGGGCGCAAAGACAAGACCGCCGAAGCTTATCCCGGCGGCAGGCTGCCGATCGGCAGCCTGACCGGCGGGCTCGACGCCGAGCGCCCGATTATCGTCATGGACCATCAACCTTATCAATACGACGAGGCGGAGGAAGCGGGCGTCGATCTGCTCGTCTCCGGCCATACGCACAGGGGGCAATTCGCGCCCAACCATTGGGTGACGCGAAGACTGTTCGAGCTGGATTGGGGCTACTTGCAAAAAGGGAGCCTGCACGCGGTCGTCTCCTCCGGCTTCGGCACGTGGGGCCCGCCGATCCGCCTGGCGAGCCGGGCGGAAATCGTCGTGCTCCGCATGCGGTTCGCGGACGCTTAAGCGCCGGAAGGGAACGGGGAAACCGCATTCAAGAAATAATGATTTCCTTAATCTGAATGTCCCGTTCCCGGGTCAAATCGATAAACCGGCCGTCCACTTGCACGAGCGGATGTTCTTCGTCATGCGGATTGCGGTAGACGACGACGCCGACGCTGTCGTCGGTCAACACGACCTGCTGGCCGATGATTTTATTTGTAATATTCTGAATAAAAACCGATACGATGTGCGGATTCAGCTTGCCGAACTGGCCGGCTTTCATCTGGGCGATGATTTCGTAAAACGGAACCGGGGCATGATAAGGCCGCTTGGAAGACATCGCGTGAAAAATGTCGGCGACGGCCACGATCGAGCTGAAGTAATCGATCTTTTCTTTCGTGATCCCCAGCGGATAACCCTTGCCGTCTTCCCGCTCGTGGTGCTGCAGCGCGGCGAGCGCGATGCGGGGATGCAGGCCTTTCTGGTCTTTAAGCAGCTCGTAGCCGTAGACCGTATGCTTTTTGACCAGATCGTATTCTTCCTTCGTCAGCTTGCCGGGCTTGTCCAAAATTTCCGGAGGAATGCGGACGTTGCCGATGTCGTGCAGCATACCGGCAAGCGACAGAACCGTCAATTCGGGCTCAGAGATCTTCAGCCACCGGCCGATCATCGTCGCGAGAACGCCGACTCCGATATTATGCTCGTATGTATAATCGTGCCTCGCTTTAACCGCCTCGAAAAGCTGAAAAATATTCGGGTGGTCGGCCGCTTCCTGGACGGCCGGGAGAATCTGTTTGCGAAACTCCATCACCGGAATTTCCCCGGTCATCCGGACCCATTCGAAAAGCGGCTTCGAAGCGGCGACGGACTCGCGGACCATCGCGCCGCAGGATTCGGCCGTTCTGTCCGTCTCGGACCGGGCCGGTTCGGTCCTGACGGACGTCGGATCGATCTTGTGGTTCAGGAGCAGCTCTACGATGTCGGAGGTGATTCGGGTGCCGGCGGGCACGATGGTTACGCCATAGGTATTAACTACATCTTGCGTAAGAATTTGGCCGATCAGTTGGTTCATTCCGCTCTCCCCTGATAGTTTTTTCCATTCCAATACCTATATATTACCATATATTGAAGAGAGCTGTCGATTTATATCCAACTTCGTCTGTTTGCGTCGCAAGCTGGAAGAATGAGGCGGGGAACCGTCATCCTTCGGCGCCCAGACGCCGGACCGAACGCCGGACGATCAATTGGGAAGGCAGGACGATTTTTTTCCACGGTCCCGCCGCTTCGCCGTCCCGGATTCGGTCGATCAGCAGTTGCATGCCGAGGTAGCCGAATTGGTAGGCTTGCTGCGAAATGACCGTCAGGAAGGGGTCGATCTCGGCGTAAGCCGCCCATTCGTCGAAGCAGGCGATCGACATGTCGTCCGGCACCCTGCGACCGCGGGCGGAGAGCGTCCGAATCACCTCGACGGCGAGCACGTTGTTGCCGGCGATGATGGCCGTCACCTCGGGCCGCAGCCGGTCGAGCCAATGTTCGATTTCCGTCAGATCGTTGCGCGGCTCGAAGCTGGTTTCCAGCACATTTTCCTCCGCGTATTCCAAATCGTACAGCTTTAGCGCTTCCCGGTACCCCTCCAGCCTGTATCTTGCCGTAGAGGCGGTCAGCGAGCCGTTGATCAGCGCGATATGGCGATGGCCCATGTCGGCCAGATGCTTGACAAGCCGGTGCGCGCCCTCCTTGCTGTCCCCGAGCACGATATCGCTGTCCACGCCCGGCACTTCCCGGTCCAGAAGCACAAACGGAACCCCATGCTTGCGGAGCGCCTCCAGATGGGGCAGGGAAGCGTCTCCCGCAGGCGCCACGAGCACGCCGTCCGCGCGGGTCTTCAGGATCGTGTCGATATAATCCCGTTCTTTGGCCAATTTCTCGTCGCTGTTGCCGAACAGCAACCGGAACCCGTGCTTTTGGGCGGCGTCCTCGGCTCCGCGCGCGAGCGTCGTGTAAAACGGATTGGTTATGTCCGTAATGAGCAAAAAAAGCAAATGGGTTTGCTGCAAAACGAGGCTGCGCGCCATCTGGTTCGGGACGTAGCCCAGCTCGTCCATGACGCGTTTGACCTTTGCCCGCGTTTTTTCGCTGATCCGCCCGGTGTTATTGATAACCCTCGAAACCGTCATCGCCGAAACATTTGCCTTTTTCGCTATATCGTAAATGGTCACCATCTGGCTTGCTCCTTCATCCGTCCTTGACCGGCACGGTTTGTCCGAACGAGCGATGCCTCCTCTGAAAAACTTAGAGGATTCGGCCTTGCCCGCCGTTTTCCGCTCCGGTTTTTGCCGCAAAAACTTTCTTCCATCTTACAAAAAAGGAGGATTGACAGCAAGCGTCTTCGTTGTTACTTTAGAGTTATCGGTAACACAAATTGAGAGTTACAGGAGGTCTTTTTATGGCAGATCAAAGCTATCGCTGGAAAAACGGGTTTCCCAAAATCGGCATCCGCCCGACGATCGACGGCAGGCGCAAGGGCGTGCGGGAGTCGCTGGAAGAGCAGACGATGAACATGGCCAAATCGGTCGCCGCGCTTCTGACCGAACATTTGCGGTATCCGGACGGTCGCCCGGTGGAATGCGTCATTTCCGACACCTGTATCGGGGGTGTGGCGGAGGCGGCGGCATCGGCCGAAAAGTTCGCCCGCGAGGGCGTCGGCGTATCGATCACGGTAACGCCTTGCTGGTGCTACGGCACGGAAACGATGGATATGGACCCTACCCTTCCGAAAGCGGTATGGGGCTTCAACGGTACGGAGCGTCCCGGAGCGGTCTACCTTGCGGCCGTGCTGTCCGGCTACGCCCAGAAGGGGCTGCCCGCTTTCGGGATTTACGGGGAAGAAGTGCAGGATGCGGGGGACACGACGATCCCGGAGGACGTGAAAAGCAAGCTCCTTGCGTTCGCCAGAGCGGGTCTGGCCGTTGCCATCATGCGCGGAAAATCGTACTTGTCGATGGGCTCCGTCTCGATGGGGATTGCCGGCTCGGTCGTGAACGAAGCGTTTTTCCAAGAGTATCTAGGCATGCGCAACGAATATGTCGACATGTCGGAATTCGTGCGGCGCATGGACGAAAACATCTACGATCCCGCGGAATTTGAGAAAGCGCTTGCATGGGTGAAGGAACACTGCAAGGAAGGTCCGGACAACAATCCGCCGCATTTGCGCTTATCCCGCGAGAAAAAGGACAAGGATTGGGAGACCGTCGTCAAAATGACCCTGATCGCCCGCGATCTGATGATCGGCAATCCGCGTCTGGCCGAGCTCGGCTTTGGCGAAGAGGCGCTCGGGCACAACGCGATCGTCGCGGGTTTTCAGGGGCAGCGGCAGTGGACGGATCATTTCCCGAACGGGGATTTCCTCGAGGCGATTTTGAACTCGTCGTTCGACTGGAACGGCATCCGCGCTCCTTATATTGTCGCAACGGAGAACGACAGCTTAAACGGCGTCTCCATGCTTTTTGGCTATTTGCTTACCCATACCGCGCAAATCTTCGCGGACGTGCGGACGTATTGGAGCCCGGAATCGGTCGAACGCGTAACCGGTTACCGGCTTGAAGGGGTTGCCGCGGGCGGCCTGCTGCATCTGATTAACTCCGGCGCGGCCGCGCTCGACGGGACGGGCGAGCAGTCGCTTGACGGAAAACCGGCGATGAAGCCGTTCTGGGCGATTACGCAGGAAGAGGCGGACAAATGCTTGAAAGCGACTTCATGGCGTCCGGCGTCGCTCGAATATTTCCGCGGGGGCGGCTTCTCGTCGGACTTCCTGACGCGCGGAGGCATGCCGATGACGATGTCGCGCCTCAACCTCGTCAAAGGTATCGGTCCGGTGCTGCAAATCGCGGAAGGGTACTCGGTCGATTTGCCGGAGCATGTGCACGACACGCTCGACAAACGGACGGACCCGACCTGGCCGACGACCTGGTTTGCCCCGATCCTGACCGGAAAAGGCGCCTTCCGCAGCGTCTACGAAGTGATGAACCATTGGGGAGCCAACCACGGCTCGATCAGCTACGGCCATATCGGCGCCGATTTGATCACGCTTGCCTCCATGCTGCGGATTCCGGTCAGCATGCACAATGTCGCCGAAGAGCGCATCTTCCGTCCGCGCGCCTGGGGACTGTTCGGAACCGACAATTTGGAGAGCGCCGACTTCCGCGCCTGCGCCAATTTCGGACCGCTCTATAAATAACGATTCGGGAGGGTGCCATGAGCAGCACGGACATTCGCAACGAGCTTTGCCGATACGCGCGGAAAACGGTCGCCAACAAGCTCGTCGTCGGCCCGGGAGGCAACATCAGCGCGCGCCATGAAGGCAAAATGTACTTGTCTCCGAGCGGTTTCGCGCTCGACGAGATCGCGCCGGAGCAGTGGGTCGAGGTCGACATCGGGACCGGAGCGATCGCCGGCAACGGTCTGCGCCCGTCTTCCGAAGTATTAATGCATTTATACGCCTACCGGCAAAATCCGAATATCGGCGCCATCGTGCATACGCATCCGCCTTACTGCATCGCCTTCACGCTGGTGGAACGCGACCTTCCGGTCATGTTCCCCGATCAGGCGGCGCTGGTCGGCGCGACCGGCTACATTCCGTACGTCTTGCCGACGACGGATCGGCTGGCGGACGCCGTCGCGGCGAAAGTGAACGACTTCAGCGCGCTGCTGCTCGGCAACCACGGGCTGGTGACGACCGGCCGCAACCTGCGGGAGGCGTATTACCGCACGGAGGTTGTCGAGGAAAGCGCCAAAATTTATCTCATCGCCAGCTCGATCCGAAAGCCGAAAGCGTTAACGGAGGCGGAATACAAGGAAATCGCGTCTCTGGAGAGCGAGGCTTACCGCATCGAACTGCTGCAAAAGATGAAGTAACACCGCTTGCGGCCGTTAAGGACGGGAGGATGGACATGACAGCGGAGCAACGGATGTCTATGGATTCGTCGACGGTTCTGGCCTTCGACCTCGGGGCGGGCAGCGGAAGGGCCCTGGTCGGACAGCTTGCGGCCGGCCCGGACGGAGCGGACGTTCTGCGCGTGAAGGAAATTCGCCGCTTCGCCAACGAGGCCGTCCGTATCGGGGATCATCTGCATTGGGATATGCTGCGGTTGTTTCAGGAAGTCAAGGCAGGCATCCGCCAGGCGTTCAGGGAAGGCTACCGGCCCGCTACGCTGGGCATCGACACGTGGGGCGTCGATTTCGGGCTGCTGGACGCCGGCGGCGAACTTCTCGGCAATCCGTACCATTACCGCGATCCCCAGACCGAAGGCTTGATCGGGGAGGTCATAGCGCTTGTGGGCAAGGAAGAGCTGTTCCGTCAGGGAGGGCTGCAGTTTATGCCCTTCAACACCGTTTATCAGCTCTATGCCATGCGCAAAGCGGGCTCGCCCAAGCTGGACGCCGCCGAGACGCTGCTGCTGACGCCGGATTTGCTGCTGTACTGGCTGACGGGCGTGAAAATATGCGAATTTACGATGGCGACGACGACGCAGCTTTACCATCCGGAAGAGCAGCGCTGGAACGTGGAGCTGATGCGCCGCCTCGGGATTCCGGAGCGGATCTTTCTGCCGCCGGTGCCTCCCGGAACGCGGGCGGGACGGTTGCGGCCTTCCGTTTGCGAAGAGCTGGACGTCCCCGCGCTCGAGGCGGTTGCCGTCGGCACGCACGATACCGAGTCGGCGGTCGCGGCCGTGCCCGCACAGGAGGAAGCGTTCGCTTACATCGTTTGCGGCACCTGGTCGCTGCTCGGGACGGAGCTGAAGCGGCCGCTGCTGACCGCGGAGACGATGGAACTGGAGTTTTCCAACGAAGGCGGCGTCGGCGGCACGTACCAGCTGCTGAAAAACATCATGGGCTTGTGGATTTTGCAGGAATGCAAGCGGGAGTGGGACGAGCGTGAGGGCGCCGCGGCGTACCCGGAGCTGGTCGAAGCGGCGAGGCGGGCCGAGCCGTTCCGCAGCCTGATCGATCCGGACGACACGCGGTTTTACGCTCCCGCCGACATGAACGCAACGATACGGGACTACTGCGGGCAAACCGGCCAGCCCGTTCCGCAGACGCGGGGGGAGATTGTCCGCTGCGTCCTGGAAAGCCTGGCCTTGCGCTACAGGCAGGCGCTGGAGCAGGCGGAGCGCTTGACCGGGCAACGCTTCTCCGGCCTGCACATGGTCGGCGGCGGCATTCAGAACGAACTGCTCTGCCAGTTTGCAGCCGACGCTTCCGGACGGCCCGTATGGGCCGGTCCGGTCGAGGCGAGCGCGATCGGCAACATGCTCGTCCAGCTGATCGCCGCAGGCAAATGCCGGGATTTGCGGGAAGGGCGCCGACTGGTTGCCCGGTCGTTTCCGGTCAAAACGTACGAACCGTCGAATAAGGCGGATTGGAACGCGGCGTACGCACGATATTTGAAATTAAGAGGAAGCCGGGCGTAAATGCCCGGCTTTTGGTTCACCATAAGGAATGCCCGCTTCCGGTTCGCGGATTTATCGCGCAAATGAAGATTTGATTAAATATGATATACTAATCGAAATATATATTGTGTCATAAATCCGGATGTGTTATACCATAAATGGGTATATTCCAATAAATAAGACATAGGAGTGACTTTGCCATGAAGTTTTTCCTCGATACCGGCAATGTCGAAGAAATCAAACGCATCGTGAAGCTCGGCCTCGTCGACGGCGTGACCACGAACCCGTCGCTGATCGCCAAGGAAGGCCGCGATTTCAAACAAGTAATCCAGGAGATCTGCTCGATTGTCTCCGGTCCGGTCAGCGCCGAAGTCATCAGTCTCGATACGGAAGGCATGCTGAAGGAAGCGCGCGAAATCGCGACCTGGGCGCCTAACGTCGTCATCAAGCTGCCGCTTACCGAAGCCGGCCTGGAAGCGACGTACCAGCTTTCGAAGGAAGGCATCAAGACCAACGTAACGCTCGTCTTCAGCGTAGCGCAGGGCCTGATGGCGGCCAAGGCGGGCGCGACCTACATCAGCCCGTTCGTCGGCCGTCTGGACGACATCGGCGTCGACGGCCTCGCGCTTGTGCGCAATCTGGCGCAAGTGCTGGCGCACTACAAGCTGCCGACGGAAATCATCGCGGCCAGCATCCGCAACATCGGGCATGTGGAAGCCGCGGCGCTGGCCGGCGCGCACATCGCGACGATCCCCGGCTCGCTGCTGCCGTCGCTGTGGAAGCATCCGCTCACCGATATCGGCATCGAACGCTTCCTGAAAGACTGGGAGAAGGTTCCGAAAGGTTGAGCCGCCGCCGCTTGAAGTCCGCTTTGCCACCGTCTCGCGAAAGGAGAGGGAGCAAATCGAACTGACGTCGAGGCAATTGGAAATTATCGAGCTGGTTACCCGCAACGCTCCGATTACCGGCGAGCAAATCGCCGAGCTCCTTGGCGTAAGCCGTCCGACGATCCGTTCCGACCTGTCCGTGCTGGTCATGCTCGGCCTTGTCGACGCCAAGCCGAAGGTCGGCTACTTTCTGGGCAAAGAGCTCAAGCCCGAACGCGCGGTCCAAGCTTCGTTCCTGAAGCTGAAGGTCAAGGAACGGATGAGCCGTCCGGTGGTGATCCGCGACAACGCGACGGTTCACGATGCCGTGATCAGCCTTTTTCTGGACAATGTCGGAAGCCTGATGGTCATCGACGAGCAGGACAGGCTGGCCGGCATGGTCTCGCCGAAGGATTTGCTGAAGTTTACGATCGGCAACGCGAATGCCGCGTCGATACCGATCCGGATGGTGATGACGAAGTTCGCGCAGCTTGTCACGGTCTCCCCCGAGGATCCGCTGCTGGACGCCGCCCGAAAAATGATCGACCGGCAGGTCAATTGCCTGCCGGTCGTCGTTCCGGCCCGATCGGGCGAGGACGGAGGGAGCGGGCTCGAAGTAATCGGCCGGATTACGAAAACGAACATTACGCAGGCGATGGTCGAATTGGCCTCGGAACTGTAAGCGGGTAGGGGGAGATGCGTTTGGCGCTTGACAGCCAAAAGATCATTTACGCCTGCTCGGATGCGATAGGGGAAACGGCGGAGGCCGTGGCGAAAGCGACCGTCCGCCAATTCGCCACCGAGCGCGTCAAGATCAAGCGTTACGGCAACATCAAGCATGAAGACGAGGTCAAGACACTCATTCGCGAAGCGTCCCGGACGGGCGGTTTTATCGTTTATACGCTTGTGCAGCCCGAACTGCGGGAGACGATGCGCGAGGAAGCAATCCGTTCGGGCGTGAAAGCGATCGATGTCATGGGACCGATGATGCAGGCCTTTATCGATACGTTTAACGATTCTCCCAAATACCAGCCCGGTCTCCTTCACGAGATGGACGACCACTATTACCGCAAAATCGAGGCGGTCGAATTCGCCGTCCGTTACGACGACGGAAAAGACGTTCGCGGCTTGCTTCAGGCGCAGGTCGTGTTGGTGGGCGTCTCCCGCACCTCCAAGACGCCGCTCAGCATTTACCTCGCCCACAAAGGGATCAAAACCGCCAACTATCCGATCACCCCGGAAGTGAAGCCGCCGGAGGAATTGTTTCAACCTGCGGACAGGCTGATCGTCGGCCTGACGATGAATCCCGACCGCCTGCTCAAAATCCGCACGGAGCGGCTGCGCGCGCTCGGACTGCCCGTTCACGCCCATTATGCGTCGCGCGAGCGGATCGAGCGGGAGCTGGAATTTGCCGATCGGATCATGCGCCGTCTGAATTGCCCGGTCATCGATGTGACCGAAAGGGCGATCGAAGAGACGGCCGGCCTGATTATCGAGCGGTTGACCAATAACGATTTCGGGGGGTAAGCATGGAAAGGGAGCTGGCACTGGAAATCGTGCGCGTGACGGAAGCGGCCGCGCTCGCGTCCGCGCCGTGGATGGGACGGGGCGACAAGAACGGGGCCGACGGGGCGGCAACGGCCGCCATGCGCGCCATGTTCGACACGGTGTCCATTCGCGGGACCGTCGTCATCGGCGAAGGCGAAATGGACGAAGCGCCGATGCTGTATATCGGAGAGGAAGTCGGTAGCCTGAACGGGCCCGAGGTGGACGTGGCGGTCGACCCGCTGGAGGGCACGGAGATTGTCGCGAAGGGCCTGAACAACGCCATGTCCGTTATCGCGATCGCCAACAAGGGCAATCTGCTGCACGCTCCGGACATGTATATGGAGAAGCTCGCCGTCGGACCCGAACTTGTCGGCAAGCTGAGCTTGCTTGACCCGATCGAGACGACGCTTGAGAAGGCGGCGGAAGCGCTGAACAAAAAGATGTCCGAGCTGACGGTCATGATCTTGGACCGGCCCCGCCACGAATCGCTCGTCAAAGCGCTGCGCAAGGCCGGCCTCCGCATCAAATTCCTGTCCGACGGGGATGTGGCCGGCGCGATGGCCCCCGCGTTTCCGGAAGCGGGCATCGATCTGTACGTCGGGTCGGGAGGAGCGCCCGAAGGGGTTCTTGCCGCCGCCGCGCTCAAATGCCTGGGAGGCGAGCTGCAGGGCAGGCTGATGCCCGCCGGCGCCCAGGAATACGAACGCTGCATTCGGATGGGCATTTCCAACCCGTATCAGATCTTGACCATGGAAGATATGGTCGGCAACGACGACGTGATTTTCGCCGCTACCGGCGTTACGCCGGGGGAATTTCTCGGGGGCGTCCGCTACATTTCCGGCGAAAGGGCGGAGACGTTCTCGATTGTCATGCGCGCCAAGACGAGAACGATCCGCTTCATCCGGTCGCTGCATTATTTGCCGAACAAGCCGTTTCTGACCGCGCTGCCCGAAGCGTAAAGCGTGACGGGACTTCGATTCCGCAAAGCGCCGAACGGGCGCTGAACAACTAGCCAAAAGGCTGCCTCTTAGGTCCGCGAGACCTGATGAGGCAGCCTTTTGGCTAGTTTTCAAACTTATAACCGACACCCCATACCGTTTTAATATGCTGCGGTTCCTTCGGATTGACTTCCAGTTTTTTGCGCAGATTCGTAATGTGCACGTCCATCGCGCGCTCATTGACGAACGAATCGATCCCGCGGACGGCATTGAGCAATTCTTCCCTGCTGAAGACCCGTCCGGGGTTCTGCGTGAACAGCTTCATCATCTCGTACTCGGAAAAAGTGGTTTCGATCGGCTTGCCGTTGAGCACGATCGTTCTCCGGTCGATATCCAGCGTAATGCGATGCTTGGGCTTGTCCGCCGTTCCCGGCTGCTGGTAAGAGGAGGACATGCGCCTTAGCACCGCCTGGATGCGCACCTTCAGCTCCTGCATGCTGTAGGGCTTGCACAGGTAATCGTCCGCGCCCGCGCTGATCGCCTGAATACGGTCGGCAACGGCGCTGCGCATCGAAGTCACGATGATGGGAAGCTTCGACCGCTCGCGGAAAGCGGAACAGAGGCTGGCCCCTTCGGCGTCCGGCAGCATCAGGTCGAGGATCAGAACGTCCGGTTCGAACCGCCGCAAGGCGTCAAAGCCTTCGCCGGCGCTTTCGACGCGTTCCACTTCGAATTTTTCTTCCGCCAAATACAACGTTAACATCTCTCCGATGATCGGGTCATCTTCAACGACCAAAATCTTCGTCAACGGAAATCTCCACCTAATCTTAATTGTTAGCTAAGCTAATACTTTTCTCAAACTTTGAAATAGAGTAAAATACCACTTGCAGGCGCTCCTCAAGCTCGCGGACATACGCCGCCAAATCCGCCCGTTCGTCCGCTTCCTTCAGCGCCGTCTCCAAACGGGTGGCCGCTTCGTACACTTCGGTCGCGGACAGGTGGCTGGAAGAGCCGCGCAGCGTATGGAGCCGTTGAGCCGCCATTTTAAAGTTTCCCGTTTCGATGTCTACTGCCAAGGTGTCTGTAATGTTAACGTAATTGTCCCTGAATTTACGAAGAAGATGCAGATATACATCCTCTCTGCCGTCAAGACGGGAGAGCGCTGTCCGGATATCCAATCCTTCCAGCGGCGGGATGGAAGAAGAGGAAACCGCGCCGCGCGCGTCTTGTTCCTGCCTGCCGGGGCCGAGCCAGCGGGACAGCACGGCCCGCAGCTGCCGGGTCTCGATCGGCTTGATCAGGACGTCCTGCGCCCCCGCGTTCAGGCAATCCTGATGCTGCTCCTTCGTCGTATCCGCGGTCAGCATCACGATGGGAACCGAATCCAGACCCGGCTTGCGGCGAATGAGCCGGACGGCCGTCAGCCCGTCCATCTCGGGCATATGTAAGTCCATGACGATGAGATCGAAACGATGCCCGCGCAAAATATGCAGCGCTTCCAGACCGCTGCTGGCGACAACGACACGGCAGCCCAATCGCTCCATCATTTTGGATGCGACCGTTTGGCTGATTTCGTGATCGTCCACCAGCAGCACGCGGGACAAGGGGAGCGGTTCGTTAACCGCGTTGCGCTGCGGGAGGGCCGGCGCTTCATGCGGCCGGGATTCGGGCGCGATTAGTTGCCGCAGCGTGCGATGGAGGGTGCGCCGGTCCGCGGGCTTGATCAGAACGGCGTCCGGCTTGGACGCGTCGTCCAGCTTCTGCAGCGCTTGCTGTCCGTACAGGGTCGTATAGGCGGCGACGAGGATGCCGCGCTCGCGGCATAACGTTCGGCACGCGGTCCAAGCGTCGGGCCTTCGCATCTCGTCCGACTCCATGTCCAGAATCAGCACATCGTACCGGGAGTTCCGGGTCGCGGCCAAGGCCGCTGCAAGCGAAGCCGCGCCATCGGCCGCCGCGCAAAGCGGGGCGAGGTCCGCCAGCAGACGTTCCCTTGCCGCGGAATGGTCCTCGACGACAAGGACTCGGCAAGGCAGCCGGGGCAGGGGCGCGGAAGAAGTCCGGTCCGTCTTGAGCCGAAGCCGAAAGCGAAATTCCGTGCCGACGCCGGGCGCGCTCGTTGCTTCCAGGCGGCTTCCCATCAATTCCACGATCGATTTGGCAATGGCAAGACCAAGACCCGTGCCGCCGTATTTGCGGCCGATGGAACTGTCGGATTGTTCGAACGGCTCGAACATCCGGGCCATCTGTTGTTCCGTCATTCCGATTCCCGTATCGCGAACCGTAAAGACGATCCCTGTTTCGGTTTCCTTATTTTCCTCCAGTGCGATGGAAAATTCGATTTCTCCCCGCTCGGTAAACTTGACGGCATTGCCGAGCAAATTCAGCAGCACCTGCTCAAGGCGCCCCGGGTCGCCAATCAAAGTGGCGGGGATGTCCGGGTCCACGGAAACGAGCAGGTCCACCGGCTTGCAGCCAAGCAGCACGCGGACCGTGTCGTTCATTCGCCGAACGAGTTCCTCAAGGCTGAAAGGCGTGCGTTCCAAAGCCAATTTGCCCGCTTCCAGCTTGGAAAAGTCGAGCAAATCGTTCAGCATCCTGAGCAAGTGCCGGGAAGAGGCGTCGATCTGGTCCAAGTATTCCCGGTGCGTATCGGACAGCTCCGAACGATCGATCAGATTCGCAAGTCCGATGACGGCATGCAGCGGCGTCCGCAGCTCGTGGCCCACTTTGGCGAGCCATTCGCTTTTGGCGCGCGCCGAACGTTCAACCTGCCGCTCGTCCGTCCTCTCGGAAGATATGCTGCGCCGATCCGAAAGATCGCTTGCGATCGCACCGAAGCAACCGGTTCCGTCCCGAACGGAAACCCGATGCGCCAGCGTCATCGATACCGGTACCCGCCGGCCGTCGGCATCGAGAAGCTCAAGCTCGTCCGTCCAAAGTCCCGATTGCCGGGCCTCCTGCATGCCGCGCCGCAGCGCTTCGCCATGTTCCCCGGGCAAAAAACGGTGGATAAACCATTGTTCTTCGGTCTTGTCGTCAACCCCCAGCATTCGCTTTCCGGCTGAATTGAGCGACAAAATCAGCCCGTCATAGCGAATCTCGGCGATCAGATTCCGCGACGAATCCGCATAATTCGACAATTGCGCCACAGAGGAATGGTAATAGCGAACCGCCGTGTCCAGTTGGTCCAGCTTTCTTATGAAGAAGCGGCCGAGAAAAAGAGCGAACCCGATATAGACCGGAAGCATCGCGACGATCATGGCGAGCAGTCCGTACCAGGAGTACATCTTCCAACCGATACGCCCCAATTCCACACCGACGGCAAGTAAAAACAGGGAGGACAGCGGAACGAGAACCGCCATCATTGTAATGCGAATCGACCGCATCATGCAAATCCCCCGCAAGAAGTATGAGAGAATCTAATATTTGTCAAACAACATTTAGGTAACAAATTTAATGCTTTGCCGTTATGATAAAACAGCATAAGCTTTACGACAGATATCGACAAGACCTTAATCGGATGGAAAGGCTGGGTTCTGCAGCAGCCTGTCCGCGAAGCCGCCGCTCCGGAATGCGCCGGAATCAGGGAGGCCGGACGGGAACCGAAACATTTTATCATGATGAAATGGGGAATCGTTCTGATGTACTCAAGCTCGATCGTTACGGACGGAATGCACAAATCAACCGCTTATCTGAACCCGATTTTTTTGTCGTTCGCCCGAAACCACAAGCTGACGCCGCGCGAGACGCAGGTGATGAAGGTGCTGGTCACCGAAGGCATGCGCAACGACGAAATCGCCGCGTTTCTACATATTTCGCCGAAAACGTTGAAAAACCATCTGGCCTGCATGATGAAAAAAACGCGAACCAGCTCGTCGAGGGAGCTTCAAGCGAAATTTTTCAACTATGCGATGCAGACGCTGATTACGACCGCATAAAGGCTGTTCGTTCGGCTGTTTCGATCCGCGTTTCAACACCCATCCGCGATATCGTGCGCGACCTGGCCGCGCTTTCACCGTTCCCGTCCGCATTCTCTTGCGTTTCCCGTCTCTCGAACGAGCGCCTTGCTTCCGACACCGAAAATTGAAACAACCGTCAGGCCTTTCTCGCCGCGCGGCGCCTTTCGCGTTTTTTTCGAAGGAGCCGGCTTTGCGCGCGCCCGCCTTTCGTCTGCTTTCGCCCGCCTTGGTCTGCCATCGTCCGTCCAACGAGCGGCCGGCCCGTTTGTGCTATAATGGGTGGGAAGAAAGGAGATCGAGGCCAGTTGATCGCACGACGTCAACCGCCGAGAGGGCGGTTTGCGCCGACGCCTTCCGGATATTTGCATCTGGGCAACGCGGCGACCGCGCTGCTCGCCTGGCTGCAAATCCGATCGGCGGGCGGCACGTTTATTCTGCGAATGGAAGATTTGGACACGCCCCGCTGCAAGCCGGAATATTCGGCGGCCATTCCGGACGACCTGCGCTGGCTCGGGTTGGATTGGGACGAAGGACCGGACAAGGACGGGCCGTGCGGCCCGTATGCGCAAAGCAAGCGAACCGCGCTTTATGAACGCGCGCTTGACCGGCTGCGGGAAGACGGGAAGCTGTATCCGTGCTACTGCAGCCGGGCCGATCTGCTCTCGGCGGCCAGCGCGCCGCACGGCGTTGCGTCCGAGGGCGGCGCGTATCCGGGAACGTGCCGGAGGCTGAGTCCCGAAGAGCGGCGGGAGCGGGAGCGCCGCAAGACGCCGTCGCTGCGGTTTGCCATGCCGGAACGGGAATTTCGCTTTACGGACGGCGTGGCCGGTCCGCAGTCGTTTCCGCCCGGCGCGGGAGGCGACTTTGTCGTCAAGCGGGCGGACGGGATCTTCGGCTATCAGCTTGCGGTCGTGGTGGACGATATCGCGATGGGGATTACCGACGTATTCCGGGGCTGGGATTTGCTCGATTCGACGCCGAGACAGCTTGCGCTTTATTCGGCGCTTTCCGCCGGCCCGCCGCGTTTTGCGCACGGTCCGCTGCTGCTCGGCCCCGACGGCAGCCGGCTGTCCAAGCGCCACGGCGCGGTCACGCTCGCCGCGCTGCGGGAGCAGGGCGTAAAGCCGGAGCGGCTTGTCGGCCTGCTGGCTTGGCTTACGGGAGCCGCGGAACGCCCCGACCCGGTACGGCCGCGCGAGCTTGCGGATGCTTTCTCTTTGAAGCGCATTCCGCGCGAAGCGGTAAGGCTGCCCGACAATTGGCGGCAAATGCTGGACGGGGCTTAACGGACCTTGAAGGAGAGGCGGCGCTTGAACATGGAGGACTGGAACCACCCGAGGCTGGCGAAGCAGCTTGCGTTTCTCGCCGAAATCGACAAGGCGAAGACCGTGCTGCGGCGCACGCTGCTGCTGGACGGGAGCAGGCGGGAGAACGACGCCGAGCATTCCTGGCATATCGCCGTCATGGCCGCCGTGCTGCTGGAACATGCGGAAGAGCCGAAGCCGGACTTGCTTCGGGTATTGAAGATGCTGCTCGTTCACGATCTGGTGGAAATCGACGCGGGCGACACGTTCGCATACGACTCCCAAGGCTTAAGCGGCAAGGCGGCGAAGGAGGCGGCGGCAGCCGACCGCATCTTCGGGCTGCTGCCCGGCGATCAGGCGGCGGCGTTCCGCGGGCTCTGGCAGGAATTCGAGGACGGAGCGACGCCCGAGGCCAAGTACGCGGCCGCGCTTGACCGGCTTCAGCCGGTGGTGCACAATTACTTTACCCGGGGCCACAGCTGGCAGAAATACGGTATCAAGCGTTCGCAGGTGCTGAAGCGGCTTTATCCGATCCGGGAGGTGTCCGACACGCTGTGGGCATTCGCCCTGGAACTGCTGCAGCGGGCGGTCGACCGGGGATATCTCGCCGACGATTCGGCGACGGAGGGGGAGTAAGCGATGCCGCATTTGATCGGGCGGAAGGTCATGCTTCGGGAATACCGCCAGGAGGATCTCGTTCCGATCCGCAGATGGGTCAACAATCCGGAGGTCGTAAGATATCTGTCGGACATTTTTCTTTTTCCGCATACGCTTGAAGACACCCAGGCCTATCTGCAGTCCAAAATGGAACCCCGGGAGGACAACCGCGGATTCGTCATCGCCGACGCCGCGACGGAGCTGTTCATCGGACAGATCAACCTGGACTTTATCGACTGGAAAAACCGGTACGGCAAAGTCGGCATCGTCATCGGCTCGCCCGAGCATTTCGGAAAAGGGTACGGAACGGAAGCGATGCGGCTTCTGATCGATTTTGCCTTCGACGAGCTGAACCTGAACCGTCTGGAGCTGGACGTGTTCGATTTCAACGAGCGGGCCCGCCGCTGCTACGCGGCCTGCGGCTTCAAGGAGGAAGGTCGGCTCAGGCAGCGCCAGTTCAAAAACGGGCGTTACGCCGACGTGATTCTGATGGGGCTGCTCAAATCCGAGCGGATCGACTGGAAAAGCTGAAACGGATTTGTCATCCGATTCCTTTATTTGGTATGATTCAATTGCAGATTCGATTGATAGAGTCGAAATCTAGCATTTCTGTCAAGGAGGAGACGAGCATGGCTTTCACGCTTCAGTTGGGGGAATCCGCCGTCGATTTCCGCTTGCCCGCAACAGACGGCAAAACCTATTCGCTGCAGGATTTTGCCGACGCCAAAGGCTTGGTCGTGTTCTTTACCTGCAATCATTGTCCGTTCGTGCTGGGATCGAACGAAGTGACCCGCCGGACCGCGGAAAAATACGCCGCTCACGGCATTCGTTTCGTCGGCATCAACTCCAACAGCGAGCGCACGAAGCCGGACGATTCGTTTGAGCATATGGTGAAAATGATGGAGGAGCAAAAGTTCCCCTGGGTGTACCTCCGGGACGAAAGCCAGGATGTCGCCAGAGCGTACGGGGCGCTGCGGACTCCGCATTTCTACGTGTTCGACGAGAACCGCAAGCTGATCTATACCGGCCGCGGAGTGGACAATCCGCGCGATGTCAGCAAGATGACCGTCAACGATCTGGACAATGCGCTGGCCGAATTCGTTCAGGGCAAGCCGATCTCCGTGCCCCTGACGAACCCGATCGGCTGCAACGTAAAATGGGACGGCCAGGACGAGCACTGGATGCCCGCCGAAGCCTGCGATTTGGTCTGACCCGCGGCTCGAAGGCGTCGCGGCGCATGGCCCTGCCAAGCGTCTTTGCAAAAGAGTAGATTCGAAGACGGAAAAATGGGAGATTCATAGAATGAAGAGCTTATGGGGAAAAAGGGCTCTGGCGATCTTGCTGGGAGCGTCTCTCGCAGGCGCGTCCGGCGGATTCGGCGCGCCTGCGGCGTCGGCTGCCGGCGCTTCCGCCGGCCCGGCCGTCCGCATCGTGCTGGACGGCTACAACCTTCCGTTTGACGCGGCGCCGCGAACCGAGCGTGGAACGACGCTCGTACCGTTTCGTCCCATCGCCGAAGCGCTCGGCGTTTCGGTCGTATGGGACGCCAAGACCAAGACGGTGACGGCTGTCGGGAGCGGCGCGGACGGAGCGGACGCGAAGGTCGTGCTGCGCGTCGGACAGAAGACGGCGCAAGTGAACGGCAGCGCGGTGGTGCTGTCGGCGGCGCCGGTCGAAAGCGGCGGGCGGGTGCTGATTCCGCTCGCCTTCTTCAGCCGGCAGTTCGGCGCCGCCGTCGCGTGGGATGCGGCGAACCGCACCGTCGAGATCAAGTCGCCGAAACGGGCGATGTATGTGCAGGCGTTCTACGCGCTCCGCTCCTATCCGCAGATCGACCGGCTCAAGACGCTGAATTCGGCCGCGTTCGGATGGACGCGGATTGACGAAAACGGCGAGCTCGTTACGGACGGCCGGGATTTCGCGTGGCCGAAGCCGGACGGAGACGCGACGCCCGAATCGATCGTGCGGCGGGTCAACGGCGAAACGTATTTGATGGCGTTCGCCGTGGACGGAAACCGGGAATTGACGAAGATGCTGACGGACGAAACGCTGCGCGCCCGGTCGATCGACAAGCTGGCGGCGCTCGCCAAGGACAGCGGCTTCGGCGGCATCATGCTGGACTTCGAAGGGCTGGCGCTAAAAGACGATCCGCTGGCGGCGCAAAAGGCGCTGAACGATTACGTGAAGCTGCTGGCGGCGAAAGCCGAGCCGGACGGCCTCAAGATCGCCCTGGCGGTGCCGCCGCCCAACGGTTCTTACAAAGGCTACGACTACCAAACGCTCGGCCGGCTCGCCGACCACCTGGTCTTGATGGCTTACGATTACATCCGGCAGGGGACGCCGGACCCGATCGGCAAAATCGACGAGGCGATCCGGCTGACGCTGAACGCAGGCGTGCCGAAAAGCAAGCTGCTGCTGGGCATCAACCTCTTTAACGAAAACGAAAAAACAATCGTGCCGATTATCGGCCTCGCCAAACGGTACGATCTGAAGGGCGTCTCCTTCTGGCGGCTCGGCCTGATGTCGGAAGCCGAAATGGCCGCGATCGACGCGTCCGTCACGAAGGAAGGAGCGTAAGCCGGCTTTGCCTTTCGATGCTTTCGACGCTCTTTTGGAGACCTTCTTCCCGGGCGGCGCCTGGAACGTCGAAACGGGGCTTTCGGGATGGAACAATACGACCCGCTATGTGACGGCAGGCGGCAATCGATGGGTGCTGCGCGTCTACGAAACGCATCGGGACGCGGACAAAATCCGGTTCGAGCATGCCGTTCTGCTCGAGCTTGCACGGCGGAACCCGCCGTTTGCGGTGCCGGTTCCGCTGCGCCTGCCGTCCGGCACAACGTTCGTGCCCGTGCCGGACGGCTCGGGCCGATTCGGCTGCCTGTTTCGCTACATCGAAGGGAATCGGCCCGACAGCTCGGTGCCGCGCGTCGCGGGCGCCGTCGGGGAAGCGGTGGGCGCGCTGTGCCGGGAGCTGATCGGCACGCCGTAAAGCCGTCTTATTCGGTTCCGGCCGGACGCTTGCGGTCGATCGCTTCCTCCATCGTTTTGTCCGTCAGGTGCGCGTAAATTTGCGTCGTTTCGGGCGAGGCGTGGCCGAGCTGCTCCTGGGTTTTGTACAGATCGTTGCGCAGATAGTAATCCGTCGCGAACGAGTGGCGCAGCTTGTGCACGGACAAATACGGCTTGCCGAACCGCTTGGCGTATTTGACGACCATTTCCTGAATCGCGCGCTTCGTCATGCGGGAGCCTTCTTTTTTGCCGTTCGCCAGGGCGAGAAAGAGGGCTTTTTCGCGTTTCGGGGCTTTGTACCGGATTTCTCTTTGCTGCAAATACGCTTCCAGATCGGCCACCGCGTCCTGGCGGAAGTATACCGGCGTTTTGAACGTGTCGTCGTTTTTCCCTTTGCGGTACACGTGAACCAGCTTCTTTTTCAGATCGAGATCGTCGACGTTCAGATTCACCACCTCGGACACGCGCAGCCCGGAGTTCAGGATGAGGCTGACGATGCAAGCGTCCCGCGTCCGGTTCAGCTCGTGCGCATGCAGCGCCTGCTTGTTGCCGGCAACGTCCGCCGCGTAATCGTGTTTGATATACGCGATAAACTCCGCGATTTCTTCGTCCTGGAGCAGCTTGCCTTCCAGCTTGGCCGCGGTATCCTTGGGCTTGTGCGTCCGCTTGATCGACACTTTGGCCATGACATTGCGCTTCAGCAGCGGATAGAAGTTCTCGTCCTCCGCGATCTGGCTCAAATAATGGAACAGCGAACGGAGGGACGAAAGCTTCCGCGAGATCGTCGTCCGGCTGTTGGCCTGCTCCTTGCGCGTGGCGAGGAACATCCGGTAGTTGTCGATGCTGTCCATGTGCAGCTTTTCCAGATCCTCGAGCGGAATGGCGGTCATGCTTTTCGCTTCCGTGAGGCCTTCCGCCATGAGCCAGGAGAAAAACGTCTCGTAGTCCCGCACATATTCGAGCAGGGAAGAAGGGGACAGGTCGGGCAATTTATAGTTGACGAACTTCTCCACATACCAGGGCATGCCGGGAATTCGCCGTTCGAGTTCTTCGCGGTCTTTCTTTTTTTGAAGATTCATAAGATCACCCGTTTGGAAAAGTGAAGTCGATTAAGTTTACATAATTATTATTATGTATATTTACGTCCGCGTATGCGGCAAAAAACGGTATAACCATAGAATAGTATAGCATGGATGGTCCGCTTGGCGCGGGGGCAAAACGGGAATGTCCATCAATCGATCCCGCGCGTTTTTCCGAAAATAAAAATCGTCTCATGCGTCCAAGCAGCGGAACCATCACGGCGAATCGGCGTCTAATGAAGGGAGGCGTCGGGAAGACGCTTCATTTCGGTGCCGGTATTGGAGGATCGCATTCATGAACGTTCGCAAACGGGTTTACAGAAGTTCGGTATGGGTCATGGCGTTGTTATTGTGGTGCACGGGGGTGCTCGCAGGTTCCGTCCAGGCCGCTTCATCGCCGATCGCCATTGTTCTGGATGGAAAACGGCTGACGAGCGACGTCGCTCCGTACATCGTGCCCAAAGCCAATGTGACGCTCGTTCCGTTGCGGGTCATCAGCGAGAGCATCGGAGCTGCGGTCGATTGGAACCCAAGCGCCAAGTCCGTGACCATCCGGATGTCGGGGACGACAATCGTCATGCGCACAGGCCAAAAATACGCCACGGTCAACGGCGGCAACATTATGCTGGATATCACCGTGCAGACGAAGCAGGGACGGACGATGGTGCCGCTGCGTTTTGTCGGCGAGCAGCTTGGCCTTGCCGTCAACTGGGATTCGGCTTCGCGCACCATTACGCTGCTGTCGGCAGCGGCCGGCGGGGGATCGGGCCGATCCGGAGGCGTCGTCGGCGCCTGGATTTCGACGGTCTATAATTTGGACTGGCCTTCCGCAGCCTCGTACGGAAATGCCGAAATGCAGAAGGCGGAATTTGCCGCTCTGCTTGACAAGCTCCAGGCCATGGGGGTCAATACCGTGTTCGTTCAGGTTCGTCCGGCGGCGGACGCCCTGTATCCGTCCAGGCTCGTTCCCTGGTCGAAAGCGCTCACCGGCGTTCAGGGAGCCGATCCCGGCTACGATCCGCTGGCGTACATGATCGAGCAAACGCATCTCCGCGGGATGAAATTCGAAGCCTGGTTCAATCCGTTCCGGGCGACGACGGACGGCAACACATCCGCGCTGGACCCGAGCCACGTCGCGCTCTCGCATCCGGAGTGGATCGTTAAAGCCGGCGGCAAGGACTACATCAACCCCGGCATCCCCGAAGCGCGTCGGCATATTATCGATGTCATCATGGAAGTGGTGAACGGATACGAGATCGACGGCGTGCATCTGGACGATTATTTTTATCCTTCAGGCGTTGCCTTTGCGGACGACGACGCTTTTGCAACCTATAACAGCGGCGGCTTCGCCGACAAGGCGGACTGGCGGCGCGACAACATCAACCGGTTCGTGCGCGAGCTCGGAGAGGCGATTCACGCGGCGAAACCGCAGGTGAGATTCGGCATCAGTCCGTTCGGCGTATGGCGCAACAAAAGCGCGGACAAAACCGGATCGGATACGAAAGCCGGCGTCTCCGCGTACGACGATATGTACGCCGACGTCCGGACGTGGATTCGCGAGGAATGGATCGACTACGTCGTTCCGCAAATTTACTGGAGCTTGTCCTTTTCCGCCGCCAGATACGACGTTTTGACCGACTGGTGGGCCAACGAGGTCAAGGGGACGAACGTCGACCTGTACATCGGGCATGCCCCGTACAAGCTCGGAACGTCGGAGGCGGGCTGGCAGACGGCTCAGGAAATCGTCAATCAGTTAAAGTACAACGAATCGGTGCCGGAAGTGAAGGGCGACGTCTTTTTCAGCGCCAAAGATTTGCTTCGCAACCCGCTCGGGGTCGCCGATGCGTTAAAGCAGTATTACGGATTGAAATGAAAGCAGGCTTAAGGAACCTCCGATCCCGCTTTGACGGCGGCATCGGAGGTTTTTTTGTTCTTCGAGTTTAAGTTTACATAATATTTATTATGTAGAAATATAATTTCGGCATTATATGAATAAAATATAATCTATCGAATATTCTTTTCGTTTAGATAGAATTTAGGGGATTTTACATCTTCTATACGTCGACTTTGATTGAAGTGTTCATTCGGAGACAGGCGGAAGCGAGAGGGGCTGTATTCGTGACAATAGGCTTCTTCGTCCTGAACGATCCGGCGACGGCCGGCTGGAACGAGAACCGAATCGCTGCGGTACTCACCCGGATTCAGCAAGGCGGCACTCTAATCATCTGAGAAAATTAATGGCATTAAACAAAGGCGAAACCCTTGAAAATCCTTGAATTCCGAAAAGGACTCCATGATAATTTGAGCAATTAATGATTTATTGCGTTAATCATTATCGGCATGGAGTTTAGGCGTAGCGGGAGGTAGGAGGGGGACGACGTTGGATGGAATAAGAGAGCTGACGACGGCGCTGCTGCTGTGACTGATCGATATCGCCGTTCGGCGGATTTCGCTGCCTTGGAGCCGGATCGTTGCGCATCTTCGCAGCGGGTTGCCGTCAACCGTCAAAGCCAAGCGAGAGGAATCTTCTTCCTCTCAGCCTGCTGCGCATCCGGCGCGGAGCCATCCCTCTATCCGGGCAACTCCGCCAACCCCGGAGCCTGCGAGAAGGGAAACTGCGAGCGTTTCGGATTCTTCGAAAGCTGCGGATTCTACGGATGCCATGAGCCGGCTGCTCGCGGCCAAAAAAAAAGAAACCGCCGCCGATAAGAAAATGCGCGCGAGGTTGCGGAAATGTTTTCCCTTTATACGGAATTTCTGATATGTTTAACGTATACTCCGAAATTGCTCCCGATCCGAGCGAAGCAAATGAATCGGGGAGAATGAATGGAGCAATTGTTTTTTAAATAATATCTTTACATAAAATTACTTCTTACTTATAATATCCCATAATACCTCAGTTTTCCTTCATACGACTTCCTTCCTAACTTTTCAACTAGAATTGTCCTATAATTGTCTAAAAATTAAAAAATCTCTGAGCTTTTTGGTACTTAAGGGCGCTTGGCGGTCTTCTTTTTCATCTATGCATCCTAGATTTTCCTATAAATCCACAATATTGTGTTTTACTTATTAATTAATATATTGCGTTTCCATTTTGAAACGCAAGGAGAGAGGAAGATGAGGATGAAAAGGAAATGGAATTGGTTGATGGTGGTCGTTCTCGCGTTATCCATGATGCTTGCCGCATGCACCGGCAACAAGAACGACAACGAATCGGAAAGCCCGAGTGCCTCGCCCTCGGAAAACGCAAGCCCAAGTGCAAGCGCAAGCTCTTCGCCTTCGGAGACGGCGACGGGGGAAGATCAGACGTTCGGACTGATCAAAGCGACCGACACGTCCAAAATCCCCGCCGCGTCCAAAAACCGGACCGATACGCTGATCATCGGCATGCAGGCCCCTCAAGGGATTTTCAATCCGATCTATATGCAAACCGCCTACGATTTCTACGTGTGCTACGCTCTTTTTGACTCTTTCCTCGAAGTCAACCCCGACGGTACGTATTCCGAAAGTCTGGCCGAGAAGGTCGATATTTCCGAAGACGGCCTCAAATATACCTTCCACCTGAAACCGGGCGTCACCTTCACGGACGGCACGCCGATGACGGTCAAAGACTATTATTTTACGCTGAAACTTCTGCTGGATTCGAGTTACGACGGAGAACTCGATCCGCTTAGCTATAACATTGTGGGCGCGAAAGAATATCACGAAAACAAGGCGAGCGAAATCTCGGGCGTCAAAATCATTGACGATTATACCGTCGAAGTGACCGTAACCGAGAAATCGGCGCTGACGCGGGACGAACTGGGCAATATTTATATTTTGCCGGAGGCTTATTACGGTAAAGGCTACAAACAAGGCAACCTTCAATCGGTTAAGGCGCTCAACGACAAACCGCTCGGCAGCGGCCAATATAAACTCGCTTCGTACAAACCCGGGCAGGAAGTGGTGCTCGAAGCGAACGAAAACTATTTCAGAGGCGCGCCGAAAATCAAACAAGTGATCTACAAGCCGACCACCGAAACGACCCAATTGGAAATGCTGCGCAACGGCGAAACGGATATGCAGGAAGGCGTTACGGTTACGGAAGACAACGTGGAAGAGCTGAAAGCTTTCGGTTTTGTCGATCTCAGCCTTTTGCCGAACAACGGCTATGGCTATATCGGCTTGAATCATAAGCTGAAGAAATTCCAGGATGCGAAGGTTCGCCAGGCGCTCACGTACGGGCTGAACCGCGCCGAAATCGTCGAGAGCATTTACGGGCCGTATGCCCGGGTGATCAACATTCCGCAATCGAACGTATCTTGGGCTTATACGGAAGAAAATATCGAAAAATACGAATTCGATCCGGAAAAAGCCAAGCAGCTCCTCGATGAAGCCGGCTGGGTTGTCGGCTCGGACGGCATTCGCGAGAAGGACGGAGAGAAGTTCAAGATCAACTTCTCCGCAACGGCCGACAATCCGGTCGTCGACGCGCTGCTCCCGATTATGACCAAGAACTACAAAGACTTGGGCATCGAAGTCGTGTCCGAAACGCTCGATTTCAACGCGATCATGGATAAGAAGGACAAAGGCGATTACGAAATGTACTTTGCGGCTTGGGGCTTGACGCCCGATCCCGACAACACCGTGTATATTACCAACGGAGCGCAAAACGATTCCGGCTACTCCAACAAAAAGGTCGACGAGCTGATGGCCGCCGGCAAGAAAGAGCTCGACATCGAGAAAAGAAAAGAAATTTACAAGCAAATGTATCAGGAGCTGAACAAGGACGTTCCCGATATCCTCCTGTATCAACGCGCGAACTTGATCGCGATCAACGCCCGTGCGCAAGGCTTTGACATTTCGCCTTATAAAGAATTCCCGTTCAGCCTGTATCAGGTGGAGTTGCAGCAATAATAAGGGCAGAGGGATATGTTCGGCTCGCAACGGGCCGGGCATATCCCTTTACAGCCGGGAGGAATAGGGATGAGGCAGTATATCATCAGACGTCTGCTCCAGATGATTCCTACGTTGATCGGCATCTCCATTGTGGTGTTCGCGATTACCGCCTTGGTTCCGGGGGATTACATTACGGCCCGCAACAACCCCAATATGACGATCGAAAAAGCGGAAGAGTTAAGAAGGCTGTACGGTCTCGACAAGCCCGATATCCAGCGGTACTTCATCTGGGCGGGAAATATGCTGCAGGGAAAATTCGGCGATTCGCTTCAGCATAAAAAACCGGTGCTGGAAGTGATTAATACGTATGTCTGGAACTCGTTTATCATCGCTTTTTGTTCGCTCGTGTTAAGCTGGTTTTTCGCGATCATCGCCGGGGTGTTTTCAGCCAAATTCCAATATTCTCTATTAGATAAGCTGATTACGCTGTTTGTGTTCGTGTGCATGTCGCTGCCATCTTTTTTCATCGGACTTCTCGTGATCAAAATATTCGCGCTGACGCTCAATTGGTTTCCCGTCGGCGGCATGACGACCGGGGGGCTGAACGCCACCGGCTGGGCATACGTCAAAGACGTCGCTTATCACGGTTTCCTGCCGATTCTTGTGCTGACGATGCTCAGCACGGGAAGCCTGACCCGTTATTTCCGGACAAGTATGCTGGAAGTGATCCGTCAAGACTACATCCGGACGGCCCGCGCCAAAGGCCTCAAGGAACGGACCGTCATCTTCAAGCATGCGCTTCGCAACGCCATGATTCCGGCCATCACGCTCCTTGGGTTCGAATTGCCCGCCCTGTTCGGGGGAGCGATCATCCTGGAGCATATTTTCATCTGGCCGGGGATCGGTCAGGTCTATCTCGGCTCCATCTCGATGAGAGACTATCCGTTTATGCTGGGATTCACCATCATCCTTGCCGCGCTGACGCTCCTCGGGAATATGCTGTCCGACGTGCTTTACGGAGTGGCGGATCCCCGAATCCGTCTGAAGTAGAGGGGGAGAGGCCATGTCGACGGAAAGTTTGCCTGTTAAAACCAAAGCCGCAGCTAACCTGGCCAAATCGGCGGATTCGCCGTGGAGACTGGCATTCCGGCAGTTTTCCCGCAACCGGCTTGCGGTCGCCGGATTTATCATCCTGCTGGTCATGGCGGTGATTTGCTTCATCGGTCCGTTCTTCTCGCCCTATAACCTGTACGATTACTCCGTAAAGGACAAAAACCTGGCACCGAACGCCCAATACTGGCTCGGCACCGACAAGCTCGGACGCGACGTGCTGCTGCGTCTCATGCTGGCGGGACGGATCTCCTTATTGGTCGGCATTGTCGCCACGATGGTAACCGTACTGATCGGTTCGATTCTGGGGGCGCTTGCCGGGTTTTACCGGAAGTTTGTGGACACGGTCATTATGCGGACGGCGGATATTTTTATGTCGCTGCCGACGCTGCCCATTCTCATCATTCTGGGCACCGTGCTGTCGGACCTGAAAGTGCATCCGTCTTACCGCATTTATTTTTTGATGCTGATCATCGGCTTGCTCAACTGGACGACGCTCGCCAGGCTGGTTCGCGGACAAGTGCTGATGCTGCGGGAACAGGAATTCATGCAGGCGACGGAGGCGCTCGGGCTCCGGGATCGAAGGAAAATATTCCGCCATCTGCTGCCGAATACGGTCCCGATTATCATCGTAACGGCAACCCTGAGCGTGGCCAGCGCCATCCTGTACGAATCCGCGATGAGCTACCTCGGGATCGGCGTCGTGCCGCCCACTCCGTCGTGGGGAAATATGATTGCCGACGCCAACAGCCTGATCGATTTCCGCAAAAGACCGTGGCTTTGGATTCCTCCCGGCATGTGCATTCTGATTACGACCGTGGCCATTAATCTGATCGGGGATGGACTTCGCGACGCGCTCGATCCGAAATCGAAGAAATAAAAGTGGGAGGTGCGATATGGCGAAAGAGATCGTGCAGTTCCGCAATCTGGAAACCCATTTTCATACTCCCGCGGGCATCGTCAAGGCTGTCGACAACGTGAGCTTTTCCATCCGGGAAGGCGAAACGCTGTGCGTCGTCGGCGAGTCCGGCTGCGGAAAAAGCGTGACGGCCATGTCGCTGATGAGGCTGGTCGAATCGCCGCCGGCGCGAATCTCCGGCGAAATATGGTTTGACGGCAAGGACGTATTGAAGCTGAGCAAAAAGGAGATGTCGAATTTGCGCGGCAACGACATCTCGATCATTTTCCAGGAGCCGATGTCCTCGCTAAACCCCGTGCTGACGATCGGCGAACAAATCACCGAGCCGCTGGCGCGCCATCTGCTGATGGACCGCAAGGAGGCAAAGAAAAGGGCGATCGAGCTCATCCGGCTCGTCGGCATTCCCCGCGCGGAAGCCATCTTCGACGCCTACCCCCACGAATTGAGCGGCGGCATGCGCCAACGGGTGATGATCGCCATCGCCTTGAGCTGCAATCCGAAGCTGCTGATCGCCGACGAGCCGACGACCGCGCTTGACGTGACGATCCAGGCGCAAATCTTGGATTTGATGCGGGATCTCAAAAAGAAGTTCAGTACGGCGATCATGCTGATTACGCACGACCTGGGCGTCGTGGCCGAGATGGCCGATTACGTGGTCGTCATGTACGCGGGCAAAATCATCGAGGAAGCGCCTGTGCTGGAGCTGTTTCAAAATCCGCAGCATCCTTATACGAAAGGGCTGCTTAACGCGAAGCCGATTCTCGGCCAGAAGCGGGAGCGCTTGTATTCGATACCGGGACAGGTCCCGAACCCGATCGAGCTGGAGGATAACTGCCATTTCCACGACCGCTGCGAATATTGCATGGAGATTTGCCGAATCAAACCGCCGCCGTTTCGCGCGCACGGCAACGACAAACACAAAACGGCATGCTGGTTGTACGAGGAAGAGAGGGAAATCCATGAGCGAAGCTCTCATACGGGTTGAGCGGTTAAAAAAGTACTTTCCGATTAGGGGCGGCGTTTTTCAACGGACGGTCGGGTATGTGAAGGCGGTCGACGGCGTCTCGTTCGACATCCGCAAAGGCGAGTCGTTCGGTCTTGTGGGCGAATCGGGCTGCGGAAAAAGCACCATCGGCCGAACGATTCTCCGGCTGGGAGACAAGACGGAAGGGAACGTCTTTTTTAACGGCCAAGACATATACAAGCTGCGGAAAGAAGAAATGCGAAAGCTGCGTCCCAAGCTGCAGATCGTGTTCCAAGACCCGTTCGGATCGCTGAATCCCCGGATCAAAGTCGGCGAAGCGATCGGGGAAGCGCTGCTTGACCATGGCGTCACCGACCGCAAGGAAGTGCGCAGGCGCGTTCTTCAGACGCTGGAAATCTGCGGGCTGGCGAGCTATCATTACGACCGGTATCCGCACGAATTTTCCGGCGGTCAGCGTCAGCGGATCGGCATCGCCCGCGCCTTGATTCTGAACCCCGACTTTATTGTCGCGGACGAACCGGTATCGGCGCTGGATGTGTCCATTCAGGCGCAAATCATCAACCTGCTCAGCGATCTGCAAAGAGAGCAAAGCCTGACGTATTTGTTCATTTCCCATGATTTAAGCGTGGTCGAGCACCTCTGCAATCGTGTCGGGGTCATGTATTTGGGGTCCATGGTCGAGCTGGCGGGGAAGGAGGAACTGTTCCAAAATCCGCTTCATCCGTATACGAAAGCGCTGATGTCGGCGATTCCGGTTCCGGACCCGACGGTTAAGCGGGAACGGATTGTGCTGAAAGGCGATATCCCGAGCCCGGCGAACCCGCCGTCCGGATGCAAGTTCCATACCCGCTGTCCGATCGCGACGGATATTTGCAGTCAGAAGGTTCCCGAATACCGGAACGTGGGCCGCGATCATTGGGTCGCTTGTCATTTGGCATAATCATTGGAAGGATTTATCATGCGACAAAACAATAAGCATAAGCCATCAAGCGCACTCACAACGATGAAGCTGTTGTGAGTGCTTCGAACTTTGAGAGGAGGTAAAGATTTGTCTGAGACGATTTACTGTTATGAGGATATTCTTATCATGCTTGATTCCTTATTAAAAGAACAATCTAGATTCGGTTAAGCCCTCAAACTTAAAAACCGATATACTTTTTCACAAAACCCGTATTTTGTACATATGTCTATAAAGGTTTAAATTTAGTGTCATACATTCCACCCAGTCATCTCCAGCACTGTCCAGTAACAATTAAATACGAACTTCTATACCATTGGCCTCATACTAACTCAGATAGTTCGTATTTAATTGTTACAATGGAGATTCCACTGCCTGGGAAGGTCATCGTTAAAAAATGATGGCCTTAAGGCCTTGTAGTGAAAAATTCCACTACAAGGCCTTGATTTTACAAGGGTGCTGTCAAACTCGGGTTTTTAGCAATTTAAACATGGCAGGATAATTTGTGTTTCACTTCATTTTTCGATTGTAAACAACTTTAGACCAGAGGAAAATAGCATTACCAATTAATAAGATTGTAAATTGCCATCCAGTTTCGCCTTTAACAAAAAAATCATAAAGTGACCAAATTAATAATGCTGTAGTATAAAACATAAAGGCATATTTTGCGGATTTCTCATTTTGATAATTCTCCATTTCATCTGCTTTTCGTATTTTCAATTTTTATCCTCCTCGAAAACAAATAATTTATCAACTGTTGTATCAAGAATAATAGATAATTTGAATGCTAACGATAAAGTGGGATCGTATTTGTCATTTTCAATGGCATTGATGGTTTGTCTAGTAACCCCACATTTAACTGCAAGTTGTTCCTGAGAAATATTCATACTTTTTCTTATATCCCTGATATTGTTCTTCAATAAGCAATCACCCAACCTTTATGATGTAAAAAACATTTTACATTTAGGATTATAAAATAGCATCGATGAAATGTCAAATTATCTTTACATTTTATCGATGCTTCGGCAGATCAGTTTCAGGCTCTTGCCGTCGCGGATCTTCCGGATGGCTGTTTCTGCGCAGTTCGATATCCAAGTTTTTCGGCCCCGCCGAAACGGGACTATTGCAAGGCCTTCGTTATATTGTGGGAAATCGGCTGCTTCTCGTGCTTATTAGCGGTTTTCTGTTTTTCGGCATTGTAAATGGCGTCTTCGCCGTCCTCCCCATCTTTGCTATGAAATATAAGCTCAGTCCCGATCAGTACGTCGTTCACTCCTCACTTATTACCGTCTTTCTGGGCATCGGCTTTCTTATCGGCAGCATCCTTGGCCCTCATCTGATCCGACGTTTCACGAGAGCACCGATCCTCATATCCGGCCTGTTTATATCCAGCCTTCTGGTCGGGGGACTTGGCTGGGCCGGGCGGATTGAAGTCTGAGTAAGCTTCTTCTATTTAGCTGCGCTCCCTCCCCTGGCCCGCAAGAGCTTGGCTCATGCGACGGCCGAACGAGCGATCGCCAAGGGGGAAATGTCTAAATCCCATAAATGAAAAAAGCCGCTATCTCAACGGCTTCTAATGGGATGATGTTCTTGTCTTAACTTTCAATAGCCGCAGGCTGTTGAGTGTCACCATCAGCGTCGCTCCCATATCAGCCAGGATCGCAAGCCATAAAGTCAGCCAGCCCGGCACGATAAGCACTAGCGCAAGCAGCTTGATGCCTAAGGAGAACGTCACGTTTTGTTTGATGATCGCAAGCGTCTTTTTGCTTAAGCGGATCGTGTAAGGCAGTTTTCGCAAATCGTCTGCCATCAATGCGATATCAGCCGTCTCCAGCGCAGTGTCGGTACCCGCACTCCCCATCGCAATGCCGACGGTGGAAGCCGCAAGCGCTGGCGCGTCATTCACTCCATCACCCACCATGGCCACGCTAGGGTAGCTTTGCCGCAGCTGCTTGATGTATTGGAGCTTATCTTGAGGAAGCAGCTCCGCTTTAACCTCGTCCACACCCAACTGATTTCCTATGGCGTCAGCCGTCGCTTGGTTATCGCCTGTGAGCATGATCGTCTTTTGAACCCCAATGGAATGCAGCTCTTCTATAACGGCTTTGCTCGAATCGCGTACGGTGTCGGCCACCGCGATGAAGGCGAGCACTTCTTGCTGCGTCCCCAGTACCATAACGGTTTTTCCTTGAGTCTGCAGCGTACGGATTCGCTCGCGCGCCGTATCGGTGATGCCGGATCTTAGTTCGTCAAAGAGCTTTGGGCTACCGATAAAATACAGCTGGCCGTCTACCGATGCTTTGACGCCTTTGCCTGTGATCGATTGGAAATCATCCACCGAAAGCGGTAGATCGGCGCCCATTTGTTCGGCTTTGCGCACGATGGCCGAAGCCAACGGATGCTGGGATCCTCTTTCGATTGCTGCGGCAATCGAAATCAGCTCGCTTTCGCTACGCCCGCCAAATGCGACGATGTCCGTCACTTCGGGAAATCCCTTGGTTAACGTGCCCGTTTTATCAAAAGCTACCGCCGAGATTCGCCCCGCCTCTTCGAGATGGATGCCGCCTTTGATCAGCACACCGTTTTTGGCCGCATTGCCGATAGCGGTAACGATGGAAATGGGGGTGGAAATAACCAGTGCGCAAGGACATCCCACCACAAGCAGCGACAATCCACGGTAAATCCAGTCTCCCCACTCCGCGCCCAATAGCGGCGGAATGACAGCGATCCCGATGGCCAGCGCCATAATCGCAGGTGTGTAATATTGGGCGAACCGGTCCACAAATGCCTGAGATGGCGCTCGCTCGGCCTGCGCTTCTTCTACGAGATGAATGATTTTGGAGATCGTCGTGTCTTCAACGCGCTTCGTCACTCTGATTTCAAGCAAGCCTTCCTCGTTTAACGTGCCGGCGAATACTTCGTCGTTTACGGTTTTCGTGACCGGAACCGATTCTCCCGTAATGGCCGCTTGATTGATCGTTGACGTTCCTTTGATCACAACACCGTCCATCGCAAGCTTTTGCCCCGGCTTGACGATCATCACGTCGCCAACTTGAATCTCATCTACACTCACCGTCAATTCTGAAGAACCGCGCCGAATCAGCGCTTCTTTGGGCGCGATGTTCATAAGCGAGCGGATGGATTGGCGCGCCTTTTGCATAGAGAAGCGCTCCAACGCTTCGCTGACCGCAAAGAGCACCACGACGACAGCGCCTTCGCCCCACTCCCCAATGGCAGCGGCTCCGATAATGGCGACCGTCATCAGCGTGTTCATGTCAAACTGCAGCCGAAACAGATTTCTGATCCCTTTTTGAAAGAGTTTGTAACCGCCGATCAACATGGCCGCACCAAACGTCAGGGCAGGAAGCATGCCCGCTTCCCCGTAAACTGAAGCAAGGAGATATCCTGCGGCCATCAACATTGCCGAGAGGAGCGCGTTCCCATTTTCTTTCCAAAACGGTTCTTTCTTTTCAGCGACCCGTTGTTTTTCCGGAATTACCTTCAAATTTTCAAAGGCGCCGGCTTTTTCCAACTCTTCTATGGTCGCATTTCCAATAACGGTAATTTTGGAGGCTCCAAAATTAACCTGCGCATCCGCTACTCCGGGCAATTTTTTTACGTTCTTTTCAAAAATGCCGGCACAATTGGTGCAGGTAAGTCCTTGTACGCGGTAAACTTGTTTCTCATGGTTCGCCGCCTCATGTTGTCGCATGAGCCACCCACTCCTTGCTATGGGTTGAAGCCAGTTGAATGAACTGTCGGACGCGATCGTCCTCCAAGGAGTAAAATGCCAGCTTCCCTTCCTTGCGGAATTTGGCCAATCCAAGCTGCTTTAACATTCGCAGATGATGCGATGCGGTTGCCAGCGAGGATCCGATGATATTGGCCACGTCGCATACGCACAGCTCATCTTCCTCGAACAAAGCAAATGCGATTTTCATGCGGGTCTCATCGGCCAGCACTTTAAACGTCTTAACCATGCTTTGAATATCGTGTTGCCGCAGAGCATCTTGTACTTTGCGCACTTTTTGTTCGTCATAACAATAAACTTCGCAGCTGTCTTTCATGCCGTACCCCCATACAATCAAATACCCATTTGATTATTAGGAGCGTATCATAACGAAATGATTCAGTCAAATGTTCATTTGATTATAGGCTTCCCCTTACCGAATCGTTCCATTCGGCAGCCCCTTACGATTTCGACTTTTACTTTTTGGAAAGCGGGTTTGATCGCCGCAATGTAATTCCCGACATGGCTTTTCCTGTGGGCTTAATTCCCGTTAAAACGATTTCTTTATTCATGTGATCCCTCCTCGTGATAAATAAAAAAGGGGCTCTCGTCCTGAAAGGACGAGAAAACCCCGTGTACCACCTTCATTAGCCCGCATCTATGCGTACTCTCTTCATCATCGCAACATTTGATTATGGACTCGATCCGCATCGCTGTTCTGTCAATAAAACGAGATTTCTTCATAATCGATTTTGCCGATAAGCTTGTCAATCCCGTTGATCCGCGAAGCGTCCAAACGTTTCAAAAAACCGATCAACCGCTTCTGCCAATCGGGCTCCGCATCCTCCTTCTGCCGGATGATGGACAGAAGATCGCCGGAACCGTTTCGCAGCTCCTCGTAAAAGACGATCTTCGCCAGGATCGCCAGCTCCATGTCGCCGAAGGATGCGTACAGCGCATCGTATTCATCTCCGTATAGGCAATCGCTTTCCAACATATCCAAATAATCGTGCAAAGAGAAAAAATTCGATTGAATGAGCCGGACTTTCTCCTCCTTCGTTTCGCTGCGGATGATTTCGTCAAGCAATCTGCGCAGCCGGACATCGCTCATCCTGTCCCCCGCACGGAGTGAGAGGACGACAGGCTGGATCTTCTCTTCCATGTCCGTAATGATGACCGCCTGCAGGTTATGGTATTCTGCGGCGTTGACGATTCGCCGTATCAGATTTTGGCCGCATTCATTCATGTAGGCTACGGCCCTGGGATCGAGGATTTGCAAGTTGTGCTGCAGCCGGGTCATGGCTTCGCGAATCATCTTCCGGATCTCGGAAGCGTCCGCATAAGTGAACATGCGTTCCAACCGTTCAAATTGATAGGGCGAAATCCGGATTTGGCCGGCGTCTCCCCCGGACAATACGGAAAATAGAGCGTTGTTTAGCACCAATTCGAACATGTTGAACAATTCAATCCGATAATCGAACCGGCACACGCTCCCGAAGTTCTCCAGCAACCGGAGCAGGTCTTCCCGGGCGAATTTGAAACAAAACCGGTTCTCGATTTGCAGCCGCTCCAAGTACTGCTTTATATAAAAGATGCCCTGCAGACGCATGTCATCCAGCGCCAAGGGGTAATCCATGCTGGCCATCGTGTTATGAGCGTCGAATAGGATGCCGTACTTTTTCAGAAAGATAGGCAGCGATTCCTCGATCGTCGTGTTGTAGGCTTCGACCGGAACGTCCAGTTTCTGCCGTTTGACTTCGTTGTAGAGCCGTTTGGTTTCTTCGAAGCATTGCCGGACGCATTCGACTCCTTTTTCGTACAAGTCTGCGATATCGCCTGTTTTTAAGCAGAGAATCGCCTTGTCGTGGTTCTCTAAGCTTGCCAAATAAGCATCCACTGCATACAGCACGGAGGCCAAAATGTTTTCCGCCGTTTCGGTGGTTACGGAAGAACTTTCACCTTGCGTATACCGTCGGATCAGATCCTGCAAAATGAGCAGCAGCCGATTCTGGACGACGTACGCTTCCCGATTGTCCAAAAGGCCTGCGCGCTGCCCTTCGTTCAAGAGAGACAACGTATACTGGTTTCGTTTTAACCCTGAGAAATGGATTTTGCTTTGGGGAATCGGCAACCGGCTGTCGTTTGCCTCATGGCCAAAGTGATCAAGCTTCATTCGTCATCCTCTCCTTCGCGCAGCAACTCGTCGCGCATGGCTTCGATTCTGAAATCCGCCGCGAACTCTTCAAGCTTGCTTCTTAACAGTTCCAAAGAACCCCCGCATTCGTTGTCGAAGCAATCTTTCATGATCCCGATCAGCTTGGCGTCGCCGATCTTGTCCTCGGTTTCGTTTTTGAGAAAATAGAAGATTTCGTGCAGTTCATTGAGCGTGGATGCGTAATGATCCTGGCGGATATGCGGCGATTCGGAGAAAACCTCGATGATTTCCTTTGTCGCTGCTATCCCCAATTCCAACCGCCCGTAGCTGTGCAGCACCCGATTTCTTTCCGCCAAAAGCTGTTTGATTTCGTCGGGGGCAAGCGTCAGTCCGAACGGCTGCGTCTTCTCGTTCAGCTCAAGCAGCTCGATCAGATGCTGCTCCGGTATCGACAAGCTCATGGAGTTGAAGAGGCGGGACAGGTTCATGCGGCTTCCTCCCGTCGGAATGGATGGCGTTAAATTGTCTATTGACTTTTTCGTGAATTTGTGATATAATAAAATTTAATAAATTTATATTTTAGTTCGGACATTATATCACCCTTGCTTCGTGGTGTCAACACATACCGATATGAACAAAAGCCGTCGGCCTTTACGCACGTAGAGGCTGGCGGCTTTTGTTCGAGGCGGCTGTGGCGGTCACCTTTTTTCGCGAATTTCTTTGCTAATCCGGTCAACGACTGCTTGTACGCTTTGAATTCCCAGGTCTCCTTCCCCGCGTTTTCTGACGGCTGCAGTGCCGGAGGCGGCTTCGTTTTCCCCGAGGATCAGCATGTAAGGGACTTTCTCCAGTTGCGCCTCGCGGATTTTGTAGCCCAACTTCTCGTTGCGCCCATCGATCTCCACGCGTATCCCCGCCTCGCTCAACGCCGCCTTCACTTGGAAAACATAGTCAAGATAGCGATCCGACAAGGGCAGCAGCTTCGCCTGAACCGGCGCGAGCCAAAGCGGAAATGCGCCGCCGTAATGCTCGGTTAAAATGCCGATGAAACGGTCGATGGAACCGTATACGGCGCGATGAATCACGACCGGCCGGTATTTCCGGTTGTCTTCGCCGATGTACGACAGGTCGAACTTCTCCGGCATCTGAAAATCCAGTTGGATCGTCGCGCACTGCCAGCTCCGCTTAAGGGCGTCCAAAATGTGAAAATCGATTTTGGGACCGTAGAAGGCTCCGTCGCCTTCGTTAATCCGATACACGATGCCCAACCGGTCCAACACATGCCGTAGCGCCGTCTCCGCTTGGTTCCACAGCTCATCGGAGCCCATCGAATTTTCCGGACGTGTGGACAGTTCGATCCTGTACTCGAAGCCGAACACTTCATAGACCCGGTCGATCAACTCGATCACGCGGGAAATTTCATCCTCGATCTGGTCCGGTCTTACAAAAATATGCGCATCATCCTGGCAGAACGTACGCACACGCATCATCCCGTTCAAAGCGCCCGAAAACTCATGGCGGTGCACTTGCCCGAACTCGGAAATCCGGATCGGCAGTTCGCGGTAGGAATGCAGGCTGTTTTTAAATATCAGCATGTGTCCCGGACAATTCATCGGTTTGAGGGCGAATTTCGTTTCATCGGCTTCCGTAAAGTACATGTTTTCGCGGTAATGATCCCAGTGGCCCGACTCCTCCCACAGCCTTTGTTTCATGATGAACGGCGTGCGCACTTCTTCATAATTCCGTTTCTGCTGCATACTGCGCAAAAATTGTTCAAGCTCCGTCCGGACGATCATTCCTTTGGGCAAGAAGAATGGCATCCCGGGCGCTTCTTCGGAAAACATGAACAGTCCTAGCTCTTTGCCCAGCTTCCGGTGATCGCGCTTTTTGGCTTCTTCAAGGCGTTGCAAATGCTCGTCGAGCTGCCCCTTTTTCGGGAATGAAGTCCCGTAAATGCGCTGAAGCATTTTATTTTTGGCGTCCCCGCGCCAATAGGCTCCGGCAACGTTCATCAATTTGAACGCTCTGATGCGGCCTGTGGAAGGAAGATGCGGTCCGCGGCAAAGGTCGCTAAACTCACCCTGCGTATAGACGGTGATCACGGCATCTTCGGGCAGATCGCGAATCAGCTCCAACTTGAGCGGCTCTTCGCGTGCTTCGAACATTTTTATGGCTTCTTCGCGACTGATCACGCGGCGGGTGATCGGCAGGTCTTCCTGCGCGATCTTTTCCATCTCTTTTTCGATCGCCTCAAGGTCGTCGTTCGTGAGCGGCTTCTCCATGTCGATGTCGTAGTAAAACCCGTCTTCGATAACGGGGCCGATTCCGAGCTTGGCGGCCTTTTCCCCGTATAGGCGCTTAATGGCTTGCGCCATCAAATGCGCCGTGCTGTGGCGGCAGATGTCCAGACCATCGTTGCTGTCCAGCGTAATGATTTCGACGAGCGCGTCCTCTTCAATCGCCCGGTTTAAATCGACCGGCTTGCCGTTGATTTTTCCTGCCACCGCTTCTTTTTTCAGTTTTGCGCTAATGGACGCCGCCACCTGCTCGATTGTCACGCCGCGTTCGTATTCCCGAATCGTTCCGTCGGGAAGCGTCACTCGTATGGCCATTCGAAACCCCTCCGTTATGATGATTTGATTATTTGAACGCAAAAAGCGCACCTGCCCGCAAGGGACGAGTGCGCTCGTGGTTCCACCCTTATTCGATCCGCAAAGTCGCGAATCCTCATTCCATTCGATAACGGGAATACCCGGCGAAGCATACTCTCAAGGATCAATCCTGATTTCCAGATCGCAGCTACAAGGCGGTAAATCCTTAAGATACCGAAGAGGCTTTCAGCCGATGGCCTCTCTCTCTGAGCGGATCTCGTTAAGGATGCGTGTCCTTGATTCCAGCTTTTATTGTTTCATATCATAGCGCTTGGCGTTTGTAATGTCAATAACTTCCAATCGTTCATGCTTTCGGTCAAATAAACGCGTCGAGCACAAGCACGCCCGCAAACGCGATGAACGACAACAGCGTCTCGAGCACCGTCCACGTCTTGAACGTTTCTTTGACCGACAAGCCCAGATACTCCTTTACCATCCAGAAGCCTGCATCGTTGACGTGCGAGAACATCAGGGACCCCGCGCCCGTCGCGATCACGAGCAGTTCCAGATTGACGCCCGACATGTTGGCGATGATCGGCGATACGATGCCCGCAGCCGTCGTGAGCGCCACCGTTGCCGAGCCGGTTGCGATCCGGATGAGGCCCGAAACCAGGAAAGCCAGCAAGATCGGAGAAAGTGACAGGTTTTCCGATATTTGCGCAATCGCGCTTCCGACGCCGCTATCCACCAGAATTTGTTTGTAGCCGCCGCCGGCGCCGATAATCAGGACGACGGAACCGATCGGCAGCAAGCATTCTTCGACCAGCTTTTGCAGCCGATGCTTGTTCGACCCGAGCCGGTAACCCAGAAAAATGAACGCGACAAAACAGGTAATCAGAAGCGCAATGACCGAGCCGCCGATGAAGGAAATGAATCGGTTGACGACTTCCGGCAAATGGAAGATCGGCGCGATAACCGGGAGCAGGATGAGAAGGACCGGAAGCAAAATGATGAAGAAGGATATGCCCGTGCCCGGCAGCTTCTTGACTTCTTCCGCTTCGGCAATCTGAATGGCGGGTTCTTCCGACGGAACCACGCGCTTGCTCACCCATTGGGCAAACAGCGGGCCCGCGACGATAGCCGGAGGGATGGCGATCAGCAGCGAGTACATCAGCACCTTGCCGAGGTCGGCGCCGTAAATCTGAATCGCCGTCATGGCTCCCGGATGCGGCGGCACCAGACCGTGCACGATGGAAATGCCCGCCAAGACCGGAAGGCCAACGAGCAGCAGATTTTGTTTGGTCGATTTACTGATGGCAATCGCAAGCGGCAACAAAACGACAAGACCCACTTCGAAGAAGACGGGAATCCCGATAATGAAGCCGGAGAACAACATCCCCCATGGCATGAATTTGGGTCCGAACAAGCGTATAAAAAATCTGGCGACCTGCAGTCCGGCTCCGGAATCGGACATCATTTTGCCGAGAATGGTTCCAAGCGCCAAAATCCCGATCAAATGGCCCAGGACGCTGCCTACTCCGCTTTCGTACGCGGCGACGATCTTGTCCATGGGCATGCCGGACATGACGGCCAGAAACAAGCTCGCTACCGTCAAGCTGATGTATGCGTGCCACTTCCACCAGGATACGCCTAAAATTACGATCACAATCGAAAGCGCCGTAATGACTAAAAGATACGCGTTCATTCCTTTTCCTCCCCCTATTCCTCGCGACTTGCTTGTTGCGCCGTCATCCGGATCCGCTGCCAAACAAATCGTCATTCACTCATGCTGTAACCGCTTTCGCGATAAGTTTCGAATGGCTTGCCCTAAACGGACAAATGCCATGCCGACTCCGTTTGCCTACCTTACGACGTCCGAGGTCTTATCCGACATCGCCCGAAACACCTCGGCTTCGGTCGCGATCGGCGCATCTCCCGCTACCGTATGCGCCAAAATAGCGGCGGCAGCGGCGAAATCGACCGTCAGTTGGGGCGGAAAGCCTTGCGCATCGCCGTGAATAATCCCGCTCGCATAAGCGTCTCCCGCGCCGATGCGGTCATAGACGGAGAACGTCAGCGTCTTGGAGAAAACGAACGCGCCATCTTTGTACAGGTAACCGGTCAGCGAATGCGTATTGTCGCGGTTCACCGTGCGGTGAGTGCCCGCCGCAACCGCGATGCCGTAGCGGCTTGCCACCTGCGGAATGAGATCCTGAAGCTGTCCCATCCGGTCCGATGCGGACGTTTCCATGCCGAGGATCAACATCGCGTCCTTCTCGTTCATCAGGACCATATCGGCCAAATGGAGCATGTCCTCATAGTGCGGTTTGGCTTCGGCATAGCCGTTCGGTCCCCAGAGCGAAGGACGATAATTGCAATCGAACACCACTTTGCCGCCCTGCTTCTTCACTTCGGCTGCGAAGGCCTTCATATGCGCCCGCACCGCATCGTTCATCGCCAGCGTGATGCCGCAAAAATGCGCATAATCGAGCCCTTGCGCAATCGCGGCGAAATCGTACGCATCCGGCGGAGCGGTGTTGAAACTGCTCCCCAGCCTGTCGGTATAGGTTACGCGGCTGGGACGAACCCCAAAGCCGTTTTCAAGGAAGTACATGCCGATAAATTGGCCGCCTCTTTGGACAAAAGACGTCGTAATGCCGAGCTTCCGCAAATAAGCCATCGCCGCTTCGCCGACCGGGTTGTCCGGTAGCCTGGAGACCAAATAACCGGTATGCCCGAAGCGGGAGAGAGCGGAAGCGATGTTCACTCCCGTCCCGCAGAAGGAATACTGCAGCGTATTGGCCTGGGCGAGCGTTTCGTAACCGGGCACCTGCAGACGCATCATGACTTCGCCGAAAGCCGCAATCCGCTTAGCCATGGCGGTCGACCAGCTTTTTCATTTTTTCGTACAGCTCTTTTACATCCTCGACGATCGTCTTGCCCGAAGCTTGATCGATGATAGACGAGTAAACATGAGGAATCACCTTCGACACGCCGGCTTCAAGCGCGATGCCGACAATTTTCTCGAAATTGGACTTGTCGATGCCGCCCGTCGGCTCGAGCGCGAAGCCTTCTTCGCCGCAAGCTGCCGCTACGGCGCATAATTCATCTTCCAGTTCCAGCCCCTTCATCGGGAAATATTTCAGGGCATTGCCGCCCATATCGCGCACGAGCGCGATCGCCGCTTTGACCGGAACGACGGCATGCTCCGCGTGCGCGGCGCTGACCGGCCCGGTCGAGATGTTGACATAGCCGGGACGGCCGCTCGGCGATACCAGGCTGTTGATCCAGCTGTCCCGTTCGCCCAGATTGGCGCGCGTCGCTCCGACTGCGGTAAACACCTGGTTGATATGCGTGCCCGCGTAATGCTTGGCGATTTCCGCCACAACAGCCGCCTGGCGGCTGTCGCCTGCGCCAAGGCCGATCGAGACGGCGTCGTCGATGGCTTCGCCATATTGCCTCATGGCGATGACGGCTTCTTCGGCGTTCGGGTAATTTTTGGACAAGACGCCGACCACAACATGGCCTTCCGCCGCTTCGAAGACCTCCTTGGCGTTGTCGATGCTGCTTGCCAGCACGTTAAGCGCAACGCGGCCTTTATACAGACGTTTTTCCATATTGGACATCCTGGTTCCCTCCTACAATTTCGCGAATTCTCGCGGCGATGATCTCGATGTCGTCGCCCATCAACGGCCGCGGATCGATATCGAAATGCCCTTGGCGGACCCCGTAATCGCGCGTATAGATCGCGATATCGCCCTCGCGCAGCCGGTCGTTCACCGTCTTGGCGGAGATGCCCGCCACGCTTTCGTCGATATGGATGCGTCCGCGGTAGATGGCTCTGCCGGCCTCGTCTTGCACGACGGTCACCTTGACGCCCGGGAGGTCGTTCAGCGGCATGAGCGTTTGAAGCGACGCCTTCTCTTCCTCGCTCTTATCCGGCTTCACCATGTATTCGTCCAGCGCCTGGAGCAAGCCGAATATCGTTTCCTTGCCGACTTTCATGCTGCGGCCGATGCCGTGAAGCTGAACCTTCAGCCATTCCACATACTTGCGCTTGCCGCCTACGATGCCCGACGTCGGCCCTTCGATCGCTTTGGAACCGCTGTAAATGGCCAGATCGGCGACTTGGACATACTTGCGGATGTCCTCCTCGGCGGCCGCGTCCACGATCAGCGGAATGCCGCGGCGCTGCGCGATCTCCCACGCCTCCTCTACCGTGATCATGTTTTTCTGCACGCAATGATGGGATTTGACATATAGAATGGCGGCCGTACGGTCCGAAATCGCGTCCTCGATATGTTCTTTGCGCCCTTCGTTGGCATAACCGACCTCAACTACACGACCTCCGCCAAGATAAACCATCGTCTCGACGGGAGCCCCGTACTGAACATTATGGCCCTTCAGCATAATGATCTCGTTCCTGTCGATCGGCTCCTGATGCAGCCGGAGGCTTTTGCGGCGATCCCCTTGCGTCACGACAGCCGCGACGGATAGCGCGATGCCGCTGGATGCCGAGTTCACCACAACCGCCGCCTCCGAACCGAGCACCTTGGCGATGTAATCGCCGGCCTTGTCGACGAGATCGGCAATCTCCACGTACTGCTGGCCGCCCTGCTTCATCGCTTCCATGACCGTATCGGACGGAGCCGAAACGCCGAGAATGCTCATGCGGCCGCTCGCATTGATGACCCTTTTCAGTCCGTATTTAGCATTCAATGAATTCGCCATTCGTAATCGCTCCTTTTGCTTCGATATAACGGTCCGTCTCGCGGCGCTCGCCCTCCGAATCCACCAGGATCAGCTTTCCGCGTTTTAGTTCGAACAGCGTCAGATTGGCCTTGTCGCCAACCTGAATCCGCCCCAACTCCGGCTTGCCCAGCCAGCTTGCCGCCCGGGACGTGACCGCCGCAACGGTCTCCTCCAGACTGTAACCCAAGAGCAGGAACTTGGACAGTACGTTCGACATGCTGTACACCGGACCGTTCAAGCGGTTGCTGCGGTAAATGTCGGTGCTGATCGTATCCGGCGCAATGCCGTTTCGCTTTGCGGCCTCGGCAACCTTGAACGAGAAGCTCGCCGTGCCGTGTCCGACATCGAGATGAACGCCCCGCCGAATCGCCTGCAACAACTCCGGCAGCGGCCGCCCTTCCGAATCGAACAGATTGTTCGGCTTGCCGTTCAGGTAATGCGTAACGATGTCCCGCTCTTGCAGCAGATTGATCACATCCCGGACCGCCGGCGGTGCCGAGCCGATATGCACCATCAGCGGAAGTCCCGTCCGGTTCGACAGTTCCCTTGCTTTGCGCAGCGGTTCAATGCCGTTGTCTCGAACGACGCTGCGGCTAATCCGGGCCTTGAGCCCGACGATCCGGCCGCCGTGTGCCTGCAGCGTTTCCAGCACCTTGTCGGCATCGATCCACTCCAGCCTGGACAGTTCATCCACCCGCTGCAGCCCGATCCGCGAAATGTTCAGAAAAGCAAACAGATTCGTTCGCGCCTTCGCCGCGCTTGCGGCAAGATCGGCAAAGCGGTCCGCTCCGCAGCTTCCTGCGTCCACGATCGTCGTCACGCCTTGTTTGACGCCGATTTCATCGATTTCGTCGCCATAAGGGTCAAATTCCGGAAACGCATGAACATGCATGTCGATCCAGCCGCTCGATACATAAAGTCCCGATCCGTCGATCTTCAGGCCGCCGGAGCGGGTGCCCGCTTCGGCCAACTCGGCGATGATGCCGTTCTCGACGACAATGTCGATCGGCCGGCCGTCAATCAGCTTCGCTTGCTGCAGCACGATTTTTTCCTTCACGCCAGCACCTCCACGTTCTTCAAGCAAGCGTCGACATCAGAATAACACACCTCTTTGTTCCAGTAAATATAACGTTATAATGTTTATAAGTTTAAAAAAGCACGGCACTTCATTCGGCTAAAAAACGGACTGCAGGAACGCTTAGCGAATCGTAAAAGCACGCCGTTTTCACGGCAGTTAACCTTACACATATTGCCAAGTGCTCTTGAGTCATCGCCTGTGAATCCGTTTTACAGCCTGCGATGAACGCATTACTAGCTTATCATATTTGATTCCGTAAGTAAATATAACATTATAATGTTTCGTCGGACGCATTACGCCGCATTATAAAGACCGGGCCGGTTGCCGCTCGAACGCGACGAGCCAATCGCCTTGTATTGCCGCGTATCCTTCGTCCCCTTCCGCGACCAATCCGTATAACCCCTTCGTATCCAGAAATTCGCGTCTGTCGCCGTTGTCGAATTCCAAAGTAATGTAATAATACGTTCGGGACGACACATGATGATGTTCATGCGGATCCGAATGAAAATGGGATTGGCTTCGCACATCCATTCTTTTGGCGACGACCCGCGCATAAACGCTTTCTCTGGGCGAAAAACCAGGCGGACCGCATAATGGCCAATTGATTGATTACTAATCACTCCGACAAATCCAATTGGGGCATTCATGATTCGCGCTAATCTCCACTAAGTTTCCGTCATGCGTTTCGTAAATAAGATCAATATATTCCGATCGGTCGATCTCCTTAAGTTTATAAACCTGGGTCTTGAGTCATGACTGGAGAAAGTCCGAGCGCTTTAAAAATAGTATCGCCAAAAGAAGGGCGGGCACCCTCCTTTTCGTTTTTCAGCTCCCTCAATCGCCTCCGCTTGAATGGAACATAAAATATAAATCTTGAATTTGGAAATCGGGTGTCCTAGAATAGGGCTAAACCGATCCGGCCCTAGGAGATCGGTTTCATTTATGATTGAATAAGACCTGCTCGGAGAGCCATTTAGCCCGACGTCTTTGTTCGCGGAGGAGCAATAAACAAGAGAAGAGATGGAGAGAAATGCAAACAACTCCTCAATTGAAGCATGAAGCTCAAGAAAGCGCCGACCGTTTCCTTCAAGGCATAAAAGATTGCGTTCCGACGTTGTTGAGCTATTTGAGCATCGGGTTTGCCGCCGGGGTGGTTGGAAATACGGCGGGATTAAGTATCGCCGAAATCGCCCTTATGTCCGTGCTCATCTATGCCGGTTCCGCTCAATTTATATTCGCGGGCATGATCGCGGCAAACGGCTCGGCTGCTGCCATTATCTTAACGATTTTCATCGTCAATCTTCGCCATCTCTTGTTAAGTGCCGCCTTGTCCCCATACTTTCGCCGTCTTTCTCCCTTGAAGAACATGCTCATCGGTTCTTTGCTTACGGACGAAACGTTCGGCGTTGCGATGAATCATGCGTCTCAAAAGAAGCCGATCGGCGAAAAATGGATGTTCGGCCTCAATATCGCCGCTTACTTAAATTGGATCATCGCGACTCTCTTGGGCGCGATCTTTGGACAGTGGATCACAAACCCCGAGAATTTCGGCTTGGACTTTGCGCTGACGGCCATGTTTATCGGGCTTCTGGTCCTGCAGATCGCAAATCGAAAGAGGATCGCAAAAGATATAGCCGTTGCCTTAAGCGCTGTCGTTTTTGTCGTAGGAGCAAGTTTTGTAACATCCGGGAGCGCGGCCGTTATCGCGGCTACCGTAATTGCGGCAACAATCGGAATGGTGATGGAAAAATGGAAATAAGATGGCATATTCTTTTGATCATTGCGGGAGCCTCCATCGTAACCTTTATTCCGAGAGTCCTTCCCCTCATGGTGCTTAGTCGAATGAAAATTCCCGCGTGGGCGATGCAATGGTTGAACAACGTTCCGGTTGCCGTTATGGCCGCCTTGGTGGGTCAAGAGTTGTTGCTTTCGGACGGAACATTTTCGCTCCTTGAAGACAGCACCAAGATACTGGCCGCCATACCAACCTTTTTGGTCGCCTTATTAACGCGCAGCCTGCTGGGAACGGTTATGACCGGTATCTTTTCCATGCTGCTGCTGCGTATGGTTTATTAATCCAAGCTGCTGCAGGCCAGCGAAAAAGCAGCCGACCTTCGGGTCAGCCGCCTCTACGCCAAACAAAGGGGTTACCCGTTTATTTTCTTTCCATGACGGCAAAGTAATTTTCTTCGTCATCTGCAAAATTGAACACTCTGCCGGAAGGCGTATTTACGATTTCCCCGACTTTGACGTTTTGATTGGACAAGTCGTTGTGCAATTGATCGAAATGTTCAGAAAAGAACATGAGCGAAGGCGTCCCGAGATTCAATTCGGGCTCCATTTGGGCCACGAATGCCTTATTGTGCAGAACGATGCTTGTTTCCGCTCCCTTGGGAGCGATTTCAATCCATCTCATGTCACCGTTCTTTTCTTCGGCAATCACGCTAAATCCTAATTTTTCCGTCCAGAACTTCACCGCCTGATCCTGGTTGTTTACATACAACATCACTTGACCGAGCTTGCTGACCATCGGTTCTTTCCCTCCTTGAATTGTTTATTCCTGCGCACGACCCGACCGCGTAACCTTCAAAACCGCGAATTCTTCTGCTTGCTGGCCAAACCACCCCCATTCATCGACAGTTGCATGGTTAGAATAAAGTTTACTACGAAAATGTTAAATCCTCGTACTGATTCGGGAAAATTTCATATAAATCGCTGACCTTTAAGAAACTAAACTTTTATTTTCCAAAAGCCGATATAATAAAAAATGACTTCTTATACAGAGGTGCTGATCATGGTGTCTTTTTCCGCCGTGGATGCGAACGGACGTTTTACCGCCGAATATGCTGCATATACGAAAGCAACACTGGTCAACCGCTTTCTGGCGTATGGCGGAAATATGGGAATCGGTCAATACGGTCATCGAGACGAAGTTACGTTCGAGCAGTTTATGCGGATGATCGAAAATAATCAAGTGATCAATGCAAAATTCGCGCGGCCGTTACCCTCGAACGAAATTCAACAATCGCGAATCAATGCGCAGTTCAACGGTAATGTGCAATTCGAAAATGCAAGGTTGAACATCCTTCAGAAAGCCTATGAATTGGGTATGATTGGTTTCGACGGTGTTCTTCAACCCCTTGTTTCCGAGAATAAAAACTGACGATTTCATTATATCTCGGCTCAATCAAACCATTGAATCGCCCACTACCGGCTCCGGATTGACTGGGAAAGGAGCGTTGCGGAGAAATGGAAGAAGTGATTATTAAATTTGAGAATGTAAGCTGGATTCGCGAAGGAACTGCGACTCTCAAGGGCTCGCCTTCCGTGGCTCGAGCCGGTATTTGGTCCGCCGATCTACCGAAAGTCGAATGCCTGAATTAGACGACGCCGGTTGAATCGGCTCACAAATGCCTTAATTCTTCATCAGACCAATCGTATATTTCCAATAGCTTTTCATAGGGATCTCCTTCTAATCGCAATACTTGAGCAAACGCTGGTTCGGTTTTTATTCCTTCAGCCTTCAATTTCTTTATCGTATCCTTAAACCGAATTCCAAAAAGCTCTATCAGTCTTGCTTCGATAACCATATGCTTAAAACCATTCTGCTCTATCGTTGCGATGGCTTGACCAAAAATTTCGATCGGCCATCCTTTATCGTTAAAATTCGCCTTGATTCTTTCGATTTCCTGAACTCGTCGTCGAGTGAATAAAAATTCTTCTTCTTTGCCAAAAGAACGCGTAATCAACCGTTCAAATGGATCAAATTCGCGTACTTCACAAATAATGTCCAGATCGCTGCCCGGTACATCGAGATCCAAGGGCACTGTTCCGACCAGGATAGGGTTATACTCTTTTAAGAGATCCATTAGTCTAAGTCTCATGAGAATTTCTTAGACCTGAACTTGAGTTTGCGTTCCCCTGGATAAATAATTAATATTCAGAAAATGATTATCGTTCATGCATTCACCTTGGGAATTGCCAGATATCTCCGACCTGAAACCTGGGGTGCCTCCACCAATTAATCGAAATTTCAAGCCGCAAATTCGGCACCTTATAGATGTCGTGAAGTCCTGAAGAATGGTTTAGCAAAAGAAGTAAAATGCGCAACGTGATGTTTTCCATCCAATTCGTTCGGTGAACTACCCCCATCAAAAAGACGGTACAAAAAAATATAAAGCGGCTTTGGTTCGAAATTCCGTAGAATTTGTTAATTGTCTACGACGCCGGACAACGCGCGAAAGATGGGTTCCTGACAGGTGCCGCTCCATTCCCATCCAAGATCGTCTTCTAAGGTTTATGGGTCAAGTCCCCCACACTAATCCATCCGCTTCGCGAACGCCCGGTCCGCACGTTTAAGAAGCAGGACATGATACACCAGTCCGGCTGCAAACGATAAGGCCGACCAGACCGGTTCGCGGGATTCCCCCAGCATATAGCTCTTGGCCGGCCAGTAGGTCGGGACGATCATGCCCGCCATTTGCCAAGGTTCCGGTACGAAAGCAGCGACAACCGGCCCGACGAATAAAAGACCGCATAGCTTCGACAATGCCAGCCCCTCCACCTTATTGTCCGCGGCAGCGACAAGAAACAAAGCGATGCAGGGAGCCTCGAGCGCCAACAGCAGAAGGGTGTACATGCTTTCCGCCCGGATTTCGGTCATTCCGGAAGCCAGCAGATACAGACCGGACGAAAGAAGCGCCAGCAGGCTTGGAAATAGCAGCCGATAACGGTAATAACCGCGGCGAGTGAGCGGCGTAACCCCGAAATAGGCGATCAGATTTTCGTCGCGTTCGTCCAGCATCAGCAGCCCTGTCATGACACCCGTTAATAACGGAATCGTAGTCAACAAGACAAATGCAACGAAACCGGTATATGCCGTTAAGTCAAAGGCATATTGCTCCTTCACCCATTCCGCAAGCGGCCAAAACGCGTATCGTGCAAATGCGATTATAGCCAGAGGTCCGAATAGGCAGGCCATCAACATCGGATCCTTCGCCAGATGACGGATATCGCTCCGCAGCAATGCCCGATAACTCATCGCGCCGCCCCCTCCCCCACTCGGGATAAAATGCGTTTTTCGAACGAACGATGTGCCCAGGCGTACGCCGCCGCCGTGCCGGCCGATAACACGGCAACTGCATACAGCGACTCTCCGGCCGGAATGGGCCGATGCGCCGCTTCCAGCAAAAGAAGCGATCCGTTCGTAGGAAACACAGCATACAATGCAGACGGCCCAATATCAAAGAGGCCGGCCAACGGTACGGCAAGCGGAAGCGAGTACATCTGCGACAGCCACATAAATCCGTTGATGCTTTTCGCACGCGTTACAACGCCGACGGACAAGAACGTGAACAAGCAAGACGTAAGCCATACGCCGAGCGTGAAATGGACCGGCATCGCCGGAAACCCTAAAGCGAATAGTTGGATGGCCCATGCCGCGCATGAGGAGATGACCGAGATCGAGACGGCTTTGGCGATCAAATATTCCCGCAGCCGCAGCGGAGTGACGAACAGACTGTCGTACACGCCCTGATCTTTTTCCAGCAGCACGATGCCACCGGCCAATATCAGGCCGATCGCCCCGGGATCGGAGAAAGTCAGCAGCAGCGCCGTTTTTTCCTTATAGCCCGGCGATATGTTATGGAGCAGAAGCACATACAAGCCGCATACCAGCACATAAACCCCGTAAAATCCGTGCCGGATTTGAAATCTCACATCGCTGGCGATCGCAGACATCGTTCTCATGACAAGCTTCTCCCGGTCGTCTCCAAGAATATTTGCTCCAGCGTCGCTTCCTGGGAATGCATCGTCTCCACCGGGTAACGATCGATCACCTGCAGGAACGATTTGTTGTTCCCGATCCCTTCAAGCGGAAACTCCTCCACCACCGGTTCCCCTTCCTTGCGGTATTCAACCCGAACCGTTTTCCGTCCCTGCCGAAGTTTCAGTTCTCTAGGAGAATCGATCAGCTTGATCTGCCCGTCCACAATAAAAGCGACTCGGTCGCAGAGCTCTTCGGCCGCCTGCATGTGATGAGTGGTGAGCAGCACGGTTTTTCCTTCCGCCTTCATTTCCTTAATCAGATCCTTCAGAATCTTCGCGTTAACCGGATCGAGACCGGACGTCGGCTCGTCCAGAAACAAGACATCCGGACGGTGCAGGATGGCCCGGCAAAAATTAAGCCGCATTTTCATTCCTTTGGACAACTGCGAGACTTTTAACCGTGCGGCATCCTTAAGACCAACCCGATCGAGCACGCGCATCGGCTCCTCCGTAGGGACAGAGTACAACGACCGGAACAGGTTGAGATTTTCGAGAACGGTGAACTTGGTATAAAAGTTGGGAAACTCGAACCCTACACCGATGCGCTCGTACAAATCGGGTCCGGTAAAACGCAACTCTTGCCCGAGCACCCGCACGCTTCCGGCGTACCCCTTCAAGACGCCGATCAAAATCTTCAGCATCGTGCTTTTGCCGGCGCCAGACGGACCGAGAAATCCGAAAATTTCCCCGCGGCCGATTGCAAAGTTCAGCCCCTTAAGCGTTTTTTCCGCCGCTCCCGGATACGAGTACTCCAATCGTTCCACTTGAATCATGACGACTGCGCCTCCTCTGCAGAGCGTCCAAATAATCCGTCAACGAGCACACGCACCAGCAGCGCGATCGTATCCGGATAGATCGACTCGCCGATTTCCTTCCGATGCAGAGACAACAGCACGAGCGAGCGAAACAAGCTGACAATCAGCTCCGGCCGTTCCCGCCGCAAAATACCGGCTTCCTGCCATTTGCGAACAACGTGCAGCATCGCGTCCCGGTCTTCGGTGAAATTCTGCTCCAATTTCTCCGGAGGCAGTTTGCGCACCAGTTGCTCCAACTCGCCTTGGAAGTACATCGTCCGGATCAAGGCGTTTTCCGACATCAGCCTGAACGATTCCGTGATGAAACGTTGGACGCTTTCCTTTGTTACGGCCTCCTCTTCAGCCCATTTCAGCATACGCTCCCGAATACGGGCTTCCTCTGCCAGCAGCAGCTCGTAAAACAATTCCTCCTTCGAGTCGAAAAAAAGATAGAAAGAGCCTTGGGAAATACCCGCCGCTTTCGTAAGGTCTTCCACGCTCGTCTTGCGGAGGCCGTGCGCTTCAAAGCTGCGCTTGCCTTCCTCCAGCAGTTTCTGCCGGATCCACTGTTTCTCTTGCTCATTAAATTTTTTGGGCATGGCAACCTCTCAGAAAATGATTTTATGAATAATTTTATTTTATATTCACAAAATACATCAATTCCACCGTTTCGTCAATCCTTTTCTCCTTCCTCGTCACGCTGAGGTACGTCTCCAGCGCCCAACGGACGACTGCCTGGTTGAAAAGGATTCCGTCCGGGCTGGCGTTGGACAGCGCGATGACGGCGTAGTCCCGTTCGGGAACGATGGCGGCTCGGCGATCTGGCCGTTCGCCGAGCCGCCATGCCCGACGCCCTTTGGTATTTTACATAACGTTATTGTTTTCACGAACATGAGAACTTTAAGCCCTGAAGTGGCGCAACGTGTTTCGCTTCGCAAGGTTGTCCGCCTGAATCCGCTTTTTCGAAATGCCACAAGCGACCCCTGGGTCGAATGACCCAAAGCATGAATATGGTTTTAGCTGATGTCGCCCTTCTTCTTGTAATACATCCAAACTAATTTATCATTGATTACATTAGATTTTATTAACTCAACTTTCGCAGCATGAAATAGGCAGATAAGCCTTGATGTAATTGGGCAGAGCAGCAATCCACTCCTTGAGTTGACGCTGAATAAACGCCGAAAGCTTTTTGCCTGCTTTTGCAGCGACTTCAT